>OBJG01000139.1_pt1 | contig 89192 bp, 75 predicted proteins | sample 1517941 | NCBI WGS metagenome assembly OBJG01 (sample SAMN04571712, study PRJEB22368) | human gut metagenome | biome: human gut; material: stool | host: Homo sapiens | place: Luxembourg | collected 2012-09-21
GCCTGCGCTTTGCTATCCGCGAAGGTGGCCGCACGGTTGGTTCCGGCGTCGTTGCCAAGGTCATCGAGTAATCTAAGGTTCATTCAGGGACGCTTTCCAGTCGGGGAGCGTCCCTTTTCTGCATGATGCAAAGCAGCAGCCCCCACATTCTCCCGCATACAGCTGACGCGGCGCATAAGGCGGGGTCGTGTCCATCAGCAGACAGCGTCCTGCCCACGGGTCGCTAATCAGCAGCTTCGACTGCTGGCAGGATAGGAAACGAATCAACCCGAATTCCCCTAATTGTACATCCGGCACAACGGAATCCAGAGGAAAATGCAGCAGCTGCTCGCCCACGCCAGCCCAAATCGTGTGGTCATCGGCAATTGTTACCGCGCCGCACCAGCCGGGCAGCAGCGCGACGGGCGCAAAATCGCCGCTTGTCAGACATAGGCGGAAAAGCAGCGTTTGCGGCGGATCGGGGCTCAGCAGCGACAGGCAGGTGAGCACTCCGCCATCCGCCGCGACCCGCATCGGACAACCCGGAACGGGATATGCAGCAATTTCCCGCAAATCCGGCAGGGAAAAGATGTGCAAGCAGCCGTCCTCACAGCCGCAGACGATTACTTGGCAATTGACGATCGCGCAGTCGCATGGGCGAATTCCAGCGGGCGATGTAACCAGCGGGTAATCATGTGCATCATACAGTGTTAGACAGTTCGTCTCGCTGGAGAGCGTCAGCAGCTGATTTCGCCAGCAACGAAGCACCTCGACGCCCGGCGGCAGCGTGCTGACTCGCCCTTGACGGTACAGCAAGCGGTTGACGGAATCAGCCAGCGCGACATCCGCTCCGCACGCGGCCAGCAGGGTCGGATGTGCCAGCGGTGTCGGGATTTTCCGCCACTTGCCGCACCATGAGAGCAGTCCCGCTGCACTCGCCAGATAAACTTCCACACGCGCCACCTCCCTGCATCAGGCTATGCCGTGCAGGAAGGCAGGGTGCAAAAATCAAATGCAATTCACAGGAGGAAAACACGATGTATCACTACAAAACACACGGTACTTGCTCGTCCGAAATTGAACTGGAGATTCAAAACGGTATCATCACGCATTGCAAGTTCATCGGCGGCTGCAAAGGCAACACGCAGGGCTTGGCGCGGATGGTCATTGGCTGCAAAGCGGATGAAGTTGCCCAGAGATTGGAAGGCATTCCCTGCCGCGGTAACACGTCCTGCCCAGATCAGCTGAGCAAGGCGATTCACGAATACCATGAGTGAAGCCGGGAAGGAGCAAATTTTGTCCGAAACGAACCAACTTCCCACCTCGTTTGAAGAGATGGATTTGTCCAAAGAAGTGCTGCGCGCCATCAAAGACATGGGGTTCACGACGCCATCGACTGTGCAGGCGAAGACGATTCCGCTGATGATGTCCGGCGCGGACGTGAACGCAATTGCGCCAACCGGCACGGGCAAAACCTGCGCGTTCGGCATTCCGATGCTCGAATATGTGCAGCTTAATGAACCGGAAGTTCAGGAAGTGGTGCTTGCGCCAACCCGCGAACTGGCGCTGCAAATCGGGGATGAACTGACCAAATTGGCCAAGTACATCAAGGGCTGCCGCATTGCTGTGCTCTACGGCGGACAGCCGATTCCCAAGCAGCTTGCCGCGCTCAAGCGCAAACCGCAGATTCTCGTTGCAACCCCCGGTCGGCTGCTGGACCACATGAACCGCGGCAACGTCCATCTGAATGCCGTCCACACGATGGTGCTGGACGAGGCGGACGAGATGCTCAACATGGGCTTTGTCAAGGACGTGACGCGCATCATCGAGGCGACGCCGGACGAGCGGCAGATGGTGCTGTTCTCCGCGACGACGAATCAGGACGTGCTGACGATTGCGTGGAAATATCAGCATGACCCGATTGAAGTTACCGTCGAAGCGACGAAGCAGGATCGGCCGCAGATTGCGCAGTATGTCATTTCGACCGAACAGAACAAGAAGATTGACCATCTGCTGTATCTGCTGGATGCGGATGTTTACCAGCGCGTCATGATTTTCTGTAACACGAAGTTTATGACCGACCGGCTGACCGAGCGCCTCAAAAAGGAAGGCTATCAGGCGGAGTGCATCCACGGCGACGTGAAGCAGAGCCAGCGCAATGTGGTCATGAACGACTTCCGGCGCGGCAAATTCCCCATTCTGATTGCGACGGACGTGGCGGCGCGCGGCATCGACGTCGACGACGTGGAAGCAGTCATCAATTTTGATCTGCCCGCTGAAAACGAGTATTACCTGCACCGTATCGGCCGAACCGGGCGCGCGCACAAGCACGGCGTGAGCTTCTCGCTGGTCACGTTCCAAGAGAGCGTGCGCATGGACGAGATTCTCAAGTACATGATTGCCAAGCCGCTGCCGCTGCATTTCGAGGATGGCATCCTCCGAAATGAGGACGGCACGCCTTTCTTTGACAATATTTGATTGATGCAAGACGCTGGGAGGAGATTCCCGGCGTCTGTTGCGTTTGGAGGGAAAATGCGGAAAAAACATTGGTGGATTTTGCCTGTGCTGGCGATTCTGGTCGTTCTGACGCTAATTGCGCTGGATGAGCGGCTGACTCTGCGGACATACACGGTCGCGTCGCCGAAGCTGACGGCGGAGGTGCGGCTTGCGGTCGTTACGGACTTCCATTCGTCTGATAATGCGGACGACGTGGTGGCGATGGTTGCTTCCTGTGCGCCGGATGCTGTGCTGCTGGTCGGCGATTTGTTCGATGACGACACGCAAAATCGTCCGACGGAGCGGACGCTATCGCTGATGCGGCAGCTAAGCGCGCTGTACCCGTGCTACTATGTGTCCGGCAACCATGAGGCGTGGACGGGCGAGATGGACGCGCTCTATCAGCAGACGGAGGAAGCGGGGGTGACGGTGCTGCGGATGTCGTCAGGCGTCCTGACAGTGCGCGGGCAGCGAATTGCGCTGTGCGGCATCCCTGACCCGTATGAGATGGTGTTCAGCGGCGCACCGGACACGGAAGAGCAGCTGCGGCAGGCGCTCGAAGACGTGGATTCAGCGGACTTCACCGTCCTGCTGGCGCATCGCCCGGAGCTGCTGACGAAGTATGCGCAATTCCCGCTCGACCTCGTGGTGTCGGGTCACGCGCACGGCGGGCAGGTGCGGATTCCGGGGGTGCTGAACGGGCTGTACGCGCCCAATCAGGGGTGGTTCCCGAAGCTGGCGGGCGGGGCGTACGCTCAGGACGGCACGACGCTGATTGTCAGCCGCGGCTTGGCTGTGCGGACATGGCTGCCGCGCATCTTCAACCGCCCAGAGGTCGTGCTGGTGCGCTGCGTTCCGGCAGAATGAGCAGTACAGGAAAAAATCATCAGTTTTTTGCAAAAATGTCTTGCGTTTTTTTCAATTCTCAGGTATAATGAGCGCGGTTGAATCCTTCGGGTCTGTGGTTGCAAGCCGATGCCAGTCGCAGGCCAAGCGGTCCACGTAATCCGGCCAAAGCGCCGGGGAGCATGGTGCGGTTTAGAGGTAAGCCCGTCCGGAATGCGGAAGCGTTTCGAGAGGAGTGCGTGAGGGCGCACGATGCGTTGAGCAACCTCCCAGACGGCGAGTGTGGGGTCAAAGACCAGGTCAGCCGAAGGTTCGCCTATTCTAAATCATTCAGGGGGTTCCAATACCATGTACACTGACAAGACGCTGGTTTGCAAAGACTGCGGCAATGAATTTGTTTTCACTGCCGGTGAACAGGAATTCTACGCCGAGAAGGGCTTCCAGAACGAGCCCACCCGTTGCAAGGCGTGCCGTCAGGCGCGCAAGGCCAGCCGCCCTGCTGCCGGTGGCACCCGCGAGATGTTCGACGCCGTGTGCGCTGAATGCGGCAAGCCCACCAAGGTTCCTTTCCAGCCCAGGGAAGATCGCCCTGTCTACTGCAGCGAGTGCTATGCAGCGCGTCGTGGTTAATCCCCAACGCACCTGACAAAACTGTTGCAAGGAGTCCTCGCCGGTTCGCGCCGGCGGGGGCTTTTTTTGCGTGTTCGCCTTCCGAAAAATCAGGCAATATGGTATACTGATGGAAAATGGGGGGCGATTTCTATCGACACAAAGGAACTGATTCGCTGCCGTCTCGGCGGGCAGCACCTCTTGACGCAGCGCGCCTCGAATGCCGAAATCGCGGCGGATTTATGCGGCGCACAGGCACAAATCCTCCGCAATGCGCTCTTCACCCTGCAAAGCCGGACGGGCAGCAGCGATTTTTCCGGTCTGCTGAAAACGTGGACGCTGCGCGGGACGCTCCACCTGATTCCAGAAAGCGATCTGCCGCTGTACGTCCATCAGCAGGGGACGGCGGAGGACGTGTGCGGTACGCCGTGGTATGGGTGGATGACGAAGTGCGGCTGCGCGCTGCCGCCGGAGCGCGAGAAGGCGTTTGCGCGGCTGATTGTGCAGGAAATCGCGTCGGGGAACGATACGCGCGAAGGATTACGGCAGGCATGTCAGGCGGCGGGCATGACGGCGGACGAGGAGAAGATGGTCTTTCACGGCTGGGGCGGCGTGATTGGCGAATTGTCGCTCTTGGGCGTGATTTGTGCGCAGGTGCAGGAGAAGAAAGCGTACCGTCTGTGCGCGCCATTTGCACCGATGGACGCGGCGGAAGCGGAGTTGACGCTGGCGCGGCGTTACTTCACGCACTACGGCCCGGCGTCGCTGCGGGATGCGGCGTACTTTTTCCGCGTGCCGCAGACGAAGGTGAAAGCGTGGCTGAAGCAGCTCGACGCGCGGGAAATCAGCGTGGACGGGCGGATGTACTACGCCACCAAAGACGCGCCGGAGGGGGAGATGCCACACGTCCGCCTGCTGTCCGGCTTTGACCCGATGCTGTTGGGCTACCGCAAGGAGGATAACCCGATTCTGCCGCCGGAGCACTTGCGCGGCGTGTTTAACCTGACGGGCATTGTGCATCCGACGGTGCTGGCGGATGGGCGAATTGTGGCGCGCTGGCGGGAGAAGGACGGCAAGGTGGAACTGATGCCGTTTGAAAATATCGGCGCGCGGACGAAAAAACGCATTGAGCGGGAAGTTGAGAAGTGGTTTGAGGTGAAGGAAATCCGATGGATGGAAATTTGACGGCAAACGAAAAGCGGTCTGCCGAAACAGACCGCATGGAAATCACAGATTCGCCCGCTTGTAGGACTTACTGGGCGTGAGGTCGTAGAAAACGCGCTGGACTTTCGGGCATTGCGCGAGGATGTGCGCCGTCACGCGCTCCAGCAAATCCGCCGTGAAGCGCGCCGTGTTTCCAGCCGCGCCCTCCGCCGTCTGAACTGCCCGCAGCGTTACGACATAGCCGCCGTCGGGGAAGGGCGAGAGCGCCAGTGCCGCGAAATACTGCCATAGGCGCTTGTTCTGGTTGCTGTCCTCAACGTCGTGGCGGAAAATGTCGTCCGCCTCGCGCAGAATGTCAAGGCGCTCGGCGGTCACATCTGCCATAATGCGCGACGCTAAGCCGCTGCCGGGGAAGGGCTGCCGATTGACCAGCACGGCGGGCATCCCCAGCTCCTGCCCGACCTGCCGGATTTCGTCCTTGAACAGCTCGCGAACAGGCTCGATAATCGGCAGACCGTCGATGGTGCTGCCCGTGTGCGGGCGATAGAGCGTGTCGGTGACGTTCGTGCCTTGAATGACAAGGCGGATGTCGTCAATTGCGGCGGCCTCGCGGCTCAGGATGGACATCAGGCGTTCGGTGACGATGCGCTCCTTTTCCGCCGGGTCGCTGACACCGGCAAGCGCAGTCAGGAACTCCTCGCGTGCGTCGATTCGCCGCAGATTCAGCCCCAGATTGTCGTGATAATACGCCATCACCTGCTCAGACTCATTCTTGCGCAGCAATCCAGTGTCGATGAAAATGCAGTGGAGCTTGTGTCCGATGGCAAGGTTGCCAAGCACGGCGCACACGCCGCTGTCAATGCCGCCGGACAAGCTGCATAGCGCGCTGCCGCCATTCGCCGCGCGGTCGATTTCCTCGCGGGCGCGATCAATCAGCGCCTGATTCGTCCACCACGCCGTGCAGCCGCAGATGTTCTGGCAGAAGCTGACGAGCAGATGACTCGAAAAGGGGTCGTTCCGCTCCAGTTGGAAGGAGAAGCCCCACACGTCGCGACGGCTGGCGTGGAAGCCGAGCATCCCGCCGTCTGTTGTGGCAATCGGCGCAGCCTGCGCGTTGTCCAGCGACATGAACCGCGCGGTCGGCTGATAGCGGTCGGTGTCCTCCATGCCGTCCAGCAGGGCATCTGATGCGTCCAGATGAATCTGCATCGCGCCGTCCTGCGGCACGGGTTCGCTCAATGCGCCGCCCAGCGTCTGGCACAGCGACAGCGCCGAATCGCCCACGCAGAGCATTGGCAGCCCGGTTTGCAGATAATCCATCAGGAACGGCACATCCGCCGCTTCGCCGCTGACGCCTGCCGCCAGCACAATGCCGCGCGCGCCCATGCGCTGGATATCTTCCGCAGCACAGGCGGACGACACAATCCGGCAGTAAAAATGCTCCGCGCGGAGCTTCTGCGCCATCATCCGGCACGCGCTGCCGTTCAGATTGACAACGACCACCAAATCCTGCATGAATCTTTCCTCCCCAATGCCGAAAAATCCTGAAGCGTTCCCCGTAATGTTGTATGTACCCGGCGGCTTTTGGTGCCGGTTTCCTTCAAGCGGAGAAATTCGCAAGGGACAGAACGCGCGGTTCAGCAGAATCCGCTTTGATTGCTTCTATCCTTCACGAGAAAAACTCTTTCTATTCATTCGCCCCCCAAGTGGCAAAATCCTTTTTTTACGCGTGAGAATTTTGTGTTTTCTCAAAGAATATAGCGAAAACACAGGAGAGCGAAAAAAGTTGCAGAAAAATTTGATTTTGGTGTTTCACTTTGCCTCAAAGCGGGGTATACTGTTTTCAGGCGGAAACGCCGGACAAAATGAATGGAAAATCGGCTGAAAAGCCAGAATAAATTGAGGAGGAACATCAATATGAAGTGGGTTTGCAGCGTGTGCGGTTATGTTTACGAAGGCGAGAAGGCGCCGGAGCAGTGCCCGGTTTGCAAGGCGCCGGCGAGCAAGTTCATCAAGCAGGAAGCCGAAATGGCATGGGCGGCGGAGCACGTCGTGGGCGTTGCGAAGGGCGCGCCGGAGGAAATCATTCAGGGTCTGCGCGAGAACTTCCAGGGCGAATGCACCGAGGTCGGCATGTATCTGGCGATGGCGCGCGTGGCGCACCGCGAGGGCTACCCGGAAATCGGCCTGTACTGGGAGAAGGCTGCCTTTGAGGAAGCGGAACATGCCGCGAAGTTCGCCGAGATGCTGGGCGAAGTGGTGACGGACAGCACGAAGAAGAACCTGCAAATGCGCGTGGAAGCTGAAAACGGCGCGACGATGGGCAAGACCGAGCTGGCGAAGCTGGCAAAGGCGCTGAACCTCGACGCGATTCACGACACCGTGCACGAGATGGCGCGCGACGAGGCCCGTCACGGCAAGGCGTTCGCGGGTCTGCTGAAGCGGTACTTCGGCAAGTAAGAAAAGCAAGCAATCACAAGGGTTTGCGGGGACTGTCCTGAAAAAGGGCGGTTCCCGCTTTTTGCGTGCTTTTGAGGGGAAAGTGCCGTTTAGTGCCCCATTTGGTGCCGACAACAGCCGTAATAAACGCAATGGTGCCTTTTCAAAAGTGCCCATAAATACAGCATAGTTTTACGCCTTTACCTTGTCAACCCTGTTCCTCCATCCTGCCAATTTTGTTGGTATTCTTTTTAGAGAAATACAATTTTGGCGGTAGAAAGCAGAAAACCCCGCCGCCCGAGATGGGAGGCGGGGAATAGATTATCATTCTTCGTTCTCTTTTTGCTTCTTTTCTTCGTCGATGTGCTTATTGATGTTATCAATGCAAGAATTCGTTTGTTTTAGGTGCTTCTCAATGCGCAAAAGGGTTGCTTTATTCTCGGCAGTATCATTTACGAATGAGCCGAAAGCATAGGTTGGGACAGCCGTAATATATCCGCCTGCAAAACCACCGATAACATAACCTACTGCTTCCCAAAATTCGAAATCTCCATACCTGTCATAAGGAAACACAAACGCACAAACAACACCTGCAACAGACAAACCAATGAAATCCGCGATGGCGAACCGTTGAAGTGTTTTTCCGGGGTTACCAAATAGTTTTTTGCAAAAAGACTTAATCCCTTCAAAGAATCCCGACCCACCATCACCGCTATAATGCTGATAGTTATCAGGGCCATTCTTATATCTGTCATTGTAATCGTTATAATACTGCATTGCGTCCCTCTCATTTCCTCCCAATCGTCTGTTCCACGGCGTGCTTATGCGCCTTTGTCATTCCCGCCATACGAATGTATTTCCCGATGGTGGAGGCGCTCCGCCCTGTCCTGCGCGCAACCTCGGCATAGCTTCCGTATTGCTCATACAGCCTGTGAAATTCTTTCACTTCATCGGGCGTGACGGCCTTGCTCATTGCTTCGCTTCCTCCGCAGCCTTTTCTTCGCTCTTGCCCTCGGGCGCGCCTTCTGCCGTCTTAGCGGTGGCCTTGCGCTTCTTCGTGCCCCTCATCTTCGCCACGTCGTTCTGACGGACAATCTGCGTATTATACGCCTTTTCAAAGCAGCTCTTGATATACTGCGTATAATCCAGCTTCGTTCCGCCTGCTTCTTCAATGACTTCGTTCAGCTTGTCCACCTGCATATAGTAGGATTCAGGAACAATGATTGCCTGTAAATCCGTGTCAATGGTGATTCGCATTGCGCTTTCCTCCGATCTTTTGGTTGTGTTATTGTGATTTGGAATTGTGAAAGCTGATAGTCCTTCTACCCTCCCTTGCTGTATCGTTATCTATGCCCAATGGAACAACAAAAAAGCGTGCCTTTGTTATTCCGAAAGCACACAAAAACAGACCCGTCAGGGCGGGCGATCACATTCTATGATAGCAAGAGAAGAATCAGTTGTTGAAATTAGCCAAAATATTTCGGGGGGGGGTAGCGCAATTCACACAATGATTCTGCGTGTTCTGCTGCGCGGATTGAGCAACAAACAACCGCTTCATTTTCATTTCCCCCTTTTCGATTTGATACCTATATGATAGCAGGGAAAACAAGAAAAATCAAACGATAACTGTCTTTTTCGGTGTGTATTTGAAAATTTCCAGATAAAACAAGACGGCGTGACAGATGCTATTCAAATATCAGAAAACACGAAATATTATTTGAAGTTCGAGAAAATTTTGAATGATTTCCTTCAAATATTTGAAAACGTATCGAATTTTCAAGAGATATTTCAAATAGTGCGGGCATTCGGCGGGCGGATGGTAAAATGCTGAACGGCTTCTTCAACGTTTCTCGCCCCTCCGCCCGTTCATTGGAAAATGTCCAAAATTTTTGGTATAATGAATACAGAAAATGAGGAAAAGAGGTGAAAAAGCCGAATATGGAGAACATCAACAGCGCAATGGAGCTGAAACAGAAAGACCTTCGCAGAAAATGCGTCCGCATCGCGGATGAATTGCGGGAAATCTCCCTCCGCCTGTCTGAAGAGGGTGAAATGCTCGCCGCGTTGGAGGCGCAGCTTCGCAATTTTGATAAAAATACCCCCGCAACCTTCGACGAACCCTATATTTTTTAAGGAGGCTCAATAGTATGCCAACATCGCACCCGTTTTAGAAGAATATCACCGTTCACCGCGAAAAAGCGGCGAAGGATTTCCTGTGTATCAAAAATGAGCATTGGAAGCGCGCAAATAAGGATTTAACGCCCTATGGGCTTCAGCTCTATCTCTATTTCGCCTCCAATCGCGACGGCTATAATTTCAATTTGTCACAGGAGGACGCGGAAAAGGACGCGGGCATTCGCAAAACCACATTTCACACCTATGTGAACAAAATGATTGAGAAGGGCTATTTGGTTTGGAACAAAGGCAACTGCTATGATTTTTATGAAGTGCCGCAGCCCACGCCGCAAGCCGAACCGCGACCGCAGGAGCCTGAAGAGTTCGTATTTTGAACCGTTCACCCAGCGGATTTCCCGTCCGTTTTGCGAACGCCCCTGCCGTCTGCCGAACAAAGCAGACCGCCGCGCAATAAAGAAATAGTATAAAATATAGAGGGGAACAGGATAAAATAATATAATGGGGGACGTTTCCGCAAGCGGAAACGCCCCCTTCGTTCAATAGAGAAAGAAAAAGGGAAAGCAGACAATTCCCCTCGGGCGCGGGCCGCGCAGAGGAAGCATTGCCGCAGCGCGAACGCCGCCCCTTCTTCATTCTCTTTTGTTTTCAGCCCTGCGTTTCCTCAACTGTTGAGAACAGGCGCAGAGTTAAACGCCCGTTCCAAGGCAGGAACAGGGGATAATATAAAAATCGGGGCGCGCCGCGCAGAGGCTTTTCCTCCGCAAGGCGAACGCCCCACAATTTATAGCTTCAATCCGTTCAGCGCCTTTTGTAGCTCCGCCGCAATATCCTTCGCGGCCTTGCCTCCGCTGTCCGTCAGATTCTTCAAAACCTGTTCTGTGATTTCCTGTGCGCGTTCCGCGTCCGCCAAACGCTCCGCCTGCTGAATTTCCCTTTCCATCAGGCGCATTGAAATGACGTGATTCTATGCGTTGTAATTCTTGTAAGCATCATTCATCTGTCCGCCGAATCTGCCCATCGTGTCGGCATACAGGCGCTCTTTTAATGCCTTTTGTTCCCGCAGTGCGTTCAGGTTATCCGTTTGCTTGCCCATCGTTCGCAGCCTCCTTCAAATAGCCGTTTAACAGCTTCCGCAGTATGCCCGACATTGTGGTATATTCCTTCTTTGCCAGCACCTGAATGTTCTTGTATTCTTCATCGGTCAGGCGAACCGAAATACAGGTCAATCTTTCTTCGTTCATCGCAATGAACCTCCTTTTGTTTTCTTCATACATCTATGAAAAGCAGGGATTTTCTCTTATCGGCGTTTGTCCTCCACCGTCTTTCAAAATCGTCGCCGCATTTGGTGGGGACGCTGCCCACGCCAAGAGGAACGACAAACCGAAAATTGGATTTTCCCGAAATACACCCGCCCCTGTGCGTCTCAAATACTATACCTTGTGAGACGGTCAAAATTCGCGCATATGTGCGTATCGCAATATTGAAAACTTTGTTTTGCGACGTATCATAATTTGCATTGACTTTTTGATACATTTATGATACACTCTACTCAAGAAGGGGAGGGACACGAAATGGCACGCATTAAATACATCCGCGTCAGCACCAAGGAACAGAACACCGCCCGTCAAGAGCAGGACAAGGCCCTGTATGACAAAATCTATTTGGAAAAAATCAGCGGCAAGGACACCAACCGCCCACAGCTCCAAGCGATGTTGGATTATGTGCGCGAGGGCGACGTGGTGGAGGTGGAAAGCTATTCCCGCCTCGCCCGCGATACCCGCGACCTGCTGAACATCATCGACGCGCTGAACAAAAAGGGCGTGGCATTCGTGTCTCAAAAGGAACAAATCGACACCTCTACCCCCGCAGGGCGGTTTATGCTGTCTGTGTTCGCCAGCCTCGCCCAGTTTGAGCGCGAACAAATCCTTTCCAGACAGGCGGAGGGCATCGCCATTGCCAAGCAGGAGGGCCGTATGGGACGGCCCGAAATCAAGCCCTGCGACAACTTCACCGCGATTGTGGAGGCGTGGAAGCAGGGCAAAACAACTGCGGTAGAGGCGATGAAGCAAGCAGGCTTGACCAAGGCCACCTTCTACCGCAAGGTCAAAGCAATGGAGCAGAAATAAAATCAGCCCCGCTTATCCAGAAAAGGATAGGCGGGGCGTTGCTTTAGCATCTGCCAATTTTGTATGTTTTCCTTATGGATAGATACAATTTTGGCTTTTTTACATTCTGTTCAGGTTCTCAAGAAGTGCCTCCACCCCGTTTTGTGAAACGGCGATATAATATTTCTTTGTCGTTTCTATTTTTCCGTGTCCCATCTGCTGGCACAAAATGTGCGTAGGCGTGTTGAGTGTTGCCAAATGGGTTCCATACGTATGACGCAGAAAATGATATTTGAAATCTATGTCATACTTTTGTTTCATTACCCGTGAATGGTATTTCATCGAATTGACAGTCTGAATTTTCCCGTTTGGCAGGGTATTCACCAATTCCAAGGACGAAATCTTTTCACCGTTCGTGTCAATGATAAATCGCTGGTTCTGCTGCCTGATTTGCTCATCCTCGGGCGTGAATGCGTTTCGTTGCGCCTCCAATCGCTCAAAATGGGCCTTTACCTTATCGCACATATAAATTGTGCGTCGGGCATTGCGTGTCTTTAGCGGAACCAGTTTGATAAGCCCATTCTGATACTGTTCCTGCTGTTCTATGCGAATGATACCGCGCTTTGTGTCTATCTGTTCCCACTTCAAGCCGAAACATTCGTTAATGCGCAAGCCACAATAGCGCCCCAGCAAATACGCTGTTTCGACGTTGGTGCCTACAAAATATTCGTCCATCACCGCCAATTCGTCCTTTGTGAAAATGCGAATATCCTCATCTTCATCCATTTTCTTTTTCGGCATATGAATTTTCGTGTCCCTGTTGACACAAAAGCGGTTGTAGTCCATCGTTTCCATATATCCTCGGGAATACGCCTGTCCCAATATCAGATAGAACATTTTCAGGAAACTTTCGACATACAGATACGAATACCCATCTTCATAATATAAGACGGTTAGATAATCCTGAATTTCGCCCACTGAAACCGCAGTCAACTTCCGCTTGCCAAACCGCGCTTTCATATGATTGTCCCATAGACTGTCCTGCTTCTTGCGTGTATTGTATGCTCTATCCTTTCTGCCATTTTCGCAGTATTCCTTATAGACCTCGGCATAGGTCTTTTCTTTCGGTGGGATAGACACACAATCGCCCTTTCCCGCTGGTTGCTTTTGTTCCCTGATAGCGCGTTTTCTCGCTTCTATGGCTGTGCGTTTGTTGAAAAATAGATTGCCGTTTTCATCCCTGCTACATTTCTTGTAAATCGCTTTCCCATCTACAAAAACCTTGAATCGGTAGCCCCAGTTTCCATCCTTCAACTGATAAACGCCCGTGTCTGCCTGTTTTGCCATTGTCTTGTCCTCCTCAAATCAGCATTTTTATGGTGCCTTTTTGAAAAGAACCTCGCGTTTTGCGCCGCTGTCACCCTCGCCGCCATTCGCTGAAACCCACTCAAAAGCCCGCAATATCAAACCTTTTCAGCGTCGAAGCTCCACCCGCGAGGTGGAGGCCCGAAGGGCTGAAACCTCGCACGAAGCCCGTCACGGCAAGGCGTTCGCGGGTCTGCTGAAGCGGTACTTCGGGGAGTAAGAAAAATAGGGGGACGCAGCGGATGCGCCCCCGTTTTTTGATATGGGAAAAGGGATGCTCGCATGGGGCATCCCTTCTTTCAATCAGGAAATTCACGAATTCCGTTTGATTTCAATCGTCGAAGCAAAGATGGCAGGCAGAGACGCTTTCAGCTTCTCGCAGAATTTCGCGACGAAGCAGCCGTCCTCGGAATTTTCGCCCCAAAGCGCTTCCAATTCCCGAAAACGTCCGCGCGTGTCTTCGTCCATACTTCTGCAAGCGTATAGGTCGTCGAAAATGACTTTCGCGCCGGAGATTGTCTGCACGGAAACAGTTGGCAGCTCATGCGCCGAGACAACAATCGTGACGGGGCAGTTTTGATCGTCGGCAGAAGTGCATTTTGCAAGAAACTCGCAGAAGCAGGTGACGCATTCCTGCGACGATTCTTCTGTATCGTCATGAGTTTCTGGCATCTTCATTGGCGTATCGGGAAAGAATACGGCGCGGAGTTCCGCGGAATGCGCCTGAAAGCTGTCCGCAAACGCTCGTGGGGAGGTGCTTTTGTCCTGCGCCATTGCGGTGAGTTCGTCCATCACGGCTTTGATGCTCTTTTGCGGCATTGGTATCCTCTTTTCGTAGGTTTGTTTCTCTGCATTCGACAAAAAAAACGGTTCTTCTGCCAGATGTGGGGAGAATTTACAAGCTGTTCAAAACTGCGTGTCTGTTGCTTAACAGGTGCGAGCGGCGGCATTAAAATGGACGTATAACAACAATTGGGAGGAGAAAACGCATGGTTCAGGAGCAAATGCGCGCGTGCGACATGCTGCCGAAGTACGCCGGGGTGGATGCGCGATACCAGTGCACGCAGTTTTCGTGGTCGGAGGAATTTGCGCGACCGGCGGCGGAAGTGTGCGCGGTCGTTGCACAGGCGTGCCGGAAGCATTCGTATCTGATTGCGACGACGCACTTCGAGCCGCCGCTGCCGTTCCTCGTGAAGGCGCGCGGTATGTGGGTGACGTACTATGCGGGATTGACGCGGACGGACAACCGCATCAGCAGAACGCGCGAAATGCGGCGCTTCCAGCGGCATTATGGCGTTGCAGAGCTTGTGCCGGATTTCTACGACTTCGTTGATTTCTGGTCGCTGGCGGCATCGGACGGCTTCATCCTGACGACAGACACCGCGCGAAGTGCCGAAGAACTGCTGACGGCGTGCTTCAACGCGGAAGGGATAGCGGACTGCAAGCGCTACCTGAACAGCGCGTGCAGGACGGACGAAACGGTGCTGGTGTTCGGGGATTACAGCGGCGATTTTGCGATTGACTGCCTGTTCGCACCGTAAAGTCAAAATGCCCACCGCGCCAGCGTCTTACGCTCAACAGCTTCCACACTGCGAATGGCGAATGCCGACCACCATCACCAGTTCACGTCCTTCATCATCCGCATTTCGAGTTCCTGATTTTTGACCGACACGCGCATTCCGGGGGCAATCGAGTGCGTGATGAACGCGTTGCCGCCGATGACTGCGTCATGCCCGATGACGGTGTCGCCGCCCAAGACGGACGCGCCGGAGTAAATCGTCACGCGGTCGCCGATGGTCGGGTGACGGCGGTGGCCGCGCAGGCTCTGTCCGCCGCGGGTCGAGAGTGCGCCCAGCGTCACGCCTTGATACAGCTTCACCGAATCGCCGATGATGGTCGTTTCGCCGACGACGATACCCGTGCCGTGGTCGATGAAGAAGTACTTGCCGATGGTTGCGCCGGGATGAATATCAATGCCCGTGCGGCCGTGCGCGTACTCGGTCATGATGCGCGGAATCAGCGGCACTTTGAGCAGAAACAGCTCGTGCGCCAAGCGGTTGACCGTGATGGCGAGCAGCCCCGGATAGGCAATGATGATTTCGTCCAGACTTGTCGCTGCTGGGTCGCCGTCGTAGAACGCCTGCAGGTCGGTTGCCAGCAGTGCGCGCACGTCGGGAATCTTCTCCAGAAAGCGGACGGTCATCTCCTGCGCCTGCCGGTCAATGTCGACGGCGGCCTCCTGCGTCACACTGCTGCCGCAGCGCAAGGCAATCGCAATCTGCTTTTGCAGCAGGTACGCCGTGTCCTCAATGAGGGCGGACAGGGAGTGCGCCGCGCTGTACACATGGTAGGCGGGGTCGCGGAAATAGCCCGGAAAGACGATGCGCCGCAGCTTGCCAATCAGGGCGATAATCACGTCGCGGTCGGGCTGGTTGAACGGTTCAATGCGGTCAATGGGGCGGCCGGCGGTATAATCCGCGAGAATATTCTGCGTCAGGTCGTGGATACTGCCTTCCAGCGTGTCCGGCAACATCAAAATCCCTCCTTTACCTTATCTGACATTCAAGTTTTGCACCTGTCTATTCTACACCGAAAACGTTCTCCCTGTCAATTCCCTTGCGAAAATCGTCCATTCGTGCTATAATTTCGCTGGATACAGTCGATTCCACTCGTGAACGGGCGGAATCAGGAAAGGAAGAAGATTTTTATGCGACAGCAGTTATCGGAGCTTCGCCGCGCCATGAAGGCGCACGGCATCGACCTCTATATCATCCCCACGGATGATTTCCACGCGTCGGAGTACGTCGGCGCGCACTTCCGCGGGCGGCACTATGTTTCCGGCTTCACGGGCAGCGCAGGTACGCTGGTGGTGACGGCGGACTGGGCGGGTCTGTGGACGGATGGCCGCTATTTCCTGCAGGCGGGGCAGCAGCTGGAAGGCAGCGGCATCGAGCTGTGCAAGATGGGCGAGCCGGGCGTCCCGACGATTCCGGAGTACATCGAAAAGACGCTTGAAGCCGGTCAGACGCTGGGTTTTGACGGCAGAGTCGTCACGGCGCGGCAGTACGAGGGTTATCAGCGCATTGCGGAAAAGAAGCAGGGCAAAATTGTCTCTGATGTTGATTTGCTGGATGAAATCTGGGCGGAGCGCCCGGCACTGTCGGCAGAACCCGCGTGGGAACTGCCCGTATCGCTGACGGGCCGCAGCCGTCAGGAGAAGCTGCATCAGGTGCGCCGCGAAATGGAAAGCCTTGGCGCGGATACGCTTGTCCTGTCCTCGCTGATGGACGTGTGCTGGCTGATGAACCTGCGCGGCAATGATGTGGACTGCACGCCCGTCATGCTGTCCTTTGCTGCCGTGACGATGACCGATGCGGTGCTGTTCGTCAACCCCGCCATCCTCAGCACGGAGATTCAGGCGCATCTTAAGGAGGACGGCGTGACCATCCGCCCCTACGCCTGCGTCTATGAATATACGAAGAAACTGCCGGAAGATTCCACGGTGATGATGAACCTGAATGTCGTCAACAGCCTGATTCGGGCGTGCGTGCCTGCGTCGGTGCGCGTGATTGACCACGTTGACCCCACCGAGCTGCCCAAGGCGGTCAAGAATGCCACCGAGGTGGAGGGCTTCCGCAAGGCGCATGTGCAGGACGGCGTGGCGGTGACGCGCCTGATGTACTGGTTGAAGCACAATGTTGGCAAAATCCCGATGGACGAATTGAGCGTCGCGGAAAAACTGGAAGAGTTCCGCCGCGAGCGCCCGGATTACATCGGCCCATCCTTCGCGCCGATTATCGCCTACGGTGCGCACGGCGCCATCGTCCACTATTCGCCCACGAAGGAATCCAACATCCCCGTTGAGCCGCGCTCCCTGCTGCTGGCGGACACAGGCGGACACTACCTGCAGGGCACGACCGACATCACCCGTACCTTTGCCATGGGGGAGACGACGGACGAAGAGAAGAAGTTCTTCACCCTCGTGCTGAAAGGACACCTGCATCTGGGCAACGCGCGCTGGAAGTACGGCTGCACGGGCGCGAATCTGGACTACCTCGCCCGCGAACCCCTCTGGCAGGAGAACATGGACTACAACCACGGCACGGGTCACGGCGTGGGCTATGTGCTGAGCGTTCACGAAGGCCCGCAGCGCATCCACTGGCGCGGCGCACCCATCCCGCTGGAACCCGGCATGGTGACGAGCGACGAACCCGGCTTCTATCTGGAGGGCAAGTTCGGCATCCGTCACGAGAACCTGACCGTCGTCTGTGAGGGCGAAACGAATGCGTATGGTCGTTTCCTGCATTTCGACTACCTGACGATGGTGCCGTTCGATCTGGACGCGGTGGATACGCGGTATTTGAATGAGGATGATAAGAAGCTGCTGAATGCCTATCATGCCAAGGTGCGGGAGACGATTCTGCCGTATCTGGCGGGGGATGAGGCGGAATGGCTGCTGCACGCGACGCGGGCAATCTAATACTATTTCCAGATTCAACTGCGCCATCTGCTTGCGCCTTTTCCCTTCTGGCGTCCGCTCATTCCACTTAGCGTAGCGCTGCTACGCTGCGTTTCATTCACGTTAGCCAGAATGAAAAATTCGCGGCGCATCTTGGCGCATTCTTATCTGGAAACAGTATAAGGCAGTTCTGCGTGAAACTTTCTTGTGAATCCGACAATGATCAGGAGGATTTGTCATGCTGTTTACCAATACAGATTGCCTTTGTTTCGCCAAGGATCCGGCTGTTGTCCGCTATCGCAGCCGTTACTGGCTCTATTATTCCCTGAGGCATGAGGATGGAAGGTTCGGCATCGGCATTGCGGAATCTGCCGATATGGAGCATTGGACACCCTGCGGCGAAATAGAGCAGGATGCGCTGTGCGAGACGAACGGCATTGCCGCACCAGGAGCCATTGTGCTGAATGACCAAATTCATTTGTTCTATCAGACCTATGGCAATTGGGAGAAGGATGCAATCTGCCATGCGTGGTCGCAGGATGGAATTCACTTCACGAAGAATCCAGAGAACCCTGTGTTTCATCCGGCGGCAACCTGGTGCTGTGGGCGCGCTATTGATGCCGATGTGTGCGTGTTCGGCGGAAAAATACACCTGTATTTTGCAACGCGCGACCATGCCATGCGCATCCAGAAAATTGGCGGCGCATGGGCAAAAATCGATTCTGACTTTGGGCGGAATGCGTGGCATCCGCTGGCAGAACAGAGTCTGCTTATGCCAGAACTTGCATGGGAGGGCGATTGCGTCGAAGCACCCGCAACGGTCGTAGAGAACGGGAAAATATACCTGTTCTACGGCGGCTCCTATAATTGCACGCCACAGCAAATCGGCTGTGCAGTATCCGAGGATGGCATCTTCTTCCGCCGCGTATCGAATGAGCCGCTAATCCCATGCGGCGCGCCGGGCACATGGAACAGCAGTGAATCCGGACATCCTTATGCTTTCCGTGATGATGATGGACGCGTATTTCTTTTCTATCAAGGCAGCTCTGATAATGGAAAAACATGGTATATTTCCAGAAAAGAAGTTCAGTTTGGCAGTAGCGTGAGAATCCTAACCAGTGAAGTAGATTCAGGGGAATCAAAATGATCCCTTGATGACCGTGCAAGCTTCGACGAAAATAAACAACACGACGAGAAGAGAGGAACATCGCCATGCAGAAGCTCCATCTGGGTGCAGCCCAGTGCGCCCTTGACCTCGGCGACGGCAGCGAACGCGCGGAGTACGTCAATCAGGACTACATCCTGCATAAGCTCGGACGTCCGCACCGCGCCATAGGCATCATGTATACCTACTACCCGCACGATAAGCAGTGGCCGCAGCGCATTTCCAAGGCGTGCAAGGATATGAACATCACCTTCCAGTGGGACTATCCTTATGATGATTATTTCCCCTTCAATGCCGACGGTCAGCCGTGGGAACAGATGCGGGATATTCGCCGCCACGGGCAAGATGCCGCCCTCACGCTGACGCTCGACTGCTCCCTCTCCGACGACGAACTCCGCGAGGTCGCCCGGATGCTCCGCCCCTATGGGCGCATGACCATCCGCATCAACCATGAGTGCGGCGGAACGTGGTTTACGCATAATAAGCGCTTCACCTACGAGCAGGTCGGCAAGTTCTTCGCGCATTTCTCCGATATCATCCATCAGGAAGCCCCGAACGTCCGCACGGTGTTCTGCGCGGGCTTCGCACAGGCGGACGGCAAGCTGGAGAAGGAGGACGAGTTTGCGGTGGCGTACCGCGCGGCGGACGTCTGGTCGGCGGACTGCTACCTCGCGCTCCATTACGGCTGGCCGTATGACGTGGCGGAAGTCGGCGGCGGACAGTATAAGGCGGATTCGGTCGGCATGTATTACGACTTGTTCCGCCGTACCTACGAGCGCGCATCGTCGCAGTTCGGCGCAAAGCCGCTGGTGACGGCGGAGTTCAACACCGACGGCGACGTGACGGGTCCGCGCCATCAGGGCGAGAGCGTCATCCGCTTTGCCGAAACTTTCCGCGACCATAAAGCCGACTGGTTCAAAGCTATCAGCCTCTATCAGTTCCGTGACCGCGGGCGTCTGGGGCTGGAAATCGAAGACCCGAACAACCCGGCAGTCGGCATTGAACAGCCGATGCTGGCGCAGTACCGCGAGCTGCTCAAAGACCCGTACTTCCAGCCGAGCATGACGGAGATGGGCGAAGCGACCTTCCCGGCGGAACTGCGCTGGGGCGGCGCAGAGGATGCCGACGGGCTGGCGATTCCGCTGCACTTCGAGGGCAATCCGGAATTCTGCGAAATGACTGTGGAGCAGGAAATCGGGCTGATGGTGGAATTGCACGGCAAGTGGTTCTACAAAGCGCCGCACGTCAAGACGATTGACCTGATGAGCGCGTTCTTTGATGCTCCGCTGGATACTCCCGCGGATTTGAAGCTGAATCTCTTCGCGCCGCCCGCGGATGGCGTGAATGTCGAGGATGGTCACGCGGATTGGATGACAAACTACTATGCAACCTTGCAGGAAGCGCCGAAGATGCGCATCCGCTATGACGTGCCGGGTGTGGTTGGATAAGCAGGGTTCTTTGCAGCATGGGAAATAAACGCCCATGCTGTTTTTTGTGCGCAAATTTTCCAATTCGTGAAAACATGCCGTGACAAAACAACCGCTCACGTCCACAAGCATGGGCGAAAACGGAAAAAATGCGACCAGATGGTGATGAAAATAACATATTAGGACTTTACAAGACAAGCTGAATGTGGTATGATAAAAACAATCAGAGATGCAGAACAGCATCTCGAAAGAGGAGGCGTTCCTATAATGAAGAAACTCGTATCTATGCTGCTGGCACTGGCCATGGTGCTGACGCTGGCGGGCGGCGCAATGGCGGAAACGAAGGATTATTCTGGCTATACCATCCGCATCTACTCCAACTCCAACTCCACCGAGCGCGTGAACTGGCTGCTCAATGCCGCCAAGGAAGCGGGCTTCAGCATCTCCATCGACGATAACTCCGTCATCTCCGGCGACAACGCCGCTATCCAGAAGGCAAACGAAAGCAAGGACGGCGACATTATCTTTGGTCTGAACGAAACCCGCTGGTCTCAGCTGGCCAACGGCACCTATGAGAACCTGAAGGTGATGGACTGGACGCCGTCTTGGGCGGACGAAGTCGGCAAGTACGTTTATCCCGGCAAGGCGTATGGCCTCGTCGTGCAGAACGTACTGATGCTCTACCGCAATGACGACAAGGGCACGAATGGCGAAGCGCTCCACTTCCAGCATTGGTCTGATATTGTCGACTGCGGCTATCACTGGTATCGTCAAGGCAAGGTCGGCGGCACGACCAACAGCAACATCAACAGCGCCATGCTGTACTCCTTCACCGATCCGACCAGCCCCGCCGGCGGCATTTCCGTGGATGGCTGGAAGATGCTGTGGAAGTACTGCGCGAACGGCTCCTACACCGGCGACAGCTACGGCTTTGATCCCCTGAACCGTGGCGACGTGCAGGTGTCCACGTTCTACTCTTCCTCCCTGTATGGCAAGATTGACTCCGCGGCGGACAGCTCTTCTGCCCCGCTGACCGGCACGACCACCCCCGAAAACTGGGGCGTTGTGGACATTGACGACGGCACCTACTACATCGCGGAATACATCGGTATCCTTGACCGTGCTGACCGTACGCCCGAACAGACGGAAGCTGTCAAGGCGTTCGCGGAATGGTTCGGCTCTGCGGAAACGCAGACGGAATGGTCTGACGAATTCGACTCCTTCCCCTGCAACGAAGTGGCTGTGAAGAACGTCTACGGCGACGAAATCCCCGCCATTTATCAGCTGAAGAACTGCGCGCTGGAGAAGGTGGAAGGCACCGACATGACCTATGCGGAATATGTCGCGGCGCACAGCAAGGAATGGACGAACATCATGACCAACCTCGGCTTCTACTGGGCTGACGCAAGTCAGGCGCCCGCGGAACCCGATTGGGACAATGTCAACTGGGCTGTGATGACGCAGGCGGCGCAGTAATTCCCCCAAATTCTCATCCGGCAAAGAAGCGGATTTGAACCCCGGATGGCGAGTCCTACGCGGGCTCGCCATCTTTTTATAGCATGATTTGCCTGTGCAAAATTCTGCGAATCACAAAATAAGGAGCTGTCGCCCATGATTGAACTCAAGGACATTGTGGTCAAATTCGGCGATTTTGAGGCGCTGCACAATATCAACGTGAACGTGAAGGAAGGGGAGTTCTTCACCTTCCTCGGCCCGTCTGGCTGCGGCAAAACGACCACCCTGCGCACCATCACCGGCTTTATTGAGCCTGTCTCCGGCACGGTGTCGGTGAACGAGCAGGATATTACCCATGTGCCGATTGAAAAGCGCAACATCGGCATCGTATTCCAGAGCTACGCGCTGTTCCCGACGATGACGGTGTACGACAACATCGCGTTCGGCTTGAAGCTCAAAAAGCTGAAAAAGCCGGAAATCGACCAGAAGGTGCGGGAAATTGCGCGCAAGGTCGATTTGTCCGACGAGCAGCTCAAAAAGGCGGTCAGTCAGCTGTCCGGCGGTCAGCAGCAGCGCGTTGCCATCGCCCGCGCCCTCGTCACCGGGCCGAGCATCATCTGCATGGACGAGCCGCTGTCCAATCTGGACGCGAAACTGCGCGTTCAGCTGCGCAATGAGCTGAAAAAGATGCAGCGCGAGTTCGGCATCACAACCATCTATGTCACCCACGATCAGGAGGAAGCGCTGACCCTGTCCGATCGCATCGCCGTGTTCAACAAGGGCTATATCGAGCAGATCGGCACGCCGAACGAGATCTACAACCACTCCAAGACCGAGTTTGTCTGCAACTTCATCGGCGACATCAACCGCGTCGAAGCGCCGATTGCTGCGAAGATGAAGCTTGCGGCAGGGCAGAATCACTTCATCCGGCTGGAACGCCTGCACGTCAACAAGCCCAAGCGCGACGATGAAATCCTCATCGACGGCGTGATTGAGAACATCGAGTACTACGGCCTGTACATCAAGTATTACATCGATGTGGGCAGCCAGATTTTGAAGGCAATCGAAAAGAACGACGGCATCAACATCTATGCGCCGGGCGAAAAAGTGACCGTAGCCATGAAGCCTACGGACGTCATGTCCTACGACGCGCAATGACAGGAGGAAGCAATATGACGCAAAAATCCTCCAAACTGACGCTGGGGATGCTTGGCAAAGTGTTCGGCGTTGCGTTCTTCGTCTACCTGTTTTTCGGCTTCATGCTCCTGCCGTGCCTGAACACCATCACGCAGATTTTCACGACGACGGACAGCGCGGGCAACATCGACCCGCTGGCGGTTATCCGCTTCTTCTTCGCGGGCAACATGCCCAGCTACGTCCTCAATTCGCTGAAACTGGCGGTTTGCCTCGTCATCACGGTGAATATCGTTGGCATCAGCATCGTGCTGCTGACGGAATATTTCGACATCAAGGGCGCGAAAATCCTCCGCCTCGGCTATATGACGACGCTGATTTACTCCGGCGTTGCGCTGGTGACAGGGTATCTCTTCCTCTATGACAGCGACGGCATTATGACGACGTGGCTCTCCGGGATTTTCCCCAACATGGACAAGAACTGGTTTTCTGGCTTCAACGCCGTTTTGTTCACGATGACGTTCGCCTGCACAAGCAACCACGCGCTGTTCCTGCGCAACGCTATCCGCGCGATTGACTACAACACGGTGGAAGCGGCGCGCAACCTCGGCGCGAAGCCGTTCAAGGTGCTGCTGAAGGTCGTTTTCCCGACGCTGATTCCGACGCTCTTCTCCCTCACGGTCATGACGTTCATCACGGGTCTGTGCGCCATGAGTGCGCCGACGCTGCTGGGCTATGACTCCATCAACCCGGAAATCGTGCGTCTGGCAGGCTCATCGTCGGCGGACGAAGCGTTCCCGCAGGCGCGCGCGGCGCTGCTGTCCATCATTCTGGCGATGTTCACCATCATCCTGCTGACCGTTCTGTCCTCCTACGAGCGCAAAGGGCATTACCTCTCCGTCAGCAAAACAAAGGCGAAGCTGGTCAAGCAGAAGATTAGCAACCCGGTCGCGAATGTGCTGGCACATATCTACGCCTATGTGCTGTTCATCATCTACATGACGCCGGTGGTGATGATTGTGCTGTTCGCGTTCCAGAATTATCCGGCAATTCGCTCCAAAACGCTCTCGATGGATCAGTTCACGCTGATTAACTTCTTCGGTCAGCAGGACTATGAGTTCCTGACCAACCGCGGCAAGCTGAAAACGAGGACAGGCGCGATTTCCGGTCTGTTCGCCAACGCGGATACCGTCGGCGGCATCCGGCTGAGCTTCGTCCTCTCCGCGATTGCGGCGGCGCTGGCGTGTGTTATCGTCGTCGTTGCGGTCAACTACATCTTCAAAAACAAGGGCAAGAAGCGCGGCACTGTGCTGGAATACAGCTTGCTCTTCCCGTGGCTGCTGCCAACCATCCTGATTTGCTACTCCTACCGCACCTACTTTAACGCTGAGAGCGTGTGGTATGTTTTCAACAACAACTTGTACATGCGCGAGAACGTGCGATTCCTGATTGTGATGGCGTACACGGTGGTGAAGCTGCCGTTTGCCCTGCGCATGATTAAGGCGGCGTTCTACGCTATTGACGAGGAATTGGAGGATGCGGCGCGCAACCTTGGCGCGAGCAGTCTGGTGACATTCCTACGGGTGAAGTTGCCGATTGTCCTGCCGAGTGTGCTGGCGGTGTTCGCGCTGAACTTCAATGCGCTGTTCACCGAATACGACATGTCGGCGACGTTCCAATCCAGCTACGGCAAGACGTATGCCATGATTATCCAGAACATGTGCGCCGAAGAAGGGCGCGACGGCTACAACGTCAACGCATCGGGCCGCCGCTGCGCATCGACGGTGTTCATCATGGTCATTTCCGGCTTGATTCTGTATCTGGTGTACGGCGTGGGTGCGCGTGATTTGGGTGAGCGCATCGAGCGCCGCGAGAAGCGCCGGAAGCGGATCGAAGCCTTCAAGGCAAAATTCACCGGGAAGAAAAAAGCTGCGGAAAAAGCCGCTGCATAAGGAAAACGGCATGACCTTCCGAAAAAAGGAGGGTCATGCCGCTGTTTCTTCCGGGAAGGCGTTGCTTCACCTGCTCCTGCTGCGTCAGAGAGTCTCTTGCTTTTTGAGGAAAACCCAAAGGACGGTGCAAACATGCATTACACGCAAACGATATCCTCTCCCTTGGGGAACATCCTGCTTTCTGCGGATGAGGTGGGGCTGACCGGGCTGTGGTTCGATGGCGGACGATATTACGCGGAAACGCTGCCCGAAGAACACGTTGAACGCGAAACGCCCATTTTGATGGACACGAAGCGCTGGCTGGATGTCTATTTCACCGGACGCGAACCCGACTTCACGCCGCCGCTGCATCCAGCCGGGTCGTCCTTCCGGCAGACGGTCTGGCAACTGCTGCTCGAAATCCCATACGGGCAGACGACGACATACGGCGCGCTGGCGAAGCGGCTGGGCGGGGTGCGCATGTCGGCACAGGCGGTCGGCGGCGCGGTCGGGCACAATCCCATCAGCATCATCGTTCCGTGCCATCGGGTCGTCGGCGCGAACGGCAGCCTGACGGGGTACGCGGGCGGGCTTGACCGTAAAATCAAGCTGATGGAAATCGAAAAAAAGAATATGACTGGGCTGTTTCGCCCGAAGAAAGGAACGGCGATATGAGGCAAATGCGCCCCTGCGCGAAAAACTGAACCATCTATTGCTGAACCCGCAGGGGGATTTTTTGCCGCAATTCCCAATTCTGCGGAAGAAAACGCGCCGCCCGTTCGTTTCATTGTCAGAAAACCGAATCAAAGGGGGATGCCGAATGAAGAAATGGTGTGCGCTGCTGATGACCCTGCTCCTGATTTTGATGACCGCCGGGGCAGAGGAATTTTCGGGCGGCAAAGACTTCTGGGATGATGCGTACCGCTGCACCGTCGAAAATGGCTACTTGACCTTCCAGTCCGACGATGGCACGACGTATCAGCCGATTGCCGTCAGGGAGGGGTTTGCGAAAGCCGCCAAGGCGCTCGCTGCGCAGGGAGATACGTTCGTCGCCGTGCCGATGGGGCTGACGCAGGCGCTGCTGCCCTATGTGGCGGACGAGCTGACCGGCGGCGCAGAGCTGGTCGAGATTTACTGCACGACGGCGCTGATTGGAATGCACCTGCGCGACGCGGCGAAGGGCGATGTGCTTCGCGTGGCGTGGTGGACGGGCGACGGCTACCAAATGGTTGATAAAGTCGTCGGGGAGGATTTTTCGCTGGACACGGTGCACGTCTCGGCAGGCGAAGTCAGCATGGAAGTCGAAGGACAGGAATACGCCTTGAAGCTGCGAAATGGAAAACTCGTTTTGTGGTACACCGCCGGCAGGAAAATTGTGTACATTCAGCCACACGCTATCGGTAATATGGAAGAAGTGATTCCGATGCGAAATGACAGCTACGTTTACGGCGCACATCCCTTCTACAACGTGGAAGCGGTGGACTTCACAGCCTTCCCCGAAACGTATGCGGAAATGCTGGCGCAGGTGGACAGCACGAACTGGGCGGTTGTGAACAACCCAAATCCGACCGACCGTCTGCATCTGCGTACAGAACCCGACCGCAAGTCGGTATCATTGGGCAAGTTCTACAACCGAACGCCTGTCTATGTGGACGAAATCCGCGACGAATGGGCGCACGTTACCATCGGGCGCGACCTGTCAGGGTGGATGATGACGAAGTATCTCGCGTTTGGTGCGGATATGGACAAGGTGGAATGCGCCTTCCCGCAGTTGTCGCTGATAGAAAAGTATCAGGAGAATGTGGCGGATGAACTGGCCTATGACTATTATGTGTTCGATGCGCCGAACATGTCGGCGACAAAAACGCTCTGGAATTGGGGTGAAGAGTGCTATTTGATTGGCGTGATTGACGACTTCTATATGATCATGGACACCGACGAAAACGTGCGCTACATCCCGCAGGACTGGCTCTGGGCGGGCAACGGGTAAGGGGAGAATGCCAATGAAGAAACTGCTTGCGCTGCTGATGATTTGGCTGCTCCTGCCCATTGCCGGCGCGGAAGAAACGTATACCATGCAGGATGGTTCGCTGATTTTGTTGGACGGCGCTGGACGGAAATGTCAGCCGATTGCCATGAAGCCGGACTTTCCCGAAGCGCTGCTGGCGGATGCGGACATATCGGGCGCAATCCAGCTGAATCTGCCGGAGACGCTGCTGCCGTATGTGTCGGATGAGCTGACCGGCGGCGAGACGCTGACGGCGCTGTATTGCACGACGGAACTGATTGCCATGCACACGGTGGATGCGGCGGATGGCGACGTGCTGCGCGTGGCGTACAGGACGAATCTGGGAAATTATGTTATCCGCAAGGTGATTGGCGTGCCGTTCTCCTTCGACCGCTACCACGGCGGCGCGGCGTCCATCCTCCTCTGCGTCGATGAAATAACGTACTGCATGACGTGCGAAAGCGGTTATCTGACGCTGCGTGAGGTCTGGAACGGAGCGGGCGGCATCGGCATCCAGCGCCACGCCCTCTACGATTTGCAAGCCTGCGTGGAGTCGGCAGGCGGAAACGCGGGCTTCCGCTACGGAAATCATCCATATTCCGACGTGACTGACCTACCGTTTGCAGAGTTCCCGACGACCTATGAAGAAGCCATGCAGCACCTTGACCGCACGAATTGGGCGGTTGTCAACAACCCAAATCCGGCGGATCGACTGTACCTGCGCGGCAAGGCGAGCAAGGAAGGGCGCAATCTCGGCAAGTTCTACAACCGAACGCCCGTGTATGTGGAGGAAATCCGCGGTGACTGGGCATATGTGCGCATCGGGCGCGCGACGACGGGTTACATGATGACCAAGTATCTGGCGTTCGGCGAGGATGCGGACAAAGTGGAATGCGCGTTTCCGCAGTTGGAGGTGCGCGAAGAATATCGGCTGAACGTGGCGGACGAGACAACGTATGAATTTGAGGTGCTGGATGAGCCGAAAAAATCCGCACCGTACACGCGCTGGCACAGCGGGGATAACTGGGTCGTTATCGGCATCAAGGGCAATTACTACATCGTCATGAACGACAACGAGAACGTGTGCTACATCCCGCAAAGCCATCTTTGGGCGGGCAATGGGTAAGCAAATCAAAAGCATCGGACAGCCGTGAAAACTGTCCGACGCTATTTTACTGCATATTTTTGAGGTACGCGAAGATATCGCGGGCAATCGGCGCAGCGGTTGAGCCGCCGCCCTGACCATCGTCGATATCCTCGACGACGACGCACAGCGCGTAGGGGACGTCCTGCGCGAAGCCGATGAACAGACCGTTCGTGATGGCACGTCCGTTCAGTGATGTTTCCGCGCTGCCGGTTTTTCCGCAGATAATCATCCCGCTGACGGCAGCGCGTGTGCCTGTGCCGCTGGTGACGACCGCGCGCATGTACTCCGCCAGAATCGCGGCTTGCCTCTCCGTCATGGCGGTGCGGTAGACGCGGCTGGAGCGGGTATAGCGCGTCACGCCGGACGGGCTGGCGACGCGGTCAATCAGCACGGGTTCCATCATCACGCCCTTGTTCGCGACGGCGGCGGCGAGCAGGCACAGGTGCATCGGCGTGGCGGTGATGGCGGACTGTCCGAAGCCGCTCATGGCGATGTTGAAATTGTTGCGGCTCGTGGTCGGATAGACGCTGTTCTCTACGACGAGATCGCGGAAAAGGAAGTTGTCGTTAAAGCCAAAGGATTCCGCCGCTTCGCGCAGCGCCTTGTCGCCCATGGACAGCGCGTACTGTGCAAAGGCGTTGTTGCAGGAGCGCATGAAGGCGGTTTTCAGGTCAATCGCGCCGTGGCTGGCAGAGCCGTAGTCATGGATGACCTGCCCGTCCACGGTCAAATTGCCAGTGCAGTTGACTTGCATCGTCTGCGCGGAGGGGTTCACGCGGAGCTGCGCGGCGGCGGTCACAAGTTTGAATGTGCTGCCGGGCGTATAGGGGTTCTGCGTGACGCGGTTCCAGTAGGCGTTGGAGGAGGCGGACACGGCGCTGCTGCTCATGGGGTCGAACGTCGGTAGGCTGACCATCCCCAGCACTTCGCCTGTCTTGTAGTTCATCACGACCGCCGCGCCGGATTTACCGGGCGCACGCCGCTGGAAGGATTGCAGAATTGCCGTGCAGAGGGAACTGTCCACGGTCAAGGTTACGTTGTCGCCGTGGCGCTTCTGTCCGGTCACAAGCGCCTGAATCCGCTCCCAAATTCCGGTCTGGAAGCCGTAGAGGTACGCCGTTTGAAAACTTTCAACCCCGTTGGCAACCTGCCCGTCGGAATCGCCCAGCAGGTGCACAACGGCGCGGCGGGCAGCTTCATTCGCCTGATAAACGCGGGTGACGGCACCGTCCTCGCTGATGGAAGAGGTCGCCAGCACCACGCCGCTGCGGTCGAGAATGTCTCCCGGCACGACGTTCTGCTTCTGCGCCCGTACACGCGGATTCTTCGCATAGGTGAACCAGCGGTTGCCGTAGAGGGCGATAGAGTGTATCCCGTATGTGCCGAGCAGGGCGAAGAGCGCGAAGAGGAAGAACGCAAGGAGCTTGAATTTGAACCGCTGCCGCTTCATGCCGCACCTCCACCGTAATCCGCTAAGTCCGCATCGCGCGCCAAATCATCCTCATTGACGCTGGAAACGCCCTGAATCAGCCCGATCAGGCACAGACACGCCACCAGCGACGTGCCGCCGTAGCTCACGAACGGCATCGTCACGCCCGTCAGCGGAATCAGCTTAATCACCCCGCCGATGATGATGAACGTCTGCAAGCCAAGCATGGCGGTGCAGCCCATTGCCAGCAGCCCGTGGAAGCGGGTGCGCGCCGCCATTGCGATGGATGTGCCGCGCCAGATGATGGCAACATACATCAGCAGCACGCACGAGCCGAACAGCATCCCGAACTGCTCGCAGATGACGGAGAAAATGAAGTCCGTGTGGTAAACGGGAATCGTCGTCGGGCTGCCCAGTCCCAAGCCGACGCCTAACACGCCGCCGCTGGCGATTGCCATCAGGCTTTGAATGAGCTGATAGCCCGCGTTGTCGTAGTCGCTCCACGGGTCGAGCCAAATCGCGACGCGTTTTTTGACGTGCGCAAACTTCTGGTAGCCCAGCAGCGCCGCGCCGACGCCGCCGCCGATGCCGCACAGCATCAGCACCGGATTCCCGGACGAAGCGAAATAGAGCATCAGCGCCACGCCGTAGTATAGCAGCGCCGTGCCGAGGTCGGCTTGCAGCATCAGCACGCCAAGACATGCCACAGAGAAGCCAAGCCACGGAATCAGCCGCCGATCCGCCATGAATCGGCTGATGACGATGATGAGCGTCAGCTTGACGATTTCGCTGGGCTGAACGGAGATGCCGCCGACATAGAACCAGTTTTTCGCGCCGTACGTCTCCTTGCCGATGAACAGCGGGAGGACGAGCAGCACGAGCGAGAGCAGCATCATCGGCCACACGAGCAGCCGGAAGCTGCGCCCGACGCGGATGAGGTAGATGCACACGACCATCGCCGCCAGCCCGACGAAATAGTAGATGGACTGGTGGTAGGCATACGTCGGGTTGGTGTCGTAGAGGACGAGCAGCCCCAGCGCGCACAGGAAGTTGGTCAGCGACAGCAGCAGCTTATCCACCGGGAAGAGCCGCGGCAGGAAGCCAGTCGTGAACGCGCTCGCCAGCGGTACGGCGACGGCGAGTGCGAGCGCCTGCCATTGGAAATCGCGCAGGAAGAGAAGGCAGAATGCGCTGATGTAGAAAATCGAGACCGCCCGCGACAAAGAGCGGCCGGGGTCTTTCAGCTTTTCACGCCCGCGCTGGCGGTCACGCGCCAAGGAAATCACCTCGCAAAAATGAAATGGGCGCCTTCTGGCGCGAAAATCTGATTATCATAGAAAGGTATTGTGCGGAAAGCGTTTTGTAACCATAAAAATAAGCAACACGCCAATACAAGTATGGTAGTGTGCACTCGAAGGTTTCCAAAGGGCGATCGCAAACTTCGTTTGTTTTCATGCCCTTTGGTCGCGCCCGCAGGCGCGAAATCCCTCTGCAACAATAAAAAGTTAATGAGCTTTTTGCACTGCAAGAGTTGACTTTCCTATTGTAATGGTAAAAAGAGCAGCTTCCAGAGGGCTTTCCGATCGCCCTCTGGACTCCTTCGGATGTACACCCATGTTAGTAGAATTGTATTGGAAGGCTTTTTAGTTACTGGCAGGGACGCTTCGCTGCCTGCACCTTTGTTGGCTGTTCTCTTTGAGTGAGCACCCGAAAAACAGTTGGGGCGTTGCCCCAAACCCCACCAGAGGCGCCGCCTCTGGACTCCGCAAGGGGCATTGCCCCTTGACCCTTTTTTTTGCCGCCTGGCTTGAGCGCGTTTTCCATCAATCGGGGTATTGGGGATTTTCCTGCTCATCATCCCCATCCTCGCGCCGCTCGGCGTAGGCGCGCACATCCTCCACATCCAGTCCCGCAAACACGCGCAAGCGCAATCTCGCCTGGCCGACCTCCAGAATGCTGTTATGCTGCAGCGGATGCGCCATCCCATCCCGCCGGTTCGCCACCGTCTCCCCATCGACAATGCAGCTGCACCCGCGCCACGGGATGATATACAGCCCATATCCGTTGCGGAACATCACATCCAGATGCCGGGGGGATACGCCGCGCGCGGGGACAACAATATCGCAGCTCCGCACGCTGCCCAGCGTCCCGTCCGCTGGGACAGGCAGCAGCGTATCCTGCGGGAGTGCGGCGCAGTCGCTTTCGACCACAAATTCCCCGATGCTGCCCGCGTCCGGCAGGGAACGCCGCTTTTTCTCGCGGCTTCGGTGATCCTTCCATAGCCACCAGAACGCGCGCAGGACAATGAGCACCCCCAGCGCGGCGAACCAGTAGCGCATCATCAGAGAGAGAATCTCGTAAATTTGAGAGGGCATGGTGTCTCCTTACAAGGTTTCGCGCAGCTTTTGCAGCAGCGGGCGCAAATCACCGACCGCCTCCGGGTCGTACTGCACGGCGATAGAGAGATTTTCCGGGCGGAAAACGGTCTGCGCCGCGTCCAGCAGTTCCTCGGCGGTCAGCTCGTTGTACTGCGCGGCGGCAGCGTCCAAATCCGCCTGTGCCGTGTCGCCGCTCATCCACGCCCAGCCGAGACGGTCGTTCAGCGCGGCGGTGTCATCGGTCAGCATGGCGTTGTTCGTCGTAAACTGCGTCCGTAACTGATTCAATCGCGCGGGGCGGACGTACATCGTCAGCCGGTGCAGATAGGCAAAGACCTTTGTCAGCGTGTCTTTCAGCCATTCCGACCGCACGTCATAGCGGATGACAAGGCGGCTGAATTGCCCGACGCGGCTGATTTGCGACTCAATTTCCGCAACGAGTGCCTGCTCCTCGCGCAAAGCCTGAAAGAGCATACTGTCGTCGTTCCCGGCGGTGATGGTGCTGAGAACCTCCGCCGCGACGGGGTAGACCTGTTCGCTGTCCACGTCAAACGCCAGCTGAACGCTCGCAAAATCGCTTTCAACCTCTTCCAGCAAGTCGCTCTGCTCGTCGCGCATACAGAAGCCGATGGGCAGCGACTGCGTGAACGGCGGCTGGGCGGTCGTGTTGCGCAGCTCGCTCAGTGCTTCGATGGCGGCCAGCTCCATGCCGTCAGAGAAATTGCCCGTCATGACCAGACAGGCGTTCTGCGGCTGGAAAATCATCTCCTGCCAAAGCTGAATGTCCGCTTCGGTCAGCGCCATCAGGCTCTCCGGCGTGCCCAGCGGGGGGAATGCGCCGTTTTCTGTCCGGCGGAAATCGCACGCCGCGCGGTCGAACAGATCGCCCTCGCCGTCCGCTTCCAATTGGCGCAGGACGACTTGCTTCTCGGCGGCAATCTGCTCCGGCGTCCACGGTACATTCGCGAAAAAGCGCAGGAAGTATTCCAGCGCCGCGTCAAAGAAGCGCGGCAGGCACTTCAGGCGGAACACCAGCCCTTCGGCATACGTCGCGGCATCGAGGTTCGTGCCGAAGCGGTTCAGTTCGCGCAGCAATCCTTCGCGGTTCAGTCCGCCCAGCCCGCGGAAGCACAGGTGTTCCAGCAGATTGCTGATGCCCTGTGTCTCTTCCGTTTCGTACAGCGGTCCGCCCTTCAAATACAGCCCGAATTCCAGACCGTGCAGGTGGCGCTGCGGCCAGCACAAAAGCGTCATGCCGTTTTGCAGGACATGCTCATGAATCGCGGACATGGGTTCGTCAGCTCCTTTGGCATAAAAGTTGTTTCATCTATTATACCGTATTGCGCGCGGGTTTGCAAGGGGAACGGGGGCGTCTCACGCGCAAGGGGGAGGGTTTCGCGGGCGAAAAAAGTGAACAATCTGAAAATTGTTAGCACTCTTTTGCGTTGAGTGCTAATTTTCGCTTGCATTTCGATGGAAATCGTGCTACAATACATCCAGCGGTCAGAAAGACTGCAACAATTATTACCGCTTATTTTCCGAGGAGGAATGATGTATGGCGATTGAAATGGAAAAGGGCTCTGTGTCGATTGACGCCCAAAATATTATGCCGGTCATTAAGCGTTGGCTGTATTCCGATAAGGACATTTTCCTGCGCGAGGTGGTCAGCAACGGCTGCGACGCCATCACGAAGTATCGCATGACGAATCCGGATGACGAGAGCGAAATGTCTGTCATGGTCACGGTGGACAAGGAGAACAAGACCCTGACCATCAGCGACACCGGCATCGGCATGACCGAGGACGAGGTGAAGCGCTATATCAATCAGGTCGCATTCTCCGGCGCGTCCGAGTTTATGAAGAAATTCGAGGGCGACGAAAAGAAGGGCGACATTATCGGTCACTTCGGGCTGGGCTTCTACAGCGTGTTCATGGTGTCTGAGAACGTCGAAATCGAAACGCTGTCCTGTCAGGAGGGCGCGGAGCCGGTGCATTGGGAATCCAAGGACGGCATGGACTTCGCCATCAGCGAAGGTCACCGCACCGCGCACGGCACGTCGATTATCCTCCATATCTCCGATGAAGAGAAGGAGTTCCTCGAACTCTACCGCGTCCGCGAAGTGCTGACCCGCTACTGCGGCTACATGGCGTATCCGATTTACCTGATGGATGCAAACGCCAAGCCGGTGGAGCGCGAGGAAGAAATCCCCGGCGAAACCAACGAGGACGGCACGCCCAAGAAGCGCAAGGTCGTCGATGAACCCAAGCCGAGCCTGATTAACGACACCAAGCCGCTGTGGCTGAAAAAGCCGAGCGAGTGTGAGGACAAGGAGTACATCGACTTCTATCACAAGATGTTCGGCTGGGAAGATCCGCTGTTCTGGGTGCATCTGAACGTCGACTACCCCTTCAACCTCAAGGGCATCCTGTATTTCCCGAAGCTCCGCAACGACTTCGGCAAGTACGAAGGTCAGGTGAAGCTGTTCGCTGGTCAGGTGTTCGTGGCGGACAACGTGAAGGAAGTCATTCCGGAATTCCTGACGCTTTTGAAGGGCGTTATCGACTGCCCTGACCTGCCGCTGAACGTCAGCCGTTCTTTCCTGCAGAACGACGGCACGGTCAAGAAGCTGTCTGCGCACATCACCAAGAAGGTGGCGGACAAGCTCTGCGGGCTGTTCAACACCGAGCGCGAGACGTATCAGAAATACTGGGACGACATTGCGCCCTTCGTCAAGTTCGGCGCGATGCGTGATCAGAAGTTCTACGAGCAGGTCAAGAAGGCGATCCTCTACAAGACCACCGATGGCCGCTATCTGACGCTGGAAGAGTACAAGACCGCGAACGCCGACAAGGCGGACAAGAAGGTCTACTACACCAACGACCCGAAGCGTCAGGCGGCGAGCGTTGCGCTTTATACCAACCGCGGTATTGATGTTGTTGTGATGGATCACATCATCGACGGCAACTTCCAGTCCTTCATGGAATATTCCGGCGGCGAGGAAGGCTTGACCTTCGCGCGTGTGGACGCGGACGTGTCCGGCCTGCTGGAAGATTCCGAAGAGGGCAAGGAGCTGAATCAGGAGACGATTCAGGCGATGTTCCGCAAGGCGCTGGGCAAGGATGACCTGCCCGTGAACCTGCAGAGCCTGTCCGACGCGGAGCTGCCTGCGATGGTCACCGAGGACGAGCAGATTCGCCGCATGAAGGAAATGAGCCGCCTGTATGGTCAGTCCTTCGACATGCCCGACCGCTTCACGCTCGTGCTGAACCGCCGCAACAAGGCGATTCAGGAACTGGCGGCACGCGATCCGGATAACGAGACGACGCAGCTGCTTTGCCAGCAGATTTACGATTTGGCGCGCATGAGCGCCCAGCCGCTGGAAGCGGACGAGATTACGGCGTTCCTGAAGCGGAGCCAGAAGCTCGTCGCCATGGCGGTGGAGAAGGAATAAGCGAAACCAATCCACAATTCAATAGAAAGCGCCCGACGCGGGGGAAAACCTGCGCCGGGCGCTTCTTGTGCACTTTGATGCGCTTTGTATATTCCGACCGAAACTGGAGCAGAAGTCTGTGCTGAAATTTACAAAAATGAGGATTGAATTTTCCATAGCTTCTTTTTGGCTGCGGCGGTATAATGAAATCAATAAGGCGATTGCCTTACGTCGGTCGGCAATGCAATGTGCATTGCGGGAACTATGGGAAGGAGAAAACGGTATGAAAAAGTTCTCAAGGGCACTGTCTTTCGTGATGACGCTGGCAATGCTGCTCAGCGGGATCGCGGCTGCGGAACAGCAGTACTTTAACAACGGTGGAGGCGGGGAATTCGTTGATCCGCATACCTTCACCAAGCCCTATACCGTGAACGAAGTCATCGTTCCGGCGGATGAAGCGACAGGGCAGGTTACGCTGGAAGCGCATGTGAAGAACATCATCGAGGTCGATGGACTGAAGTTCAAGGATTTGAACGGCAACGGCACGCTGGACGTGTACGAAGACTGGCGGCAGCCTGTGGACGCGCGCGTGGACGATCTGCTCAGCCAGATGACGCTGGATGAGGAAATCGGTCTGCTGTGGCACGCCTCTACCGGCGGTACGTTCACCAGCATGTATCCCTACACGGAGGAATGGCTCTATTCTAACGAACCTACATATACCGCCGCGGATGGCAGCTGCTACGTTCCGATGTATCACTCCATCATCAGCGATAACGTGACGACGTACCTGCACAACGTCAACGGTACGCCGGAAACGCTGATTTACGAAAACAATGCGTTCCAGGAAATCGCGGAAACGGCGCGTCTGGGCATTCCCGTTGTGCTGTCCTGCGACCGCAGCTACAACACATGGGCTGGCATGGTCAACATGCCGAACTACGCGGTTGGCATCGCACATGACCCGGAACTGCTGTACAACCTTGTTGCACAGTACGCGAAGGAAGAGCGCGCCATCGGCTTCCATGTGCCGTTCCATTCCTATGGCGTGGAAATCGGCTCGTGGTACGGCGACGATGTGAACTACATCGCCAAGATGGTCGGCATCGAAACCAAGGCGTATGAAGAAAACGGCGTGAATGCCTGCACGAAGCACTTTGTGGCGCGCGGCGGCCGCTCCAACTACTTCAATGCGAAGTCTCCCGCGAATCTGGTGGATTCGTGGCTGGTTGGCTGGAAGAGCGCTGTCATCGACAACGGCTCCGGCTGGATCATGCTGAACAACGGCAAGTTCCTCAATAACTGCAATGTCTGCTACGACTCCGAGTCCATGGCGGTGCTGCGCCAGCAGCTGGGCTATGATGGCTGTGTCGTGACCGACTGGCCGATGTGGATGCAGGTTCCTTCTGCTTCCGGCACGACGCCTGAAGGCCTTGACCTGAGCACTGCTTCTGTCGGCGAACTGTATGCGACCATCTTCAACGCGGACGTTGATCAGGTTGGCTGCTTCTTCATGGTGGAAGACGATGTGCCTGTGGATTACGACGCGGTAATCGCCCGTTATCCCGGCATGATGCAGCCCATGTGGCCCAACGCTGTGAAGGAACAGCTGGAACTGGGCAACCTGACGCAGGAAACGATTGATAAGCACGCCAAGCGTGTGCTGCGCAACAAGTTTGAACTGGGTTTGTTTGAAGATCCCTACGGCAACCTTGAAGACGCGCTGGAACTGTGCGCTTCTGACGAATACAAGGCGCAGGCGTTCGACATGACGACGATTGAAGACGTTTATCGTGCGCGCACTGCCGAAATGAACGCCATGGAAATCCAGCTCCAGGCCGAATCCACCGTCCTGCTGAAGAATGATAACATTCTGCCGCTCAAGGCGGAGCAGAAGGTGTATGTTGCGGGGACAAGCAAGGACACGGTTGCCATGGATAAGGAAGCCATTGCCGCGTATGCGACGGTGGTGGACAACATGGAAGACGCAGACGTGATTATTGCCCATGTGACCGCGATGGATGACGCGACGGAACTGCTGTTTGAGGATGCTGCGGATGCTGAAAAGCCCGTTGTCCTCTGCTACGACGGCGGCGTTTCCAACGAGCCTGATGCCTATGCGGTGAACAGCAGCGCGGCGGTGCTGTTCCTGACCTATGACTGCACACCTGACCACGGTTCTTCTATGGGCAACTTCTATCACAAGACGCTGCCGTCCGTGCTGGCGGATATGCTCTACGGTGTGAAGGCCCCCAGCGGCAAGACCGTGTTCGAGATGGCATGGACGAGCGAAGATGCTGAACTGGATTGGGGCGAGCTGCAGTTTGACACTGGCGTGGATACCAAGACTCGCCTGTACATGGCAGCCGTGGTTCGCAATAACCCGACTGCTGACCTGCCCACGAATCTCGGCGACGTGATGTATCCTGCGCACTTCGGTATGCGCTACGACCAGCCTGCTGACATTACCTGCAACACGCTGATTGCGCCGCAGGGTGTCCGTGAAGTCAGCGAAGAGACGTCTTCCGGCACCAGAATGGCGACAAAGGTTCTCAACCTGGCCAAGGCGGGCGAGACCTTTGAAATCAACTTCATCGCAGAAAACAACGGCGCTGACGGCTATATCAATGTCGAAGTGCTGGTGGATGGCGAACTGGCAGCGACGAAGATGATCGCTGTGTCTGCTGGCAGCTTCCGCGTTGTGACCATCCCGCTGACCCTCGATGCCGGCGAGCATGTGATCACCGTGGGCGGCATGACGGCGAACCTGACGGTTGAGTAATACGATGCACTGTGGGAGGGGAGATTCCGGAGGGAGTTTCTCCTCCCTTCCTTTATGCGAACGCAGAGAAAATAACGGTGCTTCCCATCACACACGGGAAGCACCGTTTTGCATTATTCGCCTGTTTTCCGAACTGCACCTTTCCCCGGAAAATGCTCCTTCGTTAGCTTCACGACCATCCCCGACAGGAGCAGCAGCGCAATCAGGTTCGGGATGCTCATCAGCCCGTTGAATGTGTCCGCAATGTCCCAGAGCAGCCCCAAATCGAGCGTTGCGCCGAGAATCGACACGAACGAGTAAATCACGAGGAACGGGCGGACGACCTTGTTGCTCTTAAACAGAAACTGCACAAAGCGTGAGCCGTACAGCCCCCAGCCGATAATCGTCGAGAACGCGAAGCAGCACAGCGCCACCGCCGTGAAAATCGACGACCAGCTGCCGTATGTCGTCGTGAAGCCGGAAATCGTCAGCTCCGCGCCCGCTGCCACGCCGTAGGTCACCGGCGTGCCGCTGCACAGGATGACCAGCGCCGTCAGCGTGCAGATGATAATCGTGTCCGCAAACACCTCGAAGATGCCGAACATGCCCTGCGTGACGGGCTTCTGCGTATCGGCGCAGGCGTGGGCAATCGAACCCGTGCCCAGACCCGCCTCGTTGGAGAAGATGCCGCGCGAAACGCCCTTCTGCATACTCACGAACAGGCTGCCGATGATGCCGCCCGTGAACGCCGCCGGGTTGAACGCGCCCTCGAAGATGGACTGAAGCACGCCCGGCAGCCGCTGGACATTCAGCAGCACCACGCCGATGCCCAGCACGACGTAGAACAGCGCCATGAACGGCACCAGCTTTTCGCTCACACTGCCGATGCGTTTGATGCCGCCGAGCAGCACCATGGCCACCAGCATCGCGCAGAAAATGCCGATGATGAGGTTGAGCGTCGGCACGAAGGATTCGCTGACGAGGTGAAACTGCATAAACGCCGTGTTAATCGCCGTCGTGATGGTGTTGACCTGCGTCGCGTTGCCTGTGCCGAAGACGGTTAGCGTGCCGAACAGTGCGTAGAGGATGGCGAGCCACTGCCAGCGCTTGCCCAGCCCGTTCTTGATGTAGTACATCGGCCCGCCGATCCACTCGCCGGTGGCGCTGCGTTCGCGGTAGTGGACGGCGAGGGTGACTTCGGCGTATTTCGTGCACATGCCCAGCAGCGCTGAGCACCACATCCAGAACACCGCGCCCGGCCCGCCGATGGCAATTGCGCCCGCGACGCCCGCGATATTGCCTGTGCCGACCGTGCCCGCCAGCGCGGTGCAGACGGCTTGGAACGGGGTCATCGCGCCGTCCGCGGCTTCCTTCTTGTGGAACATGCGCCCGATGGTGGTTTTGAGCGCGAAGGGAAATTTGCGGATTTGCAAAAAGCCCGTGCGGACGCTGAGCAGCAGCCCAACGCCGATAATGCAGGCCATCGCCGGCACGCCCCAGACGAAATCGTTGACGACCTTGTTGATGGCGGCAATCGTATCAAAGAACATGGGTGAATCAATCCTTTCGGGAGTATCACTTTATTCTACCAGATTGCCGGACGGAGCGCAAGGGCAGGGGAGGGAGGAATGTGCGGAAAAACGGCAAAAGTGCAGGGGAAAATGGCGGAAACCGTTCGTTCATCTACATGCCTGCCGAAAACGTCTTTTTCCACAAAAAAAAGAACCCTCCGCCGAAACGGAAGGTTCTTGGAAGCAACCAAATTACGCGTTCTTCTGCGCTTCTTCGACAGCGACAGCCACCGCGACGGTCGCGCCGACCATCGGGTTGTTGCCCATGCCGATCAGACCCATCATCTCAACGTGCGCGGGCACGGAGGAGGAGCCAGCAAACTGCGCGTCAGAGTGCATACGACCCATGGTATCGGTCATGCCGTAGGAGGCAGGGCCAGCCGCCATGTTGTCGGGGTGCAGGGTACGACCCGTGCCGCCGCCGGACGCAACGGAGAAGTACTTCTTGCCGGCTTCGATCATTTCCTTCTTGTAGGTGCCGGCAACGGGGTGCTGGAAGCGGGTGGGGTTGGTGGAGTTGCCCGTGATGGACACGCCAACGCCCTCGTGCCACATGATGGCGACGCCTTCGCGGACGTCATCAGCGCCGTAGCACTTGACCTTGGAGCGTTCGCCGTTGGAATAGGCGACTTCCTTGACGACCGTCAGCGCATGGTCTTCCTTCACGTCAGCAGACAGGTAGTCATACTTGGTCTGCACATAGGTGAAGCCGTTGATGCGGCTGATGATCATGGCAGCGTCCTTGCCCAGACCGTTCAGGATGACGCGCAGGGGGTTCTTGCGAACCTTGTTGGCATTGCGGGCAATGCCGATAGCGCCTTCCGCGGCAGCAAAGGATTCGTGGCCAGCGAGGAACGCGAAGCACTCGGTCTTCTCGTCCAGCAGCATCGCGCCCAGATTGCCGTGACCCAGACCAACCTGACGCTGGTCAGCGACGGAACCGGGGATGCAGAACGCCTGCAGACCTTCGCCGATGCAGGTGGCCGCTTCCGCAGCGGTCTTAACGCCCTTCTTCAGCGCGATGGCAGCGCCCAGCTCGTAAGCCCACTTCGCGTTCTCGAAGCAGATGGGCTGAATGCCTTCGACGATCTTATAAGCGTCAACGCCCTTGCTGTTGTTGTAAGCCTTCAGCTCATCAAAATCCTTGAAGCCGTACTTTTCCAGAACAGGCTGGAGCTGAGGCATGCGTCCTTCGTAGTTTTCAAACAGAGCCATTTCAGCATACCTCCTATATTACTGCTTGCGCGGGTCGATCCAAGCGACGGCGCCGTCTTCCGCCTTGAAGCGGCCATAGGTGCCCACGTTCTTCTCGTAGGCTTCGTTCGGGCTCATGCCCTTCTTGATGGCGTCCATCATCTTGCCGAGCGACAGGAACTGGTAGCCGCAGACCTGATTGTCCTTGTCCAGCGCCAGCTTCAGCACATAGCCCTCAGCCATTTCCAGATAGCGCACACCCTTGAGCTTGGTGCCGTACATGGTGCCGACCTGAGAGCGCAGACCCTTGCCCAAGTCCTCCAGACCAGCGCCGACGCGCAGGCCGTCATCAGAGAAAGCGGACTGGGTGCGGCCATAAACGATCTGCAGGAACAGCTCGCGCATGGCGGTGTTGATTGCGTCGCACACGAGGTCCGTGTTCAGCGCTTCGAGGATGGTCTTGCCGGGAAGAATTTCAGCCGCCATAGCAGCGGAGTGGGTCATGCCGGAGCAGCCGATGGTTTCCACCAGCGCTTCTTCGATGACGCCGCCCTTGACGTTCAGCGTCAGCTTGCAGCCGCCCTGCTGCGGCGCGCACCAGCCAATGCCGTGGGTCAGACCGGAGATGTCCTTGATCTCCTTGGCCTGAATCCATTTGCCCTCTTCCGGGATGGGCGCCGGGCCGTGGTTCGGGCCCTTGGCGACACAGACCATTTCTTCAACTTCCTTGGTGTACTGCATCGAATAGGTTCCTCCTATCTAATGATAGTCCTGCAAATAGGCATGTAAAAAGCACACGCCTGTCCTTGCGCTTCTTGATTATAACATATTTTCTGCGGATTGTGTAGGGGATTTTATAAATTCGATAAAAAATCCGCAAAAAGGGGCATCCAAATGGGCTGATGGCGCATAGGATGATTAGGGATAGTTGCGGAAAAGCAATCAAATGCTTGAATGCCAGCCAACTTTGGGAGTGCCGGCGCCGAAGGGGTCAAGGGGGCGATCGGAAAGCCCCCTTGTCGCCTCCGCAGAGGCGAAACCCTCTGCAACAACAATCCGAAAGCATGAAAGTGAAATCAAGAAAGAGGGAGGAATCCGCCCATGAGCCTTAGCGAGCTTCGCCAGAAGGACGTCATCAACACGCGCGACGGGCAGTGCTTAGGCAAGCCGATGGACATCGAGTTCTGCGCCTTGGACGGGCGCGTGACGGCGATTGTCGTGCCGGGGGAGTTCAGCTTTGTGCATCTGCTGCGCGGTGAGCGGGCGGGGGTGGTGATTCCGTGGGAGAACATCTGCAAAATTGGCGATGATGTGATTCTGGTAGACGTAGAGCTGTAAGCCTATCGAGACTTACAGCTCTACATATATTTCGTTCCCCCATAAACACGCGGGCACAGTCTGAAAGTGTCACCAACTGAATCGCGCGAAAGGGTCAAGGGACGAAGTCCCTTGCGGGGTCAAGGGGCAGCGCCCCTTGGGTCACTCATTTCACGAAGCGAATCACGTTCCAGCTGGCAGCAGGCAGAACGAGGGGTTCACCGGGCTTCGGGCAGGGGAGGATGACCGGCTTCACCACGTCCGGGGCGGATTCTGTGTTCTCTGCCTTCATGTCGTCATGGTGCAGGACGGAGTGCATCGCGGGGCGCAAATCGCCGAAGGAACGCAGGTCGAGGTCAAGCATCATCGGCTCGGTCAGGTCGCGGTTGACGGCGAAAATCGTCACGTTGCCCGCGTCGTCCATCACGGCGGCGGCATCCATGTCCGGTACATCATTGTAATGCTTGGTGTCGTGCTTGCCCGCCACAATCTTCGGCAGCAGCGATGTGCCGCGGCCGTACATCGACGCATCCATCATCGGGTAGAAAATCGTCTGCGCCCACGCGCCGCCGTTTTCACGCGTCATAATCGGCGCAATCACGTTCACCAGCTGCGCCAGGCAGCCAATCTTCACGCGGTCGGCGTTGCGCAGCATCGTGATGAGCATCAGACCCACCAGCAGCGCATCCTCGAAGTTGTATACGTCCTCCAGCAGGTGCAGCGCTGTGCCCCACGGCTTGTTCTTGTACAAATCATGATCCTGATTCTTGGAGTGATACCACACGTTCCACTCGTCCAGCGACAGGTTGACGGTCTTCTTGGAGTGCTTCGTGCCCTTCACGCCGTCGCAGATGGCGGCGACGGTCTTGATGAACTCGTCCAAATCCATCGTCGAAGCGAGGAAGTCCTGCGTGTCGTTGTGCGGATTGCCGTAGTAGCGGTGCAGGGAGACGTAATCCACGTTGTCGTACGCCTGCATCAGCACTTCATGCTCCCAAGTGCCGAAGGTGGGCATGCCTGTGCCGGACGAACCGCACGCAACCGTCTCGATGGTGGGGTCAACCCACTTCATGACCTTCGCGGCTTCGTTTGCCTTGCGGCCGTACTCGTAGGCGGTTTTCGCGCCGGTCTGCCACGGGCCATCCATTTCGTTGCCCAAGCACCACAGCTTGATGTTAAACGGGTCTTTCGCGCCGTTCTTGACGCGCAGGTCGCTCCACGCCGTGCCGGAGGGATGGTTGCAGTATTCGACGACGTACTGCGCGTCGAGAATATCACGCGTGCCGAGGTTGATGGCGTACATGACCTCCGTGTTCGCCTTCTTCGCCCAGTCGACGAACTCATGCAGACCGAATGTGTTCGGCTCGGTCGTCTTCCATGCAAGGTCGAGGCGGCGCGGACGCTGCTCCTTCGGGCCGATGGAATCCTCCCAGCGGAAGCCGGAGACGAAGTTTCCGCCCGGATAGCGCACGACAGGCACATTCAGCTTGCGCACCAAATCCAGCACGTCGCGGCGGAAACCCTGTTCATCCGCCAGCGGATGGGTAGGCTCGTAAATGCCGGTATAGACGGCGCGGCCCAGGTGCTCAATGAACGAACCGTACAGGCGGCGGTCGATGGGGGAGATGATGTAGTCCTTGTCCAGAATCAGCTTGGACTGTTTCATGTTGATCGCGTCCTCCTTGATATATAGGAAGAAAAATTCTGGGCGGCCAGATGCCTCGGAGGAATGTCCGAAAATCGCCCATTCAATCCATTTCATTCGACATGGGATTGGAAATTCCTCTTTCAAAATGGGTGCGGCGAAAATTTTCAGAAAATATTTTCGGGAGAATCATGCAGGGATTTCCGGACTTATGGCGAAATGTTTGTGCAGAAACCAAATCTCCTGCTTGGCAGGACAAAACGGAGGAAATTTATGCCGCTTGCACAGTTGCCCCCGATGGGCTGGAACTCTTGGAACACGTTCGGCTGGCAAATCAACGAACAGTTGATTTTTGAAATGGCTGACCTGATGGCTTCGCAGGGCTACCGCGAGGCGGGGTATGAATATCTGGTCATCGACGACTGCTGGAGCCTGCGCGAGCGCGGCAAAGACGGCCGCATCGTGCCTGACCCGGAAAAATTCCCGCATGGCATGAAGGCGGTTGCCGACTACGTTCACAGCAAGGGACTGAAGTTCGGCATGTACTCCTGCGCGGGCGTGCGGACGTGCGCGGGCTATCCCGGCAGCTATGACCATGAATTTGTTGATGCGCAGACGTTTGCGGACTGGGGCGTGGATTTCCTCAAGTACGACTTCTGTAATTTCCCGCAGTCCGGCAACTGCAAGGCGCGCTACCTCACCATGTCGATGGCGCTGAAAGCGACCGGGCGCGAAATCCTCTTCTCCGCCTGCAACTGGGGCATGGAAGAACCCGGCGAGTGGATGCGCGCAATCGGTGCGCACATGTACCGCTCCACCGGCGATATTATGGATAACTTCGTCTCCTTCACCGACATCGTCAAGAGCCAGCTGAATAAGCTCTGCATGAGCGGCAACCACTGCTTCAACGACATGGACATGCTCACCGTCGGCATGGAGGGCAAGGGAAATGTCGGGCTGGGCAAGGTGTGCAGCTATGAGGAATACCGCTTGCAGTTTGTGCTTTGGTGCCTGTGCGGCGTGCCGCTGATGATGGGCACGGATCTGCGCAGCCTTGCGCCGGAATACCGTGCGCTGATGCTCAATCCCGCGCTGCTGCGCATCAATCAGGACGCGGAATGCCGTCCGCCGTATATCGTTCGCCGCGACAGCGTGTGTATCCCGAACCCTGATGACGCACAGGCTCCTTGGGCGCATCCGGCGGATACCGCGTTCGTGCTGCTGCGCCACCTGACGGACAACGAGTTTGCCCTGTTCTATGCCAACCTCTCCGACGCGGATGCCGAGGTACACTGCGAGATGGCGGACATGGGGCTGCCCGTGACCGGCGGCGTTGCGCTGGACATGACGGACGTTTTCTCCGGCGAGCATCTGGGGCCGCAGAAGGATTCGTTCAATCCGCACATCGAGGCCCATGACTGCCGCCTGTTCCTCTGCCATCTGGTGAAGGACAATGCCTGAATGTATGCAGTGCCATCGGGCGCTGCAAAGCGTGGAAATTGCGCTGACGAAGAAGCTGATTAACCGCGGGGCGACGCGCTTTCTGTGTCTCAACTGCTTGGGGAAGAAGTTCGGCGTCAGCGAAGAAACGCTGCTGCAAAAGGCGAAGGAATTCCGGGAGATGGGGTGTACTCTGTTCGGGTGATGGAGAAATTTTTTGCATGGAACGATTTGCGTGGATGGGAAAAATCAAGCCGGGGATGCAGGCGGAATATAAGCGCCGCCACGATGCCATCTGGCCGGAAATGAAGGCACGCTGAAATCAGCGGGCATTCGCAATTACAGCAGATGTTCCTGCTGGAATGAATGCTGACGATTAGAAGGGCTGTCCCTGCAAGCAGGGGCGGCTCTTTTGCTCACCGGATCAGCACGCGGACATAGCATGAGAGCGTCACCAACGCAATCGCGCGAACGGGAGTCCAGAGGGTCGAAGACCCTTTGGCGGAGTCAAGGGGCAGCGCCCCTTGGGTTCCCCCAATCAGCACGCGGGCATAGCATGAGAGCGTCGCCAACTGAATCGCGCGAACGGGAGTCCAGAGGGTCGAAGACCCTTTGGCGGAGTCCAGAGGCAGCGCCTCTGGTTCTGGAAGCAAAAGGCGTAGATGAATCCGGCAACATGCTAATTGTGCAAAAAAAACGACAGTTTGCGCCAAACTGCTGATAGAAAGCTGGCAGTGTGCTATAATCTGATATGAAAAGTGAATCCGGCAGAACGAAATCTGATTCGATTCCGTTTCCGGTCATCGTTCCGTCCTCCTCTTGGAATGGTGACTGCCCTTCCCATCAATCCCTTCGGCTTCTCCTCTTGCCGAAGGGATTTCTTGTTGCAAGGGAAGGGGAAGACTGTAAAAAAACGGAACGAATTTTGCCAATCAAAACAGAATAGGAAGCCGAAATGACAGGTTTTGAAGTGAATGCGCAAAATGGGCGGAAAGCGTGCTAAAATGGCATCACCAAGCTGGGGAGGGAGAAAAACAGATGAAACAGGTATTCAACCCGTATCTGCCCGCAGGGGAGTACATCCCGGACGGTGAGCCGCATGTCTTCGGCAATCGGGTGTATGTGTACGGCTCGCACGACCGCTTTAACGCCGCTATCTTCTGCGTCAACGACTATGTGTGCTACTCCGCGCCGGTGGACGATTTGTCCGCGTGGCGCTACGAGGGCGTTATCTACAAGAAAAAGCAAGATCCGCTGAACAAGCTGGGCATCCGCCTGCTGTTCGCACCGGACGTGGTGCAGGGCGTGGACGGGCGCTATTACCTCTATTATGCCTATGATTTCCTTGGACGCATGGGCGTGGCGGTCAGTGATAAGCCGCAGGGCCCGTATGAATACTACGGCCATGTCCGTTATGCCGACGGGCGCGAGTGGGGCAGCCGCTCCGGGGATGAGTTTCCGTTCGACCCCGGCGCGCTGGTGGATGACGACGGGCGTGTGTACCTCTATTCTGGCTTTGCGACGAAGGTGCCGTTCATCATGAGCCGCTTCCATAACCTCCGCAATTCCGGCGGCGTTGGCATGGAACTGGAACAGGACATGCTGACCATCAAGGACAAAATCCAGCTGATTTTCCCGCAGAAGGACAACAACCCGCCGAAGGAATTCGCGGGACATGCCTTCTTCGAGGCGAGCAGCATCCGCAAAATCGACGGCAAGTACGTTTTTGTGTACTCGTCGGAGAACAACCACGAATTGTGCTATGCGGTCAGCGAACATCCGCTGTCCGGCTACCGCTACGGCGGAACGCTGGTGGACTTGGGCGACCTGTACATGGAGGACGGCACCACCGACGAGGCGCACGGCACGAACTACCTCGGCAACACCCACGGCGGCATGGCGGAGCTGAACGGGCAGTGGTACATCTTCTATCATCGCCAGACGAACCAGCACTCCTACTCGCGCCAAGCCTGCGCCGAACCGCTGAAACGCACGCCTGACGGCGGCTTCCAGCAGGCGGAAGTGACCAGCTGCGGTCTGAACGGCGGCCCGCTGGACGGTATCGGCGAGTACGAAGCGCGCATCGCATGCAACCTGTGGAGCAAGCACGGCGTTGTCCGCTACGACAAGCGCTTCAATAAGAAGGAACACCCGCATTTCACCCAGAGCGGGCGCGACGGCGATCCGGCGGCGGTGCAGTATATCGCCAACATGCGCGACGGCAGCGTATGCGGATTCAAGTACTTCCAGATGCACGGCGCGAAAGCCATTCGGTGCGCCGTCAGCGGGGTATGCCGCGGCAATATCGAGGTCAGCGATACGCCGGAGTTCGCGACGCTGGCGGCAAGCATCCCGGTCGAAGCCGGAAAGACCATGACGAACGTCACCGCGCCGTTCCGTATGGCAGATGGCGTGAAGGCGCTGTACTTCCGCTTCCGCGGCGAGGGAGCCATGAACTTCTTTACGTTTGAGCTCAGCTAAGAGGTGAACTATATGAAGAAATTTGCTGGTATTCTGCTGATGCTCCTGCTGTGCGGCGCGGCGCTTGCGGAAAACACCTATCATGTCGAAGAGTTCCCGATTGAAAAGGAAGACGAGAGCATCATTGCGGGCTGGCTGTATGTGCCGGACGGCGCGGAGAACGCTCCCGCGGTTATCCTTTGCCACGGCTTCAACGGCACGCACCGCAACATGGACGGCTACGCGGAATATCTCGCCCAGCGCGGGTACGTCTGCTATACGTTTGACTTCTGCGGCGGCGGCACGCAGAGCCAAAGCTCCGGTGCAACGACGGACATGACCCTGCTGACCGAACTCGATGACCTCGATGCTGTCGTTTCGTTCCTTGCTGAGCTGGATGAGGTGGATGCCAGCCGCCTTGTGATTGCGGGCGAAAGCCAAGGCGGGCTGGTGACGGCGCTGTATACGGCGCGGAATCCCGAAACCGTGCGCGGCGCGATGCTGCTCTATCCGGGGCTGATGATGGCGGACAATGCGCGCAGCCAGTATGCCGACGCCAGCGAGATTCCGGAGACAGTTGGCTTCATGCAGATGACCGTCAGCGGGCGCTACTACGAGGTCGCGCGGGAACTTGACCCGTGGACGGAAATCGCGTCGTTCGACAAGCCCGTGCTGCTGATTCACGGCACGGACGACCAGATTGTACCCATCAGCGTGTCTGAAAAGGCGCTGACCATCTACCCCGACGCGCGGATGATTACGATTCCCGGCGCGGCGCACGGGTTCTATCTGGACGACCGCAAAACGGCGTGCAAGGAAATGGAAGCATTCCTGAACGAGATTGACCAGTAACAAAAACGCACCTCCCCCAACCGGGCAGAGGTGCGTTTTGGGTTACAGCTCTTTGTCATCCAGCCGAATCGCGTCAATCAGCGCCTGCGGGGTGGAACAGTTCGCGCCGAACCGCTTCTCCGCGCGAAGCCCTGCCAGGGCGTGAATCAGCACGCCGTACGCTGCCAGCGCACTTGTGGAGAGCGACGTAGACAGCCGATTCCGCTGGCACAGCAGCGCCGTCAGGATGCCGGACAACACGTCGCCGCTGCCCCCTTTCGCCAGCGCGGGCGTGCCGTAGAGGCTGATGTACGTCGCGTCGCCGTCGGACACAAGCGTCCGCGCGCCCTTGAGCAGCACGCAGCAGCCGCACAGGTCATGCAGCCGCGATAGGGCATCCAGCGGCTCATCAAGAATGAACTCGACGTGCTGTTCCAGCAGGCGCGCCGCTTCGCCGGGGTGCGGCGTGATGATGTCCTCCTCCTTCAGCGGGAGGATGCCGTCGTGCGTCGCCAGCAGGGTTAGCGCGTCCGCGTCCCAGACGATGGGGCAGTCCGCCTCGGCGAACACGCGCAGCAGCATCGTCACGTCCGGGGTTAGCCCGCAGCCGCAGCCGATGCACGCCGCGTCCGCCTTGTCCAGCGTCTCGCGGGTGATGCGCGCGGCTTGAGGCGTCAGCAGCCCGTTTGTTTCGGGCAGGGGAACGCACGTCGCGCCCGGCGCAAGTACTTGCAGCATCGGCAGCAGACTCTCGCGGCACAAAAGCGTCGTCAGCCCCGCACCCGCGCGGATGCAGGCATTGGCGCAGAAAGCCGCCGCGCCGACCATCCCGCGCGAACCGCAGAAAATCACCGCGCGGCCGCAATCGCCTTTGTGAAGCGCGGGTGTGCGGGCGAAAAGCGGCGCAAGCGCGGCAGGAGAGAGCGTCTCCAAACCGTCGAAGCCGAGGTCAATGTCGTCGCCGGGGCGGATGAGAATCGGCTGCACGGTGATTTTGCCCGTGTATTCGACGCCCTGCCGCAGAAGCAAGCCCTGCTTGATGCGGTGGAACGTGACCGTCTCCGCCGCGCGGACGACATCAGCACCGAGTGCGCGCCCGGTCGTGCCGTCCAGTCCGCTGGGAATATCCACCGCGATAACCGGAATTTGTGGATGATCGCTCAGGCGGTGGATGAGAATCGCCGCGTCGCCCTCAATGGCGTGATTCAGCCCCGTGCCGTAGAGCGCGTCCACCACGGCGGCGTACTCGGCGACATCCACCGCGTCGACGCTGGGCAGGATGCGGACACCGTGCAGCAGCGCCAAAGTGCGGTTCGTCAGTGCATCGCCGCGGACGGCGCTGGTCACTTCCCACACGTCTGCCTGACCGCCGCCTGAGCACCAGAGCCGCGCCGCCGCATAGCCGTCGCCGCCGTTATTGCCGGGACCGCAGAGGAACAGCACGCGGGCGGATTTCGGTGCGTGGCGGGAAATTGCTGCGGCCACGCCCTGCGCAGCGTGTTCCATCAGCAGAATACTGGGCGTGCCGGTTTCGGACATGAAAAGCGTTTCCAAGGATTTCATCTCGTCGGGCGTAATCGTTGTCATGGAAGGCAGCCTCCTCCGGAAAGTCTCTTCCATTAGTATAGCGTATTTTCAGGAAATTGCAAGCACTCCGCAGATTTTCGGCTTTTTTCCTGTGCATAACGCCGCCGTGTCGCTTCGCCGCCGCGCAAATGGCGGACGGACTTGTTGTACGCCAGCAGCGCCGATACCTCGCGGGCGAGGGCGGCATCCGCCTGCGGAAGGTGCTGGAGCATGTCTTTGTGGATGCCGGATTTGGAGAGCTGGAACGCGGCGGCAGTCTGCCGGATGGTCGTCCGGTGGCGGAGCATATAGCGCGCCTCGGCAATGCAGCGCTGGGCGATGGCTTCGTCCATGTGCGAAACCTCCTTTTTGGTTCTTCACGGGAAGTTGGGGGGAGCAAACAAGGGCTTAGGCGAAGCCCCAAAAAAGCTGCACGCGAAAGGAGCATGAAAGCGCGACCAACTCAATCGCGAAAAGGGGTCAAGGGGCAATTGCCCCTTGCAGGGTCAAGGGACAGCGTCCCTTGTGGGGTTTGGGGCAACGCCCCAACTGTTCCGCGTCCGACCAATCCCAAGGAAGCCGCCAACAAAGGTGCAGGCAGCGAAGCGTCCCTGCCAGTAACTTTGCGCGTCCGCAGACGCGCCCCCAAGCTGCTCTTCCCCCAAGATTCCGTGAAGAACCTCCTTTTTGCGCTTCTGCATGGTCGCGCAGAAGGCTTTGCAGGAGGATATGAGCCGAAAACGCCCCTAATGACCGGCAGGGGGGAGCGAAAAAATGCCGAAAAAACGGGCATTTGCGGGGATTTTCCGAAAAACGCCCAAAAAGAATCAAAAAATCCGCAAAAAATTCATTTTGGGGGTTGACAAACTGCTGAAATGGGTGTATACTTAAGAAGTCGCCTGCAGGACATGCAAGAGACACGGGAACGACGGGGTGTAGCGCAGTCTGGTAGCGCACGTGCTTTGGGAGCATGGGGCCGGGGGTTCAAATCCCTTCACCCCGACAGCTACTACTCTCCTTCGGATGGGAAATATGGCCCCGTGGTCAAGTGGCCTAAGACACCGCCCTTTCACGGCGGCTACTCGGGTTCGAATCCCGACGGGGTCATCCTTCTTCTTTTCCCTTCCGTATGGGCCTTTAGCTCAGTTGGTTAGAGCAACCGGCTTATATCCGGTCGGTCCCGGGTTCGAGTCCCTGAAGGCCTACTTTCTCAGGTGGCCCGGTAGCTCAGTTGGTTAGAGCGCCAGCCTGTCACGTTGGAGGTCGAGGGTTCGAGCCCCTTCCGGGTCGTCTACTTTCTGGTTTGAACTTCGCAGGTGCTACCAAGTAAGCAATGCTGGTGTAGCTCAATTGGCAGAGCAGCTGATTTGTAATCAGCAGGTTGCGGGTTCAAGTCCCATCGCCAGCTCCATTCTCTGGGTTACAGAGAAATTTCATATGGATGGGTTCCCGAGTGGCCAAAGGGAGCAGACTGTAAATCTGCCGTCACCGACTTCGGTGGTTCGAATCCACCCCCATCCACATTCTGCGGGAATGGCGGAATTGGCAGACGCGCTAGATTCAGGTTCTAGTGAGGGCTAACTTCATGCAGGTTCAAGTCCTGTTTCCCGCACCATAACTGGACACCAGTTTTGATACATTTGTGTATACGAACGGGTGTCCAGTTTTTCTTTTAGCATTACGGAGGAAAATATTATGGGGAGGATTCGAAACTCTGCAAAAGCACTTATCATCAAAGACGGAAAAATGGCCGCTATCAAAATCAGAGATGCTGGTGAAGAATGGTATATTATGCCTGGCGGTGGTCAAGAAGCAGAAGAAACGCTAAATGAAGCTGTTTGCCGTGAAGTATCAGAGGAATTAGGTATTGCTATAGAGTGCAAAGAATTGCTTTTTGTAGTGGAAGGTGTTCATGGCGAAAACTTTCATCGTGTCGATTTGGTTTTTTCTTGTGAATATATTGATAACATGCCGGATGCTGTTCTTCATGGAGATACGAATCAAGTTGGCATAGGATGGCTGGATATTTCTACGCTTAATTTGCAGCCCTTGTATCCTTCGAAATTAAGACGACAGATTATGAATTATTATCAAGGGAAACCATACAAAGTATATCTTGGAAACGAAGAAGCCGGTGATTCGGAATGTCTGGATTAGAAGTATGCAGCATCTTCTGCAAATACGGTGTGCACCATTTAACGATTTCCAAACATTTTAACGGAAAGGTGACAAGGTGTGCATTTCGTATCAAAATAGGTCTTTAGTTTCAAAGCCTTGAGAGTGAGAAATTTCAAGGCTTTTTTTCTATACGGATTCGGATGGCGGATGTGGAAAAATCATAAAAATAGTGAGCAGACGAGCGAAAAGCGGGAAAAACACTGCTGCGCAAAAGAAGCGGTGTCGCCGTCCGAAAAATAGGTGGATGCAGATTTTTTTGTGTCTGCTGATCGCTACATACTTCACCCCGCATCTGCCCAGTGCCAGTCATCTGACAAAATAATATTGTCCACACACCACCCAATCCCCCCTAATTCTTCCTCAATCGCACATTTTCCTGCGCCAATGGGGGATGCAAAAAATCCGCCGCTGTGGTATCATCAAGATAGAAAGGAGTCCTTGCATGTTGCTGCGAATCGCCATCGTCGATGATCTCCCGCAGGACGCCGAACGTCTTCAACAGGCGCTGACCGCCGAGGGACAGACGAACATCATCCGCTACGAAAGCGGCGACGCACTGCTTAGCGCTATCAGCCCGGAGCAGCTGGATGCCCTCTTCCTCGACATTTGCATGGAGGGCACGAACGGCATCGACACCGCACGGAAACTCCGCGAACAGGCGCCGACGCTGCCGATTGTTTTCGTCACATCCTCGAAGGAGTACGTCTGGCAATCTTTCCCGGTGCATCCGTTCGATTATCTGCTCAAACCGTTCGAGCAAGCGCGCATTCGTCAGCTGCTGGATGACCTGCTGCGCATCCTGCAGCACCCCGAACCGGAAATCGAGGTGCGTTTCGCCCGCAAACTCATGCGCCTGCCGTACAGCAAGGTGTATTACGCGCTGGCGCAGAACCACTTCGTCCGCATCATGAGCGACGAGGGCGAATGCCGCGCAACGGGAATCTTCGCACAGGTGGAGAAGGAGCTTTGCGCCGATCCGCGGTTTTTGGTCTGCAACCGCGGCATCATCATCAACATGAGCGCCGTTATGCGGTTCGAGAATGACTGCATCCAGATGCTCGACGGCACGCAGTTCCCTGTCCGCCAGAAAGACAAGGGGCGCTTGTTCGCAACGTTCACGCAGTACCAGTTCCGCCATATGCGGCGCGAAATCTGACGAAATCCGCGCAGGAGGGGAGGAGACGACCATCGAAATTTCACAGTACATCCGCTACTTTCTGGAATTCTTGCCTATGCTGCCGGCGGCGGTCATGGTGCTGATGTCGGTCTGGGAGCAGCTGCTTTCGCCCAAACGAACGGCGTGTCAGGCGATGCTGTTCATCCTGCTGACATGCGCGAGCGGCGCGGCTGTCTGCTGCTGGCAGGGCTGGGTAACAAACACGTTGCTGCTGCCCTTCATGGCGCTGGCGTTCGTGCTCTTCCGCCGTGCATTGAAACCAAATGTTTCAGTGTCACAAAGCATCCTTCTCTTTTTGAGCCCCGCCACCGTGGCGGCGGTGGCACTCATGCTGTCCGTCTGCCTGAACGCGCGGCGCGAGGTAACGAACGTTCAGCCAATCTACCTGCTGTCCACGGTACTGCTGAATCTCGGCATCGAAAGTTTACTGGCAATTGTCTACGCGCTGGTGGCTGTGCCGTGGCTGAGATGGCTGCTGCGCGAATATCAGGTGGAACGCGTGTGGCGCGTTGTCAGCCCCATCCCCGCTATTTGCATCGCGTTCATCATCTTCATCATGCCGCAAGACCCGGCGACGGTGCTGGTTAACCGGATGCAGCGCGTTTCCATTGTGGCATTGCTGATGGCGATGATGGCGATGCTTCTGCTGCTCTACCAGTTTTACCGCATGGCACAGGAGAGCGTGCGCAATCTGACGCTGATTCAGGAAAACCAGATGCTGGAATTGGAATCGCGTCGCTATGCACAATTGCGGGAGTACATGGCACAAACTCGCCGCCTCCGCCACGATTTCCGGCAGCACCTGCACGTTATTGCCGGGCTGACGGAGAGCGGCAAAATGGAGGAGCTGCGCGCATATTTGAAGGAGTATGAGAGCGAATTCGTTGACGCGCACGCGACCTTCTGCGCCAATGGTGCGATGGACGCAATTGCAGGCTACTACGCAGCGACGGCGGCGCAGAAGAACATCCCACTTGCCTGGCAGCTGAATTTGCCGGAGAAACTGCCGATGCGCGAGGCGGATTTGTGCATGGTGCTGGGCAATCTGCTGGAGAACGCCCTGCGCGCCAGTGAACGCCTGCCCGAAGCAATGCGACGCGTCAGCGTGATTTGCCACATGCTGTCGCCCGCCATGATGGGGCTGATTGTTGAGAATCGCTATGATGGGCAGCTTTCCCGCCGTGAAGGAAAGCTGCTGTCCACCAGCCACCCCGGCTTCGGCACAGGGCTGCTGAGCGTGGAGACAGTCGCGAAAAAGTACCACGGGCAGATGACCGTCGAGACGGAAAACGGCGTGTTCCGGGTGAATGTGCTGCTGAATCTATGATTTATACTATTTCCAACGGAAAAGGCGCAAACAGATGGCGCGGGTGAATTTGGAAATCGTATTACCTGCAATAGGCATCAATGGCGCGCGCGGCAAATTCGGCAGTGCCTTCGCCGCCCGCGTTGTCAATGTTTTTGGTGAATGAGCCGCCTGCCCTGTACATCGCGCCGAGTGCGTTCAGCATTTCCGGCGTGCAGTGATAGTAGTTTTCCGAGATGTACGCTTGCAGACGCTTCACCAAGGCTTGCGCTTCGGGGGATGCAGGGTCAGCAGACTTGCATTTGCCGAAATCCGCGAAAATCAGCATCATGCCGTTCGCCAGCGCCGCCGCCGCCTCTTTGGAGCGCCCTTTGCTTTTTTTCGTGTACTCCTGATAGGCGGGCGTGTGCTGCCACTGCGCTTTGGCTTGCGCGGCGTATTCATCCATGTGTGCCGTATCAAATGCAGAAAAGTCCATGTTTGTTCCTCCCATTTCTTTTAGTCCGCGAGCGAAGGTAATCAGGTTGTCGATATGCGCCCTTTTCAGCGTGAGCAGATGGATTTGCTGGTCTAACGCCCGATTCCTGTCAAAGTTCGGGCTTTGCAGAATCGCCTGAATCTCTTTGAGCGAAAACGCCAGCGCGCGAAACAGCAGAATCTGCTGTAAGCGTTCCAGTGCCGCATCGTCATACAGCCGATAGCCCGCTTCTGTGCGCGCCGTCGGGGGCAGCAGCCCCATCTTGTCATAATACTGCAATGTGCGGACGCTCACCCCTGTGCGTCTGCTTACTTCATGAACCGTCATCATGCTGATTCCCTCCTTGCGTGAACAGTATAAACCATGACGCAGCGTCAGAGTCAAGGCTTTTGGCAGAAAAAATAGAAAACCCGGATTGTCGCGGACAAAAAACTGCGGCAATCCGGGCTTTTGTATGCGGTTATGCGAACCTAATACTATTTCCAGATTCACCTGCGCCATCTGCTTGCGCCTTTTCCCTTCTGGCGTCCGCTCATTCCACTTAGCGTAGCGCTGCTACGCTGCGTTTCATTCACGTTAGCCAGAATGAAAAATTCGCGGCGCATCTTGGCGCATTCTTATCTGGAAATAGTATAAAGTACATTTTCAAAGGAAGCGTCAAGCCCTGCGCAGCATCGCATCCACTTCCTCCGCCCTCGGAATCGACGGCGCTGCCCCCTGCCGTGTCACGCTGATGGCCGATGCCGCCGCAGCGCGCGCCATGCACGTTTCCAGCGGCAGCCCTTGCGTCAGCGCCGCGAGGAAGTAACCCGTGAACGTGTCGCCCGCCGCCGTCGTGTCCACCGCCTGAACGCGGAAAATCGGCTGATGAACCGTTTTCTCCGGCGTGCAGCAAATCGACCCGGCGCTCCCAAGTGTCAGCACAACGCACAGCGCGGGGTACTTTGCCCGCAAGGCAGACAGGATCGCGTCCGGCGCGGTTGCGCCCGTCATTTGATGTCCTTCGACCTCGTTGATGAAAATCCAGCGAATTTGGTTGTAATCCAGCGACCGCAGCGAATCGTCAAACGGCGACGGATTCAGCACGACATGCAAGCCGCGCTTTGCCCCCGCTTCCACCATCTCCGGCAGACAGGACACCTCGTTCTGCAGCACCAGATAATCGCCGGGGGCAAACGCGGCAATCGTCGCTTCCACCTGCGCCTTCGTGATGGCGTGGTTGGACTGCCCGAAGAGCAGAATGCAGTTTTCGCCCTTGGGGCTGACCTGAATCATCGTGCTGCCCTGCGTGCAGTCGCAGTGCAGCAGGTAGTCATCATGCACGCCGTTTTCTTTCAGCAGATTTGTCAGCAGCTCGCTGCCGTTGCCGACGACGCCCGCATGATACACATCCGCGCCCGCCCGTGCCAGCGCCAGCGACTGATTCAGCCCCTTTCCGCCGGGATGCACCGCCTCGGACAGCGCTGCCATTGTCTCGCCCGCCTGCAGAAAGTGCGGCACTTGGTAAACGTTATCCAGATTCAGCGACCCGAAATTGAGAATCTTCATCGTTATCTCTCCCACACGACGACTTTGCTCGCGTCAATCGTCTTGCCCGCGCATTTTGCTGTCGCGACGCCCTTGTCGATGCTTACGTTGATGAGCTGCAAGCCCTCGTTCAGGTCAATATCCGTGCTTTCGCCGTCATCCTCGTACAGCGTGATGGCACAGCCGACCTCCAGCCAGCCGACCAGCGACAGCTTCGTCGTGTCCAGCGCATCGACGTATTCCGCGCTGCGGCACAGCGGAATCACATGCCCGCGGCGGATGAACAGCGGCACTTCGTTCATTGGCACATCCAGCCAGTGATGCCCCTTCTGCATTGTTTGCACGGTGTAATCGTCGCCGGAGCGGAAGCGCACCAGCAGCATGTCCTCCGGCAGATAAACATGGCGGCCGCGCGCGTTCTGCTCAACCACGGGGGCAATCATGCATTCGTCGCCCAGCATCAGCTGATCTTCCACGCGGATGGCGGTCTTGTCCTGCGGATAATCGAATGCCAGCGGGCGGAACATCATCTCGTCCCGGCAGGCGCACTTGACCAGCATGCTGTACAGGTAGGGGAGCAGCGCATAGCGGACGGACACGACATTGCGCATATCCTCCCAGTTGCGGAAGCGGAAAATCTCCTGATCGCGCGTGTGCTGCGCAGTGTGGTTGCGCATCAGCGGGGTGAAGACGCCCAGCGCCAGCCAGCGCAGGAGCAAATCCTCCGTCGTGTTGCAGGAGAAGCCGCCCAAGTCCGCGCCCGTGTACAGGAAGCCGCACATGTTCAGCGACGGCATCATTTTCAGGTTCAGCAGCAGATGCGACCACCAGCTGCTGTTGTCACCCTGCCACACGCCGCCGTCGCGGTGCGCACCGATGAAGGAGGAGCGGCTGAACAGCAGATAGCGCCGGTCGGGATTGTAACTGCGGAAGCCTTCGGCGGCGGATTTTGTCATCATCGCGCCGTAGAGGTTGTGCACTTTGTCGTGGCGTACGGGCTGACCGTCCACCGTGTGGTAGAAGCGGCGGTAATCCTCGGCGTTGTTGGCAATGTTGACGAACGCGGCTTTCAATTTGAACGCGCCGTCAATGCCCAGATTCTCGTGCCGCATCTTTTCCGCCGTCTCGAACGCGTTTTCGAGACTGTCCGTGCTGTAAAACAGCGCCGGTTCGTTCATGTCGTTCCAGAAGCCCTCGATGCCCGTATCCATCAGTTTATGGTACTTCGCGCCGAACCATTGCCGCACGTCCTCGCGCAGGAAATCCGGGAAGCACGCGCGCCCCGGCCAAACCGCGCCCACGAACAGGCTGCCATCTGCCTTCTTGACGAAGTAATCCTTCTGCACACCCTCGTCGTAAATCGGGTCGCCAGTGAGCTGCTTGATGCCCGCGTCAATAATCGGTACAAGGTGGATGTGCTCGTCCTTCATGCGCGCATTGATGGCTTTCAAATCCGGGAAATGCACCGGATTCCAGGTGAAGTCCTTGAAATCCTCCATGTAGTCGATGTCCATGCATACGTTGTCCAGCGGGATGTGCCGCTTGCGGTGCTCGGATACGATGAAGTTCAAATCGTCTTCGCTTGCGTACCCCCAGCGGCTCTGGATGTAGCCCATCGCCCACTTCGGCGGAATGTAGCTGCGTCCGATGAGGTGGCGGAACTCGCGCACCAGCCCTGTTAGCGTGGTGCTTTCAATCAGATACACCGACAAATTGCCGTTTTCGGATGTAATGACCGCCTTGCCGCCGTCAGAATACCCCAAATCAAACGTGACTGCACCGGGATCGTCGAAATACGCGCCGAAAACCCCTTGCTCGCCGCTGAACAGCAGCAGATTATGGCTGGAATAAATGCCGCCCTTGTTCTCCGTGTGGCTGAAATCGTCCATGTTCCACGCGCGATAAAGATGCCCGCGCTTGTTGATGCCGCGGACATTCTCGCCCAGCCCGAAGATGAGGTCATCGTCGCCCAGTATGGTAGTGAAAGAGACGCTGCCGTCCGCTTTGGTGACGGTGAAGTGGGGAATTTCGCCGCCCGACGGCGCAATTTCGCGGATGACCGCCATGGTGGGGAGGGGAGTGCCGAAAATATAGCGTGAGATCATCGACATGACCTGCCTTTCCTGATGATAAGGAGATAATATAGAATTCGCGGGGGAAGGGGGAAAATCCTGCAAAGCGGAGAGGGAAATAATGTGGAATTCGGAATGCGGAATGCGGAAAAAAGCCGCATGCGGAAGAAGTATGAAAGCGCGACCAACTCAATCGCGCGAAAGGGGTCAAGGAAAAAATTTCCCCTTGCAGGGTCAAGGGGGGACTTCGTCCCTTCTCGTCTGTCCCTTGTGGGGTTTGGGGCAACGCCTCAACTGTTCCGCGGGCGACCAGCACCTCAAAGGCACTCAACAAAGGTGCAGGCAGCGAAGCGTCCCTGCCAGTAACTTTGCGCGTCCGCAGACGCGCCCCCAAGCTGTTCTTCTCCCCAAGATTCCGTGAAGAACCAAAAAAACTGCCTTCCCGAAAGCAATTTTTCGGGAAGGCAGGAGATTCACTCGTTGATAGCGAACATCTTCGTGGACAAATACCGCTCGCCTGTGTCGGGCAGGATGACGACGATGTTCTTGCCCGCGAATTCCGGCCGCGCCGCCACTTGCGATGCCGCCCAGACCGCCGCACCGGACGTGATGCCCGCCAGCACACCCTCGTGCGCCGCCAGCTCGCGCCCCGTGCGATAAGCGTCGTCCTCCTTGACGGTGATAATCTCGTCAATCAAATCGCGGCTCAGCACATCCGGCACGAAATTCGCGCCGATGCCCATCAAGCCGTGCGGTCCGGCAATCCCCTTCGACAGCAGGGGCGAGGAGAACGGCTCTACCGCGACGATGCGCACGTTCGGGTTCTTCTCACGCAGGTAGCTGCCGATGCCGGTCAGCGTGCCGCCCGTGCCGATGCCCGCGACGAGCACATCCACCTGACCGTCCGTGTCCGCCCAGATTTCCGGGCCAGTCGTGGCGCGGTGGGTGGCGGGGTTCGCCGGGTTGACGAACTGCCCGACGACAATCGCGTTCGGGGTTTCGGCGGCGAGTTCATTCGCCTTGTCAACCGCGCCCTTCATGCCGAGCTTGCCGGGGGTGAGGACGAGCTTCGCGCCATATGCCAGCATCAGCTGACGGCGCTCGACGCTCATGCTGTCCGGCATGACGATGATGGCGGTATATCCGCGCGCGGCGGCGACCATCGCCAGCCCGATGCCGGTGTTGCCGCTGGTGGGCTCAATAATCGTGCCGCCGGGGAGCAGCTTGCCTGCCTTTTCCGCGGCCTCCACCATGCCCAGCGCAATGCGGTCTTTCACACTGCCGCCGGGGTTGAAGGATTCGACCTTCGCCAGCAGATGCGCGTTCAGACAGTGCGTCTGCTCAAAGTGAGTGAGTTCAAGCATCGGCGTGCGGCCGATCAGTTCAGCGACGGACTTGGCAATGCGCATAACCAGCGCCTCCTTTTCGTGTCTTTCCTCCCGATAAAGTCAGGAGGAAGAATGACGGCATTATACATTATTCCTATAGGTTTCGTCAAGCACAAATTTGCCTTTCTTTCGGAAAAAATTTGTCTGAATCTTGCGGAATCCGATATGTGTATGCTATACTGGAAGCAGATGCAAGAGAAACAACATCCGAAAGGCGGGATGCGGGTGGCTCAGGCGGATGACGAGCGGCAGTTCCTCGCGGCGTGCTATCAGCGCCACCGCATCAGCATGATTCGCTTGGCGAAGTGCTATGCCGCTGACAGCGCGGCGGTGGAGGACATTGTGTCGGACAGCCTCGTGGCGCTGATGGAGAAAATCGACCTGCTGCGCACGCTGACGGAAGAGCAGGAACGCGCGTATGTGCTGGCAGTTGTGCGAAACACCGCGATGGACGAACTGCGGCGCAAGCAGCGGCAGCGCGGGCGGTTCCTGCGCGACGGGGACGAGGCGCTCGCGCTTTATCCCGACCCGACGGCGCTGGAAGAGAAGGTGCTGATGCGGGAGACGATGGCGGCAGTACGCAGGGCAATCGCGGAGCTGCCGGAGAAAGAGCAGCAGGTGCTGCGCCTGAAAGTGCTGGAAAACCGCACGGACGCGGAAATCGCCGCCGAAACGGGCTTGTCGCCGGGCAGCATCCGGCAGTATCTCCACCGCGCGCGGGGCAGACTGCGCGAGAAACTGTTTTGAGAGGAGGAAGCAGCATGAACGAAAAGAATCAGCATGTGTCGGATGAGCAGATTGACGCCCTCATCCGCAGTGGACTTTGGCAGGACGAACAGCCGCTGACGGCGGACGAAGAGAAGCTGGCGGACGCGGCGTTTGCGCGGGCAATGGCGAAAATCGACCGCAAGGCGAAGCGGCAGAAGCGCCGGACTGTCCTGCATATGCTTGACCGCGTGATGCGCGTCGCGGCGTGCCTGATTGTGGCGGTCGGGATTGCGTTCCCGATTGCGCTGGCGAATTCTGAGGCGTTCCGCGAGCAAATCCTCCAATTGGTGCTGTCCATCAACCCCGAAACGGGCATGGCGCACGTCGGCATGGAACCCGCGAAGGATGAGCAGACCGCGAACGTGCCGCGCATAGACGTGCCGGACGGCTGGGAGGGGCTGTTCTTCCCGACGTTCCTGCCGGACAGCCTGCCGCTGGTGCGCTGCGAAACGACGCGCGGCGACCAGGTGCACAGCGAAGCATATTATGCCGACGAGACGCGCTCCCTGCGCTTTGAGGAGCAGGACAACCTCGACGGCTGGAACGTCCGCGCGGCGGATGCGCGGGTGCTGACGATTTATCTGCACAGCGTGCCGGGCTACCTGATTGACCGCCAGACCGAGGACACGCACGAGGTGAGCATCATCTGGTCGGAAGGGAAGCGGATGCTGCGCGTGACGAGCATCGGGCTGCCGGCGGACGAAGCAGTGCTGGTGGCGCAGAGTGTGAAAAAAATTTTTGCGGAATGATGTCCCGTTTTGCCCCTTTGCAGCGTCTTAATCAGTGAAAGCGCCCGAAAGATGGTTCGGACGCGCCCGACGAGACACGGAAGGAGCGAAACACGATGACGACCCGATGGAAGCGACTGACCGCCCTGATGCTGATTCTGCTGACGCTGCTGAACGCCGGAAGCGCGCTCGCGGCGGAGGAGTTTTGGAAGTGGGGGGATGAGTACGAAGAGAAGCTGATACTGGGGCAGCCTGCGAAGGTGACTTCGTTGCAGGTGTTCAAGGATGAACTGTATTTTGTGTACGGCGACTTGCTTTTGAAGTGCCACGAGCCGGACGACACGCCGGAAACAGTCTATGAATTGAAAAACTTGCTTCCGGAAAACGTAAAAGAAGATATGCTGTATGCTTCTTATGATGACTATCGGCTCTTTACAGATGGGGATTCGCTGTATATCTTTGTGACGTTTATGCAGCGGATTTATCGGCTGGATTTTGAAGACGGCGAAGTGAAGCCGATGCTGTATGCTACGCTGGATTATTCCAGCTTGCCGGAATTGGGATGGGTTCTGCTGGAAGATGACTGCTGCACATTCTATAAAAGCAATATCGACGGGAAAATCGTAAAAATCGGCGATAATATTTACATGAGGGGTTCGGACTGGACAAATAGAAAAGATGAATTGATTAACAGCCTTATTTGCTTCTCATTAGAAACAGGACGTGGTGAAATCTTAGCGTATAACGACGCTGATATTTGGGAAGTTGTTTCATGGCAGCAAAATCCGGAATGGGCTTCGACGCTGCTGGTTTACTATAACTATGAAGAATGGGACGAAGATGATGAAGGTCGCAGCTATGTGGCTGATAAGCGAAAGTTGGCATCATATAATCTTGAACAGCGCAAAGCAGAAGAAACACTTTTGGAAATTAAGGATTTGGGACTGGAAAACCAGCTTAGATATGATTTGAAGTGGGGATTTTATACTTACAATTCCAGATGCACAGCTTTTGCATGGGATGCTGAAAACCGCCGCTTCTTCTTCCTTCATGATGACATTGCGTGGTTTACGGATGGCACAACGACAGCACGCGGATTTGACCGCATTCCGACAGAGGCAATTTATGCGGAATACGGTTTCTTCTGGAAGGGTTCTTACTACTTCAAAACATACGATGATGGCGCGTTCGTCTGCGACATGTCAATCTTTGAACACCCCGAACAGTACTACTATTTTGACTAATAATCGACCCACGAAAGGAGCATCCCCATGAAACACAACCTCCGAATGGCATTCCTGTCCCTCCTGCTGGTGCTGACGCTGGGCGTGATGCCCGCCTTCGCCGAATCTGCCGACCACGCCATGGACTGGACGCACGGCATCGGCAGCCGTTACCGCACGGACGTGACCAGCGCACTGCCGTTTGAAGACGAACTCTTCTTCATCAGCGGCAGTCAGCTGCTGCGCGTCGATGACCCCGAATATGAGCCGGAAGTCGTCTGCAATCTGGAAGACATCATCTGGTCGGAAGCGCTGAAACAGAGCGGCTATTACGGGCAGGTGATGCTTCTGAACGGCGGCGCGGAGCTGGTGCTGTTCAGCGCGAATGAAGGGCGGCTGTACAGTTTTGTTCCCCCGACGGATGACACGATGGTGCGGATGCAGATGGTCACGGAACTCGATTACAGCACCGTGCCGCAGATGGGGTGGAAGAAGTTCCCGATTGCGAAGGATTTGTACGACGTGACGGTCGAACAGGCGGTGTACGACGCGCAATACGGGCTGTACGTCATCGCGAAGGACAAGACGGACGAATACCAGATTGTCTGGTTTGATTTGGATACGGGCAAGGGCGAAATGCTGGAATTTGCGCTGGAGGACGACGAAAACAGCCACCTTCTGACGGACATGCCCGGCATTTTCCAATGGAGCGGCACAAGCTCGAAGTATGAGCGCACGCTGTACGACGGCAAGGTGCTGACGACGGTGGACTTGTCATCTGGCGAAGCGACGAAGGCCGTGCATAATTGGGTCAACACGCTGACCCTTCAGCCGATTCCTGATTATGACGTCACGCTGGGCGACTATGTGACGCACGATGCTTACTACGCCTATGCCCCCAACAAGGACAACTCGGCGATGTACTTCGTGCATGACAACACGGTCTGGGTTATGGAGTACGACGAGGAAAACAGCCAGTTCAGCGAACCGCGCGGCATTGACAAGCTGCCTTTCTTCGCCGAGGACACCATGTGCGGCTTCTACTGGCGCGGCTTCTACCTCATCCAGACGCACGACGGGCTGTACCTCTGCCACACGGGCGACGAGACGGCGAGAGCGTACCTCTACGGCGAGGTTGAATAACATTCCTCTATAAATTACGCGCCTGCTCCCTTTCATTCGGAAGCAGGCGCGCTTTCGATATCCTCAATTATTCCCCAATCGCGTTCCCGGTGTACAGCGTGTAGTACCGGCCCTTCTGCGCAATCAGCTGGTCATGCGTGCCGCGCTCGATGATGCGGCCCTGCTCCAAGACCATGATGCAGTCGCTGTTCTTGACCGTGGACAGGCGGTGCGCAATCACGAACGTCGTGCGCCCCTTCATCAGGGCGTCCATGCCGCGCTGCACCAGCGTTTCGGTGCGCGTGTCGATGGAGGAGGTCGCTTCGTCCAGAATCAGCGCGGGCGGATCGGCAACCGCGGCGCGGGCGATGGACAGCAATTGCCGCTGCCCCTGCGAGAGGTTCGCGCCGTCGCCCGTCAGCATCGTGTTGTAGCCGTCGGGCAGCTTGCGGATGAACTCGTCCGCATTGGCGAGCTTCGCGGCTTCAATGCACGCCGCGTCCGTCGCGTCCAAGCGGCCGTAGCGGATGTTGTCCAGCACCGTGCCGGTGAACAGGTGCGTGTCTTGCAGCACCATGCCGAGGCTGCGGCGCAAATCCGCCTTGCGAATCTTGTTGATGTTGATGTCGTCGTAGCGGATTTTGCCGTCCTGAATGTCGTAGAAGCGGTTAATCAGGTTCGTGATGGTGGTTTTGCCCGCGCCCGTGCCGCCGACGAAGGCAATCTTCTGTCCCGGCATGGCGTACATGGTGATGTCGTGCAGCACCGTCTTTTCGGGCGTGTAGCCGAAATCAACGTGGTCAAACGTCACGCCGCCGGACAGCTTGCGATAGCTGACGCTGCCGTCCGCCGTGTGCGGATGCTTCCATGCCCACAGCCCGGTGCGCTCGGTCGTCTCGGTAATCGTGCCGTCGGGCGCTTCCTTCGCGTTCACCAGCTCCACATAGCCATTGTCGGCTTCCGGCGCTTCATCCAGCAGGTTGAACACGCGCTCAGCGCCCGCCAGCGCCATGATGATGGAGTTGAGCTGCTGGGTAATCTGCGAAATCGGCTGGGAGAAGTTGCGGTTCAGCGTCAGAAACGCCACCAGACGTCCCGTGGACATCAGCGTGCCGCCCGTTGCGATGGACAGCGCAGAACCCACCATCGCGCAGATAACGTAGGAGATGTGTCCCAAGTTGTTGTTGATAGGGCCAAGGGTGTTCGCCCAGCGGTTCGCTTCGTGAGCTGATGTGCGCAGCTGCTCGTTCAGGTCGCCAAACTGCTCAATCGCCTTTTCCTCGTGGCAGAACACCTTGACGACCTTCTGCCCGGTCATCATTTCCTCAATGAAGCCGTTGACGCGGCCCAAATTCGCCTGCTGCGCGACAAAGTGCTTGCCGGACAGTTTCGCGAGTTTGGCGGACGCCAGCATCTGGAACGTCAGCAGGAGGAGCGAGAGAATCGTCATAATCCACGAATTGTTCAGCATGGCGAAGAACACCATGACGACGGAAATCGCGCTGTTGATGATCTCCGGGATGCTCTGGCTGATGAGCTGGCGCAGGGTGTCCACGTCGTTGGTGTAGATGGACATGATGTCGCCGTGCGAGTGCGTGTCGAAGTAGCGGATCGGCAGGGACTCCATGTGCGTGAACAAGTCCGTGCGGATTTTGAGCATCGTGCCCTGCCCGACGCTGACCATCAGGCGCTGGCGGATGTAGCTGGCGGCAACGCCCAGCGCGAGGACGCAGCCCAGCGGAATCATGGCATTCGCCAAATCGCCCATCGTCTTGGTGCCTTTTTGAATGCCGGCGATGTACACGTCCACCAGATCCCGCGTGAACGTGCTGGACTGAATGGTTGCATACGCCGTCACCACAATGCAGACGATGACGGCAATGAACTGCCACAGATAGTTTTCAAAAACGATTTTCATCAGGCGCTTGAGGATGTGTCCCTGCCCCTTGATGGACATGCGGGGCATCGGAGCGCCTCTGCGGCGAGGACCTCCCATCATTGCGCGTCACCACCCTTCATCTGATCGGGGCTGTCGAAGTCGCCGCCGCCGGACGTCTGCGTCTCATAAATCTCGCGGTACAGGTCGGACTTCTTCAGCAGGTTTTCATGCGTGTCGAACGCTTCCACGCGGCCGTTGTCCATCACGATAATGCGGTCAGCGTCCTGCACGGAGGAAATGCGCTGCGCAATGATGATTTTCGTCGTGCCGGGGATGCGCTGGGCAAACGCGCGGCGGATTTTCGCGTCCGTCGCGGTGTCAACGGCGGAGGTGGAGTCGTCCAGAATCAGCACACGCGGCTTTTTGAGCAATGCGCGGGCGATGCAAAGGCGCTGCTTCTGTCCGCCGGAGACGTTCGTGCCGCCCTGCTCGATGTGCGTGTCGTACCCATCAGGCATCCGGTCGATGAACTCGTCCGCGCAAGCCTGTGCGCAGACCTCTTTGCATTCCTCCAGCGTGGCGTTTTCATTGCCCCAGCGCAGGTTTTCCAGAATCGAGCCGGAGAACAGCACGTTCTTCTGCAGCACCACAGCAACCTGATTGCGCAGGGCTTCCATGTCGTACTTGCGCACGTCCACGCCGCCGACTTCCACCGAGCCTTCGGTTGCGTCGTATAGGCGGGAAATCAGGCTGACGAGCGTCGATTTGCCGCAGCCCGTGCCGCCGATGATCCCCACCGTCTCGCCAGACTTGATGTGCAAATCAATATCGTTCAGGATGGGGTCGCCATTGCCGTCAGCATGGTACTTGAACATGACGTGGTTGAAGTCGATAGAACCGTCCTTGACCGTTTCCAGCGGCTGTTCGGGGTTCGACAGCGACGGCTCCTCGTTCAGCACTTCCACGATACGCCGGGCAGACGCTGCGGACATGGTCAGCATGACGAAAATCATCGACAGCATCATCAGGTTCATCAGCATATTCATGACGTAGGTGAACATGGCGGTCAGGTCGCCCACATCAAGCGAACCGCCCGTGACCAGCGACGCGCCCAGCCAGCTCAGCGCCATCACCGAGCCGTAGATGGTCAGCATCATGACGGGGCTGTTGAAAGCGATGATGCGTTCCGCCTTGACGAACAGGTTGTAGACGTTCGTCGCCGCTTTGCCGAACTTCTTGTCCTCGAAGTCCTCGCGCACAAACGCTTTGACGACGCGGATGCCGGAGACGTTCTCCTGCACGGAGGCGTTCAGGTCGTCGTACTTCTTGAACACCTGATCGAACAGGTGCGTCGCGCGCTTGATAATCAGCCCCAGCACAACGCCCAGCAGCACCAGCGGAATCAGGAACACGCCCGCCAGCTCCGGGTTGATGACGAATGCCACGATCATCGAGAAAATCAGCGTCAGCGGCGAACGAACCGCAATGCGCGTAATCATCTGGAAGGCATTTTGAACGTTGGTCACGTCGGTGGTCATGCGCGTGACCAGACCGGCGGTGGAGTATTTGTCGATGTTGGCGAACGAGAAGCGCTGGATGTTGCGGTACATGCCATCGCGCAGGTTCGCGGCAAAGCCGGTGGAGGCGTGGGACGCTGTGTGTGCGCAGACGGAGCCGAAAACCAGCGACAGCATGGCCATCGCCATCATCAGGAAGCCGTAGCGGTAAATCGCGCCGGTGTCGCCGCCCTCAATGCCATACTTCACCAAGCGCGCCATCGCCATGGGAATCAGCACTTCCATGACGACTTCCAGCGCGGCAAAAATCGGCGTGAGAATCGTTGATTTCTTGTACTGCTTAATTTGCGCAGCCAGTGTTTTCAGCATGAAATTATTCCTTTCCTTCATTATTATGGTAATTGTTGTGGCAATGCTCTGTTTCGTCCATGTCGTCCTTCAGATTTTCATAGACCTTTTGCAGGCATTGCAGGAACAGCTGCTTTTCTTCCTCTGTCATTCCGGCGGACATTCGCTTTTCGGATTGCAGAATGTCCTTGTGGCACGTCTGCCGCATTTCCGCGCCGCTTTCTGTCAGGCGAACATGCTTGATGCGCCGGTCGCGCGGGTCGGTGAAGCCTTCCACCAGTCCTTTCTTCTCCAGCCGCGTCACCAGTCCCGCCAGTGTGGACTGCGCGCAGCCGAAAATGCTCTCTAACTCCTTGAGTGTCCGTGTGTGATTTTCCGCGTCGGACAGCACGAAAAGCAGATGACTTTGCTGCATCGTCAGGTTGTGGGATTGGACATTCCGACAGGCTTCGCGGGCGAGGGCGTTGTCAATGCGCTTGATGTACCAGCCGAATCCTGCCAATTCCTTGTCCATGGGACACCTCCTTGCTGATGTTTTTATCGGAAGCAGGGGTGATTATAGCAAATCAATCGCATGGTGTCAATAGCATACGATTGAATTTTTAGATTCCGTCACATAGGTTACACCATAGCGGTTACATGACCGCTTTCAGCCGTGAAAAATGGCGTCTTTTCGTCCGAAAAACACGGGGAAAAAAGACGTAAAAATTCCTGTCAAAACCCCTTGAAAACCGACGAAAAACGTGCTATAAATAGGCGTTCCCCATAGGAGACAATGAAACGTGATTTTTCCCCCCATCCTGCATCAACGAAAGGACATCCACATGGCGCAGAAAAACGTGACCCGTGACATGACGCAGGGCTCGCCTCTGAAACTGATTCTGACATTCTCCCTGCCGCTGCTGGGCGGCTTCCTGTTCCAGCAGCTGTACAGCTTCATGGATACCATGGTCGTCGGCGGCGTGCTGGGCACGGAAGCGCTGGCAGCGGTGGGCGATACCGGATCGCTGAACTTCCTCATCAACGGCTTCTGCATGGGCATCTGCTCCGGCTTCGCGATTCCGATTGCGCAGGCGTTCGGCGCGAAGGACGAGACGGAAATGCGCCGCTATGTGATGCACTCCGTGTACCTGTGCGCGGTGATTTCTGTGCTGATGGGGCTGCTGACCGGCGTCTTCGCGCCGCAGCTCCTGCGGATGCTGAACACGCCGGAGGATATTCTGCCGTTGTCGGTCGCCTATATCCAGCCGGTTTTCTTCGCGATTCCGGTTACGGTGCTGTACAACATGTGCGGCGGCGTGATGCGCTCGCTGGGCGACAGCAAAACGCCTGTTATCGCCATCACGATTGCCGCGCTGCTCAACATCGTGCTGGACTACACGTTCATCCTTGCGTTCCACATGGGCGTGGAGGGTGCGGCATGGGCGACCGTCATCAGCCAGCTCATCAGCGGCCTCTGGTGTCTGCTGGTCATCCGCAAGCGATTTACCATCCTCAAAATGCAGCCGGAGGATAAGCGCATCCGTGCGCCGTTTGTCCGCCGCCTGCTGGCAATGGGCATCCCGTTTGGTCTGCAGTATTCCATCACGGCGATTGGCTCTCTGACGGTGACTTATGCCGTTAATGGCATCGGCACGATTGCAGTCGCGGCGGTCACGGCGGGCGGCAAGCTGAGCATGTTCTTCTGCTGCGTGTTTGATGCGCTCGCCTCGACGATGGCGACTTTCGCCGGGCAGAACGTCGGCGCGAAGAGACTCGACCGCATCAATCAGGGCTTGAAAGCATCCTCCATCATCGGCTGTGTCTACTGCGTCCTCGCGTTTGTGGTGATTTACTTCTTCGGCAAGCCGCTGGTGGGTCTGTTCATCAGTCAGGACAGCGCCGACCGCCAGCTGGTCATCGACATGGCGCAGCAGTTCCTGATTATCAACAGTGTGCTGTATATTCCGCTTTTGTTTGTGAACATTGTGCGCTTCTCCATTCAAGGCTTGGGCTACACCATGATTGCGATGATTGCAGGCCTGATGGAGCTTGTCGGCCGCGCGGTGGTGGCGATGCTGTTTGTTCCGTCGCTGGGGTACGATGCCGCGTGCTTTGCGAACCCTGTTGCGTGGATACTGGCGGATTTGTTCCTGTTCCCGTGCTACTTCTCGTGCATTCGGAAACTGCGGAAGCGCATGTATCCGGAGAAGGCGGCAGCTTCCAGCAAGTGATTTTGTCCCCCTGTGTCTTTGTGGCGGGGGATTTTCGGCTCTATGTTACTGGATTTTTATTGTTGCAGGGGAATCGCCGCTGCGGCGGCGACCAAAGGGCTTTCCGGTCGCCCTTTGGAAACCTTCGGTCGTCACCCATGTTACTTGATTTGTAGTAGAAGTTATTTGGTTTGTGTACTTTTTGCGCACTAATTGAAGCAGTAAACATAACCAAATGGTAATTTCCGGAGGGCAGCGAAGCAGTCCAGAGGGCGACCGCAAAGCCCTCTGGTCGCGTCCGCAGACGCGAACCCCTGCATCAACACGCGGAAACAGCATGAAGAAGTCACCAACTCAATCGCGCGAAAGGGTCAAGGGGCAACGCCCCTTGAAAATTTGCAAATCCCCCTTGCAAAAAGGGGAAAATGCGGCTATAATGAATGGGAATGCGCAAGGATGGGGACGGCGCAGGACAAGCCTTGGAAAGCGAGCCGGGGAGGGTGTGAGCCCGGTCAAGACTGCCTGATGACAAATCACCCCGGAGCGCGCTTTTCCGAAGCGATGCGGGCGGAATGGGCGGAGCAGGTAGGGAAAGACGGGTTCTCCCGTTATCGAGAAAGCAGGTGCGTGCGCCTGCACAGAGCGGATAGGCATCGTGCCTGTCAAGTTGGGTGGTACCGCGGATGAATCGCAAAAAGCATTTTCGTCCGTCCCAGTGCATTTTCATGCTGGGGCGGACTTTTTTGTTTGCGCCGCAGCAGAGACAACAAGAATGAGGTGCATGGTATGTACAACAAGGTTGCCAAGGATTTGAACTTCCCGGCGCGCGAGAAAGAAATCGCCCAGCTGTGGAAAGACAAGGACATCGTTCGCCGTTCGTTCCATTTCCGCGACGGCGCAAAGCGGCTGACGTTCTTCGACGGCCCGCCGACCGCCAACGGCCGCCCGCATATCGGCCATATCGAAACGCGCGTCATCAAAGACCTGATTCCGCGCTACTGGACGATGAAGGGGTACAGCGTCCTGCGCAAAGCAGGCTGGGATACCCACGGTCTGCCCGTTGAGCTGGAAGTCGAAAAGACGCTGGGGCTGGACGGCAAGCCGCAGATTGAACAGTACGGCATCGAGCCGTTCATCAAGGAATGCAAGAAGTCCGTCTGGAAGTACCTGCATGACTGGGAGGTCATGAGCGATCAGGTCGGCTACTGGGTGGACATGGAGCATCCGTATATCACCTATGAGAATGACTACATCGAATCCGAATGGTGGAGCCTGAAGGAAATCTGGAAGAAGGGGCTGCTGTATCAGGGGCACAAGATTGTCCCGTACTGCCCGCGCTGCGGCACGGCGCTGTCCTCCCACGAGGTCGCGCAGGGCTACAAGACGGTCAAGGAAACGTCCGCGTACGTCCGCTTCCCGGTCAAGGGCGAGGAAAACACCTACCTGCTGGCGTGGACGACCACCCCGTGGACGCTGCCGTCGAACATGGCGCTGTGCGTGAACCCGACCGACATCTACTGCCGCTTTAAGGCGGAGGACGGCCGCGTGTACATCATGGCGAAGGCGCTGATGGAGACGGTGTTCCCGGAGCAGAAGTTTGAGGTGCTGGCGGAAATGCCCGGCACGGCGCTCAAAGGCATGGAGTATGTGCCGCTGTTCGACTTCGCCGTCGGCAAGCTGGACAAGAAGGCGTGGTTCGTCATCTGCGACAACTACGTCACCATGACCGACGGCACGGGCATCGTCCACATTGCCCCGGCGTTCGGCGAGGACGACAACCGTGTCTGCCGCGAGAACGACGTGCCGTTCGTCAACTTTGTTGATCCGCAGGGCTGCATGACGGCGGAAACGAAGTGGCCGGGCGTGTTCGTCAAGAAGGCCGACCCGCTGGTGCTGGCGGATTTGCAGGAGCGCGGGCTGCTGTTCAGCGCGCCGCAGTTCACGCATGATTATCCCTTCTGCTGGCGCTGCGATACGCCCCTGCTGTACTACGCCCGCCCGACGTGGTTCATCCGCATGACGGCGCTGAAGGACAACCTTGTGCGCAACAACCGCACCATCAACTGGATGCCGGAAAACATCAAGGAAGGGCGCATGGGCACTTGGCTGGAGAACGTCCACGACTGGGGTCTGTCCCGCGAGCGCTACTGGGGTACCCCCCTGCCGGTGTGGAAGTGCTCCTGCGGCAATATGCACGTCGTCGGCTCCCGCGCGGAACTGCGCGAAATGGCGATTGAAGATCCCGGCGCAGACCTTGAACTTCACCGCCCCTTCATCGACGCCGTAAAGCTCCGCTGCGAAAAGTGCGGCGGCGAAATGGTGCGCGACAAGGCGGTTATCGACTGCTGGTACGATTCTGGCTCGATGCCCTTTGCGCAGTGGCACTATCCCTTTGAGCATCAGGAGGAGTTCCAGCAGAACTTCCCGGCGAATTTCATCTCCGAAGCCATCGACCAGACGCGCGGCTGGTTCTACACCCTCGAAGCCATTTCGACGCTGCTGTTTGACCGTGCGCCGTTTGAAAACTGCATCGTGCTGGGCCATGTGCAGGACGAGCAGGGGCGCAAGATGTCCAAGCATCTGGGCAACGTCGTCAGCCCGTTTGATGAGCTGAACAAGTTCGGCGCCGACGCGCTCCGCTGGTATTTCTACACCACCTCCGCGCCGTGGCTGCCCAGCCGCTACTCCGAAAAGGCGGTTCGCGAGGGGCAGAACAAGTTCCTTGCCACCTTGCAGAACGTGTACGCCTTCTTCGCCATGTATGCGGATATCGACAACTTCGACCCGACCGCGCATGACCTCAAGAACGAGCAGCTCAGCCTGATGGACAAGTGGATTCTCTCCAAGCTGAACACGCTCATCAAGCGCGTCGATGACGACCTGTGGAACTACCGCGTGACCGAACCCGCCCTGGCGATTCAGAACTTCGTGGACGAGCTGAGCAACTGGTACGTCCGCCGCGGCCGCGAACGCTTCTGGGGCAAGGGCGACGTGAAGGACAAGGACGCCGCGTTCACCACGCTGTACCATGTGCTGGTGACGCTGAGTAAGGTCTGCGCGCCGTTCATTCCGTTCCTGAGCGAGGAAATCTATCAGAATCTGGTGGTCAACAACGTGCCGGGCGCGCCGGAATCCGTGCATCTGTGCGACTTCCCGACGGCGGACGAAAGCGCCATCGACGCGGATATGGAAGCGCAGATGGACGCGCTGGTGGAAGTGGTGCAGCTGGGCCGCGCGTGCCGCAATCTGGCGAACATCAAGACCCGTCAAACCGCCGCGAAGCTCTACGTCAAGGGCGCGTCCTTCTCCGAAAGCTATCAGGCGCTGTGCGAGGATGAGCTGAATGTGAAGGAAGTTGTGTTCACCGAGTCCGCGCGCGAGTTCACGACGTATCAGCTGAAACCCCAGATGCGCACCCTTGGCCCGAAGTACGGCAAGCTGCTGGGCAAGATTGGCCAGCACCTGCAGACGATGGATGGCAACGATGTCGTCGATGCGTTCGAGCGCGGCGAAACCGTGTCGTTTGACATTGACGGTACGACGGTCACGCTGGGCAAGGACGATGTGCTGACTTCGCCGATGCAGAAATCGGGCTTCGTCGCGCAGGAAGATAAGGGCGTGACGGTTGTGCTGGACACGAACCTGACGCCGGAGCTGATCGCGGAGGGCTATGTCCGCGAGGTCGTCAGCAAGGTGCAGACGATGCGCAAGGAGTCCGATTTCGACGTGACCGACCGCGTGGATGTGCGCTATGAGTGCGGCGACGTGCTGGCGAGCGCCATCGAGAGCGGCGTCGATATGCTCAAGCGCGGCACGCTGGCGGAAGTCGTCGAGCGCGCCCCGATGGACGACACGTTCATCGTCCGCGACTGGTCGATCAACGGTCAGGAATGCAAGCTGGGTGTGCGGGTGCACAAGTAAGGGGAGGCGCCAGAGGCTCTGCCTCTGGACTCCGCAAGGGGCGTTGCCCCTTGACCCCACAAGGGAGTTCCTCCCTTGACCCTTCCGCGCGATTGGGTTGGTGACACTTTCAGGCTATGCCCGCGTGTTTATCCGGCGAACCTGCGGTTCGGATTAGATGCTCTGGAATAAACTTCCGGCATCAGTCAAGAAACATGAAACCCCAAGAGTGGCGGCGCCGAAGGAGTCCAGAGGGCGACCGGAAAGCCCTCTGGTTGCTGCGGACAAGTCCTGTTAGTTAGAATCCAAAAGCAATTCACCCAAAGAACCGAAACAAACTTTCTTTCCCCCGGAACGATGCGCAACACCATCGTTCCGGGCTTTACTTTTGGCGTGTTTCATGGTAAGATAGACTGTCAAAGTATCCAGAAAGCGGGGCTGTACCATGCCTTTTAAGTTCGCCTTCATCGGGCAGGATATTCCGATGCACCTGCCCTTCCTGCTCGTCGATTTCCTCTACGCCGGCAAAGAGGATGGCATTCTCGCGGTGGAGGAGAAAAACGCCGCCATGCGCGATGTCCTCCAGCACTATGCCGAGGCCATCGTCTACGCCAGCGGCCGCAAGGCGCAGATCATCGTCTCCGGTAATCGGCAGGAAGTCCTCATGGGCGCGGACTGCGTCGTTTACGCGGGCGACTGCATGGCGGCGACGCGCTTCCGGCAAGATCAGGATGCCCTTGGCGGCGTGAAGGAGGATGACCCCGGTCTGAGCGATCAGGCGCGCGTCCACGGCGGCATTGAGGGGCTGCTGCACACGCTCCGTCAGGGCGAAGTGGTGCTGGATTTGTGCCGCAATATGCGCTCCGCCTGCCCGAAAGCGATTGTCGTGACGCTGGGGCAGCCCGTTGCCCGCACGACGCAGCTGTTCCTCGGCGCGGGTTTTCAGGCGTATGGGTTGGATGATGCCGCCTATCGCGGAAACACCGTGCCGCGGCTGGCAAAGGCGCTCTTTCGCAAGGAGGATGCGGTCGAGGCGGTCACGGCGGGGCTGCCGGGCTTCTCATTCCTCGTGTCCCTGCGCGAAAAGGGCAAGAATGTTGATTTGATTCCCGCGCTTCGGCAGATGGCGGAGGAGGACAAGCTCGGCCGCCTGACGCATCGCTGGCTGGGCTGGTACGACGCGATTGCCGTGGGTGACGTGGTGCGCCACGCGGAGTTCCTGGCGGCGGAGGAGGACTACATCCCCGAAGAGAACCCGGCGTTCGGCGAGAGCATCGAGAAGCGCAAAGAACGCATTGCCCACATGAACACGATTGGTCACGAGGGAGCAAAAACGCCCGACGGCATGACGGCGCAGCTGATGCTATTGAAGGACACGCCGCCGACGCGCCCTGTTCGCCTTGCGCTGGCGATTCTGCGCAAGGAAACGGCGGTGATTCCGGCGGTTGCGCATCAAAATCGCGGAGAACTGCCGCAGCTGCCGCCGAACGCGATTATCGAAAGCGACCTGCATTTGGCGGACGGCTTGGTGCAGCCGCAGGGGATTCGCGTCCCTGCGCCGCTGGCGGAAATCATGATGGACATCGACGAGACGAACCGCTTAGCTGCCTTGGCGGCGACGGGCGACTGGTCGGCGCTGCGGGAAGCGGTGGAGGTTGACCCGGCACTGGAAGGGCTGGACAGGCTGTATGTGCAGGAGGTTGTGCGGCGGCTGGTGCAGCTCAATGGGGATGTCTTGTCGAGATTGGTGGATGATGAAGAATTTTAACTGCATGGGGCAGTAAAATAGCTTCATCATTGTTGTGAAGCAGGGGGAATCGCGTCTGCGGACGCGAAATCCCCGCATAAACACGCGGGCGTAGTATGAAAGAGTAGTCAACTCAATCGCGCGAAAGGGTCAAGGGACGAAGTCCCTTGCGGAGTCCAGAGGCAGCGCCTCTGGTCGCGTCCGCAGACGCGAAATCCCGCATAAACACGCGGGCATAGCCTGAAAGTGTCACCGACTGAATCGCGCGAAAGGGTCAAGGGACGAAGTCCCTTGCGGAGTCCAGAGGCAGCGCCTCTGGTGGGGTCAGGGGCGAAGCCCCTTGCGCCTCTTAAAAGGAGTTATTATGTTTTTAGCGAATACATGGGAAGATTATGAGGTGCTGGATACGGGCGACGGGGAGAAACTCGAACGGTGGGGAAATGTCATCTTGCGGCGGCCTGATCCGCAGACGATTTGGCCCAAGGCAGACCCGGCGCTGTGGAAACAGGCGCAGGCGCATTATCACCGCTCGGAGAAGGGCGGCGGCGAGTGGGAGTTTTTGACCCGCCTGCCGGAGCGCTGGACGATACAGCACCAAGATTTGCGGTTTTACGTCCGCCCGACGGGATTCAAGCACACGGGGCTTTTCCCGGAACAGGCGGCGAACTGGGTGTGGATGGGCGACCTCATCCGCAATAGCGGGCGCAAGGACATCCGCGTATTGAACCTGTTCGGCTACACCGGCGGCGCGACGCTGGCCTGCATGGCGGCGGGCGCGCACGTCACCCACGTCGATGCCGCGAAGGGCATGATTCAGTGGGGCAAGGAGAACCGCGAGTTATCGAAGCTGCCGGAGGAAAGGAGCCGCTGGATTGTCGAGGACGCGCTGCGGTTTGTGCAGCGGGAAATCCGCCGCGGCAACACCTACGACGGCATCCTGATGGATCCGCCGAGCTACGGGCGCGGGCCGTCGGGCGAGGTGTGGAAGCTGGAAAACGAGCTGTTCGGGCTGGTTGATACGAGCGCGAAAGTACTCTCCGACAAGCCGCTGTTTTTCCTCATCAACAGCTACACGACGGGCTTTCAGGCCAGCGTCCTCAGCAATATGCTGATGAAGTGCGTCAGCAGCCGCCATGGGGGCATCATCGACGCGCAGGAGCTTTGCCTGCCGGTGACGACGGGCGGCGTGCTGCCCTGCGGCGCAAGCGGAAGGTGGTCGGCTAAATGAACGAATTCCCGCTGCATCAGCTGGCGAATATCGACGTGCAGTATGAAGATAACCACGTCATCGTCGCTGTCAAGCCGCCGAATATGCTCTCGCAGGCGGACAAGACGGGCGACACCGACATCCTCACGCAGCTCAAGGAGTACATCAAAATCAAGTACAACAAGCCCGGCGCGGTGTATCTGGGGCTGGTGCACCGGCTGGATCGCCCGGTTGGCGGGCTGATGGTCTTTGCGCGCACGAGCAAGGCGGCGTCCCGGCTGTCTGCGCAGATGCGTGAGCACGAGATGGGACGCGAGTACCTCTGCGTTGTCGAGGGGCGCGTCAAAGACCGCTTCACCTGCATCGACTACCTGAAAAAGAACGAGTACCTCAACAAGGTCGAAATCTGCGACGCGGACGAGAAGGGCGCGCAGCTGGCGATGCTCTCCGGCGAGTGCCTTGCGCGCAAGAACGGCACGGCGCTGTGTGCCATCCGCCTGCAAACGGGGCGGAATCACCAAATCCGCGTGCAGATGGCGAACATGGGCGCGCCGCTGTGGGGCGACAATAAGTACGGGCGCGGCATTGCGGGGCAGCAGATTGCCCTGTGGGGCTACCGGCTGGTGTTCGAGCATCCGACGCGCAAGGAAATTATGACCTTCCAGAACCTTCCGTGCGGCTCCATCTGGAACTGCTACGCTGAAGAACTGACCGATATGGCCATCCGCTTCAACAACTCTGCCGAAGCGATTTTGAACCCCGACATCCCGGACAACGGAGGAATTGAGCCGTGACACAACCTTTTTCCTATGAACTCAAGCACATTTGCAAGCAGTCAGGCGCGCGACTGGGCGTGCTGCATACGCCGCACGGCGACATTCAAACGCCGATTTACATGCCCGTCGGCACGGCAGCGTGCGTGAAAGCCATGACGCCCCGCGAGATGGAGGAAATCGGCACGCAGATTCTGCTGTCGAACACCTACCACCTGCACCTGCGCCCCGGCGAAGACCTCGTGCAGGAGGCGGGCGGCCTGCACAACTTCATGGACTGGCACAAGCCGATTCTGACCGACAGCGGTGGATTCCAAGTGTTTTCGCTCGCGGGTATCCGCACGATTAAGGAGGAAGGCGTGACGTTCCAGAGCCATCTGGACGGTTCGCGCCACTTCATCGGGCCGGAAGAGTCGATGGATATTCAGCAGAAGTTAGGGTCGGATATCTGCATGGCGTTCGACGTGTGCAGTCCGTACCCCTGCGATTACAACACCGCGAAAATCAACATGGAGCGCACCCATCGCTGGGCGGAGCGCTGCAAGAAGCACCACACGAAGGAAGATCAGGCGCTGTTTGGCATCGTGCAGGGCGCGTTCTACAAGGATCTGCGCATTGAGAGCGCCAAGACGCTGGCGGATATGGACTTCATCGGCTATGGCATCGGCGGATTGTCTGTCGGTGAACCCAAGCCCGTGATGTACGAGATGCTGGATGAAATCGCGCCGTACATGCCGGTCAACAAGCCGCGCTACTTGATGGGCGTCGGTACGCCGGACTGCCTGCTGGAAGGCGTGCTGCGCGGCGTGGATATGTTCGACTGCGTGCTGGCGACGCGAATCGCTCGCAATGGCACGGTGCTGACGAGCAAGGGGCGCGTCGTCGTCAAGAACGCGCAGTACGCGCACGATTTCGGCCCGATTGACGCCGAATGCGACTGCTACGCCTGCCAGCATTTCTCCCGCGCGTATGTGCGCCACCTGCTCAAGGCGGGCGAAATCACCGGCGGACGGCTTGCGTCGATTCACAACCTGCGCTTCCTGATTCACCTGATGGAGCAGATTCGCGAAGCCATTGCCAACGACTGCTTCCTTGATTTCCGCAAAGAGTTCTATTCTAAGTACGATATGTCCCGTAATTTCTGATGTTTCCTTGCACTCCCGCGCCGAACGTGGTGCGGGGGTGTTTGTCGTTTTTGGAAAAGTGGCGGAAAATCGCGAAAAAGTGGACTACCATGCAACCGCGCTTCGTGGTATGCTAAAAATGCCGAAGAAATTCGGGACAGGCATCGAATACACCGGTTACGCGACGCCTGCCGCGGAAAGCCCGTCCCCTTCCACTTATTGCGGTTTGCTTTCCGCCCCACAAAAGACACGCTCCGGACGCAGCCTGCACCGCTATGCGTCCGGAGTGCAGTCTGTGGGAAGCAGAGCACGGCAGAGAAAAATCGCAAAATGGGCGGAAGGAAAAAGGAGGAAAAGAAAATGAAAAGATTCTCACGCTTGGTAGCGGCTATGGTGGCGCTGGCTTTGGTGCTGACGGGCGTCGTCTTTGCGGAAACGCAGGGGACGATTGCGGAGCGGTATCAGGACGCGCTTTCGCGGCTGGAACGTTACTTGATGAACCTGCAGGATGATTCGGTGAACATCACGACGCTGGCGGAAGACTTCCAGAAACTTGGCAATTACGAGGGGAGCAACGCCTTCTATTACTACACGCTGGGGCTTGCGGACGCGTCGGCTAATAACTACACGCTGATTCCGATGTATATCGACGCGCTTGTCATCAACACGAGCTTTGATGAGCGCCTGACGAACCTCCGCGCGAACGGCGTCAACATTCCCAGCGTTGCGGAATGGGCGGCATACTTGAATGGGCGTGTGGCGGAAAACGAAGGGAACTACGCGGAAGCGGCGGAGCAGTATCAGCAGTGCCTGAACTTCATGGACGCGCAGAACCGCATTCTGTATGCGCTGGCGTGGAGTCGGCAGACTTCCGCGGCGGCGACACCTGCCCCGACAGCGGCACCTACGTCTGCGCCGAATAACGCGAACACGACCGTGACGGTCTATCCGCCGACGCTGTATGCCAACGTCAGCGGTAAGGCGGTTAGCTTGGAGTGGACGACCGTCAGCGGCGCGACGAATTACAGCCTCTATCGCCGCCGCACCAATTACGACAAGAACTTCCAGCTGATTTACAGCGGTTCGGCGCTGTCCTACAAGGACACGTCGGCAAATGCGAACTACAATTATACCTACTATGTCGCCGCGACGACCAAGGAAGGGCGGCAGCTGTCCTCGAATGAGAAAACAGCGCTCATCAGCAGCAATTCCGCCTCGAACAACACAAGCACCACGACGACGAAGCCGCCCGTCACGAAGCAGCCGGTGACGAATCCGCCTGTGACGACGCCGCCGATTACGAAAGGACCTACGCCTACGATTACAACGACGCCGACCCCGCCGCCGCAGTGGTCTGCATGGACGCAGTGGTCTACCACTCCGGTCAGCAGCAGCGCCACTCGTCAGGTGGAAACGAAGGTGGAGACGGAAACGTACTCGATTCCTGTGTACCATTACTCCCGTTGGCACTACTATAACACAGGTTACAACAAATGGTACTATTCCTATGCTGAGTATACGGGTTCCAACTATAAGCCGGGTACTGGAAATTGGGAATACATGAGCAGCTATGAGCCACTTTCTAAGAACGGAACGGCGGATGGACATCAGCGCTATGAAAACTACTGGTGGAACGAAACGGTCAGCTATGAGCAGGACAGCTACGAAGTGACGTACTACCGTTACCGCGACCTGCAATAAAATTCCGCATACCAAAGACAACGCTCCGGGCGCAAGGCAGCACGTTTTGCCCCCGGAGCGAATTTATTAGGCGGATAGGGGAGGAAATAGAGGATGTACATTCTGATTGAACTGGTGCCGGTGGCGGCTGGGACAGGATTTGGCGTTTTCTGCTGCGGGCTGTTTGGACTTGTATTCTTATTCATTATGGCACAATATGCCATGACGTGGATGCTTGCGCCTGCCGCTATTGTTATGACACTGCTGCAACATGAGACGCTTTGGTGGATTTTGCCGACGCTATTTGTCGTTGGTGCGCTTGTGAATTGGTTTTCCGCAAAGAAAATGGGCAATGCATGGTTTCCATTTATGCCTGCGCTGCTGACATTAGCAGTGATGACAATTGCATTGGTTGTTGGATTGATTATTGATCCGCTCAAGGGTGAAGAACTTTGGCTTCTGCTGCTTCTACCGATTATCATTGTACTTCTTGCAATTATATACTATCCAGTGCTGAATATGGTACTCACGGTGTCTTCTATCACAACGCTGCCGTGCGGCTATAAACCATGTTTGGGGGCGATTGCTTCGTTTGTGGGCATGGTAGGCGGCGCACTTTGCATTCAAGGTATGGTGGAGGGTGTCGTCGGCTGGTTTGGTGAATCAACCTTTTTGGAGCAGCTTCAATTGTCTGTGGATACAAAATTCGTGAGCGACATCATGCTTGCGAAAGTATTGGAGATAAAAGAATCCACTTGGCAGCAGCTGCAAGGCGTTGTGGATGCTGTCAAATCCATACCCGTCGGCTTGCGCTTCCTGCTGGGGCTGGCGGCGGTCATTGGCTGCGGCTTTTGTGAACATTACTGTGCCGATGGCAATTCGCTGTTCTGACAAAAATTTTGCAATTCCCCTTGCCAACCGCCCCTAAATGCGCTACAATGAGTTTGACACGGCAAACTCATTCGCAAATGCAAGGGGAGGCAAGCTCATGAAGTATGCAGGAATGCCGATGGGCATGTGGATGCTGTTCCATCGCTCGTTTACGCGGCAGCTGACGGCGGTGCTGGGGCAGTCGGCGGAATCCGCCAAGGCAACGGAGAAGGCAGCGAAGCAGGAGTATCGGCGGATTATCGCGCGCGTGCCGGATTTTGAGCCGGGCGACCGCTTCCAGATGAACCTCGTCAACTGCGCGATGCTCTGCGCGTATGTGCTGCATATGCCCAAGCGCCCGACCGTGCAGACGCTGACGGATTACTACGCGAAGTCCATGATGACGCCCGCGATGCGCTGGTTCTGCCGCAAGAGCGGGAAGAACAAGTTCTCTGACAAGGACATTGCGGGGATGAAACAGGCGGAGAAACTACGCGCCGCCGACCGCAACCCCTACTCGTGGAACATGGACTATCTGCCCTATGCAGATGACAGCGGCTACGAGGCGCGGTTCTATAAGTGCGGCATCTGTGTGCTGACGAAGGAGCTGGGGCTGTATGACCTCACGCCCGCCATGTGCCGACTGGATTACACGATGGCGGAAGCAGGTGAAACGTCGGACTTTGTGCGCGAATACACGCTGGCATCCGGCGGACCGTACTGCGACTGCGGGTATCATAAGAAACAGAAATAAAGCAAAACGTCCCTTTCCAGCAGCGGAAGGGGACGTTTTCGTTTGCTTATCCGCGCACAAGCGCCTTATCAGTGAATTTGGGGAAGAGGACCCGCACCAGCGCGAACAACCCGCCGCCAATCATCCCGCCCGCGAAATTCAGCAGAACGTCGTCCACATCCGTCATGCGCTGGATGAACAGCTGGCATATTTCAATGCTGATGGGCAGCAGCAGGCACATCAGCGAAAGTTGCAGCGGATGGCGATACCGCTTCCACAGCAGCGGCAGGAAGAAGCCGTAGGGGATGAAGAGCAGGATGTTTCCCCAGATGTTAATGAGCATCTCCTCGTGCCGGGCGTACCGCAGCTGCCGCGTAATGGTGTGGAACAGCCGCAGCTGAATGCCCTCGCCCGTCCGCAGCCGATGCAGCGCGGACGCCAGCATATCCCCCGGCGCAGCCCATGTGCCGCGCAGCACCAGACACAGCAGCGAAAACAGCAGCGCTGCGAACGCCATCAGGCAGCCTTCGTGCAGGCTCCAGTGCTTCCATGGTCGGCGAATGATGCACCATAGGGGCAAAAACACCGCCATCAGCAGGAAATACCGATTGATGTACGCGCTCATGCTTCGATGCCGGACAACGCCTGCGCAAGGTCGGCAATCAGGTCGTCCTTGCTCTCCAGTCCGACGCTGATGCGTACCATGCCCGCCGGAATGCCCGCAACTGCCAGCTGCTCCTCGGTCATCTGCCGATGGGTGGAGGTCGCCGGATTCAGGCAGCACGTCCGCGCGTCGGCGACGTACGTCTCAATCGCCGCCAAAGTCAGTCGCTTCATGAACGCCTCCGCCGCGGAACGCCCGCCCTTCAAGACGAACGACACCACCCCACAGCCGCCGTTCGGCATGTACTTCATCGCGCGGGCGTAGTACGGGCTGGACGGCAGGTGCGGATAGCTGACGGACGCCACCTGCGGCTGTTTTTCGAGGAACTGCGCGACCGCCATCGCGTTCTCGCAGTGGCGCGGCATCCGCACATGCAGGCTCTCCAACCCCAGATTGAGGATGAACGCATTCTGCGGGGACTGCACGCAGCCCAAATCGCGCATCAGCTGGCTGGTGCATTTGGTGATGTATGCCCCCGCATTGCCGAATTTCTCGGCGTAGGTGATGCCGTGGTAGCTTTCGTCGGGCGTGCAGAGCCCCGGATACTTCTCCGCGTGCGCCATCCAGTCGAAATTGCCGCTGTCCACGATGACACCGCCGAGCGCAGCGCCGTGGCCGTCCATGTACTTTGTCGTCGAGTGGGTCACAATGTCCGCGCCCCAGCGAATCGGCTGGCAGTTGACGGGCGTGGGGAAGGTGTTGTCCACAATCAGCGGAACGCCGTGCCGATGCGCCGCCTGAGCGAATTTCTCAATGTCCAGCACGGTCAGCGCGGGATTGGCAATCGTTTCGCCGAACATTGCGCGCGTGTTCGGGCGGAAGGCGCGGTCAAGCTCGTCGTCCGTCGCATTGGGGGAGACGAAGGTGGACGCAATTCCCATCTTCTTCAGCGTCACGGCAATTAGGTTGAACGTGCCGCCGTAGATGGAGGACGACGCGACGATGTGGCTGCCTGCCTCGCAGATATTGAACAGCGCCATAAAGTTCGCCGCCTGACCGGAACCGGTCAGCATAGCTGCGCTGCCGCCTTCCAGCGCCGCGATTTTCGCCGCAACGTGGTCGCACGTCGGGTTTTGCAGGCGGGAATAGAAATACCCGGACGCTTCGAGGTCAAAGAGCTTGCCCATGTCCTCGCTCGTGGCGTATTTGAAGGTGGTGGACTGGATAATCGGAATCTGGCGCGGCTCGCCGTTGCCGGGCGTGTAGCCTGCCTGAACACACTTGGTTTCAATGCGGTAATCGGACATGGGAAAAGCCTCTTTTCTTATGATTGTGGGTTATCGCAGTTCAATGTCTTCTACCGGGTAGATCTTCTCGTTCGGCTGCACCGTACCTGCCGTCAGCAGGGGCAGGTGATGGCGCGTGTCGCCGCCCGGACGCGGGTCACGCCGCGTAATCGGCAGGTGCTTGCGCCGATCGGTTTTTTGCAGGCGGCGGTTGTACAGCCCCGGCATGTCCTGTGTCACCATGTCATGCGGCAGCTGCTCCACCGTCATGCGGCGCGGCGGATCGCCCGAACGCCAGATGAACGGCACAAAATCCTGAATCCCGTTCATGACGATATAGAAATATGTGCCGATGTACCCCTCTTCGGGATGCGCCATCATGTAGTGCGGGCAGGTCATCAGCGCTTTTGCCGCGTCGATGAACGAAAGCAGCCCGAAGTGGTCGATGATGCGCTGCATGGCGTTCGCCTCGTCCGACACCTGCCCCATGTCGATTGGATGCCCGGTCACGGACTCGTATGCCGCCGCTGCCTTCTGGTTCAGCCCGCGGACAAAATCCTCCGCATCCGCCTTTTCCAGCGCGCGGTCAAGCGGCAGGAAGCCGCCCAGTCCCAGCATTTTGAGGAAGTCCGCCCCGCTGACGCGCCCCAGCGCCATCAGCAGCGCCATGCCGCCGATGATGCACGTCGGCGTATCGACCATCTTCCAGAGAACGGGGCGAATTGCCAGCCGTGCCTGCACGGATTTCTCGTCGCGCTTCCAGTTGTAGCAGCTTTTGCGCAGATTCTCCGTCGCCTGATATTTCAGGCACATGCCGAGGTGCACCGCCGCGCCGCAGTGGGGGACAAGGTCGTCGCTGTTGAGGACGTTATACAGCGGATAGGCGGATGGGTCGCGAACCGCCCTCCCCGCCATCACCGTGGGGGACGCGAAGCCGTAGCCGATAAGGTTGCGTGCGGAGATGCCCGTTTCGTTCATCTTCAGGTGCGCGTACACCTGCATCATTGCCGCGCCCTGGCTGTGCCCGCAGACCCAGAGGACGAAGCGGCTGTTCGGGCTGCGCATGTTCTGCAGAATGTCGCGCAGTGTGAGCTTTTCCAGCCCCAGCTCTTCCGCTGTTTCCGGAAAAGAAATTTTCTCCTCATTCGCCTCGAACTGCCGCGCGAGCTCCAGAAAGCCGCGGTGCATCCCGTCCTGCGTTGTCATGCGGAAATTGCTGAACCAGTCGTAGAAGCGCGAACCCGTTCCCATGAACCCAATCGCGACGACGTAGCGTCCGTCCAGCGCGGAATGAAGCATCACGACCGCCTTGCCAGTGGTGTTATTGCTGCTGCTCAATCGCAGCGCGCCCAGCATCTGTCCCAGCGCGCTGACGGGTTTCAGGCGCGCGCGCACCCAGTATTTCCGCCACTCGGCGCTCAAGGGGTTGTTCGGCGGCAGGGCAGTCAGTTCGCCATCCACCTGAATGGTCACGTCGCGCCAGCCGGCTTCGACCCACGGCTCAATCGCCATGCCATACGCGGCGCTGGCGAGTTCGGCGCTCATGCACAGCGCTTCCTCGGACAGCGGCGGGCGCAGTTTGCCCCACGGGTCATGCGTCCACGGCAGCAGCAGCGATGCTGTCTGGGACAAATCGACGCCGGTCAATGTCGAGGACTTCTTTTCCTCTTGCTCCATCCTTCGCTCCTTTCCTTGCTTTCAGCATGGTGTATGCTGGTGATGATGTATAAGCAACTTGTATTTGTTTGATGCAGGGGTTTCGCGCCTGCGGGCGCGACCAGAGGGCTTTGCGGTCGCCCTCTGGACTGCTTCGCCCGCCTTCGGAAGTTACAGTTTGGTTATGTTAGTTGTTTTATTTTGATGACCCAAAAGAACACTAACTAAAAAACTTTCGGTAAAGCTCAAGAAACATGGGAGTGCGCACCGAAGGTTTCCAAAGGGCGATCGGAAAGCCCTTTGGTCGCCTCCGCAGAGGCGAAACCCCTGCGCCGAATGCAATCCTGCGCCACAGGATTACACAGTTTGCCCATCATCCCCGCGGCGGAAATCCACCGCAAGCAGCTCCTCGCGGCTGATGACCTGCGTCCGCGGCGAACGGGTCGTCACGAACGATACCTGCTTGTCGTCGTAGCGCACAATGTGCGCATTGACTTGAAACAGCCGCCCATCCCGCATGAACATCAGGCGTATCACCCGGTCATGCTCCACCGCGAAGCGCAGCAGACGCTCCATTGCCCATGTCCTCCGTTTCCGATGAGGGATGCACGGCGTAAATCGTCGCTTCCCAGTTGCTGAATACGCGTGTGAACAGGCGGTCAAGCGTATCCGTATCCACCGCATAGCTGCTCCGCTCGTAGCTGCTGACGTAGATGTAGTCCACGTCGTACTTCTCCAGCAGGTCGAGGTTTTCCTCCGGGTCAGTGTAGAAAGCCGCAATGTCCATCTTGCGCTCACTCGTGTCCAGCCCGTGGTAGTACAGCCACAAATCCGGCCCGCAGACGATGTTCTGCCCGGCGATGGACGCAATCGGGTTCAGGTGCTGCGTCCCGGTCATGTAGGTGGAATGCTCCGGCGTGTTGTCGCGGGCGAATTCCCCCGCTTCCACCGCCGACGCGGAAAACGCCTGATAGTTGCTGACGCACTCGCGCCAGAGCGTCAGCCCCGCGGACAGGAACACCGCAATCGCCGTCACAACCGCCAGCGCGCCGCGTCCGCGCATCCCTTTCAGCCGATGCCAGACCTCCCGGCACCAGTCCGCCACAATCATGCAGCAAAGCAGCCACGCCAGATACATCAGCTTGTTGTTGTCGTAGATGTTCGGCTGAAAGCGCACCAGCTCCACCGCAAGAATAATCGGCAGCGCGCCCGCGAACAGCCGTCGATGCTTCGGATTCCGCTCGAACAGCGCCAGAATCAGCATCAGGAACGGCAGACCGATGTTCTTCAGGTAGAACCAGAAGTACAGGTCGCGAAACGCAAATTCACCGTTTGATTCATACCCGTTGACCCAGTTGAGCCAAATTTGCAGGAAGCTGTTCCCACTGCCCGTGCCTTGGAACACCTGCTCGAACGTGAAGCAAATCAACTGCGGCGCGCTCAGCACCACGGCGATTACGCCATACGCCAGATACCACTGCAATTGCGACCAGCGCTCTTTGTCGTGAATCAGGTCGTACACCATCATGCCCAGCGAGCAAAGCCCCAGCGCGAGGAACGAGTGCGTGTGAATCAGCGGCAGCGCACCTGCCCAGACCGCCAGCAGTCCTGTTTGCCGAATCCGCTGCGCAAACGCTGGACGCTTTTCCGGCGCAAAGGACGTAAACAGCAGATAAAAGCACGGCAGCGCCATGCACCATCCGCCGAGGAGCGTCCGCTGCGGAACCATCAGGTCGGCAATCACGTTTGACCAGCGCAGGTTGTACGGCGTGGGCTGATTCGTCGGTGTGGCATAGTACCCGTCAAGAATTTCGCGGATTCGCTCGATGACCGTGCCGAACGGATTGTTCAGTGTGCCACCCGCAAGGTCAAAGTTGTATAGGAAGCCCAGACCGCCATTCAGGAAGAACAGCAGCGTCGCGAGGATAATCGTCTTTTTCCCGGCGGTCATCTCCCGCGCCAGCACCATCACGCCCGTGAAGCACAGTGCCATCATCAATGTACCCGGCACGACAAGCGCCCATTCCAGCGAGAAGCCCATCAGGTACAGCGACGTAGACAGGCTGTCCGTCAGGAAGGGATATGACAGCCGCTGACCGGGAAAGAGCGCGTAATCCGGCGGAAAAGCAGCGTTTTTCAGCGACGTGATGAACGACATGTGCATCGGCAAATCGCCGTAAGTGCTCTGCCCGACCCACCAGCCGCCGTCACTTCCGACGCGCAGGCAGTGCGTGTATTGCAGATAGGCGGAAAGGAGCGTCAGCGGCAGCACAACTATCAGCATTTGCCCGGCCAGCTGCTTTTCCCGCGCATCCCACTTTTTCACCGGCGAAGGGTCGCGCAAAAAGAAGCACCCCGCCGTCAGCCCTGCCAGCGGAATCAGCGCCAGCAAATGCGCCGTCCATGTGAAATCCACCGCGAACGCAATCAGCGCCGGCAGCCACATCATCAGCAGCAGCCCCAAGCTGACACCGAGCCACACGCGCGTGAGCAGCGACTTCTGCGGCAGCAGGAATCGCACGCATGTGCACCCTGCCGCGAGAAACACAAGCAGATACAAAACGCCAAGGAATGCGGTCATGAAGGAACTCCCTTCCAACGTGATGCAACAATTAGTCCACTAACTAAAAAAGCTGCTTTAACGCCCAAGAAACATGGGTGGAGAAACCGAAGGAGTCCAGAGGGCAATCGCAGACTTCATCTGTTTTCACGGCCCTCTGGTCGCGTCCGCAGACGCGAAATCCCCTGCGGATTCAGAAGCAATTACGCTTCAAAATACTTCTTCAACAGAGCAACGCCACCCTCGACATCGCGAAGGTCAACCACTTCGCACGCCGAATGCACATAGCGGCACGGAATCGACAGCGTGCACACCGGAATCCCGCCGCGGCTGGTCTGCATCGCGGACGCATCCGTCCCGCCGAACGGCAGCACCTCGCGCTGGGTCTTCACACCCGCCTGCGCACCCGCCGCCAGCAGCGCTTCCCGCAAATCCGGATTCGAGATGCTCCCGCGATCCATCACCTTCACGGCAATGCCCTCGCCGAGCTTAATGTCCGGCTGCTTCGTGCCGGGGGTGTCGCCCCACGCGGTCACGTCAATGGCAATGCCCTTGTCCGGCGCTTTCGCGAACGACGCCACCTTCGCGCCGCGGCAGCCGACTTCCTCCTGCACGGAGAAAACGGCAATGATGGTTTGCTTCGTCGCGCCGACGGTTTGCAGGAAGCGAATCAGCAGCGCGCACGCCGCGCGGTCGTCCATTGCGGGGCTTGCGACGCGGTTCGCCCCCAGCTGGAAGCAGTCGTTCGCGTACACGCACACGTCGCCAATCTGCACCATCGTCTCGGCGTCCGCCTTGTCCTGCGCGCCGATGTCCACAAACAAGTCCTTCATCGCCGTGTCCTTGCTCACTTCGGACACCACAACACCCTGCACGCCATTCGGGAAGGACACATGCCGCGTCAGGCTCATGGTCGGGCTGATACCGCCGACGTTCGTCACGCGCAGGAAGCCCTCTTTCTCAATGCCCGTGACGATATAGCCGATGTGATCCATGTGCGCGGACAGCATGATTTTCTCCGGATTCGCCTCCGTGCCGTTCTTCACGCAAATCAGATTGCCCAGCGCATCCGTCTCGATGCTGTCCACATACGGCGCAACCTCTTCCCGGATGACCGCCGCCACCGGCTCTTCCAGTCCCGACGGCGCGACCGGTTTGAGCACCTTCTTCAACAATTCCAACATCATTTTTTACTCCTTTACTTAGGGGGAACCCAAGGGGCGCTGCCCCTTGACCCCGCCAAAGGGTCTTCGACCCTCTGG
>OBJG01000146.1_pt1 | contig 86688 bp, 74 predicted proteins | sample 1517941 | NCBI WGS metagenome assembly OBJG01 (sample SAMN04571712, study PRJEB22368) | human gut metagenome | biome: human gut; material: stool | host: Homo sapiens | place: Luxembourg | collected 2012-09-21
CCCAGCAAAATCCGTTGCCTTTAAAGTAAGTATGGTTGCCAAAAGGCAACGAAAATCGAGGAAATCCACGAATCCCGTTGCCTTTAAAGCAAGTATGGTTGCCAAAAGGCAACGAAAAAAGGGAAACCCAGCAAAATCCGTTGCCTTTAAAGTAAGTATGGTTGCCAAAAGGCAACGAAAAAAGGGAAATCCCCATAATTCGTTGCCCTATTCTATATTCTCTCAGCAATTACTGCTGACCATATTTTTTCAAAATCTTCTGAATTCTCTCGGATGGATCCAACAAGTTTGCGATGGAGGAATCGTGGTTCAAAGTGTTGATGAGAAGAGCGATGTACTTGCTCATGTCAACATTGATGTAGTATTCTTTGGAAAGAAGTTCTTCCGGCTGGTAGACAAGGTTTGTTGTCATTACGCGGTAGATGAGACCACTTTCAAAGGCTTTGTCAAATTTCTCCAATCCGTTTGTGAAAAGACCAAATGTGGCAGCGACAAAGATACGGTTTGCTTTGCGGCGCTTCAATTCGGTAGCGACATCGATCATACTTTCTCCGGAAGAAATCATATCGTCGATGATAACTACGTCTTTTCCTTCCACGTCAGCGCCGAGAAATTCGTGAGCGACGATCGGATTGCGGCCTTCGACGATCTTTGTGTAATCGCGGCGTTTGTAGAACATACCCATGTCGACTCCGGCAACACCGGCAAAGTAGATAGCACGGCCGGTAGCACCCTCATCCGGGCTGATGATCATCAGATTCTTTGGATTCATCTGGATATCCGGAACATTTTTCAGCATTGCCTTGATAAACTGGTAGGTTGGCTGAATGGTTTCGAATGTATTCAAAGGAATCGCATTCTGGACACGAGGATCGTGGGCGTCAAAAGTAATGATGCTTTCTACGCCCATATTGGTCAATTCCTGAAGTGCCAGTGCGCAGTCAAGAGATTCTCTGGTGCTGCGTTTATGCTGGCGCCCTTCGTATAAAAATGGCATAATGACAGTGATTCGTCTTGCTTTTCCGCTGACGGCAGCGATGATACGCTTCAAATCCTGATAATGATCGTCTGGGGACATGTGATTGACTTGTCCACAAACCTTGTAAGTAAGGCTGTGATTACATACATCCAATAAAATGTACAAATCTTTACCGCGAACGGATTCGTTTAAGAGACCTTTGGATTCACCGGAACCAAATCGAGGGCAAACGGCGTCGATCAGATAAGAATCTTTCTTATAACTTGTGAAATGAATGGATTCTTCATCGTTGCGGCTTTCATTTCGCCAGGATGATACATAGTTGTCCACTTTTTCTCCGATGGCACGGCTGCTTTCCAGGGCGATGATACCCAAATCTCCATAAGGGATAATGTCTGCAAAATTGTCTTGACTCATTACTGTCTCCTCCAAAAATAATTGTGATTGGTTTGTATATATCTTGAGCCGGCAGATTAGTTCTGTCTGGCTTCAATAACTTTTTTGAGGCGAATATCTTCGCCGGTAACTTTAAGAAGCGTATAGCCGCTTGTAAGGCGTGAGAAGATGCGCTCGCTGTATTGTTCCCTGAGATCATCAAAAGACAGATTGGTTGAGATGATCGTCGATTTCTTATGAACAAGCCGGCTGTCAATCACCTGGTATAACTGTGAGGTGGTAAAACTGTTCGTCAACTCTGTTCCCAGATCGTCTAAAATCAGAAGATCGCAGTTCATAATATAAGAAACCGTAGTGCTTTTTTCCAATGAACTTAACTCGCGGTCAAACTTGTTCTTCTCTAAAATATCAAAAAGACCGATAGAAGTCAAGTATACAACCGTATAAGATTGCGATAAAAGTTCTTTTGCGATGCAGTGAGTGAGGAACGTTTTTCCGACTCCGGTGTTGCCGTAGAGCAGGAGATTTTGCTCGCAATCCCCGAAATTATCGCAAAAAGCATGTGCTGTCATAAGAATACGGCGGATGTTATCGCGCGGGGTAAGCCCCGTACTTTCTTCAATATAATCATCCGGATAATAAGTAATATCAAAATGAGAAAAATTTTCAATATCCAAAACTTCTTTTAAATTTGACTGCTCGTAAAGATATTCCACGATTCGTTTTTGAAAACAGTGGCACTTTTTGTCCCCTACATAGCCGGTGTCGTGGCAGTCCGGGCAGGTATAGATCGGATCCAGATAATCTTCCGGATACCCATGCTGAAGCAGCAGTTCCTTTTTTTGCTTGGAAATCAGTTCGGTTTTTTCAGTAAGGTCCGCCATACATTCGTGAGAACCCTCTAACGCGGCGCGTGCTGCAAGCACAGACATATCGCGCATTTCCTCTTCCAATCGGCGGTATGCCGGGATCTTTTCGCGGATCTCTTTCTGGCGCATCAGATGAATGCGGTTGTTTTTTAATTGCGTTTTATCGTAATCGGAATATAAAAAACTGAACTGCTCATTTAATAACTGCATAATTTCCTCTTTTCTTTACGGCTGCAAAAGCTGCTTCTCTAAATTATCATAATCAGACTGGCTGTAAGCTCTTTGCGGAAAATTCTGAAACTGGTTCTTTCGTCCGGTATCCTTTTTCTTTCCCTCAGCCTGTTTCTTTCGGTGGAAGGATTTGTCACATTCTTTGATGTCGTCAAGCGTCTTTACACCCTTTTTATGCCAGTCTGCAAGGATGCTTGCGGTATAATTCAAGTTCGTGTCGCCGGACTGCAGTACGGTGCGGTTACAGGCTTCTGCGAGGATGTCATCGGTAAAATGAAATTCTGCAAAACGGTCAATGATCGCACGTTCTGCCGGTGCAAGAGGCCGTTTGATGCCGAGTGCCGTGGCGACAACCTTGTAAGTGCCGTGAAACTGGTGGGTTTCCTCCATCGCCTCTTCCGGAGTGCGGATTCCCTTTTTCGCCCAGTCCAAAGCAATCGCTTCAATGTATCGTGAACTGCGCTTGTCCCTTGCCAGTGCAGTTTCATATAAAGTAAGGATCAATTCGCGGGAAAAGCCAAGATCCGACATCAGATACAGGATCAGCTGCATGTGGGCATCGGACATCGTCGTTCCCAAAAGGGATTCCACGGAATTGAGGCAGGAGTTGATCTCAAGATCCTTCTTCAGCGCTTCTGCCATAAGCGGTGTGTAATTCTGCCGTGGAGGAAGTTCGCGGGTCACTGCTGGAGTGGATGCAGAGCGGGCCGGTGAAGGCTCGGATGCAGCCGGTTCGGCAGCAGGCACAATTCCTGCGGGTTCAGACGGCGTATTTTCGGACGCAGTCTGTTCTGTCGATGCGGAAAACTCCGATAATGCGGCGCCGGAAACGTGTGGCATAGAAACCGGACCGAGAAATGGTTCCGAAACCGAAGGGGAGGACTCCAATGGGAGAAGGCACAGATGTGTGATCTCGCCATCCTTTTCCTCAATCTCCAAAAGTCCCTGTTTTTTCCAGTAGCGCAGTGCGCGAAGAATGTCTGCCTCTGTATTGGAAAGCATATCTGCCATCATTTCAATCGTCAAAACCGGGGTGACCGTTCCCATCTGTCGCAGAAGATACAGATACACCTTTACAAAACTTCCGTTCGCCTCCGGCATATAGGTATCGATAAACGCATTGGGTATGTATGTATATTGTTGTGAAAATTGCGTTGTCAATGAAAAACTCATATTGGTCTGCGGCCCCCTTCTTTGATGTGCGTGCCCCATGTCCAAAAACACATTTTTAAGATGGGACACTTTGAATTATAAGATAAAAATTCAAATCTGTAAATAGGCAAAAAAATATACCATTTTAGTAGAAAAGAGCCTGTGGACAATGTGGATAATGTGGATAACTCTGTGAAGAACTTTTTCGAATTTCCTAAAAAAAAATGTTCATGCACCAAATTTCGGTGGTTCAGGAAAAATAACTGGTAAAAAAAGTTGTTCACAAAAATACAAAGTCAAAAAAATATCCACAGCCATTGTTTTCTACAGAATGTTGATAAGGCTGTGGATAATGTGGATAAGTTAGCACTTGACAAGGTCTTCCCCAACTTCTACAATGTTTCCGGCTCCCATAGTTATTAACAAGTCATCGTGCATTAAATTTTTTTTCAAAAAGTTTTTGATACTCTCAAAATCTCCCAGATACGTAACATCGGTTCCGAGTTTTTCCAGCCTGTCGGCGATGTCTTTGGAAGAGATGTCCCCGGGATCTTTTTCGCGTGCCGCATAGATGTCTGCGAGTACGACATGATCTGCCATGGAAAGGGCGTCGGCGAAATCATCCAAAAAGTTTTTCGTACGCGAATACGTATGTGGCTGGAATGCGACATAAAGCGAACGGTGCGGATAATTTTTCGCAGAAGCCAGTGTAGCACGGATCTCCGTCGGATGATGGGCGTAATCATCAATCACGGTCGCTCCCCGGAACGTTCCTTTATACTCGAAACGGCGCTCGGTTCCTTTGTATTTGGCAAGGCCGGCTTGAATCGTCTCTGCCGGAATCTCAAAGAGAGAAGCCAGTGCGAGGGAAGCCAGTGTATTGGAGATATTGTGTTTTCCGACAATGTTCAACTTGTAATGCGCTCCCGGCACCCCGGATTTTACCACCGTAAATTCCCCGCAGCCAAGTTCATCATAAGAAATGTCTGCCGCAGTAAAGTCAGCAGAAGCATCGTCGACGGAATACGTCAGCACGCGGCAGGCAAGGCCGTCCGTGATTTCTTTGTAATTGTCAATGTCCGCATTAATGATCAATGTTCCGTTTGCCGGAAGAAGTTCCGCAAAACGGCGGAAACTGTGTCTTACGTCGGCAAGATCGTGGAAGAAGTCAAGGTGTTCTGCTTCTATATTTAAGATAATTCCGATCGTAGGGAAAAACTTCAAAAAGCTGTTCGTGTATTCGCAGGCTTCAGTGATGAACGTATCGGATTTTCCGACACGGATATTTCCACCGATCGCCGGAAGGATGCCGCCGACCGAGATCGTCGGATCCAGACCTGCTTCCATAAGGATGTGTGACGTGATGGAAGTAGTCGACGTTTTTCCATGAGTTCCGGATACCGCGATGGCTGTCGAATAATTTTTCATGACCTGGCCGACCATGGAAGCACGCTCCATCATCGGAAGACCGAGTTCTTTTGCGCGGACAAATTCCGGATTGTCTTCGGAAATCGCTGCCGTGTAAACGACAAAGTCGATGTTCGGAGTTATATTTTTGGCTGCTTGTTCATATATTACTTCTATCCCAAGAGTTTCCAGGTGCTTTGTGATTTTGGATGCGGTCCGGTCGGAACCGGTGATCGTAAATCCCATCGTGTGTAAAAGCTCCGCGAACCCGCTCATGCTGATACCGCCGATGCCGATAAAATGAGCTTTTCCCGGGTGACTAAAATCGATTTTATACATATTGATAACCATCCTTTTTTAAGTATATAATATGTAACTATATCAGAATCAATGTGTGGGCGGGGTGTCCTGAATAGTTACTATAATATATTTATTGTAAAACGAAGAGGTGAAAAAAACAAGAAGAAAACGGCAGGATTGGCAAATTGTGCATTTTCCACAAAAAAAATAAATTTTACAAAAAATATTTGTGAAAAGTATTCACATTTTACTTTGTATATGTTATAATGTGTTTATGTTTCACGAGACCTGTTAAAATATCACGATTTGACAGGCATAATTACAACAGGGGGTGATCTGATGATCAAGAAAGAAATGATAGCTATGTTGCTGGCAGGAGGACAGGGCTCACGACTTGGAGTGCTTACGGCAAATGTAGCAAAACCTGCTGTTGCTTTTGGGGGAAAGTATCGTATCATTGATTTTCCGTTGAGTAACTGTATTAACTCCGGAGTAGATACTGTTGGGGTGCTTACACAATATCAGCCGCTGAAGCTGAATACGCATATCGGAATTGGTATTCCGTGGGACCTTGACAGAAATGTCGGAGGAATATCGATTTTACCACCGTATGAAAAAAGTACAAGTAGTGAATGGTATACAGGTACAGCCAATGCGATTTTCCAGAACTTAAAGTATATGGAGCAGTACAATCCGGACTATGTTCTGATCCTTGGCGGAGACCACATTTATAAAATGGATTATCAAGTGATGTTGGATTTTCACAAATCAAACAATGCAGATGTGACACTGGCGACGATTCCGGTTCCGATGGAAGAGGCAAGTCGTTTTGGGGTTTGTGTTACAGATGACAATAAACAGATTGTGGAATTTCAGGAAAAACCGGAACAACCAAAAAGCAACCTGGCATCCATGGGAATTTATATTTTCTCCTGGCCGGTGCTGCGCGAGGCACTGATCACACTGCGTGATCAACCGGGATGTGACTTTGGTAAACATATCATACCATATTGCCATGAAAGAGGTGACCGTATCTTTGCATACGAGTTTAATGGCTATTGGAAAGATGTAGGAACATTGGGGTCGTATTGGGAGTCCAATATGGAATTGATCGATCTGATTCCGGTATTTAATCTGTATGAAGAATTTTGGAAAATTTATACAAAAAACGAGTGGCTTCGTCCACAGTACATTGCGAATTCCGCTGTAATTGACAAGGCAATCATGGGGGACGGTTGTGAAGTGTATGGAGAAGTACACAATTCCGTCATTGGTTCCAATGTCGTGATTGAAGAGGGAGCGGTCGTTCGTGATTCTATTGTTATGAATTCGACACATATCGGTAAAAATACGGTATTGAACAAAACGATTGTCGCAGAAAATACAACCATCGGCGCAAATTGTGTATTGGGCGAAGGCGAAGATGATGTTGTGAACCAAGTGAAGCCGGATGTCTATGCATTTAATCTGGTGACGGTTGGAGATGATACCGTGATTCCGGACGGTGTGACAATTGGTAAGAATACTGCCATATCAGGGGTGACAACGAGTGAGGACTATCCAAACAATACGCTGGAAGCCGGCGGAACTTTGATAAAGGCAGGTGACATCATATGAGAGCAATCGGAATTATTTTAGCAGGTGGTGAAAGCCCACGGATGCGGGATCTGACCAAGAAGAGAGCAACATCCGCGATGCCAATTGCAGGGGGTTATCGCAGTATTGATTTTGCGCTGAGCAGTATGGCAAATTCCCACATCAGTAAAGTGGCGGTTTTTACACAATATAATTCAAAATCATTGAACCAGCATTTGAATTCTTCAAAATGGTGGGATTTTGGACGAAAACAAGGGGGATTGTTTGTATTTACTCCGATGCAGACCCAGGATAACAGTTACTGGTATCGTGGGACGGCGGATGCGATCGCACAGAACATTGACTTTTTGAAAGCAAGTCATGAACCATATGTTGTAATCGCTTCCGGAGACTGTGTTTATAAACTTGATTTTAATAAAGTTTTGGAGTATCATGTTCAGAAAAATGCAGACATCACAATTGTGACAAAGGATCTCGGGGAGAGGGATGACCCAAGTCGTTTTGGTGTTGTCTCTGTGGATGAATCGGGACTTGTGACGGAATTTGAAGAAAAACCGATCGTGACGTCAAAGACAACGGTATCCACAGGCATTTACGTAGTTCGCAGAAGGCAATTGATTGAGATGATCGAGCGTGCGGGAAGTGAAGGATGCTTTGATCTGGTAAAAGACATTTTTGTGCGTTACCGTGGCTTGAAGAAGATTTATGCATATCCAATGAATTCTTATTGGAGTAATATTACGACGGTGGAATCTTATTTTGAAACCAATATGGATTTCCTGAATCGTGATATCCGCGATTATTTCTTCGCACAGTATCCGACAATTGCTTCGAAGATAGAAGATCTGCCGCCGGCAAAATACAATGCAGGATCCAAAGTGAGAAACAGTTTGATTTCGAGTGGATGTATTCTTAACGGCGAAGTATCGGACTCTATCTTATTTAAAGAAGTATATGTAGGAAACAATACGGTGATTCGCAACTCAATCATACTGAATGATGTTTATATCGGTGATAATACGTATATTGAGAACTGTATTGTGGAGAGCCATGATACAATTCGTGCAAATTCCAATTACGTAGGTGATCCGGAAAACATTAAGATCGTGCTTAAGACGAATGCACGTTATGTATTGTAATCAGCAATGTAACTATTCAGGATCTAATGTATGGAAATCAATGAATCGTTACTATGTAGCAAACGAAAAGTAGAAGAGAGGATATGGGTATGCAGGTAACAGACGTTCGGATTCGGGTCATCGACAGAGACTCGAAGATGAAGGCGATAGCATCTGTGACATTTGACGATTGTTTCGTAGTTCATGATATCAAAGTGATTGAAGGGGAAAAAGGATATTTCATCGCGATGCCAAGTAAGAGAACACCTGACGAGCAGTTTCGCGATGTCGCTCATCCAATCAACCCTCAGATGCGAGAAGAACTGGAAGATGCGATTCTTGCACGTTTTCGTGAAGCATTGCAGGAAGAAGCAGAAAATTGAATTTAGGCGTGTAAGCGATGTGATACGCAATCAAATAAGACTGGTCATGGCTGCGGCGGCAGCTGTGACTGGTTTTTTTGTGACGCAGGCTTTTTTACAAAACCCTTGCCGATAAGCCGCGAAATTGGTATAATAAAAAGATAATGGATAACTGGAGGCGCTTATGAAACTGATTGTAGGATTAGGAAACCCTGGGAGAGAGTATGCAGGAACAAGACATAATATCGGATTTGGAGTCATAGCAAGACTTGCTGACGAATATCATATTTCATTAAACAGCAAAGAGCATAAAGCCGTGTGTGGCAAGGGATTTATCGAGGGCGAAAAAGTGATCTTGGCGCAGCCGCAGACTTTTATGAATCTGAGTGGAGAAAGTGTGCGGAGTATCGCGGATTATTATAAGATTGAACCGGAAGATATTATTGTGGCGTACGACGATATTGACCTGGAAGTGGGACAGATCCGTGTGCGAAGAAAAGGAAGCGCAGGCGGGCACAATGGCATCAAAAATATTATTTCGCATCTTGGAACGAATGAATTTCCACGTGTCAAAGTGGGTGTAGGGGCGAAGCCACAGGGAGGCGACCTTGTCAATCATGTATTGGGACATTTTTCCAGGGAAGATGAAAAGAAGATGGATGAAGTGCTGGATGAAGCAGTCGCAGCTGTGGAAACGATTGTGACGCAGGATGTGGATGTGGCGATGAACCGCTTTAATGCGAAAAAGAAGTAGGAAATTTTTGGAAAGGAAAGAGAGATTTGGAAACGTTATTTGCCCCTCTTGGGGAACTGGAAGAATATGACCAGCTCATACGCGGGATAAAACAGGGTGAATTTCCGGTTCAGCTGATCGGATGTATGGATACCCAGGAGAGCCATATGATCTATGGGACAGGGCGCGATAAGAGAATCCGGCTTGTTATCACACACAATGAAGTGCGGGCCAAGGAACTTGTGGAAGATCTGAAACTTTACGACCACGATGTCATGTATTATCCGGCGAAGGATTTCATCTTTTACAGTGCGGATGTGCACGGACAGGCGATTGTCAAAGAACGGCTGAAAGTTATCAAACGGCTGTTGGAAAAGGAACCGCTTACCGTCGTAACGACGCTGGATGGCGGCATGGACTATTGTCTGCCGTTTGAACGATATCAGGAAAACCGGATTCATGTGGCCGAAGAAGAAATTCTGGATCTGGAGGAGTTTAAGAAAAATCTTGTTGCCATCGGCTATGAAAATACGGGACAAGTGCAAAAAGAAGGCGAGTTTTCGGTGCGCGGAGGTATTATCGACGTATTTCCGCTGACCGAGGAATGCCCGTATCGTATCGAACTGTGGGGCGACGAAGTCGACGGAATCCGACGCATTGACGTAGAGAGCCAGCGTTCGGTCGAGAATGTTTCCGAGATCGAGATTTATCCGGCGACGGAAATTTTTCTGGAAGAAGACCGCATTTTAGAAGGAATGCACCGCATGGAAGAGGAGATGCAGACCTGCGTGCGCCGGTTTGAAGAAGAGGGAAAGAAGGAAGAAGCTTCGCGGCTCCGCCAGAGTGTGGCAAATTTCCGCGAGACCTATGAAGTTTATCACGGACTCGTAAATCTGGAAAGTTATGTCAGCTATTTTACAAAAAATGTAAGCTCGTTTTTTGATTATTTTAAGGGAGAAGATGTCTGCGTTTATCTTGACGAGCCGGCACGCTGTATCGAAAAGGGCGAAGCGGTGGAGTATGAATTCCGCGAGAGTATGGTAAGCCGTCTCGAAAAGGGATATATTCTGCCGGGACAGATGGAAGTTCTGTTTTCGCTGCCGGTGCTTTTGAAAAAATTGTCTGAACTGCCGTTGCTCCTTATGACGGCGCTGGATATGAAAGTCAAGGAATTTAATGTCAGACACAAATACAATTTCCAGATTCAGGCAGCCCCATCGTATAATAACAATTTTTCGCTGCTTGCGAAGGATATCCTGCGGCTGAAGAAAAACGGGTACCGCGTTCTGGTGCTTTCTGCCTCGGGAACGCGTGCAGAGCGGCTTTGCCAGGATTTGCAGGATTACGAGATCCCGGCGTTTTACAGCAGAGATCTGTCGCATGAACTGCTTCCTGGGGAAGTGATGATCGGCAAAGGTACATTGCGGAAGGGATTTGAGTACCCAAATCTGCGCTTTGTCGTAATGACGGAGGGCGACATTTTCGGCGGGGTAAAGAAGAAACGGAAAAAACGTGTCAAACGTTACGAAGGGGCGGCAATCCACAGCTTCAATGACTTAAAGATCGGGGATTATGTCGTTCATGAAAACCACGGACTCGGTATTTATGAAGGAATTGAGAAGATCGAGGTCGATCACATAACGAAGGATTATCTGAAAGTGGCTTATGCCGGCGGGAGCAATCTGTATATTCCGGCGACTTCTCTGGAAGTGCTGCAAAAGTACGCGGGAAGTGATGCGGCGAAAGTGCCGAAGTTAAACAAACTCAATTCGCCGGAGTGGAAGAAGACGAAAACGCGTGTCAAAGGGGCCGTCAAGGAGATCGCGCAGGAACTGGTCGATCTGTATGCAAAACGACAGGCGAAGCAGGGACACGCATTTGAAAAAGATACGGTTTGGCAGCGCGAATTTGAAGAGGTCTTTCCTTATGAGGAGACGGAGGATCAGCTGCACGCGATCGAAGATACGAAAAAAGACATGGAAAGTATCAAGGCAATGGACCGCTTGATCTGCGGGGATGTCGGATATGGAAAGACGGAAATCGCGATCCGTGCGGCATTCAAAGCCGTTATGGATGGTAAGCAGGTGGCTGTTCTTGTGCCGACGACGATTCTTGCGGGCCAGCATTACAATACGTTTGTCCAGAGAATGCGTGATTACAGCGTCGAAGTGGGGATGCTTTCCCGTCTGAGAACGCCGAAAGAAAACCGGGAGACGGTGGAAAAACTGCGAAAAGGCGCAATTGACATTGTCATCGGAACCCATCGGCTTTTGGCAAAAGATGTCGTTTACAAAGACCTTGGACTTCTGATCGTCGATGAGGAACAGCGTTTCGGCGTGACACATAAAGAAAAATTGAAACAGTTGAAAAATGACATTGATGTATTGACGCTTACGGCGACGCCGATTCCGCGGACACTTCACATGAGTCTTGTCGGAATCCGCGATATGAGTGTGCTGGAAGAGCCGCCGGTCGATCGTATGCCGATTCAGACATTTGTTATGGAGAAAAATGACGAGATCGTGCGCGAGGCGATTCTTCGTGAACTTGGACGCGGCGGACAGGTTTACTATGTGTACAACCGCGTCGCCAATATGGACATTATCGCCGGAGAGGTGCAGAAACTTGTGCCGGAGGCCATTGTCGCCTATGCTCACGGGCAGATGAATGAGCGTGAACTGGAACGGACCATGTTTGCGTTTGTCAACGGCGAGATTGATGTCCTTGTCTCGACGACGATCGTAGAAACGGGGTTAGACATCCCTAACGTCAATACGATCATTATCGATGAAGCCGATAAACTCGGGCTTTCCCAGCTTTATCAGCTGCGTGGACGTGTCGGTCGTTCCAATCGGACGGCGTACGCATTTTTGATGTATAAGCGCGACAAGATGTTAAAAGAAGTAGCAGAAAAACGACTTGCCGCAATAAAAGAGTTTACAGAACTTGGTTCAGGGTTTAAAATATCTATGAGGGACCTTGAGATCCGTGGCGCAGGAAACCTTTTGGGAGCCAGACAGCACGGACATATGGAGGCGGTCGGATACGATCTGTATTGCAAGATGCTCAATGAAGCCGTCAAACGCCTCAAAGGGGAAAAGGTCGAAAATGACGAGTTTGAGACAAATATTGATCTGAAAATGGATGCGTTTATCCCGGCAGATTATATTCCGAATGAATTCCAGAAACTGGATGTGTACAAGCGCATCGCGGAAATCGAGACGGAGCCGGAGAGAGACGATATGGTAGACGAGCTGATCGACCGTTTTGGCGAGGATGTAAGCGACGTTATTGACGAGCTGTGCGACCGTTTTGGCGAGCCGCCACAGAGTGTGTGCAATCTTTTGGAGATCGCGCTTTTGAAAGCAAAGGCACACGATGCGTATATTACGGCGATCGTGGAAAAGGCGAACCAGATACGGATCACGATGTTTCCGCAGGCCAAAGTGGCGACGGCCAAAATTCCGGACCTGCTTGCGGTATACCAAGGCAAACTGCGTTTTGTACCGGAGACAACGCCGTATTTTGTATATCAGCAGAAAGAGGAGCCATTGCTTCGACAATTGTCAGAACTTGTAAATGAGATGCAGAAGATCAAGGAGGAAGAAAATGAATAGATTTGGAAAGAAAATTCTTTGCGGATGTCTTGCCGTGAGCCTGATGCTTACAAGTGTCGGATGTTCTGAAAAAACGGAAAATGCAGAAGAGCAGACGATAAGTGTAGAAAAAGCGGCGAGGGTAAACAATGGAGATCTCCAGGGAGATTCCATCGCTGTCGCTGTCGGCAAACAGGGCGTAACTTACGATGAATACCTGGTTTACAACTGGTTTTTGAAAAATCAGTATGACTCTATGCTTGGCACGGATGTCTGGAATATTTCGGTCGATGATCATACGATCGGACAGACTGCGATCGAGGATATCGTGCGTCTTATCATTCAGATCAAAGTAATGAACAAGGCGGCCGAAGGACAGGGCGTGACGCTTGGTGTCGATGAAAAAGAAGACATTGATTATAAGGCGGACCAGTACATCGCGACGATTCCGGAGGATGTCCAGAAAGCAAATGGGATTACGACCGAGACGATGCACCGCATTTTTGAGGAAAATCTCGTGGCAAGAAAAATGTACGATGTTGTGACCGGTTCGACACAGGTTTCGATTGACGCGGCGACGACGCAGGCGGCAAAAGTGCTTTTGTGCTATCTGCCGGCGACGGATGCAAACCGCGAAGAAGTTCGTGCGCAGGCAGCAGGATATGCACAGGAACTGGCAACGTATCAGGGAAATTTCTATTCGTTTGTGAAGGAAAAGACCGGAAGTGCGCCGGAAGAAGTGATTTTGGGAAGTCTTGACAGTCGTACCAATCTGGCAGCCAATGTTCTCGCTTTGAAAAAGGATACGACAAGCGGTGTCATCGAAGAATCGGATGGCTTTTACATCGCTTACTGCCTGAAGGCGAATACGAAAAATCTGAATCAGGCATATGTAGAGCAGGAAGTGGAAAAACAGCAAAAAGATGCGTTCCGTACGGCTTATGAAAAATGGGCGGAAGGCTACGAAGTGCGTGTGAGCAAGTCATTGCTTGCCAAATAAAAGGAGAGAAAGTATGAGAGCAAGTGGAATATTACTTCCGATATCAAGTATCCCGTCTCCACACGGAATCGGGTGCTTTGACCGAAATGCATATCGTTTTGTTGATACCTTGGTAAGCTGTGGACAGAAATACTGGCAGATTCTTCCAATGGGACCGACGGGATACGGCGACTCTCCGTACCAGTCATTTTCGACATTTGCCGGAAATCCGTACTATATTTCGCTCGACGCGTTGGCGGAAGAGGGGCTTTTGACGGCGGAAGAGATCGCAGCGGCAGACCTTGAGGACGAGGGAAATTATGTAAATTATGAAAAACAGTACAATCAGCGTTTTCCGCTTCTGCGCAAAGCTTTTGACCGCAGTAACATCGCAGAAAATGAAGAATTTCAGGCATTTGTTTCGGAACAGCAGGAATGGCTGCCGGATTATTGCCTGTTTATGGCAATCAAGGACACCCGCAAAGGGGCCGGTTTTCTGACCTGGGAGGAAGAATTGAAACGCCGCGACGAGGCAGCGATTGCGCGTTGCCGGGAAACGTACAAAAACGAGATTAGTTTTTATATGTTCCTTCAATATGAATTTGACAAGCAATGGAAACAGTTGAAAAAATATGCCAATGACAAGGGCGTGCAGATCATCGGGGATATTCCGATCTACGTTGCGCTTGACAGTGCAGATACGTGGGCGCACCCGGAATTGTTTCAGTTTACGGAAGACCTTGAACCGATTGCGGTAGCGGGCTGTCCGCCGGATGCTTTTTCGGAGACGGGCCAGCTTTGGGGGAATCCGCTATACCGCTGGGAATACCATGAATCGACGGAGTTTTATTGGTGGATCTCGCGCATCCGCCATTGTTTTAAATGGTATGACATGGTGCGAATCGACCATTTCCGCGGCTTTGATGAATATTACGCTATTCCATACGGCGAAGAAACAGCAGTAAACGGTGCCTGGGAGAAAGGCCCGGGAATTCTTCTTTTTGACAAGATCAATGAAGTGCTCGGCGAGCAGCAGATCATTGCCGAAGATCTCGGTTTTCTGACGGACAGCGTCCGGGATCTCCTGGCTGCGACCGGCTACCCGGGAATGAAGGTGCTTCAGTTTGCATTTGATTCGCGCGAGGAAAGTGATTATATGCCACACAATTACAACTCGAACTGCGTGGTTTATACAGGAACGCATGATAACCAGACGACATTTGACTGGTGGAAAGAATTGTCAAAAGAGGACCGCGATGTGGCACTCCGCTATCTGAATCTGCCTTATGGCGGCAGGTTTGTCGGCCGCAAAAAGCTGACATGGCAGCTGATCACGCTGGCGCAGCGAAGTGTGGCAAAACTCTGTGTCATTCCGGCGCAGGACTACCTCTGTCTGCCGGGCACGGCGCGCATCAACACGCCATCGACCCTTGGCTACAACTGGCAGTGGCGCATGAAGAAAGATGCTTTTGATAAGGAACTTTGCGAGAAGATCCGCCGGATGACGAAATTGTATGGAAGATAGGGAAGGGAACGGAGTTGGGTTTGAAATTGAGTTTGGTTTGACGGGGCGCCGAAGGCGCCCCTTTTTTGGTGAGGTGAGGGGGGAAGGCAACGCAAACAGAGGAAGTTGCTAAAATATGTTGCCTTTCCCGGGCAAACTCAGGCGAAAAGGCAGCGAAAAAAGGGAAACCAAGCGAAGTCCGATGCTTTTAGGGCTGGCAAGAAGCAAAAAAGGCAGCGAAAATCGAGGAAACCGCCGGAATCCGATGCCTTTCCCCAGCGAGACAAGGCGAAAAGGCAGCGAAAAAAGGGAAATCAAGCGAAATCCGATGCCTTTAGGGCTGGCAAGAAGCAAAAAAGGCAGCGAAAATCGAGGAAACCGCCGAAATCCGCTGCTTTTCCCCGGCCTCACAAAACCAAACAAATAAAAAACACCAAAACAGGTTGTCTTTGTAAATGAACTATGTTATACTAAATGAGTAATTGGAAATCAAGATTTCTTACAAGTACATTTCGTACAAGAATTCACACAAAACAAAATTAAATAGAAAGCGGGGAATTTGATGGAGAGAAAAATCTTACAGAGAATGGAACAATTGGAAAAAATCAAGAAAGGTCTTGAAAAGAGATTACAAGGGGTGCAGATTCGAAAGGTGGAATGTAAAAAAATTCGTGGACATTACCGCTATTATTTGGATCAGAAATATGTCGGGAAGCAGGAAATCACGGCACTTAAGCGGTTGGTTGAAGAGGAATATTATGCAAAACTGCTTCCGGAAATAGAAAAGCAAATTGCAAATTTAAGGAAGGCGTTGCGAAATATTGATGAATTCAACTTGGAAAAAATATACAATGATATGCACGCGGGGAAAAGGAAATTGATTACGACAGGGATTTTGAGCAGGGAAGAAAAGATTCGTAGATTTGCGGAAGAAACCTACGAAGGGAAGCCGATTGAGGATGATCGGACGGAAATTTATACCAATAAAGGCGAGCGGGTTCGGTCAAAATCGGAAAAGATTATTGCGGACCATTTTGAGAGACGGGGGATTTTGTACCGATATGAAAAGCCGGTATATTTGATGGTGGATGGACAGATGAAACCATTTTATCCGGATTTTACGGTGCTGAATAAGCGGACGGCGAAGATTTTTTATGTGGAACATTTTGGGATGATGGATGATAGTGTTTATTACAATGGAACATTGCGGAAATTGGATATATATGAGAAAAATGACATTTTGATCGGGCGGGATCTTTTGATGTTTCATGAAACGGGGAAAAGGGCATTAGACATGAAAAATATAGATAAATATATAGATGAGTATATGGTGTAGTGGAATTTTCTGTATTGATAGAAGCAAGATGCCAGCCGAATCAAAACTTCCAAGGATTGACAGAGATAGCACAGAAATAGTATACTGATGATAAGTAAATTTTAGAGGAGGCAGATTCATGATTCGACACATTTTGTTTTGGAACTATACAGAGAAAGTAAAGGAAAAGCATGGCGAGGAAGAAGCACTTCGGTTTATGCAAGATTCAGTGGCGACAATGAATGGAAATATTGACGGACTTTTGCAGGCGGAAATTGGAAAGAACATCGCAGGCGGATACGACCTTGTCTTTTATGCCGAATTTACAGACGAAGCAGCATTGAAAGCATTTATGAATCATCCGCTGCATGTGGCGCACCGTGAACGCTGCAAAAATATCGTGACGGACCGGCTTTGCGGCGATCTGGTGACCGGAGACAACAGATAATTAGTAGTTGTAGAAGAGGGGGAGACGCATGGATTGGAGACGTTTATCAATTTTTGCTCTGGCAGGGGTTTTGTGTATAGGAGCGGTTTCCTGTGGAAAAAAGGAGACAGAACAGATGCAGGAGCAATCGCAGCAGCAGATCAAGGATGAGATCAAGCCGGCATCTAAGCAGGCTTATGAAGAGTGTCAGGATGCCATTGATTATTTTTGCAGTATGATGGAAGTTAAAAAACAGCAGTTAAATCTTATTTTTAACTTTAGGACGCACAATGGGGCGTATTCCTATGATATCGGTGTGGATGGAAAACAGGATTTGACGGGAACCTACATATTTTTTAAGGATTGGGACAAAACAACCGAAAATTCTAAAGAGGAAACATGGTCAATCGCCAGGAAGGTTACCGAAGCGGAAAAGAAGGAGCGGAATCTGGAAAAAGAACTTGGCTATCAGTGCAATAAAAATCTTTATGAAGAACTGAGTTCCGAAGAACCGGAAGCGGATCCGGAGGCAGTAAAATTGTCAATTGATGAATCTACCGTAAAGAAGTACGATGAAAAGCGATTGGGGACGGGCGATATCTGGGAGTGTTGGAGTGGGTTTATCGATCAAACAGACCATTTTGCGGTGTCATATTATGGGGACACTTCCGGATGGAAGACGGGACAATTTAATGGGAAAAAATGGGAAATAGAACAGCATGCGGTATTTGGGGATGGAGAGTATTACCATTATGATGCCGGGGCAGGACTTTTGTGGTATTTCGACGGGAAACGTTTGATGGCAGGGGATGAGAACGGAAAGACATTGTACGATTTCACTATGTCAGAATGGTATAAAAAGAATCATTTGGAGAAAGATCCGACGGACAAATATAATATTGTGCCATTGACAAGGGAAAAGGCGATATTTAACTGCAATCTGGAATCCAAGGAAAAGCGGGCATCATATGTCGTTGATTTGAAGACCATGAAGATTGAAAGAAGTTTTGATGTGGCAATGTATGGCAGTTATTATGATGGCATTTTTTACAACTTTGACAATGATAAAAACATATTGGAAATGATCGATGTGGAGACGGGAGAGACAAAGGAAAAGCTGGATTATTCGGCGATTTCAGAGGGGATACCGGAGAGCATCCATTATCGGAGTTACAATGAGGAAATGCAGGAATTGGATTATTTGGAATACTGGAAAGGGGATGAACCGATCCGGTATTGTGTCAATGAGAATACCGGCGAAGTATATTTTTCCTATTTTAATGGGGTATTTCATTATAACAAGGAAACAAAGAAACTGGAAAAATTTGTAGATTCAAAGAATCAGAAGCTTTTTCCGGATATGCATGGAGAGTTCCAAGTCGGTTCGGATGGGAAGATTTATATGCTCGGATTTCTGGGCGGCGGTGACGACGAAGGGCCGATTGATTTCTTATATATGACGCCAAAGGAAAAGGATTAGGTGCGTAACGATTCAGGACTATCCCTTCACCGTGGTCCTGAATCGTTTTATATTAATGGTGTCATGTATAACGGAAGAAAAAGAATCCCATCTTCTTCTTTCAGATCATTGGGGTGAAGCACATAAGGAATGTGCAACTGCTCTTTGTATTTTTCTTTAAATTTACGCAGGGAAGTCAGCGTATAATTTTTACTTGATTTCACCTCAATTGGTGAAATATTATGGCGGTTGCTGATCTTGCTTTTTGCGGTCAAAAAGTCGATTTCCATGCGGAGACTTGCATCGTCGCGGGAAGGATTGGAATAAAAATACAATTTATGGCCGCTTGCCGTAAGCATCTGGGCGACAATATTTTCCATAATCATTCCTTTATTTACTTCCAATTTGTCAAATAAAAGTTTCTTATAAATTTCTTCACTTACCAATCCGTTTTCATCAAAAGCATGGCTGATCAAAAGACCGGTATCTGCCATATAGCACTTCAATGTCATGCGATCCATATTCAGCTTCAATCCGATATTTGGTGCTGTCGAATTGTAGCAGATATTTGTAATCATGGCATCAGAAAGCCAGAATAAAGCATCCTCATATTCCCGGAAACGTGCCTCCTTCTTCAAAGAGGAAAATTTGAATTTTGTATCATGTTTCTGTAACTGGGCAGGAATGTCGTCAAAAATCTGGGCTACTTTCATCTGATAACCTTCTGCGTGTTTTATGATATCTGCCCGGTAAAGTTCCAAAATATCCCGCTTAACACGGTCGACTTGGTCAAAATCGTGCGAATCACGGTAAGTTTTTACAGCCTGCGGCATCCCGCCGACGATAAGATATTGGCGGAAATAGTCCATAGTTTTGCGGTGAAGCACTTGCCCCATAGGCTTTTTTTCCTCAAAACAAAGGCCAATAAAATCCATCAGTGTATCGTTGTCGAGCGCCCATAAAAATTCTTCGAAATCCAAAGGGTACATTTTCATATGGCGTTCTTCGGAAGGAATGACGATGTCTGCAACATTTTTCTTAATCGTCATCAGGGAACCGGTTTCAACATAATCATAACGCCCGTCTTCGACAAGATATTTGATGGCAGCGCGTGCTTTGGGAAACAATTGAACTTCGTCAAAAATAATCAAACTTTTACGTTCATAGAGTTTTACTCCATAAAAGTTTGATAAATAGAGAAAAAACATATTTAAGTCGTTTAAATAATGAACAAAAAGATCTGTAATTTCAGCAGGCGCACGGTTGAAGTCAATAAGAATATAACTTTTATATTCCTTTTTGGCAAACTCCTGCGCAATATAACTTTTACCGACACGCCTTGCACCATCGATCAATAAGGCAGTACGCCCATTTTCTTCTTTCCATTTCTGCATGGAATCATAGATTTTTCGTTTCATGATATACCCCTCCTTACACGAAAACGAGATTTTTATAAGCATAGTATATCACGAAAACGAGTTTTTTAAAACCATAAAATTACACGAAAACGAGATTTTCCTTACAGATTATTCAAAAACGCTCTCGTTGCGTTCTTGTTTCGTTGTAGCGAATATGGTATAATCTGAAAAACGAAACTTTGGAATAGAATATATAAGGAAAACAAATGCGGAAAATTGATCAAAATGCTGAATCAATATTGCCGCAGATAAAAGGAGAATCAATGTGAAAATAGCAGTATTTTTCCCGGGAATCGGGTACCGTTTTAATAAACCATTGTTGTATTACAGTAAAAAACTGGCAAAAGAATGCGGGTATGACACCTTTTTGGAAGTGGATTACTGGATCAAGAAAACAACGAATATACGCGGAAATGCGGAGAAAATGAGAGAAGCTTTTGACGAAGCCTGCGAGAGTGCGGAGAAATTTCTTGCGCCGATCCTGTGGCAGGAGTACGACGAGATCGTATTCATATCCAAAAGCATTGGCACAGCCGTAGCAGCACATTTTACCAATGTTTACCGGTTGAAAGCAAAGCAGATTTATTATACACCGCTCGCACAGACATTTTTGGCAAATCCGGCGCCGGGCATCGCTTTTTGCGGCACCGCGGATCCGTGGGTTCCGGATGTCGATAACGTGATCTATCAGTGCGCGCAGGCGCAGATCCGAAGTTCCCGGATCGAGGGGGTAAATCATTCGCTCGAAACCGACGACACGTTGGAAAATATTGACATCCTACGTGAGGTCATGCAGGAGACAAAGAACTATTTACAGGAGTAAGGTAAAGGAGATGTACTGCAGTTCGTCGTGGAGCGCGTTTGAGATCATCAGCGCGCCATTGTGCTTTTTCACAATGTTTTGCAGGATGGAAAGCCCAAGCCCGTGTTTTTCCGCCTCGACGGTTTTGGTCGTATATCCCCTTTTCAATATTTGTTCGCGAAATGCGTCGTTGACGGTCTCTCCCGGATTGTCAACGACGATTTTTATGCCCTCCGTGCCATTGTGGTGCGAGGCATGGATCGACACATAGATGTTATCGCCGGGGCTGCTCGCTTCCAGCGCATTGTCCACGAGAATCCCGACCGCATCGACCAGTTCAAATTCACTCGCCCGGCAGCAGGACATGGGATCCGCAATATGAAAATGAATCGTCATCCCCTGCTCTGCGGCCTGGCAGTGTTTGTGGTACAAAAGGGCGGCAAGCAGCTTATTTTCAAGGCGAAGCAGTGAAGAGGGAAGAAGACTTTCCTGCAATTCATTGGTATAATTTGACAATGCTTCGGAAATCTTTTCATTGTCACTGTCAACGTCGATCAAATGCAGGATTGCTTGAATCGTGTTATTGTGGCCGTGCTGCGTCTCCCGCACTTTTTGAATCAGGTTGTCGAGAACCGGCAGATATTGCTCATAATAATGCAGTTCCATCGTGCTGCGGCGGTTAATGAGGATCTGCTGGGTAAAGACCAATCCGGAAATCAGGATAAGAAATACGATTAAAAAGTTTTTAACAAAATGCGGAATATAAGTAATCTCCGTGTTCAGGCTGCACAAAAGAGCCAGCACGGCGAGAAAAAGAAGGATAAAATAACTGATAGAGATGGGAATTCGGCATAGGCTTTTAAAAAGCCGGCGAACAGGCAAGTGCCTGATGACCAAATATTGGAAAACAGAACTGATAACGGCAATTCCAAAGGAAAGCCAGGCAGAACCGAGGATGAGTTGTGGATCCCAAAGAAGATAGCACACAAATAGAAACGGCATATTGAGAAGAAGCATAATAAAATAGCTGATACATATTGACAAAAGGGCGTGAAAATACCGGCATCCGGTGATGATATGCAATGCGAGGGAAAAGATTCCAAGCAACAGAAAAAGGGATGGGAGTACCCAGTTATTGTTGAAATTCTGGATGAGAAAAATGGGAATCCACGAAAGAAAAAATGTAATAAGGGTTCGCCGGTTCCTCCATTTTTCAAGTGGCAGCTGTAGTATAAACAGACAACTTGCAATAAGGACAATCTGCTGGTAAAGAGATGAAAAAATCGTTGCAATAATATTATTCATAGCTATTCTCCTGTCTTATTTTTCTGAAAGTAGGCTTTGCTTTTGATAGTACGGCTTAGCGGGATGTGCATGCCGGCACCTTCCAGTTCGATGTAGTGGTTGATAAAATCATAATTCCGTGCTTTTTCCGTGTTCATGATGTATGATTTATGGCACCGGACAAAGTGGGAAGGCAGTTTGCCAAGCAGTTCTGTCATGGAGAACTGACGCGATCGAACTTCGTATTCACCTGTAAAATAATGGAGATAACGTCCTTCCGAATGCACATAAAGGAGGCTGTCCAGACTAAGGGCATGGTAGATTCCTTCGGGATCGCGTACATAGAGCTGCTCGATATGCGAATCAAACAAGTCGTCTAACTGCGTAAACAATTCCTCTTTCGTGTATGGCTTCAGCAGAAAAGCAAAGCAGTGAAAGGTGTTCAATGCCTGTTTCAGATAATCGCCATACGATGTCACGTAAATAAGCGGAGTGTGGCGGTAAGCGGAAGTTTCCTGCAAAAAACGGCTGAATTCCAGCCCACCATGGTCCTTATCGTCTTCCTTGAGCGAAATGTCAAGAAAAAAAGCAAAAACCGGTGGATGACCCACAAGTGCTGCCCTGGCTTCCGCGATAGAAGCTGCTGTCAGAATCTGCAGAGAAATGCTCCGCCGTCCGGCATATTCGTTCATCCACCGGCACAGAGATTCCCGTTGCAACATGTCATCTTCCAAAATAAGTATTGTACGTTTAATCATATCGTTTCCCCCGCTAGTAATGTTATCAATCATTGTAGCAAAATTACCACAAAAAGTAAAATAAATTTTAAAATTGTGGGAGTAGGTGTCCTGAATGGTTACAAATTATGTCGAAATGATACGAAAATATCTGCCATTTATGACAAAATATACACCGTTCATGACCGATTTTTCACAAATACTATGCGGAAAATTGTCAGGATGTTACAATATTTGCGGATTGAGCGTGTAGAGAAAGGGCTCAAATAGAAAGATTTTATCATACAGAAATAAGAGACAGGTACACTTGGAGAGCGGCCTGTCTCTTGTTTCTGTAGTTTTGTGTTCAAATAGAGTTGAGTAAGTGTAAATCTGTTGTCAATCCGCGTCATTTCCGGTGATTGCGAGATAAAATTCCCGCGAGATAGCCATCAAATGATTCTTTTGTGAATCCGACAATGATTGTAAATAAAAGGCAATCATATCGAGGCTTTCCTGATCTCGTTTACTTTTCTGCGATGCCGAAGTCTCGGATTTCCCAAGAAGAATGTAATCGGCAGATGCATTGGTCGAACTGCAGATTTTGTACAATGTCTTGGTCGTCAGACTCTTATTTCCACGTTCCACATCACTCAGAAAACTATCCGATATGTCACAAAGATCACTAAAGCGTTCTCTGGTATATCCCATATTTTCGCGGATTGTTCGGATACGAGCTCCCACCGTTATGTTTAGTTCATCTTTGACCATAATGGCAATCTACCTCCAAATCAATTGAATAAGTGAAGAAACTCGTTTCTATCTTTATAGAATAGCAAACAGGGTACGTTTTGTACACATTCTAAAGAGTTATACGACACATTCTATAGAGTTGACAAAAACAGACAAATCTAGTAAAATATTAGGCGGAAATACCATAAATGAGCATATCCAAGAAGTGCTGGAACATGTGAAATGCTGGGAAATGGAAATGTTAAATTTTTATGAATTTGTTGGAAAGGGGCTAAAATGCGTATAAAAGTAGCATTTTTAGAAATGGATTCAAAGTATCTAAATAAGGTGGTTTCGGCGTTAAATGAAAAATTTTCAAACCACGTTGAAGCATCTTCGTTTACGAATCCAAAATACTTAATAGAGTATTTAAACGAAAATCGAAATGCAGTTGTGCTTGCAAAAGAAGGGCTGCCAATTGACTTTAGTAAAATTCCATCGGAAACTTCATTTGCCTATTTGGTAGAAGCATATGGAGTGGCAGAGTGTAATGGACAAAAGGCCATATGTAAATATCAAAAAGTAAGTGATTTGTATAAAGACATTTTAAATGTTTTTTCCGAAAAAGAGTCAAATAACTATCGACTACAAGGAAAAAAAGAGTCAGAAAATGTAATTGTGTTTACTTCTCCGAAGGGAGGAACTGGCTGTACTACGACGGCGTGTGCTTACGCTTTAAGAAAAGCAAGAGAAGGGAAAAAAGTGTTTTACCTGAATTTAGAGGAACTGGGAACTGTTTGGATGAATTTTACTGCAGACGGTAAATATACGATGAGTGATGTTCTCTTTACGGTAAAAAGTAAAAAGGCAAATATTTCCATAAAATTGGAAATGTATCTTCAGGTGGACAAGGTGGATTTGGAATTGTATATCTAGCGTATGATGAGGTATTAAGTCGTAAAGTTGCAATAAAGGAATATATGCCTATGGAATGGGTGGAAAGAGATGCAGAAGATTCAAGTGTACAAATATTATCGTCAGCGTATGTTGATGATTTTAAAAATGGATTAAAAAAATTTATAAATGAGGCTATTTACATGGCTAAATTACAAAAAACTAGTGCAGTGGTTAATGTGTATGATATTTTCTTTGAAAATGAAACAGCGTACATTGTTATGGAATATGTTCAAGGAGAAAATATTGGAAATGTTAGAAAGGTTATGGAAGATTTTTCTTATGAAACGGCAAGAAATATCTTTATCACATTACTTAAAATTATAAGAGATATACATGAAATAGGCTTGATTCATGGAGATATTTCTCCTGGAAATATTATACTTGATCAGTTTAATCAGCTTAGAGTTATTGATTTTGGTTCTTCCCATCCAATTGGAACCAAACCAAAATCGATTGGAGAAATGTTGATTAAGGCAGGATATGCAGCTGTGGAACAGTATGATGAAGAATTACCAGAAAGAGAATATACAGATATTTATCAGGCGGCTGCAACTTTTTATTATCTTATTACAGGTGAAAAACCTGTAGAATCGACAAAACGTTTAGAAAAAGATATTTTGACAAAACTTTTTGAAGTGAATATCGATATTCCTGAAAAAGATGAGAAAATTTTGATGAGGGCTTTGGCTGTATTGCCAGAAGAACGATTTAGGAAGATTGATGAAATATTAGAAATGTATGAGATTAACGTAAATAGCGTTGATTAATAAATTGAAAAACAGGAGGAAAATTATGGTAAAGTATTGTATTTATTGTGGAAAACAGCTTGAGGAAGGGCAGATATGTGGATGTCAACAGCAAGATATGCCACAAATGCAGAATTATCCGCCAGTACAACAACAGGTTGCATATTCACCAAGTGTAGTCTCGGTGGTATTAAATTTTTTAAAACATATAATCATGCGTCCTTTTGATGCAATGGATATATTGTTAGAATCAAATAGTTACATACCAGGGGGGATTGTTATCGCGTTACAAGTGTTATTAAGTTCCCTTTTTGCAATAATTACTATTAATAATGCTGGGTGGATTTTTAAATTGATGAATATTAGTGGAAGTGTTTTTTTCTGCACTTTCATAGGGGCTGTTTTATTGGATGCAATTTTTTTGGGAGGAGTGGTTCTTTGCACATTGTTATCCAGACAAAAAGTTGAATTAGTTATAGCATTGGATGTTGTTGCAATTCGAAGTGGAATTATAGCAATATTTAATGTGCTAGCAATTTTATTTAGTTTTTTAGGAACATTTGGGTTCAAGGCGAGTTTTTTGTTATTTATTATAAGTGAATTGTTTGCTATTGTATTAACAGCCATTGTTTTAAGTGAAAAATTGCGGTTTAATAAAACATCATTATTTTACGTTTTTCCAATTATATTTGTAATAATGTTTGGCACTAATGCAATGATAATGAACTCCTATATAGCTAACTTGCAAACAAAGTTAATAACGGAAGACTATGCAGAAAAAGTGGAGAAATATGTAAAGAAACATCCGGAAGAAGCTGAAAAAACTTTAAAAAATATACTGGGTATATTTGGAAAAGATGAGGAAGATACTTTAGATGATATGTTTAAGGACCTATTTTAAATTAATGTGAAACAAATAGCAGGAAGGAGTGTTTGACTATGATACGAAAAACAAATAAATGGGTGGCAGTAATGACGGCCGGAGCATTGATATTGACTTCCATTAATATGCCATTTAACAAAAGTCAGGGGAATGCGGCCACAACATATGGGATTGATAATCCAAGAATAGAAAAAGATGTTGTAGTATCTGGAGAAGATGTTGCAAAAGTTGAAGGTAAAGTGAGAAATCCCTTGGTGAAAGCAGATATATCCACATGGGATTGTATTGCGTTTGGAAATTACTGGCAGCAAGACACCAATGGAGATGGAAAGGTCGACCAAACGGATGAAAAACAGCCAATCAAATGGAGAGTTTTGTCTGTGGAGGGTGACGATGCATTTCTGATGGCTGACGAAGTGTTAGACAGTAAACAATATAATGAAAGCAGTGGAGACATTACCTGGGAAAATTGTACATTGCGGAAATGGCTAAATGAAGATTTTTTCAATACGGCATTTTCACAGGAAGAACAAGATGCTATTGTTGAAACTAAGGTTATTAACCCAGATAGTCCTGCGAATAAAAATAGTATAGAAGGGGGAAATGACACACTAGACAAAGTTTATCTTTTGTCTAGACAGGAAGCAAGTGATGAAGCGCTGGGTTTTAATAGTGATTTTGAATATAGTATATCAACAAATACCAGAAAGACAAGTGCCAAATGGTGGTTGAGATCTCCTGCTTCTTCAAGTAGTAGTGCAACAATTGTTGGTAGTGATGGAAGTGGAGATGGTGGTGTCCTAGGATTTTTACGTGAAACGGCAACGTATACAAATGGAGTTCGTCCGGTAATTCATATCAATTTGTCGAAGGATTGCTGGAAGAAGGCAGATGAAGTAAAGGAGCAGGATATAACTACAACATGGGATTGTGTTTATTATGGGAAATATTTGCAGGATGCAAACAGCATGATTAGAGAATCAATCAAATGGAGAGTTTTAGCAGTAGATGGAGAGGATGTATTTCTGGTCGCAGATCAAGGGGTGGATTGTCAAGCATATCATGAGTCGAATCAAGAGGTGACTTGGGAAACATCCACACTTCGAGAATGGTTGAATACGGATTTTGTAAACGAAGCATTTACAGATAAAGAAAAGACTGCTTTAATAAATACTAAGGTAGTAAATCAGGACAACGAATATAGCGGAAATGATACTACGGATAAAGTTTATTTGCTCTCTAAGAATGAAGTTACTAATTTAGCATATGGATTTGAAGCAGCTTTTAATAGTCAAGATAGAACAAGAAGAGTTACGAATACGAAATATGCAAGTTTGGTGCAGGGCGCTTTGAAAGCAGATCCACAATATGGTGGAGATCCTTGGTGGTTGCGAACAATGTCTAAAGAGAATAAAAAAGCAGTAACAGTAAGTTGGACATTTGGAACTGGAAATGAGCAGGGAGAGCAGGTAAATAAATCATATGCGGTTCGACCGGCAGTACATATGAAACTTTCTTCCGATATGTGGGAGGATGCTGGAACGGTTAGCTCATCTGGAGAAATGACAGCTCCCGTTTTTGCTAAAAGTACACCAAAAGATTACGGAATTGAAAATCCAACATTAGAAAATTCAGTTTCATCCTGGGATTGTATTTATTTGGGAAACTATTGGCAGAAAGATACAAATTCGGATGGAATTGCTGATAAATTGGATGAAAAACAACCAATCAAATGGCGAGTTTTATCTGTGAATGGTTCAGAGGCATTTGTTTTGGCTGATAAAATTTTAGATTGCCACAATTATTATAATACTACTGAACCTGTAGATCGTGAATGGGCGGACAGTGAAATAGACAATTGGTTAAATAATACATTTTTTAAAGCGGCTTTTTCAGAGACCGAGCAATTGACTATTAATAGGACACGAATTGGAAGTGAAATTACAAATGTGTTTTTATTATCAGAGAATGAAGTGAATGACGGACAATATCAATTAAGTTCTTCATGGACCTCTACAGAAGCAAGAAAACAGGCAAAACGTACTCAATATGCAATTGCTTGTGGAGCAGAGGCAATGGAAAGTACAACAGACGAAAATGGAAATTGGATGTTACGTTCAATGAATTTAGTAAAAATTAATAATGAGTGGAAATATAATAAAGTAAAAATTGTTGCATCGCAAGGTTATATAGGATTAAATACAATTGTGTTAGACGAAAACTGTGGAATTCGTCCTGCAATGAGAATTAATTTGGATTCAGCACAATGGAAGTATGCGGGGAAAGTACTTCAAGATGGAACAGTAATTAAACCGGAAGAGATTGTAAAACCTAGTCCAACTCCATCGGTAACACCACTTCCTGCAGCAACTCCATCATTAATACCAACTGTGAAGCCGACCCAAAATCCCGTGTCGACATCATCTTCACAGCCGACCCAAAATCCCGTGCCGATATCGTCTTCACAGCCGACCCAAAATCCCGTGCCAACATCATCTTCACAGCCAACGCATAGTCCAAGCGTATCGCCATCAACAGGGGAATCTGAGACACTGGTGCCGCCATCAATAACCCCTACGAATTTGGAAAATCAGATGACTCAGACACCAGAATTGAAACGAACAGATGATGTTGGTAAAACATCTGTGATAATGTTTTCGAAGAAATCATTATCATGGAAGTCTGTGAAAAATATGAAAAGCGGGAAAGTGATGGTAAAATGGAAAAAATTAGATAAAGCGACTGGGTATGAGGTTCAATATGCTTTAAATAAAAGTCTAAAAAAAGCAAAGAAAAAAAGGGTGAAGTCAACTTCGATTACGTTAAAAAAATTGAAAAAGAAAAAAACATATTTTATTCGAGTACGTGCATATGAGAATGTGAATGGAAAGAATGTGTATGGTAAGTGGAGCTCTGTAAAAAGAGTTAAGATAAAGAAGTAAAAGTAAAATGTAAGGAGGAACGGAAAATGAATGTGAAAAAAATAGTTACCTTGGCTCTGTGCTCAGCATTGTTACTGAGTACGGGGGTGCAGGTGGAGGCAAAGGATTATTATAAAAAGGATTTCGGTTTCCCATACATATAAATAAAAATCAGGAGGAAAAAATATGAAACTAGCAAAAAAATTTGTAGCACACTTATTGATGATAGCGATGCTGTTATTATTAGGAGTAGGAGTGCAATTCAGAGACACTACAGTAAAGGCAGCAGGAGATTACCGGAGTTTAGCTCAGAATTTACCGCTGAATGGAACTTGGACAGCAGACCAGTGGATTACAGAGAATAACGAGGAAAAATGGTACAAGTTTAGCGTGACAGATGGAGGTAAACTCACGTTGAAGATTATGGGGTATATGCCTGAGATTCGTGTGAATTTAGCAACAGAAGATTTATCTCAGTACGTAATTAATGATAATTATTGTTATACAAATGGTACGGATACATCACCTGGTACTAAGACATATACCGAAGTTTTGAGTGCCGGAACTTATTATATTAAAATTTCCCAAAGTCCTTACTACGGAAAATTTAAAATATGTGCAACTTTTGAAAATTATGGTTTGACAAATCAAGGAGCAGATTCTTATGATTCCCCTAAAGTATTACCAGTCAATCAAACTATAACAGGTGCGATTACGGAAACGGATAAAGAAGATTGGTATCGATTGAATGTTACGACAGCAGGAAAATACGTAATTGATATTTCAGCATATATGGGAAGTCTCTATTTTAACTTATATAATCAGGATTTGTCGGACATGCTTGGATCAGATGGTTATCCAAACGGAACAGAAACAACACCAAGAAAGTGGAAAGAGATTTATACATTAAATCCAGGAAGTTATTACATTAAAATGTCGGCTAGTTCAGGGGGCAAGTATCTTCTTTCCTGGTCTGATCTTACGCAGGAAAATTGCTCGCATGATTACGATTCCACCTACGTATATGCAACATATTTGTCACAGGGATACCGTTTACATACTTGTAAAAACTGCGGTCATCAGTACAAAGATGAATTTTCAAGTAAAAAGGTATTGAATCAAGTGTCTTATCCATATGCATCAGCTGGCAAAAGAAAGATGACAGTTTCTTTCTGGAGCGTATCGGATGCAGATGGTTACCAGATTCGATATTCTACAAATAAGAAATTCAAAAAAGATGTTAAACTTGTAAAAACAAAGTCTACGAGAAAAACAATTAAAAAACTGAAACGTAGAAAAAAATATTATGTTCAGATTCGAGCATATAAAAAAGTACAGGGTAAGACTGTTTACGGAAAATGGTCTGCAAAGAAAAGTGCAAAAATTAAATAATTAACTTCAAACAAATGTAAGCTCAGGTTGTTCTGATTTCAGAGCAGCCTGAGTAGTTACAATTTGCTGACAAAAATGCAGGAGGTTTTAAATATGGAAAGACTTATTTATCAGGCAAAAGGCGCACCTAAAATTGCAGTGATCATGTTACTTTGTGGAGGAATTGGAATGCCAATTGCTGGGATAATGTTCATTATTCTTTCACAGATGAAAAGATCTACAAGTGCAGTTTATACAAGTGTATCGGGGACAATGACGTATGCGGGTAGTATAGGCGGTGGATATATGGTAAATCAGGAGGCAAGAACTACAATGATTATCATCGGAATCGTAGCAATTGTACTTGGTATTGCTGTTCTCAGTAGCATCCCGGCAACATCCAAAACCAATATAAAGGTTTTTGAAAATCATATTGAAGGCTGTGTTTATGCACCAATTATTATCGGAGTTCTGCGCCGCGATTATTTCTTTAGATATACAGAAATAAGTGGAATTCAGAATGTAAAAAATGTGTTGATTATACATCATGTTTCAGGCACAGTGAAAAGAATTGCATTAAAGGATGAGAAGACAGTGATGGAAGTGATGGGTGCAATTCAGCAGTGTCAGGCATAAAAAATATATCAATGAGTAAAGAAAAAAATAACATATATTCAGGAAGGAGAATTTACATGAAAAGATATATATCTAAAATAATAGTAACTATACTATTGGCTGCATTATGTTTGCCGCTTAACATTGTGATGAGCAATGCTGCCTCCAAAGATACAAAAAATGTTCGCTCGGCATACGCGTCCGTGCTTAAAAAGAAAAAATATTTGAATAATCAAGGAGATAGTTCCAAGCCATCTTTTGCTTAGGCAGATTTGAATAGAGACGGCGTCTCCGAATTGATTATAAGTTCAACAGATGACTTCCTTTCCAAGAAAGATTATTTTATGTATAAAAATGGGAAGGCAGTAAAGATAAAAACACCAAAATCTGATTCTTATCCTGTCTTTGGTACGTTGTATGAGATGCCATCCCGCGGAACATATGTTTTTTACAGAGGCGGTCCGGGATTTGATGGTGAGAATGGAACTTTGGTAATGCCATATATGTATTATGAGTACAAATTAAGCAAGGGAAAAATTAAATTGGTAAATGAGTTTGAGAAACGAGAAATTACCGACCGTAAAAATAGAAAAACAAATAAAATTACAAAAAATGGAAAGAAATGTTCGGAAAGAGAATTTAATAATGTGCAGAATTCCTTAGAAAATGAAATTGTTTTTGTGGCAAATACAAAAAGTAATCGCCAGATGAAAGGCGTTAATACGGTTATTAAAAAGAAAAAGTCGACCACAAAAGTGCCGGCTAAAACGTTAAAGGAAGTTTCACGTTTGATGAAAGGAAAATATGACTATTATGGTCAGCAGGGATTGTATAAAGTCCGCTATGCGAAATGGAAAAATGATCATTTTGTGTGGTATTGTGATGGCAAGAAATCAAATGATGATAAAGTCTATAAGATTAAGAAAGTAAATGCAAAAAAATATATTTTCTATTTTAAAAAACATGGGAAATACCGCTATGAAGCAGTGGTTAAAAATGGGAAGATTACGGAACTGACAAATTATTTGGCGTGGAAAGGAAATGATATTTCAACGTCGTCTTCTCTTGGATTGTTGGAAAATTAAATAGGATGAAAAAAGTTTAAATTGGTAGTTGACATATCTCAATTAATAGTGTATTATCATACACAAGCAAGTAAATAATTTGAGAGTCTAATATCTATCATTCTATTTTTCTTGCTTATCGAAACTTTTTACCCACATATTTTTAGAAAGCAAGAGAAGAAAGGGATGGTATTTATTGACAAAAGATTTAACTGAAAAAAATCTTGTGGAAGCTCCGGAAGTGTTTGCTGACATCAGTAATGTCAATCTGTATGACGGTGAGCAGGTGATCCAGCCGGAAGATCTGGAATTGCTGCCACAGGAAATGCACTACAAGGGTAGCGAAGGGAAGCCTGCGAAAGTAATGGCAGATGTGCGGATGCGCTGGCGCAAAAATGGAACGATCATTGCGCTCATACAGATGGAGAACCAGTCGGAGATCAATAACATTATGCCGGTGCGGGATCTGGGTTACATTTTCAACAACTACAACGAACAGATCAAAGAGCATAAGAGGGAGAACGAACGCAATAGCAGACATTTTTACGGTAGAGAACTGGCAGATGGTGACCATCTGCAGCCGGTTATTACATTTGTTATCTACTATGGCAAGGAAGAATGGACACGGCCGCTCAGCATCCTGGATATGCTGGATTTGGAGGAAGAAGAGAAAAAGAAGTTGCAGCCATTTCTCTTAAATCATAAGATTCATCTAATATCCTTGAGCAATCTGGATGAAAACGAGATAGAAAAGTACAAGTCGGATTTCTGGCATGTGATCAAGTTTTTAACGCTGCGTGGTCATGGCAAAACCCGTAAGTATCTGGAAGAAGAAAGCAGCAGGAGAACGGTGAAACATCCGGAAGAAGTAAGTGATGTGCTATATGCACTTAGCAAGGATAAACGTTTTCTGGAAACAGATTTAACCCCAAAAGGAAAGGAGGAATCGCAGATGGGACCGATTTCAGACGTGTTAGATGAGATAGAGGCGATAGGGTTTGAGAAAGGTGTTGAACAAGGCATTGAGCGTGGCGTTGAGCAGGGATGTCAACGCGTTAATCATTTACATGCAGCACTGATCAAGGACAATCGTACGGCAGAACTTTTTCAATCAACACAGGATCCTGAACTTCAGGAAAAGTTGATGGAAGAGTACGGGATTAAATAGTATTGTAAACTGTTGGTGAAATTATGTGGGAAAAGTTTTTAATAGGGTGAGAATTATGGTATAGAGCAGGCATTAACCTGCTCTATTTTCATCTACCCTCTTTATCATTCCACAGGCAATTTTTTCGCCTGAATTTCCGGATGGCCGGGTATGAAAATCGTCTGGATCAGAATGTACGATGACAGTGTGGCCAATGACATCGGATACTGTAAATTGTGGTGTAATTGTGGCGAACCATGCCCTGCCGTTATTTACGAAAAGAGGTGGCAGATCACCGGCGTGCATGGGGTGCGGGCAATTATACGCTGGCCGCAGGAAGCAACTTGCTGAATCATACATAGGAAAACCTCACATAGTGTAATGAAAATGTTCTTTTATACTAATATGTAAGAAAGTGAAAAATGTTCAATTAATGGTTGACAACGTAAACCAACAGTGTTATGATGGGTTTACAAAGTAAACCGAAAAGGAGGATGAAAATGATCACAAGTAAGGAATGGTACATCATGCAGGTGTTATGGGAAAATGGTGCCTGTAGTTTGATGGAAATTGTGGCTCAGATGGAAAGAAAGACAAAATGGAGCAAGAGTACCTGTGCGACAATGCTGCGACGAATGACAGAAAAAGGGGTGATTGGGTATGAGATGAAGGGGAAAACGAAGTATTTTTATCCTATCGTTCAGAAGGATGAGGTGATTATGCTGGAGACAAAAAGTTTTTTGGGGCGTATCTATGATGGTAGTATTGGAGCGATGATGAGCACACTTGTGAAGCAGGGGGATTTGAGCGAGAAAGATATTGAAGAATTAGAAGAAATATTAAAAAATGCACGTGAGAATGCAGAAAAGAAGGGGTGATCGTATGCGGGAAATAATGATTTCATCGACGGTTATGATTTTGCTGGTTATGCTGTTTCGTGTTATTTTTCGAGGGAAAGTCAGACATTGCTTGATATATGCCATGTGGCTTTTTGTGGCATTGCGTCTGCTTGTACCGGTAAATATTGGAACCTTTTCCTTTGGTGTGTCGGGAATGATGAATCAGGTTCAAAATCATACAGAAAATACAAAGGAAATAGAAAATGAGAAAATGCAGGAAGGCTCGTTAAATACGCTTGTTCTGCATAAAAATACAACTACAAATAGCAAGATGACAGTACCGGAAGAAAAGGAAACTCCGGCGCAGATTTCTGCGCAGGAAAAAATGCAGGAAGCGTGGAAGGCGTATAAAGATAAAATTTGGCTTGCTGGTACATGTAGTATTCTTTTAGTGGTTTTGGTAGCAAATATTTTTTATGTACATAAACTGAAAAAGAATAGAAAATCTTTTGATGAATTTCGAGAGGGAAAACTGCCGGTATATGTAACGGAAAATGTGCAGGTGCCATGCTTGTACGGAGTGTTTAAAACAGCAATTTACCTTCCGGCGCAGAGACTGGATCAGCTTACGGAAGAACAGGTGAAATGGATCATTTGCCATGAAGAGTGTCATTACCGGCAGAGAGATCATATCTTGTCATTGCTACGAATCCTGTTGACGGCGGTGTATTGGTTCCATCCGCTCGTGTGGGCGGCGGCTTATTTGTCAAAAAAAGATGCGGAAATTTCCTGTGACGAAAAAGTGTTAGCAAACTCGAATATGACGCAGAAAATAGCTTATGGGAAGACGTTGATCTGCGTCGCATCCAGAGACCGGAAGTTGTCTGTTTTTTATCCGACGACTGCGGTAGTGGGGACAAAAAAGGAATTGAAAAATAGAATGCGAAAAATTGTGGAAGAAAATAAATACAAAAGAAAAGCAAAAGTGGTATTGGCTGTTATTATGGCGACGAGTGTAGTATTTACCTTTAGTGGATGTGGAAATGTGACACAAAAAGATGCACAAAATTCATCGGCCACATCGGATAAAATAGAAAAATTGCAAACGACAAAAAACGACAATTCGAAAGCGGCGGAGCAGGAAAAAGATACGATAAAAGATGATACAAAATGGAATGAAAAATTTACAGATTTTTTGAAAGAAAATCAAAAGAAATACAAATTATTTTCTGTAGTGACGGTCGGTGAAAAGAGAGAGCCGGTGCTCCTTGTGTCGAAAAAACAATACGCAAGCGATGTGTTAGACGGACTTTCCGGCAAGATGCGAACGGATGTTACCGGAACAAGCGAACCGATGAAGATTAAGACGGGAGCGGATGTATATGTTTTGCAGGGCGATGAAGTGAAGAAAATAGATTCTATTTCGTGTTCGAGCAGCGGCGAGTGGATTCATGTGAATGAGGGAAAAGTGTATGTGGATACACATCATAGTTTGACCGGGTTCGAATGGAATGATGGAAAGTGGACTTCGAACGAGATCGCACAAAAAATGGACAAGGACTACGAGAATTATGATACCGAATTTGCGAAGCAGTTCTTCTGGAATTTTGAGGTTGCGGACAGTGTAATATTCTGGAATAATACGAGTAAAAATAGAAAGAAAATAGAAACCGATTCGTATGGATCCGATTCGGTATTTCGTGTGCGGCTGGTAGATGGCGGTGTTAATTTTGAAAATCAGGCTGGCAGAGGTATTGTCCGTGACCTGAAAAAGACGGAGCAAACGGTCTTTGTATGTGATACCAGTGCGATTTATAAAAAAGAAAATAAATCGGTTATTTGGTTCAATTGCGTCAATGATAAGAAGGAACAAAGGATTTGGAGTGCGTCGCCAAGTGTATGGGATCAGTCCAAATGGGAGCAGTATTATATAGTCGAGGGAAAAAAGAAAGAATCGACGATGCTGCGTCTGCGTCCGGCGACATTTTCCGGAAAAGGCAAAGCCGGGTATGAATGGCAGCAATTTTATCTGACAAAAGATGGAAAAGAACATGTGACGGACGAAGACAGCATAATCTATGATCCGGATGCGGTCACGCAGGAAGATGTGGATAAAATGGGAGCATTCATTGATCATTTGTGGAAGAATCGTCTGGAGAAAGCGGAGTGCCTGATCAGTACGTATGAATATTTGGATATGTATAGTGGTTACGGCGATATTATGCATGAGAAATTATTGGCGGAAAAAGAAAAAATGGAGTAACTATTCAGGCCCCCTCTCTCTCATTCGCATTTCGAACACTTCGTGTTCTTTCCCGCCTTTGACAAGGCTAAAAATGCTCATATGTGGAGAGGGGAGCCCTATTAGGATCCTAATGTATGAAAATCAAAGTCTCTTACGTGCAAGCACGACGATTCGTTGATTTTCATACATTAGATCCTGAATAGTTACAAAAAAATAAATTTTTTCTTGCCAACGAAAAAAAAGTGTGCTAGAATGGCAGACAAAGGCAAAGAAGGAAACGATTGCTTATGCAGTGACCTTACGACAGGAAGAGGCGTCACCGACTGAGAGCGCACTCACGGAAGCGGTAAGCAGGAGAACATTCCGGAGCAGGTAGGCTGAACTAGAGTAGGCTTGCACGGGTCGCACCGTTATCTGTCAGAAAAGAGGAAAATTCCATGAATTTTCAACGCGGGTGGTACCGCGGGTAAGAAATGAGAACATTGATACCCGTCCCGGCGAAGCTTCAGGCTTTGCTGAGGCGGGTTTTTAGTATAGAAAAATATACTTCTAAAAACAAGTTTCAGAGCCGGAGCAGAACAAAAATTTGTTTCGTAGAGCCACCAAAAAAGACACCGTATGCAGGCGAGCTGTCTTTTGAATTTGGAACATTGGCATCTACAGAAGGAGGTACTCATGAAATTTGTAACAGGAAGCACAGAAAAACAAGTAATGGAGATCTCGGATGTCCTGGCGCAGTTAGACAGTCTGGCAGGAAAAGAGATTCGGATGAACGGAGCAATTCACACCATACGTGATATGGGAGATGTTGCTTTCGTCGTGTTGAGAAAACGGGAAGGGCTGGTGCAGACCGTCTTTGAGACCGGTGCGGTCAAGGAGAAGGAGCTGAAAGACCTGAAAGAGGCAGCGACCGTCGAAGTCAGCGGAGTCGTTGCATTGGAGGATCGTGCGCCGAACGGATTTGAGATTCGGTTGACAGAAGTTACCATTTTGTCCGAACCGAAAGAGCCGATGCCGATTCCAATCAGCAAATGGAAATTAAACACATCACTCGAGACAAAATTAAATCTTCGTCCGATTTCACTTCGAAATGTCAGAGAGCGGGCAAAATTCAAGATTCAGGAAGGAATCGTTAGAGGATTCCGCGATTACTTATTTTCACAAGGATTTACAGAAATTCATACCCCGAAGATTGGTGCCAAAGGTGCCGAGGGCGGAGCCAATATTTTCAAATTGGAATATTTCCACAGACCTGCCGTACTTGAGCAGAGTCCACAGTTTTATAAACAGATGATGGTCGGTGTGTTTGACCGTGTATTTGAGGCGGCGCCGGTATTTCGTGCAGAAAAACACAATACCAAACGGCATTTGAACGAATACACATCGCTCGATTTTGAGATGGGTTATATCGACAGTTTCCAGGATATCATGGAGATGGAAACCGGATTTTTACAATATACAATGAAACTTTTGGAAAAAGAATACGCAAAAGAGCTGAAAATGCTCGGCGTCACACTTCCAAAGACAGACGAGATCCCACAGGTTCATTTTGATGAAGCAAAGCGTCTCGTGTCGGAGAAATACAATCGCAAGATTCGCAATCCTTACGATCTGGAGCCGGAAGAAGAGATGTTAATAGGAAAATATTTCAAAGAAGAATATGGGGCAGACTTCGTATTTGTCACCCATTATCCTTCGAAGAAACGTCCATTTTATGCGATGGATGATCCGGAAGATCCGAAATTTACATTGAGCTTTGACCTGCTCTTTGACGGATTGGAAGTGACGACCGGCGGACAGCGTATTCACGATCTGGATATGCTCGAAGAAAAGATTGCGGCGAGAGGAATGACCGAAGAGGGAATGGAACATTATCTTCAGGTATTCCGCCACGGTATGCCGCCACACGGAGGTCTGGGAATCGGACTGGAGCGTATTACAATGAAACTTTTGGGCGAGGACAACGTGCGCGAGACAACATTGTTCCCACGTGATCTGAACCGACTGGAACCGTAAGGAAGAATGGAGGAAAATTATGGCAAATATTATTTCAGATGAAACGATCGAGTATGTAGGTATCCTTGCCAAATTGGAACTTTCGGAGGAAGAGAAAGAACAGGCAAAAAAAGATATGGGTAGTATGCTCGACTATATTGATAAGTTGAATGAACTGGACACGTCGGGTGTGGAGCCAATGTCCCACGTATTTCCGGTGGACAATGTGTTCCGAGAAGATGTAGTGACCAACGGTGATGACCGGGATGAAATGCTTGCGAATGCGCCGCAGAAAAAAGACGGTACTTACATGGTACCTAAGACATTCGCATAAGGAGGGCAATTATGGATTTGATGAAATATACTGCCGTCGCTCTTGGAAAGAAGATCAAAGCCGGAGAAGTGACGGTAAAAGAAGCAGCGCAGGCTGCCTTAGACCAGATAAAGAAATCAGAAGAAACATTAAACAGTTATGTGACGGTATTGGAAGAAAATGACATTTTTGCTCGCGCGGAAGAAGTACAGAAGCAGATCGATGCCGGCGAATTGACAGGACCGCTTGCCGGAGTTCCGGTTGCCATCAAAGACAACATGTGTACCAAAGGCGTACTGACAACCTGTAGTTCGAAAATTCTTGCCAATTTCAAGCCGACTTATACTGCAGAGGCGGTAGCTAACCTCGAAAAGGCGGGGGCTGTTATCATCGGAAAGACCAATATGGATGAATTTGCGATGGGAAGTACGACGGAGACATCCGCATACGGAATTACGAGAAACCCACACAATACAAACCACGTACCGGGTGGTTCTTCGGGCGGTTCCTGTGTGGCGGTAGCCGCAGGAGAATGTTCGTATGCACTTGGTTCTGATACCGGTGGATCGATCCGCCAGCCAAGTTCTTTTTGCGGCGTGACCGGCTTGAAACCGACGTACGGAACGGTTTCCCGTTATGGTTTGATCGCGTATGGATCTTCTCTTGACCAGATCGGACCGGTGGCAAAAGATGTGACGGACTGTGCAGCCATTTTGGAAGCTATTTCCTCCTATGATAAGAAGGACAGCACCTCGATCCGACGCGACGACCTTGATTTCACATCGGCACTTGTCGATGATGTCAAAGGCATGAAGATCGGTATTCCGAGAGACTATTTTGGCGAAGGACTTGATCCCCAGGTCAAAGCAGCCGTATTGAAGGCTGCGGATGTGCTGAAAGAAAAAGGTGCGGTCGTGGAAGAATTTGATCTGAGCCTTGTAGAATATGCGATTCCGGCGTATTATGTCATTGCGTCAGCGGAAGCAAGTTCGAACTTGTCACGTTTTGACGGTGTCAAATACGGATATCGTACGAAAGAGTACGAAGGGCTTCATAATATGTATAAAAAGACGCGTTCCGAAGGATTTGGTCCGGAAGTAAAACGTCGAATCATGCTTGGTTCCTTTGTTCTCAGCAGTGGATATTACGATGCGTATTATTTGAAAGCGCTGCGTACGAAAGCATTGATCAAAAAGGCATTTGATGATGCCTTTGCCAAATACGATGTGATCCTTGCACCGGCAGCTCCGACGACAGCACCGGAGATTGGAAAGAGCCTCAGCGATCCGATCAAAATGTATCTTGGCGACATATATACAATTTCTGTCAATCTTGCCGGCCTTCCCGGAATCTGCCTTCCTTGCGGAAAGGACGACAAAGGGCTTCCGATCGGCGTACAGATGATCGGAGATTGTTTCAAAGAAAAGACAATTATCCGCGCGGCTTACAGTTACGAGCAGGCGCGTGGTGATATAGAAGCACAAGGAGGAATGTAAGATGGCAAAACAATACGAAACCGTCATTGGTCTTGAAGTCCATGTGGAACTTGCGACAAAGACGAAGATTTTTTGCGGATGCAGCACCGCATTTGGTGGCGCTCCGAATACACATACCTGCCCGGTTTGTACCGGTATGCCGGGTTCTCTCCCAGTGCTGAACAAACAAGTGGTGGAATATGCGATGGCGGTCGGACTTGCGACAAATTGTTCGATCACGCAGTATTGCAAATTTGACCGTAAAAACTATTTTTATCCGGATAACCCGCAGAACTACCAGATTTCACAGCTTTATCTGCCGATCTGCCGCAATGGACACGTCGATATCGAGACGCCGGCAGGGAAAAAACAGGTGCGTATCCATGAGATTCATATGGAAGAAGATGCCGGAAAATTGGTGCATGATGACTGGGAAGACTGCTCTCTCGTGGACTACAACCGTTCCGGTGTGCCGTTGATCGAGATCGTATCGGAGCCGGATATGCGGAGTGCGGAAGAAGTTATCGCGTATCTTGAAAAACTGCGCATGACGATCCAATATCTCGGCGCTTCGGATTGCAAATTAAATGAAGGCTCGATGCGTGCCGACGTCAACCTTTCGGTTCGCGAAGTCGGCGCCGGTGAATTTGGTACACGTACCGAGATGAAAAACCTGAACTCGTTTAAAGCGATTTCCCGTGCAATTGAGGGCGAACGCGCACGTCAGATCGAACTTATCGAGGAGGGCAAAAAAGTCATCCAGGAGACACGCCGTTGGGATGATAACAAGGAATATTCCTATGCGATGCGTTCCAAAGAGGATGCACAGGATTACCGATATTTTCCGGATCCCGATCTTGTGCCGATCCGAATCAGCGACGAGTGGATCGAAGCCGTGAAAGAACGCCAGCCGGAACTTCAGGATGCGAAAGCCGAACGTTACAAAAAAGAATTTGATATTCCGGAGTACGACATCGGTATTATTACCGGTTCCAAAAAACTCGCCGATATTTTTGAGGAGACGACGGCAATCTGCCACAATCCGAAAAAGGTATCAAACTGGCTCATGGTGGAGACCATGCGTCTCTTAAAAGAGAAGGAAATGGAGCCGGAAGACATTACATTTACTCCGGAAAATCTGGCAGCATTGATTCAACTGACAGATGAAAATGCGATTAACTCGACCGTGGCAAAAGAAGTCTTTGAGAAAATGTTCTCCGAGGACATTGACGTGAATCAATATGTCGAAGAAAACGGCTTAAAGACCGTCAACGACGAGGGCGCTCTCCGCTCTGTAGTTGAGCAGGTGATCGCAGACAATCCGCAGTCGGTAGCCGATTATCAGGCAGGAAAGACAAAAGCCATCGGATTCTTAGTCGGACAGACGATGAAGGCGATGAAAGGAAAAGCAGATCCGGGAATGGTAAATAAACTGTTGAAGGAATTGCTGTAGATAGAAGTTCGAAAATGATTTTAGCCGCAGCGCGGACAGGTTTGTAATGAGACCGGTTCGAACTGCGGCTTTTTGCAAAACATGTTATTTCATTTCTAATTGTTTAGATCTGTGGACGTATTCTGCATATTATTTTGATTGTTTTCTTGGTGGAAATCCATAAAAGCACTTCGTCCATGATCAGATTCTATTATGTGAGAAGAAGCCTGAATATCAAAAGGAATTCTTCTTTCTCGGACGACGGCACGGGCAAAAACATTAAAAGCAGTAGTAGCATTCATGCCAAAATCAGCACAAAGTAAATCGAATTCATGTTTAAGGTTTTCGTCCATGCGAATACTAAAAGTTGCCTGAGCCATAGCAGTACCTTCTTTCTGATTTTCTTACTTGTAGTATACTATTTTATTAAAGAAAAGTCAATAAAATAGCATATTGTGTTAGAAAATAAATAAAAATAAATAAATTTGCACATTTATGTAGCGAAAAATAAGAAAAAGTGGTATGATGAAGTTGTTACCACCCCGATACTGGAAACGGGAAGGGGGTGAATCATTTGGGAATACTTTTATCCTTTATACTCTCCGTCGTGGCGAGTGTAGTTGCTTATTATATTTGCAAATGGTTAGACGGTGAAGAATAGTTGGTAACTAGCCTCAGTTTGGTCAGCTGTAAATGACAAGAAACCCCAGAGAGTCCACAGCTCTCTGGGGTTTTGTAGTGTGACCATTTGGGCACTTTTATCCTTTTGCTTACATACACTATAGCATATGTAAGACTTGATTTCAAGTATATTCAGAAAAAAATTTTTTATTCGTAACGATACTTTTGGCCACAAATGGATTGACAAATATAGTCACAGATGGGACAATGGGGTTAATAAATTCATCAAACGTTTAGAGGAATACCGGGAATGGTGTGGAGGAGACGAATAAATGGATAATGAACTGTATGTAAAAGCGTTGGCATTTGCCAATGAGAAGCACGCCGGCCAGACACGTAAAGACGGAGACACGCCCTATATCGTGCATCCGATCGCGGTGGCGGAGCTTGTTCGCAAAGCCGGATATGGGAAAAAACACCAGATTGTTGCGCTGTTGCATGATACTTTGGAAGATACGGATGCGACAGAAGAAGACCTTCGTATATTTGGTGAAGATGTAGTGCATGCGGTCAAGCTTCTCACTCGTGCAAAAGGGGCAGATGAGGAAGAATATGTAAAAAATGTTCTGGCGGATCCGATGGCAGCTGTTGTGAAAAATGCGGACAAGATCAGTAACTTATATGATTCTGCCTTTTCCGGAATTGTGGGACAAGTACGAAGTGAAAAGGCGAAAAAATTTGCAAAAAAATATGTTGAAAAAGCGAGAAAATATTATGCACATAAGTTTTCACCGGCACTTGATGACGCCATTGAAAAGGTGGATGCGCTGTTAGAGGATGAATATGTCAGAGACTGGCAGACACCGAATTATACAAGGGAAGAGATGAGAATATAGGATATGAAAAAAGGACTGTGGCACATTTGCGACAGCCCTTTGCCGATTTAAGATAAAATTCCATTTACATCACAGGTTAAAGAAACTTTTCTTGTGACCGAATTAACAGGCCTTGTTCCTGAATACTGTAATACAGTAGCTGAAGCGGTTGCAGTATTTCCGCTTTTGGATGAAGATTTATTGCTTATTTTCCAAGAAGCAGAATAGGAGACTGCAGAAACAGAAGAACTGGTACATTTGGAAGATTTCCCTTTTACATAGGAAAAATTCCCGGTAACTGTTACGGACCATAATTTGGCTCCCGAACTTGAGGTATAAGTTGTTGTTTTATTTCCAGAACGTGATGCTGAAGCTGTACGCCCCAAAGAAAGGAAACGGATATCTTCTTTAGTCGTAATAGTCGTTTCATAATAACTGCCGTCGGGTAGATATTCTATGTTTTGTTTGACGATAACAGCAGCATTTGAAGTGTTTGCAGATACAAAAGTGAATAGAAATAGCGCGGTTAATATAAATAGTATACGTTTCATAAGTTAAGCCTCCCTTTTTTAGTTTATATATTCGATTGTAGTTTCTTCGTTAGCTGGCATGGATTCCATAAGTTCACGATGTGCATTGTACAAAAATAGGTTCCAAGATAAAAATGCAATCAAAATTGCAGATATCAAAACTGTACAAGTTGCTTTCACGTACTTGGCAAAAGAAAGTTTGCGGGAAAGATAGTCAGGATCAATACTGGTAAGGTAATGACTGACGATTTCTTCCGGTGAAGTGAACTCATGCTCGAGATCAGAATAAGTATAATCCGGATGTGCCATACAAAATTCCGTGACATTTGACCGGATATCCTTATAAAACCGTTTCTCATAACTTCCCCACACGGGAAGGATTGCACGGATTTTTTTTAAGTAGCGTTTTGAATCATTCATTGGAATCTCCTTCCTGTTTATTATAGTTGAGTATACGCTCGATCGCCATATTAACAGTGTAAAAACTATCCAATAACTCTTTTAGATAATCTTTTCCTGCTGGTTCCAAGTGATAGTAAACGCGCGTAAGACGTTTTCCGATTTTGCGCTTTTCGCCGGAAATATACCCTTTGTCTTCTAAACGGTATAGTGTAGGATACATGGATCCTTCTGGAATGGTTAAGATGTTTCCCGAACGTTCTTTAACAAGCTGCGAAATCTGATATCCATACAGATTACTTTCCTGCAGCAAGGCAAGAACGAGTAACTCCACAGACCCTTTTTTAAAAGTATCCTGATTACTCAATTTATAGCAGGCCGCCTTTCTACTTTCTAATAATTAAAAAGTAACATAACTATTCAGGACACCCCTTCTCCCACATTCGCATTTCGAACACTTCGTGTTCTTTCCCGCCTTTGACAAGGCTAAAAATGCTCATATGTGGAGGGGGAGCCCTATTAGGATCTAAATGTATGGAAAGCAAAGCTTCTTACGTGCAAGCACGACGATTCATTGATTTCCATACGTAAATCCTGAATAGTTACAAAGTAACTGAATATATAATAGGACATGGACTATAAAAAGTCAATACCTTATTTGTCTAAATAGTTGTTGACAAAAATAAATAAAAGAAGTATAATGGGTTTGTAAATAAAAAGTAAGCAAAGTTTTACAATAAAAATACAAGGTAGGTGAAAGAATGAATTCTAAAATGATTTTCAGAGAAAAATTGAAAAAGCGTTCTTTTCTTAATTCATCGTTTGAGGCGAAGGAAAGAACGCTCATGAAAATATTTCACGGATATAAGCGTATATAGGGAGGAACAATAATAAACGATAGGAGATATAATTATGAGAAAGATTGGTAAAAATATTGCAACTGGATTGATGGTAACTGCTTTATTTGCTGCTTCTGCAACTACTGCATTTGCTGCATCAGCGACAATAAATGCATATGGAACTTTTGGATACACATCGGTTTTGACTGGGCCGCGAATGAAATTAACATGTACAGCGAAGGCAAATCAAAAGGGAAATGGTTCTTTGTATTTGAAAGATCCATATTTGTGGCATGAGTGGAAAGGTGTAAATATTGGGACAACTGGTGCAAGAACCAAGACAATTAGTAGTGCTGATGGCTCTGCAAATGCAAGTTGGAAAGGTTATGCCGAAAATTCCAAAGTGACAATTAGTTCATATTGATTAATTTGTATTTAAGGGTGGCAAATGTTTTTCATAGGCGGGCATTTATGCCCGCTTATGTTATAATAAAGTATACTAAGTTAATATATTTGGGGAGGTAACAATGACTACATACAAAAACACGATACGATTATTTATACGAACAATGAGTGTCAGCATTCCGTATCTTCTTTTATTGGCTGCAGAGAATGTGTTTCTATTTCGACTGCTTCATGCCTTTGCAGGAGCGGCCGCAGAGGAAGTGCAGGCAATCTATTTTTTGATGGATATGAATTATCTTTATGTGTTGGGCTTTTTGTTCTTTTTATTTATCTCCTGTGAATTTATGCGAAAAAGCAGGGAGGTAAATTTGGTGGAATCCATGCGGGAGAGAGCGTGGATCGTGGAAGGAAATCAGTTTGCGGTGCTTGGAACATTAATTCTGATCTATGCACTTGTATTTTTGATTTATGTACTGGCGGGTGTTTCTATTTTGCATATGCCGCAGATGTGTTTTTTACAGATGTTAAAGATACTCGGGGTTAATATTTTCTTACTCTCTTGTGCGGCAGTGGGGATGGGATATTTGATTTCACGTATTCCCAACCGATACGCAGGATATCTGGTGATTCTTGTCGTGCTGATGCTTATATTGCCGGCAAATGCAAAATATTTTTCGATGTTATCGTGGGGCAGAGGAATTTCGATTTACTGGCTTCGCGACTGGCTGTATCTTTTGCCGCCGGATATTCAGGCACTGGGAGATCCATTATATGGAGTTCCGGTAGAGTTTTACCGCATTGCCGTGATGCTTCTTTGGATCGGGATCGGTGGCTGGCTTTTTGCGCGTAGTGTATGCAGATATACAAAAGCAAAAAGAAGAGTGGCAGATGGTCTATTTATCGTCTGGACTGCCCTTTGTGTGCTGGGTGCAGTGAATGAGGGAAGTGTATTACGCATGACAGATCATCCAAAGAGTGCGGTATCCGAAGACCAAAATTATTATGAAACACAGCCGGAAATAGAAGAAACACAGAGTGATTTTCAAGTGCAGGCGTACGATATGGAGTTGACGTTTGGTCACGAACTTTCGGCAAAAGTGACAGTATCCATTATGTCGGAAAATACACCGAAGCAATGTTATTTTACACTCTATCATGGATACAAGATTTCCAAGATAGAATCGAATGAGGGAGAAACACTTTCGTTTACGCAGGAGGGAGACGAGGTGGTGGTAGAGACACCGCAGCAAACTTCGAAACTCACATTTTATTATAAAGGAAGCAGTCCGGTTTTTTATGCAAATCGAAATGCTTGTTTCCTGCCTGGATTTTTTGCTTACTATCCGGTGGCGGGAGCGGAAAATCTATATGAGAACGGCATGTGGAAGGTAAACAAAAATGAGACAGCAGCTTTTACAATTCACACAAAAGGACTAAAAGTGGAAAGTAATCTTCCGGAAAATGGAGATGTCCGTAAAGGAGAAACTTCTTATGTAACATTGGTGGGAGGTAATTGTAAGAAACTGGAAGAAAATGGAAACGCGCAGATCGTTTATCCACTCGATACGAATTCGCTGGTGGCAGCAAAACAATTTACTACATCAGAATTTTCGGAAGAATGGAAACAGCTTATGACATTTCTTGATCTGAATGAGACATCGCCGGCGCAGGAAAAAACGGTAATCGTGATACCGGGAAGTTTTGCTTTTAACACGCTTTTAAATGAATATTATGATCTTGGCGATCATGTGTTGACGCAGAATACGGTTTCGCCTCTGCAGGTGCTGGCGTCAAGCATAAAAGCGACGGGAAAGACGGCCCTGAAAGACATCTTTTTCTCGTATGACTGGCAGACAGAAGATCCGGCGGAAATTGAACTTTTAAAAGATTTGTCGGAAGGGGCGGAATTGACAGAAGAGGAAAAATTACAGGATGATTTTATCCTAAAAATGCGTGAGTGTGGTACAAAATACGTGGCACAGCTGACCATAAAATATTTAATGGATGAAAATGATAGCAGAACACCAAACGAATTTGTGCAGGCATTGTAAAATGCAGAGGGAGGCAGACATGATAAAGATTGAAAATGTAAGTAAGAATTTTCGCAGACATAAGGCAATCAAAGGATTTACTTGTGAATTGGACAAAGGATGCTATGGACTTCTTGGACCGAATGGGGCAGGAAAAACAACACTTCTTCGCTGTATACTTGGACTATATCCGGTTTCAGAGGGCGTGGTTTCGCTGCAAAAAGGAGAGCAGATCGGGTATCTTCCCCAGCGGTTTGGAATGTTTCATGAACTGAAAGTAAAAGAAATGATGTATTATTTCGCTGCGGCGAAAAAGGTGTCGAAGGAAAAAAGAGAGGCGGAGATTGAGCGTGTGCTTGCCGATGTGAATTTGTCTGAAAAAGCGGAAGAAAAAGTAGGACATTTGTCTGGCGGAATGCAGCGGCGACTTGGTATCGCACAGGCAATTTTGGGAGATCCGGATATTTTGTTTTTGGATGAACCGACGACAGGACTGGATCCGGAAGAACGCAGTCATTTTAAAGAAATTATCCGGAAATTGGCAAAAGATGACAAGATTATCGTGATTTCCACTCACATTGTGCAAGAAGTGGAAGCGGTGTGTGACCGTGTCTTAATTATGAAAGATGGGACACTTTTGGAAAATGTGACGGTAGAGGAAGCGTGCCATTTTGCCGGAGACGATAATGCCACACTTGAGCAGGGCTATTTACAAAGACTGAAAGAGGCGTAAGGATGAGTAAATTATATTTTGTTCAAATGACAAAAAATAAGCTGCGGTTTGCGGTGCCGTTGATTGCTTTATTTGTGCTGATTCCGGCACTGGCGGCGCTGATTTTGACCGGACCGGAGTCAGATATTAAGATGGCTGACTGCATCCGGCAGCTTCATGTATGGGTTCCGCTTTTTTCAACTTGGTGGATTCTCCTGTATGCGGGAGATTTCTTTTCCCATGATGGCAATGAGTTGATGTATCTGATCTGGAAACCACATCAAATCATTGCCTGCGAAGTAGCTGGTGTGTTTGGGTATATGATAGCGGCAGTGCTTTCGTTTGGCGTGCTTCAGATAATTCAGCCATTTGATATCTTACTGTTATGGCAGATATTGTCAGAAATATGGATGATGGCGGGTATGGCATTTTTCTGCTGCTTCCTCTTTCAAAGTACGGGAGCAGCGCTGATGACAGCGGTTTTATATGGGATTTACCTGAACTTATTTGATGGACTGCATATGTTTTCGGCAATTTCCATTTTCCCGCAGCAGACATTGACGATTGAGGCGGATCCGCTGCGCATGACTGCGGCAATTATAGCAGGCAGTGTATTTTTTGCTGCGGGCGCTGCATGTGTGAAATATAGGAAAGTATACTGGTAGAAACGTCCAATTGGAAGAGAAGGCGAAAGGTAAAAAATATTATGATGTATGCTCTTGTTGGAATTTTGTTTTTAGGATTGGCGATCTTTTTTTATGATAAACATTTTGATCGGTTAAAAGTGATATGTTATTATATAGCCATAGTATTTCTTGTCCTTGCGGCAATAGAGGTGATGGTAGGAGGTCTTCGATTGGTATTTGGACATTAAAAAGCGTTCTTTTCTTAATTCATCGTTTGAGGCGATGGAAAGAAAGAACGCTCATGAAAATATTTCATATATAAGTATACAACATTATGTTGAAAAAATCAAGAGAAATTTTATGACTATTTTAAATAGTCGCAGAAAGGAAGAAATGTAAAATGAAGAAAAACTTTTACAAAAAATTAGCAGTAGCAGCGATGGGGACATTACTCGTGTTTGCCTGTGCAGGGTGTTCGAAAAAAGAGGCAGACAAGGAAAACGAAGCGGTTGCTGTCGTCAATAACATGCAGCATGCGTCGGCGTCGACAGACGGTGCCCTTTTATTTAAGGATGGGGTGGTTTATTATTCGGATGTCAAAAAGGGCGTGAGTACACCGCTTTGTACAAAAGCAAACTGCCCGCACACATCCGCCCGGGAATGTACGGCAAATTATGGAAAGGGCTCGGGAGGCGGAATGTGCGCATTCTTTTATGAGAAAAAACTGTATGTTCTTGTGAATGACGAATTGACAAATTCCAAATTGTATGTCGCAGATCAAAATGGACAAAATCGGAAAGAAATCGGCAAACTTGACTATTCGGTGAGCGCAAATGCACGGTTTATCGTGAAAGAGGGTATGGCAGCGGCCGTGCTTGAAAAGAATCAAAGTGATGAAAATACCGGCGAAGTTACGTCAATGCCGGTGCTGGTAACGATTGATTTAAAGAGCGGTACGGCGACAGAATTGGTTGAGCCATTGAATCAATACCGCGCACAGATTTCGCTGCATAGTGTGAATGACAATACGGTGTACTATAGTTATTCGTATTGGGATGAGAAAAAAGAAGTTGTGGATAAGTGCGGGGATCCTGCGACGACGGTGGAAGAAATGAAAGAATTGATGAAAACCAATGCACATACATTTGCCGGATTCCTCTCGACGGATGGAAATCAGGGAAAAGAAAATGAACTGGAGGCGGCCGATGCCCCGAATGTCGTTTATATGGACGAAGACAATGTGTATCTTACGAAGGGAACGGAAAATTCGTTGTATAAAATGACGTTCGAAACTATGGAAGCGGAAAAAGAGGCTTCCTGGGAGAGTGACATGAATTTTATCGATGGCATGATGGTTTATGGAGACCGTGCATCAGAGAAAACCAAATTCCATGCTGTCAATTTTAAGGATGATGGGAAAACCAGTGAGTTTGAGGCGCCTTCCGACAGCTTGTTTACTGCGGTGATCGGCAAGGATCTGTATTATACCTATATGCCGGAAGTAAATGAAGAGGGCGAAGGTACGACGGAGCTAGGGGTGGCACATTTAAAATGATTACTGTGCCTGCATCGAAGACATCTGCAATCGCCATGATGCGGGCACACAGTGGGATGTCCTGGTCGGCGAGCCCCTGCGTGAGAATTCCACGATAATAATTATGGCGTTTCATTCCTTTTAAAATAATGCCGACATATGCGGTGGTACGTTTTACATGGTTTCCGGTACTGTCGTCACGGCTTTCGATAATCAAAACTGTTAAAGCGGTGCTTTTCGTGCAGTTTGCCGGTCCCGTGAATATACATAATGATAATGTGAGAAACCGGAAATTAAACTTGCTGCTTCAAACGGTTACCGTACACAGATATAAACCCAGTACACGATATATAAGGCAACCATAAAGATTCCCTCACCCCGGCGGATTTCTTTGCGGGAGCAGGAGAAGATCCAGCACAGGATGCTGATAAAAATAAGAAATACGAGGTCAATCGCATTTTCCGTGATAAAGGCAATCGGACTGATTGCAGAACCGACACCGAGTACAAGCAGAATATTGAAAATGTTTGAGCCGATGACATTTCCTACTGCCATATCGACTTCATTTTTCCGGGCAGCTACGATCGAGGTGACAAGTTCCGGCAGACTGGTTCCGATCGCGCAGATCGTAAGTCCGATCAGTGTCTGGCTCATACCAAATGCCGCAGCGATGTCAGATGCAGAATCTACGACAAAGTCGCCGCCGTATTTGATCGCTACACCACCAAGTATAATGAATAATAGACTTTTCCACACCGGGAGAATTTTCGCATCTTCGCCTTCTACCTCAACTTCGATGCCGGCAGCTCTTGCTTTCAGGGCAGAACGGATCATGACAACGAGGAAGATGGCAAAGCAAACTATAAATACGATACCTTCCACGCGGCTGATCGACATTTCCAGCCAGCCGGCCGCCAAAAGCAGGATGGCACATACGATAGAAACCGGAAAATCACGCTTTCGTGTATCTTCATGAACGGCGAGCGGTGTAATGATGGCACACACTCCGCATACCACGAGCAGATTGAATATATTCGAACCTACGACGTTGCTTATTGCCAATGAGTTATTGCCGGCGAGCGATGCGGTCACGCTGACGGAACATTCCGGAAGGCTTGTCCCCATGGCGACTACCGTCATTCCGACGATCAGGGAAGGCACGCGCAGCTGTTTGGCGATACTGGCGCTTCCGTCTACAAAAAAATCGGCTCCTTTGATCAGGAAAACGAAGCCAATAATAAGCAGGATAAATGATTGAAATAATTGCATAGTGTACTCCTTTTAAATTTAGTGAAACGATTCGGGGAATTTCCCCTTCCACGCATTCGCGTTTTGGTAAATACTAGTGTATCACGATTTAAAAAAAACAACAAGAGGGAAGTGACAAAAGAATAAAAGTGTGCTATAATGCGTACAATAAATACAGAATGAACGGAGCGTGATAAAATGTATCCTTATTATACGTATTGGGATCCGACGTACATTCTTGTGGTAATCGGAGCGGTTATCAGCATGATTGCGTCGGCAAATGTAAAGCGAAGTTTTCAGAAAAACAGCCGGGTTTATAACCAGCGCGGGCTGCGTGCAGAGCAGGTGGCAGAGATGATTCTGCGAAGTGCCGGTATCACGGATGTCAGCATCCGCCGTGTGAGTGGCGATCTGACAGACCATTATGATCCGAGCAAAAAAGTAGTCAATCTGTCAGATTCGGTGTATGGCTCGACTTCTGTTTCCGCGGTTGGGGTAGCTGCACACGAATGCGGCCACGTTATCCAGCATGCGAGAGGATACGTGCCAATCACAATCCGTACGGCACTCGTACCAATCGTCAATTTCGCTTCCCGGCTTTCGATGCCGCTCATTTTGATTGGTTTGATCCTCGGTTATGTCGGACTGGCAAAAATTGGTGTTGTTCTTTTCTGCGGCGTCTTGATCTTCCAGCTCGTGACGCTCCCGGTTGAATTTGATGCGTCTGCGCGTGCCATGCGGGTGCTTGACAGCCTCGGGATCCTTTACGGCGAAGAAATCAAAGGGGCAAGAAAAGTATTGACGGCAGCCGCACTTACGTATGTGGCAGCCGTTGTGAGTACGGCACTTCAGGTATTCCGACTGGTCCTTCTCATAAATAATCGAAGAGATTAAATTTTCTCTTGATATATTGAGCAAATTTAGGTATACTATAGTTACAGATTTACTTTCCTGGAATGTTCGACACTCTTGAATTTTTGAACCTACAATACTTTAAACGGGATTCCTATATCTGTGTTTGGATGCCGGGCCATCCCTGCTGACTTGTCAGTACAATGGAAACATTGCAAATGGAAGGCAGAAGAGCACATGCGGTCGCCCACCTAGCATATGCTAGGAGTCAAAAATCAGGAACCGGCATTTTGGGAAGTAAAAGAGTACTGCAAGGCGGCGAGAAATCGTCGCCTTTAGTTGTTTTGTGTGATTTATGGTTAGTTTATAGAGTTTATGGTTTGGATGGCGAGAAATGGAAATGTGGTCCAGGGAGAGAAATTATGGTCTTGGGTCAAGCGCTGATGGCGGGAAGTATGGTCCAGGGAGAGAAACCGCGGTTCAGGGTCAAGTGCTGGTGGCGGGAAGTGTGGTCCAGGGAGAGAAATTATGGTCTTTGGTCAAGTGCTGGTGGCGGGAAGTGTGGTCCAGGGAGAGAAATTATGGTCTTTGGTCAAACGCTGGTGGCGGGAAGTGTGGTCCGTGGGAGAGAAACTGCGGGTTTGGGTCAAGCGCTGGTGGCGGGAAGTATGGTCTAGGGAGCAAAACTGTGCCCCCGAGTCACCCCCGTCCCTGCCCCGGTATGGTCCAGGGAGAGAAACTGCGGCCCAGGTCAACCCCATCCCCGCCCGAGTGTGGTCCGAGGAGAGAAATTATGGTCTTTGGTCAAGCGCTGGTGGCGGGTAGCATGGTCCAGGGAGCCAAACCGTGCCCCTGGGTCACCCCCATCCCCGCCCGAGTGTGGTCTAGGGAGAGAAACCGCGGCCCCGGGTCACCCCGGCCCCGCCCGAGTGTGGTCCAGGGAGCCAAACTGCGGCCTTGGGTCAAGCCCGTCCCCGCCAAAGTATGGTCCAGGGAGCCAAACTGCGGCCCAGGTCACCCCCTGCCCCGCCGAAGTATGGTTTAGGGAGCAAAACCGTGCCCCTGGGTCAAGCCCGTCCGAGTGTGGTCTAGGGAGCAAAACCGTGCACCGGGTCAAGCCAGACCCCGCCAAAGTATGGTCTAGGGAGCAAAACCGTGCCCCCGAGTCAACCCCAGCCCCGCCGAAGCATGGTCTAGGGAGCAAAACCGTGCCCCCGGGTCACCCCCGGCCCCGCCCGAGCATGGTCCTCGCACCTGAAATACAAAAAGGAGTCAAAAACAAACATATGAAAGATGGATTTATCAAAGTCGCAGTGACTGCCCCGGACAGTAAAGTGGCAGACTGCGCATATAATATAGAAAAAATGATCGAAAAGGCAGAGGAGCTTGCCGGTAAGGGCGTGCGTATCGCGGTATTTCCGGAGCTTGGGATCAGTGCGTATACATGCAGCGATCTATTTTTACAGGAGCCTCTGTTAACAGGTGCCGAAAAAGCACTGGAGAAATTTGTAAAAGAGACAGAAAAACTTGACTTGTTGTCCGTTGTATCGCTGCCACTCCGCCATCAGGCGCGCTTGTACAATGTCGCAGCGGTAGTGAAAGGCGGCAAGGTTCTGGGGCTTGTGCCAAAGAGCCATATACCGATGTATTCCGAGTTTTATGAGGGAAGACATTTTGCCTCGGGAGACGTCGCGCAGGCGCAGGGAAAATGCGCGGAAGAGAAAATGGGTACACACCGCTTGGCCTTCCAAAAAGAAGAAATTGTGTTTGGCATTCGGCAGTTATTCTGCTGTGAGCAGATGCCGGAACTTTGTCTCGCGGTTGAAATCTGCGAGGATCTGTGGATGCCGGTTCCGCCGAGCAGTTATCATGCGATGGCGGGAGCGACGATCATCGCCAATGCGTCGGCGAGTGACGAATTGACCGGGAAGGCAGCATACCGCAGGGAACTTGTGAAAAACCAGAGCGCGAGAACCGTGAGCGCCTATCTGTATGCGGACGCTGCGATGGGTGAATCGACGACAGATCTTGTGTATGGGGGACATCATCTGATCGCGGAAAACGGAACCCTTTTGGCGGAAAATAAAGCTTTTGCGGGAGAAGATGCGATCACCGAGATTGATTGTAAAAAACTGGCGGCTGAGAGACGGCGCATGGGAACGTTTCCATTGTATCCGGTGCCGGAAAATGAGGGATATGTGAGACATTTCTTTGCCTTTGATACGATGGAAGAGACGAAACTGACACGGAAATTTGAAAAAACACCATTTGTGCCGGTTGACCGTGGAGACCGCGAAGAGCGGTGCAACGAAATCTTAAATATTCAGGCGGCTGGACTTGCCAAACGTCTGCGCCACACGGGATGTAAGAGCGCTGTGATTGGGCTTTCCGGAGGACTGGACTCGACCCTTGCGCTGCTTGTCACGATCCGTGCATTCGATCAGCTGAACCTTGACCGTAAAGGAATCGTGAGTGTGACGATGCCATGTTTTGGTACGACAAACCGAACCTATGATAATGCTGTTAAATTGGCACAGGAACTCGGAACGACATTGAAAGAAATTTCTATTGAAAAGGCTGTATTGCAGCATTTTAAGGATATTGGACACGATCCGGAAGTACAGGATGTGACCTATGAAAATGGGCAGGCGAGAGAGCGGACCCAGATATTGATGAACATTGCGAACCAGGCCGGAGGGCTTGTCATTGGAACCGGCGATATGTCGGAACTTGCGCTCGGATGGGCGACGTACAATGGCGATCATATGTCCATGTATGGGGTAAATTGTTCGGTGCCAAAGACGCTAGTCCGTTTTTTGGTACAGTATTTTGCGGATAATAGTGGAGAGGGCACATTAAAAGACGTATTGTATGACATTTTAGATACACCGGTAAGTCCGGAACTTTTGCCGCCGAAAGAGGGGGAGATCGCACAGAAGACCGAAGACATCGTGGGACCGTATGAACTGCATGATTTCTTTTTGTATCATATGCTGCGGTTTGGCTATATGCCGTCGAAAATTTACCGGATTGCCAAAATTACCTTTGAAGGAGAATACGAGGCACAGACCATTTACCGCTGGTTGTCCACCTTTGTTCATCGGTTCTTCCGCCAGCAGTTTAAGCGTTCGTGTCTGCCGGATGGGCCAAAAGTGGGAAGCGTCGCTGTGTCACCGCGAGGAGACCTGCGTATGCCAAGCGATGCCTCCGATGCCCTTTGGAAGGAAGATCTGGCAGCAATCCGTAAAAAGGAAGGATGGGACTGATCTCATTCTTCCGGAACGGCTTTGTTAAGTGCTGCTTTGATGCCATCGATCAACATGGACTGGGTAAATTTGCTCTTTTCCTGAACCGGAATTTCGTCAATTGGGGTACCGGCGATCAATTCCTTTTCGATGCCTTCCAGAGACGGTTTTACGAGCGGATACATCGTTGTAACCGAGTCATCGAGGTTGACAAAAGAAACCGATTTGATCTGGTCTTCGTCGACAACCACCTCGAGATTTAAGGTGTTTTCGCCAAGTTTTAACTCTGAATTGTAGATACCGGGAACATACGATGCCGCTTCGGCTGTAACATCGGCGGTGGCATCGGATGACTTTTCTTTCTTTGGGTAAAACATGACAAAAAGCAGGACGATAAGCAGGATGCCAAGCCCTACGAAGATGCCGGTATATACTAATTCTTTCATTTGAAGTACGATAATTTTAGTTTTTGACATGTGGATAATACCTCCTTCGACTGGAGTGGGATTCCATCTTACTAAATCATATGCAGTAAGAGGAAAAATTATGAATCATGGAAGGGAGAAATAAAATGGGACTCGAATTTATATGTGGAAGTGCGGGAAGTGGGAAAAGTACCTATCTTTACCGTCAGATCTGCGACGAGGCAGCGGCGCACCGGGAGAGAAATTATTATATTCTGGTGCCGGATCAGTTTACGCTGGAGACGCAGAAAACACTTGTGGAAATGAGTGGAGAAAAGGGAATCTTAAACATCGATGTTCTGAGTTTTCATCGTCTGGCATTTCGCGCATTTGAGCAATTTCCGGCAGAACAGAAAACGATATTGGAAGATATGGGAAAGACCATGCTTCTGCGGAAAATCTTTTCCGAGCAGAAAGACAATCTTGTCTATTTTAAAAAGGGCATTGACCGCCCCGGTTTTTTAGACGAATGTAAATCGTTTTTGTGCGAATTGGAGCAATATGGCATCCGGGAAACCGAGCAATTTGAAAAAATGGAGACACTGGGGAGAAAATTTGAGGACATCCGCTTGATCCACGACTGTTTTAAGGAAAAAATGGGCGACACTTACCAGATGGCAGAGGAGCTGGTCACCCAGCTGACGGGGATGATCGAGCAGATGGACGGCATTCGGGATTCCGTGGTCTGCTTTGACGGATTTACCGGATTTACGCCGACGCAGTATGATCTTTTGGAAAAAATGATGCGCCTTTGTTCCCGCGTGATCGTGACGGTAACAACCGATGAGACGGGAAAACGTGGCTCTGTATTTGAGATTGCTGACACGACAATGCGGACATTAATGCAAAAAGCGAATCAAATTCCGATAGAAACGAATTTAATTCTTGTTCCGCGAGAAGGAAGAAAAGCACCTTATCGTTTTGCTGAGGGAGGCGAGATGGCATTTTTGGAGCGCAATCTCTTTGCCTATCCGTATCAGAAGTGGAACCAGAAAACAGAAAATATGTGGCTTTATATCGGAGATAAACCCGCGTCAGAAGCGGCTTATGTGGCAAAAACAATCTGGTGGATGTTAGCAAGGGGAGAGTACGCGGAAGAAGAGATCGCGGTAGTAACCGGCTCTATTTCATCGTATGAACAGTCGATATCCCGGGAGTTTGACCGTGCGGGCATCCGCTATTTCCTTGACAATAAAAAGAACATCGGTGCCAACTGGATCGCCGAATACATCCAGTCGGTATTGGAAATGTATCGTTATAATATGGACGCGGCGACGACATTCCGTTTCCTGCGCGGCGGACTTTCTCCGTTGACGCGGAGCGAGACCGACCTTCTCGAAAATTATGTGCTGGCGACCGGAAAACGTGGCATTGCGTCCTATATGAAACCGTGGAGAGCACGGGCAAATGACTATCCGCTCGAGGAGATCAATGAGATCCGCGAAAAAGTGACGACTTGTATCCATGATTTTTTCCTGGAACTTCGCGGCGGGAAAAAGCCGGTCGAGAAATTTGTGCGTGCATTATACGATTTTCTGGTGCAGCAGAATGTGTATGACAGAATGCTGGAGCAGAGCCGGATTTTTGAAGAAGAGGGAGAAACACTTCTTGCCAAAGAGTATAAAAATGTATACAAAGTAGTGATGAATCTTTTGGATGAGATGATGGAACTTCTTGGAAAGGAAGTCGTGTCACTTGAAGAATTTGAGCAGATTCTGTCGGCAGGAATTGCGGAAGGGCTGGTCGGATTTGTGCCGCCGAAAAAGCATCAGATCATGGTCGGCGACATCGAGAGAACCCGTTTGAAAGATATCAAAGTGCTATTCTTTATGGGATTCAGCGATGACTTTGTGCCCGCTGCGATGCAGCCGCCGGGAATCGTCAATCACCGGGAGCGGCATCAGATGGAAAAAATGGGCATTGCACTGGCACCGACGGGCAATCAGAAGGTGGCAAATGACCTGTATTATCTGTACATCAACTTTACGAAGCCATCGGAAAAACTGATTTTTACATACAGCCGCTCGGCTGCAGACGGCACCAAACGACAGGCATCCTATATCCTAGGCAAGATCCGTAGAATTTTCCCGGCTTTGACTGTGATCGAGGGCGGTCAGGAAAACGACGTAAAAACCAGTCTTGGCACAGACCGCGGTTTTGAATTTTTGATCGAGGGCATTCAGAAACAATGGTACGCCGAAGGCGAAGAAAAGGAGCGCTGGTGGGAGGTCTGGCGGTATTACGCCAAGCGTGACGAGGGAAAATGGCTGCGTGAAGCTCTTCGCGTGCACATGGAATCAAAGCGCACTCCGAAACTGTCCAAAGAGGCATTGGAGGCGCTTTATGGAGACGAACTGCGGGAGAGCATCACGCGGCTGGAAACGTATGCCCGCTGTCCATTTTCGTATTTTCTCATGTACGGACTGCGGCTGCATGACCGCGAAGAATATACGGTGGCTGCACCGGACTTTGGAAATGTCGTGCATCAGATTTTACAAAATATGGATGAAATTGTAAAGGCGCGTCACACGACATGGCAGAAACTGGAACGCAGCGAGAGCGATGAACTTGTCGAATACTGTGTCGAACGCGTGATGGAAGGGTATCGTGATGTCATTTTCTCTCAGTCGAATCGAATTGCCTTTATGCGCCGGCGAATCGTGCATATGATGAAACAGACCGCATGGGCTGTCGCAGAACAGCTGCGGCACGGAGCATTTTTACAAAAATACGGAGAAAAGCCGTATGCGTACGAAGAACAACTGGATGAAATTGCCAAAAAGATGCGGTTTCGCGGTATCATCGACCGGATTGACTTGTATGAAGATGCCGAAAATGTGTACGTGAAGGTCGTGGATTATAAGACCGGAAATGTCAAATTGTCGCTGGAAGAAGTGTACTTTGGTCTGCAGCTGCAATTGATCTTGTATCTCGATTCGGCTTTGCAGTCGGAGCAGAAAAAACACCCGGGCAAGGATGTGCAGCCGGCGGGAATGCTGTATTTCTATGTGCAGGATCCGCAGCTGGAAGTCACGGGCACAGAGGACGAGATCGAGTACGAACAAAAGCTGCTTGCCGAGTATGCGTGCGACGGCTATGTCAATGAAAGCCCGGAGATCCTCGAAAAACTGGATTCGATCCTTGGCGCGAATGGGGAACTCAATACGCAGAGCGCTTCGCGGTGCTATCCGGTCAAAATCAAGAAAGACGGGGATTTTGCGGCGACGACTAAGGTGCTTTCGAGTACACAGTGGAAGAAACTGATGGAGCACGTAAAAACCGTGATCCACGAAAACGGAACGAGCATTCTCGCCGGAAATATTGACATTGCGCCGTACCGGTTGAAGGAAAAACGGGGCTGCGATTATTGTGGCATGAAAGACATCTGTGGACTGGAAAGAACCGATGTGAAAAAAGTAGAACAAAATTTGGAAGAAATTGACATAAAGAAGATTTTGCTGAAAATGAGGGAGGAGGAATCGGACAATGAAATGGACGAATGAGCAGAAGACGGTCATTGACCTGCGGGGTTGCAACATTCTCGTGTCAGCGGCGGCAGGTTCCGGAAAGACGGCGGTGCTGATCGAACGCATCGTGTCCCAGGTGACAGATCCGGTCAATCCGGTGAACATCGACGAATTTGTCATTGTGACATTTACGAGGCTTGCGGCAGCGCAGATGAAAGAAAAACTGCAGGCGGCACTCGAAAAGAAATTGGAGGAAGACCCGGAAAATGTGCATTTGCAGCGTCAGGTCATGCTTCTTCCTGTCACACAGATTTCTACAATACATAGTTTTTGCGGCTACATCATACAGAATTATTTCCACCAGACAGGGGTGGATCCAAGCTATCGTGTGGCAAATGACAACGAGTTAAACATGATCAAATCCGACGTGCTCGCGGAACTTTTGGAAGAAGAATATACGAACTTAGATGAATCTTTTGTCGATATGGCGAAGATGGCGCGGTTTATCAAAAGCGATACGGAGATGGAAAAAATCATTCTCAAATTGTACAACGATGCGATGAGCGAACCGTTTCCACAGGATTTCTTTGAACGCATGCGCCGATTTCTGGCGTGCCAAAGCGAAGAAGAATTGGAGCAGACGGCATTTATTCAGAAAAATCTGCAGTACGCCAAAAATATGATGATAGGAATTTATGATCAGTACGAGCTGTGGATCCGGCTTTGTTATACGCAGGAAGGACCGGAAGAATACGCAGCTTTTTTGGAAAAAGAGCGCGTCGAATTCGAAAACTTTGAGGGGATTTCTTCCTATGAAACGATGCGGATGCGGCTGGGGGCGGTTTCGTTTGGCAGACTGCCTTCCAAGCGAAATTCCGAAGCCGATCCGGACAAAAAAGAGATCATTAAAAAGGGAAGAACGGATATTAAAAATCTGTTGAAAAAAATGCAGGCTGATCTTTTCGGGGAAAGTCTGCCGGAATTACTGGTGACAATGGAGCAGATGCGGGGGAAACTGCTGACATTTTTGTCATTGGCAGAGAAATTCCGGGAACGCTACCAGCTGGCGAAGCGGGAGAAAAATATTGCGGATTTTAATGACCTTGAGCAGATGGCGTTGGAAATCCTTGTAAAAAAAGACGGGGATAACTTTGTGCGCACACAGGCGGCAGAAGAACTTTCCGAGCAGTTTCACGAGATCATGATAGACGAATATCAGGATTCCAATCTGGTGCAGGAACTTCTACTTGGCAGTGTAGCGAAAGAAAATAACCGTTTTATGGTAGGCGATATCAAGCAGAGCATTTACCGCTTTCGCAATGCAAGGCCGGATTTGTTTTTGGAGAAAATGAATACGTTTGAGACGACGGACGGAGCGAAAAACCGCCTTGTCTTTTTGACGAAGAATTTCCGAAGCCGGGATGTCGTGCTGGAGGCGACAAATGACGTATTTACGGATATTATGCAGGAAGATTTTGGCGGAATTGCCTATGATAAAGAGGCGATGCTGTATCTCGGAGCGGATTTTCCGGAGACGGCAAAGCGGCACGCCGACAATGTCACGATATTCGGAATTTCCGATAAATCGGACAAGGAAACCGAAGCGCAGGTGATCGCGAAAACGATATGCGAGTACGTGGATCCGGAAGATCCGATGTATGTGCTTGGCGAGGACGGAGAGTACCGGCCGGCGCAGTATGGCGATATGGCGGTATTGATGCGTTCGACGAAAAATGAGGGACAGCAGCTTTTGGAAATATTGAATGCGCATGGGATACCGGCGCATTTGGAAGCAAAGAGTGGATTTTTTGATACGAGAGAGATCCGCATGATCGTAAGTCTTTTGACAATTCTTGACAATCCAAGGCAGGATATTGCCCTGGCGGCGGTTCTGCGCGGACCGATTGGAAAAATGAGCGACGATGATCTTGCCAAAATTCGTGGAAACAGCGAAGAACTCCAATTTTACGATGCGCTTTGCAACTACAGCGGCGAGGAAGAATTGGAACAAAAAGCGGAAGATTTTCTGGAAAAATTGGAGCGATGGAGGGAAAAGACGACGTATACGCCGGTGCTTGGCATTTTAGAGGAGATTCTGGAAGAGACCAAATTGATGTATTTTCTGGAGACAATGGGAAATGGTTTGCAGCGAAAGGCAAATGTCGAACTGCTTTTGGAGATGGCAAGAGAATTTGACCAGGGATCGTACCAGGGACTCTACCAGTTTGTACGTTACATCCGTGGAATGAAGGAGCGCGAAGAAGATTTTGGAGAAGTCAATCTGAGCGGCGATAAGGAAAATGTCGTGCAGATCATGACGATTCACAAAAGCAAAGGCCTCGAATTTCCAATCTGTTTTGTTGCCGGTATGCATAAAAAACTGGGAAAAGCGGAACGCGATTTTGTCGTTGTCAATGGGGATGCCGGCATCGCGTCGGATGTGATCGACAGCGAAAAGGGAACGAAGAAAAGAAGCATATTTTACAAGGCACTCAGCCATATCAATGCCAATGAAGATCTTGCGGAGGAACTGAGGATTCTCTACGTGGCAATGACAAGAGCCAAAGAAAAACTGATCTTTACCGGTAGAGTGAACGATACCATGTGGCTGGGAAACAGCGGATTTTACAGCAGAGTGACGGCGGGCAGTTATTTTGACTGGGTGCTTCCGGTGGCTGCCAGATCGCCGATTTTTGAGTACGTCGAAGTAAATGACGAAGAGTTGCAAAATTTGGAAATGGCGCGCCAGATCGATCAGATGCTGGATGAGAAAATGCTAAATAATTTTGACACATCTGTTGTATATGATAAAGAAACAGAAGAAACGCTGCACTTTATGGATGAGTACCATCGCCAGGTTGAAGAGGAAATTCCGACAAAGGTTTCCGTTTCCGACCTGAAAAAGAAATCCATGGAAGAAGGCGAGGAAGAGAATTTTACGGTTTTGTACAGCGATGCGCTCGAAAACCAGTCGCCGGTACCGGCTTTTGCAAAGACCGAAACCGACGAAAATGGTGCACTTGCCGGCGCAGGTTATGGTACGGCATGGCATCAGGTGATGGCTTCTCTTTGTTTTGCCAAAGCTGTGGACGAAAAAGAGGTGGAAAACCAGCTGGAAGATATGGTACAATCAGGTAGGATCCATGCACAGGAGAAAGAATTTATCCGTCCATGGAAGATTGTAAAATTTATACATTCCAATCTGGGACGGGCGATGACGGAGGCTGAAAAGAACGGAACACTTTACCGTGAGCAGCCGTTTGTCATCAGTGTGCCGGCGCAGGAAGTACAGGAGACTTCGAGCGACGAGCGGGTTCTTGTGCAGGGAATCATTGATGGATTTTATGAGACGGAGACCGGAATCGTGTTGATGGATTATAAGACCGATCATTTGGAAAAAGGACAGGAAGAGGTATTGGTGAAGCGGTATCATGCCCAGATGGAGGCGTACGCGGAGGCACTGGGAAAAATTACCGGGAAGCCGGTGGAAAAGAAGGTGCTGTATTCCTTTTCCCTCAACAAAGAAATCGAAGCATAAGGAGTGTTTCAGATGTATGAACAATTTGCCACGGTTTACGATGAAATGATGGAAGAAATTCCTTACGACGAGTGGTTTATAAAATTTCAGGAAATCCTGAAAGAACACGGCATAACGAGCGGACATGTGTGCGAGCTTGGATGCGGAACCGGTGAGATGGTAAGCCGGTTTGCGAAAGCCGGTTATGAGGTTACGGGGATTGACATTTCGCCCGATATGCTTGCCAAAGCGTGTGAAAAGACGGAAGGAATGGAAAAAATTTCATATTTTGAAGAAGATATGACAGATTTTTCGTTGCATAAACCGGCAGATGTGGTACTATGTATATGTGACTCTATGAATTATCTGCTTTCCACGGAGGAAATTTTTGCAATGTTTCGTTGTATCAAAGAAGCATTGGCAGAGGATGGAGTTGCGATCCTTGACATGAAGACCGCATATTGTTTTCAAAAAGTCATGGGAAATCAGACACGAGTTGATGAAACGGAAGAGGCATTGATGATCTGGGACAATACCTACGATGAGGAAACCTGCATCAATGAATATCTTCTTACTATATTTACGGAAGATAAGGCGACGGGAATGTATGCCCGCTACGATGAATGCCACGAGCAGCGGGCGTATACGGAGGACGAGATAAAATCGTGCTTAAAAGAAACTTCGCTGCGGCTTGTAAAAAGCTGGACGGAAGATGAAGTGAGAACTTATTTTGTAATCCAAAGGTAACGTGAGAAAAGAAAGGAAGGAAAAAGATATGAAGTTACGAATGTCATTGTGGCTGTGTCTCTGTCTTGTGATGAGTTTGTTTACACCGCAGGGTGTAGCGGATCAGACCACAGTCAGTTATGCGAGTGAGGCCGCTTATGTAAAGACCGAAGGGGCAGATCTCAATATGCGGAGTGAGCCGAAGAAGGCAGGAAGTGTATTGGTAAAGATCCCTAATGGTTCCACGATCACTTACGTGGAGGATGCCGGCACGGCAGATGGCCATAACTGGGTAAAGATCACTTATAATGGGAAAGAAGGGTATGCGGCAGCAGAATATGTCATCAAAGGAACGGCTCCGACGGCAGCACCGACCACAGCGCCGCCGACGACACCTGCGGCAGAGCAGACGACAGCACCGACGGCAGTTCCACAACCGACGACGGTTACCGTGTATCGTACGCAGGTCAGCTATAAGGCAGTTTCCGTCAAGGCGGTGACCGCAAAGAAAAATACAATTATTTACAAAAATACAGCAAGAAAAAAACGCACGGTCATGAAAAAAAGGAAAACCGTAACGATCCTCGGAGAAAAGACCAAGGGAAAGACAAAATGGTTCCGCGTGCAGTACAAAATAAAGAAGAAAAAAGTCAAAGGGTACATAAAAGAAAGCGATGTAAAAATGAATCTCAAATCTTCGGCAGCAGGACTTGTGACCGGCGTAAAAACCGCTCTCCGCGTCCGCAAAAAACCGGGGAGGAAAGGGGCTTATTATAAGATTCGCGGAAAAGAATTGGTTCTTGCGAAAAAGCAGTATGTGACGATCACCAAAGTAAGAACCGTGAAAAAACAAAAATGGTATCAGATCGCTTTTGATTATTATGGAACCCCATACAAAGGCTATGTACAATCCAAATACATCAAATTGACAAAGAAAAAAGTGCAGAAAAAAGTGGCTGTAAGGGTTCTCAGCCAGCGTGATTTTGAAGCGGAACTGACGGCACAGGGATTTCCGGATTCTTACAAAGATGCGCTCCGCAAACTGCATGCGGCATATCCGTATTGGCAGTTTACCGCATACAAGACCGGTTTAGACTGGAACACGGTTGTCGACCAGGAATGCAAGCTTGGCAGAAGCCTGATTTCCAATTCCAAATCGGAGGCTTGGAAATCAAAAGAAGCCGGAGCGTACGATGCGGTTACCGGAAAATGGAAAGTATTTGACGGTTCCAGCTGGGTACAGGCTTCCCGGGAAGCGGTAATGTATTATATGGATCCGCGAAACTTCCTCACGATTCAGGGAGTATTTCAGTTTGAACAGCTGGAATACCAGTCGCAGTATCAGACAACGGCAGGATTGAAAAACATCCTTTCCAACACACCATTTGCCACGTCCACCTTCCAGTACACGGACGATCAGAGTGGAACGCAGAAAGAAATTTCGTATGTAAATGCCTTCCTCGATGCGGCAAAGGATTCGGGAGTCAGTCCTTATCATCTGGCATCCCGCGTGAAACAGGAAGTAGTGACCGGCGCAACGACGACCAGCATCGCAGTAACCGGTACCACGACGGAATATCCGGGAATTTACAATTTCTATAACATTGGAGCGACAAGCGGTGCGACACCTGCTCTCAATGGTTTGAAGTGGGCGAGCACAGGAGATACGTATCTTCGACCATGGACGAATCCATATCGTTCCATCGTCGGCGGAGCCATGTATATCGGCAGCAATTATATCAACCGCGGCCAGAATACCGGCTACCTGCAGAAGTTTAATGTAACACCAACCGGTACATACAATCATCAATATATGACAAATGTAGAAGCAGCAAACTCCGAGGCATTGAAAACGAAAAATGCGTACAATGGTATGCTTGACAGCACGCCGCTCGTATTTTCGATTCCGGTTTACAACAATATGCCGGCAGTGAATTGTGCTGCACCAAAATAGAAGGGATTCCTTCGGAAATGGAGTGTCAGAGTGAAAAAAATAATAACAGCAATGAGCTTTCTTTTGCTCTGTCTTGGCTTTCTGGCAGTTCCCGGCAAAAGTCTGGCGGCAAGTGCCGTAGTCGAATTTTCGACAGATAAGACAGAGGTGAAAAAAGATGAGACGGTTACTGTCGTATGCCGGGTTACTTCGAAAGACGGATTTAATGATGTCAAAATGAAAGTTTCCTATGACAGTGATGTTTTACAATTTATCGAAGGCGGTAAAAAAGTGAGCGGCGGCAATGGACAATTGAGCATTCAGTCCGTCGGAAATACAGATGCCGTGACCACACGTACGTATTCGCTGCAATTTCAGGCAGTCGGCGAAGGCGCGACAGCGATTCAGACAGACGGCAACCCGAAGATCCTTGACAGCGAGGGAAATAAACTGTCAATTTCTTCCAACCGCATTGTGCTGAGTGTAACAGCAGAAGAAGCGGCAGCACAGGGAACAGTTAATCCGGCAGATCCGGCAGCAGTGGCTTCTGCGGCACCGACTCCGACGCCGGTTCCGTTAAATACCAATACGAAGCTGAAAGGCCTGTCATTTCACGCCATTTCCATGGCACCTCAGTTTAGCACAGAGGTTCTGGAATATACGATCAAGGTGGACTGCAATACGGACAAGCTGTATTACAATGCGATTCCGGCAAACGGAAAACAGCGCATCCGCCTCAAAGGAAACGAAGAACTGATGCCGGGTGAAAATGAGATGAAACTTGTCGTGACGGCAGAATCCGGGGACAAACGGACCTTTAAGTTAAAAGTAGTAAAAGAGACGGAATCCGAGACGAAAGTGCGCGAACAGCAGGAAAAAGGCACATCCAACATCACATTTTCCGTCTACGAAAAAGATGGCTCGATTTACATTCAGAACCAGTACCAGTTTCAGGTTATGGATGTCAAAGACGATGAAGTGATCCCATCCGGTTACGTAAAAACGACGGTTGACATCGATGGGAAAAGTGTACCGGCATACACCATGCAGAACGACCTTGACAATAATTACCTTTTGATGTATCTGAAAGGGGCATCGGACGAGCCGACGCTGTACCAGTATGACCGACAGGAAAAAACATTACAGCGCTATACCGGAACGATGACTCAGAAAGTCAACCAGGGCGGCAATGTGGCAAGTGAACCTGAAGTAAAGCCGGAGACATGGATGTACGGCCTCATTATAGGGCTTTCGATCCTTGTCCTTGCCTTGCTCATCATTATATTGAACATGATACTCCGCAGACGGTTAAACCGCGGGAAAAAAGAATTGAATGAAATGGACTTTTAACCTCAGGGGAACGATTCCGGAGTGCCGGGGGAAGTGCAGTATATCGTCGTGCTTGCACGTAAGAGATACTGTACTTTCCCCGGCACTCCGGAATCGTTCCCCGCCAACAAATGAGCATTTTTAGCCCTGCAAGGGCGGGAAAGAACACGAAGTGTTCGGAAATGCGAATTTCGGCGGGGCCGGAATCGTGAATGTGGTTGCGGTCTGAGAATCCGGAATTTAGAACGAAGATTATCACCATAGAAAGGAATCGATAGAGTGGAAAATTTGACAAAAAAAGCCAGTAAGGTTTTGGAGATGGCGGCCAATATCGCCTGGACAGAAAAAGACCGGGAAGTTCAGACCGGACACCTTCTGTGTGCATTGGCGGTAGTCGATGGAACAGCCAAAGAAATCTTGAAAAATAACAATATCCGCGAAGAGGATATGCGGCAGATCTACGAGCGCTGTTTTGAAGAAATGAAAAAAAACAAGAAAAATCATGCTTCAGAAATGCCATTTACGCCGGTTTTACAGAAGATTCTGCAGGACGCGGAAACACTTGCAAGATACCAGAAACAGGAAGTGGGTACGGAGCATCTTTTGATGGCACTTGCCAAACAGCGCGAGACGACAGCGGGAGAGATAATCGCCGGAATGCAGGGGAATCCGAAAAAGATTTATATGGATGCGGCAGAAATGGCGCAGATGGATTCCGAATTTGCAAAGACCGATTTTATGTCTGCCAAAGAAAAAGAAGAGCGGGGACGTTCGCTCACGCCATGTTTGGACAAATTTTCGCGGGATCTTGTGCAGGAAGCGCTGGATGGAAAATTAGATCCGGTATTTAACCGTGAAAATGAGATTGACAGCGTGATGGAAATTCTTGGAAGACGCACAAAAAACAATCCGTGCATTCTCGGTGAACCGGGTGTCGGAAAGACGGCGATCGTCGAAGGACTGGCAGGAAGAATCGCAAACAATGCGGTGCCGGCCTCCCTGAAAAATATCAGGGTGTTGTCCCTCGATGTATCCGGAATGGTAGCCGGGACGAAATACCGTGGACAATTTGAAGAGCGCATCAAACGCTGCCTGCGTGAGACCATAGATGCCGGCAATATCATTTTGTTTATCGATGAACTTCATATGATCATTGGAGCCGGTGGTGCCGAGGGTGCCATGGACGCTGCCAATATTTTGAAACCGGCATTGTCACGTGGTGAAATTCAGATCATTGGGGCGACGACGCGTGAGGAGTACCGTAAACGAGTGGAAAAAGATTCGGCTCTTGACCGCCGTTTCCAGCAGGTAATTGTGGAAGAACCATCGATCGTACAGGCCGTTTCTATTTTGAAAGGTTTGCGCAGCCACTATGAATCGTATCATCATATCGAGATTAGTGACGAAGCCTTGGAAGCGGCAGTAAAACTTTCGGACCGTTATATCAATGACCGTTTTCTGCCGGACAAAGCTATTGATTTGATCGACGAAGCCGCTTCCCGCCTCAATATGAGCAGCATGCGCGAGTATGAGGAAGCCCTTCGGGACAAAAAAGAGGCGCTGGAAAATGTGCAGGAAGAGAAAGAAAATGCAGTAGCGGCGGGCGATATGGATTATGCGGTCGAGCTGCACAAAGAAGAAGAAAAACTGAGCCTGGAACTTAGACAGGCGCAGGCAAAATGGGAAAAGAAGCAAAAGAAACAAAGGAAAATCATGGAAGAATCTCATGTCGCGGAAGTCGTGTCGCGGCAGACAAAAATTCCGGTCAGCCGCTTGGAAAAAGATGAGACAAGACGTTTGCAGAAATTGGAAAAAATCTTGCATGAGAGAGTGGTTGGACAGGATGAAGCGGTGGAAGCAGTATCCCGCGCCGTTCGCAGAGGTCGTGTCGGTTTGAAAGATCCGAACCGCCCGATCGGCTCCTTTTTATTCCTTGGCCCTACGGGTGTCGGAAAGACAGAACTTTCGAAAACCCTTGCGGAAGCCGTATTTGGTTCAGAAAAAAATATGATTCGTGTCGATATGTCAGAATATATGGAAAAACAGAGTGTCTCAAAAATGATCGGTTCTCCTCCGGGATATGTCGGTTTTGAGGAGGGCGGCCAGCTCAGCGAAAAAGTGCGCCGCAATCCGTATTCCGTTCTTTTGTTTGATGAGATTGAAAAAGCGCATCCGGATGTATTTAACATGCTTTTACAGATTCTGGAGGACGGAAGGCTGACGGATTCACAGGGACGACAGGTCGATTTCAAAAATACGATCATTATCATGACGTCCAATGCAGGGGCAAATCGAATTGTGTCGCCGAAAACACTCGGCTTTTTGCAGCAGGAAGATGCCGCAGCGGATTACAGGCGCATGCGCGAAGGCGTTATGGAAGAAGTAAAACACATCTTCAAACCGGAATTTATCAACCGTATTGACGAGATTCTGGTATTCCACATGCTGAGCAAAGAAGACATTCATAAGATTGCCGCCAATATGCTCATAGGCTTTAAAAAGCGCGTGAAAAAGCAGATGGATATCCGCCTGCAATATGGTAAAGCGGTTGTCGATCATGTAGCTGACAAAGGATTTGACAAAGATTACGGTGCCAGACCGCTCCGCCGCACGATACAGAAAGAGATCGAAGATCAGCTCGCTGAAAAGATTGTCAGTGGAGAAGTGCATATTGGCGACGACGTTCGGGTGTCAATCAAAAAGGATGCGGTTTGTGTCCAAAAAATCATAAAAAAAGGATAGTATTCTTTGTCGAATTTTGCTATAATAAGAATTAGATAGAAATGAATCAGGTGGGAGATATAAGAGACCAAGGAGGATAAGAAAAAATGAGCGTTGTAGAGGAATTGATCCGGAAGGAAGACAATGGAACATTGAGTTTTGGAAATTACCTTTTGGATGCAAAGACCAAGAAAGCGGATTTTGAGTTTCAGGGGGATTTGTACAAGGTAAAAACGTTCAAAGAAATTACGAAACTTGAGAAAAACGGTTTGTTTGTATACGAATCGGTTCCGGGAAGCACAGTAACGGATTTTAAAAACGACGGAGAAGTGATCTCTTTTACGGTAGAAGCTGCCGGAGATCTTGGATTTACTCTTGAATTGGAGCCGTCTCAGGAATACAAAGTGCTGCTGGAAGATGTCGAACTTGGTAAAATGAAGACGAATCTTGGTGGAAAGCTCAATGTCAGCATTGAGCTGGATGAAGGAAAGAAAGCGTCCGTAAAAGTAATTAAGTGCTAATAGTTACAGAATGAGAGATTAAGAAATCGGTGCCGGACCGAAGCAGGGGTTGGCACCGTTATCTTTTTATGAGGGAGATTGAATGACAAAGAAAAAATCGCTTGTTTATTATTGTACTGAATGTGGGACGGAGTCTGCTAAATGGCAGGGACAATGCCCCGGCTGTGGTGCCTGGAATACGATGGAAGAAGCGCCGGTTACGAAGACTTCGACAGGAAAAGAAAAAGTTATCATGCCGTCGGAATTGGCAAAACCTATTAAAATGCGCGAGATTGAGACGGAAAATACACCGCGTCTCCAAACCGGCATTCAGGAACTTGACCGTGTCCTTGGCGGAGGAATTGTTGCCGGCTCTCTCGTATTGGTTGGTGGAGATCCGGGAATCGGAAAATCGACGCTTTTGCTGCAAATGTGCAAGCATCTGTCGGACAAACAGGAAAAAGTTCTCTATGTATCCGGCGAGGAATCGCTGCAGCAGATCAAACTTCGCGGCGACCGTATCGGCGAATTTTCGGATTCTATTTTTCTTTTGGCAGAGACCAATATTACGACGATCGAAGGGGCGATTGATCAGTTGCAGCCGAAAGTGGCGATCATTGACTCGATTCAGACCATGTACGACGATGCGGTTGATGCGGCACCGGGAAGCATGAGCCAGGTGCGCGAGATAACAGGGGTTCTGCTGCGAATTGCGAAGAAAAAAGGAATCACAATATTTATCGTCGGCCATGTAACAAAAGAAGGAAATGTCGCTGGTCCGCGTATGCTGGAACATATGGTAGATACGGTGTTGTATTTTGAAGGTGACGCGGCGGCGTCTTACCGTATTTTACGAGGTGTGAAAAACCGCTTTGGCTCGACCAATGAAATCGGTGTATTTGAAATGCGCGGCCAGGGACTGGTAGAAGTTCCCAATCCATCCGAATATATGCTGCAGGGAAAACCGGTGGGCGAATCGGGCTCCGTGGTTGCCTGCGCGATCGAAGGCACACGCTCTTTTATGATTGAAGTGCAGGCACTGGTATGTCACACCTATTTTAATATGCCTCGACGAACCGCTGCAGGAACCGACTATAACCGTGTCAATCTTTTGATCGCAGTTGTGGAAAAACGCCTTGGCATGCAGTTGTCCGACTGCGATGCATATGTCAATGTCGCCGGTGGTATGCGGATTACGGAACCTGCGCTTGACCTTGCTATCATTGCGGCACTCATCTCCAGTCAAAGCGGAAGAGCCATCGACGAACATACCGTAATCTTTGGCGAAGTCGGGCTTGTCGGCGAAGTGCGTGCAGTGCCACAGGCAGAGAAGCGCGTGGCGGAAGCCATCAAAACCGGCTATAAAACCTGTATTCTTCCGCTGGCAAACAAAATTTCCATCGAAAAGAGCGGAAACCTCGACGTATCAGGCGTTGAGCTTGTGGGAATACGAAACATAAGAGAATTAATGAGCAGAAAGGAATGGTCTGGAAATGTATAATAAAATACTGGAACACCTGACGACAGGCTGTCGTGCCCTTATCGCGGCTGTGCTGCTTATCGCAGGGATCATCTGGCAGGCAGCAGCCGGAAAATTGTTGGATCAGACGGCATTTTACCTTATGGCGGCGGCAATGCTCTGCTTCGCTACGGTAATCTTCACAAAATGTAAGCCGGACATGATTCAATATGTCATCGGAAACATGATCGTATTGATCATGGGTTTCCTCCTCGGAGAATCCGACACCATCGACGGAACAGTATTGTATACCCTTTGGATTGTGTGTCTCCTCGCCGACTGGGGGTTAAATATTTATCTTTTAAAATTGGAAAATGTTGGGAAAAGAATAGGGCTCGGTGCCCTCGCCATGATCGTCAATGTACTGCTGATCGCGGTCGTTTACCTTGTACCGATTTTGGTGTTCTAGAAGAAAATTTAGAGAGAAATGTTAGGGGGCTGCCGCACTAACCATTTAGTGCGGCAGCCCCTTGATTTTGGCGATGCGGGAAAGCAACGTAACCGGTGGAAAACAGGGAAATCCGGCGAAATAGGTTGCCTTTACCGCCGATAATAATATCCGTCCTGTGCATTGCTGTCTGTAAGGCCGTTAAATTTACATTTCAGTCGGCGTTTTGACAGATCTACCGTAAGGGTTGCTGTGTAACGGCCGTTTACCTTTTCCCATCCGCTTCCCGGAAAGTCGCAGTATAAAGAAGTAAATGTGGCTTTTATTTTTTTGCCTTTGATGATTTTGTAAGTGCCTGTATCTTTGTTTCGCCATCCTCTCAATTGGACTTTTCCATTCGACTTGAATTTGAAAGTATACTGGCTTGAAAATTCCATGGTTGGATCAGAAACTTTGTTTTTCCAGGTGGTTCCGCTCAATGTTTTTTTTGTGACCTTCTTTGCGGCTGCATTTGCCGGAGTGTAAAATGATACACTGATCAAACAAATGGCAAGAAGGAGACTGGTGACTGATTTTTTCAACATAAATAAATTCCTCGCTTTCAATATGATATTTACAATAAAAAATATCTGTAAGGAATCCCTATCATATACCGGATATTCGATTCCAAACAGATATTTTTGTGTTTATGTCTATCCGATCACTCGTCTTGCACAATACGGTGTACGGTAACCGATATTACTTGTCGTGATGCCGACACTAGGGTTACTTGCGTGTACAACACGACCACCGCCGATGCAAAGCGCTACGTGATTTACATGACCGTTTCTTGCATAGAAGATCAAGTCGCCGGCTCTCGCCTCAGATACGCTGATCTTTCTTCCGACACCGGACTGAGAACCGGAAGTACGAGGTAAGCTGATACCAAATTTGCGGAATACCGACATGGTAAATCCGGAGCAGTCGGTACCATTTGTCAGGCTGGTTCCTCCATATACATATGGATTGCCGACAAACTGCAGTGCGTAGGAAGCAATCGCAGAACCATCTCCGCTTCCGATCACATCTCCGCTGCCGTTGGAACTGTTTCCACCGCCGGAAGATTTATTGGAAGAACTTGAACTGCTTGATTTGTTTGAACTTCCGCTACTGCTGCTCTTATGCGAACTTGAGGAGCTTCCGCTGCTGCTCTTGTGGGAAGAAGAACCGGAGCTGCTTGAGTTGCTCGAACTTCCCGAAGAACTTGAACTACTTGAACTACTGGAAGAACCAGAATTGCTGGAAGCCTGCTGCTGTTGACGCTGCTGTGCTTCCTGTTCTGCACGTGCGGCGGCAGCTTCGGCAGCTGCTTTCTTACGGGCAGCCTCACGTTCTTCTTCAATAGAAACTGCTTTCTTAAATTTTACGGTGATATCAACATATTCTTTGGAAACAAATCCTTTGGTATCACCATCGACCATAATCTTAACCCAGTCTTTGTCCTCGCGGATCACTTCGAAACTTTCCTCGCCGGAAACCAGAGTAAGTACGGCACAATCCGTATTTTTGGCTTCACGAACCTTCAAAGTTTCCGTATTAATTGTGGCGATTTTAGTTCCGAATTTATCAACCATTTTTTCGGCACTGTAACCGATGGCAAGATAATCGGACATAATATAACCTTCTACCTGACCGGATTTGATCTTAACCCAGTCACCGACTTTTTTTACAATCTTAGCAGCGCTGCCGCGGTACAATTTTCCGACGACTTTGCTGTCTGTATTTGGTTTCTTTCTGACATTTACATAATCTGCGGCAACCGAAATACCGACATTTTCATATTCGGATTTAGGTTTTGGCGTCGCAGTTGGTTCAGCGGCAGGTTCCGGTGTCGGAGCTGCCGGATCGATCGCTGCGCCGGAAGCGGCATTGGGATCGGTCTGAGGTGCGGCGGCATCTGTGGCAGCCGGTTCATCTGCAAAAGCGACAATTGCCTCAGGATTCGAGGCAGCGCCAGCGGACTGGCTGTTTACATATTGATCCAAAGTATATGCCATGCCGGCAAGCTCCGTCTCACTACACATCGTAGTGGACATCGCAGGAAGATAATTCCCGCCGATGCTTGCGACTGCTAAAGCACCTGTACATAAGAATACCGTCCATATTCTTTTGTTATGCATGCGAATCCTCCATTCTTATTTATCATTTACATAAATAGTTACAAATATATTACAAAATTATTACGACCAAAAACAGTATAACAAGATTCCCCCCTGTTGTCAAGCACTAGCAGAAGAGAAATATTTCCAATTTTTAAATAGGTTAGGATATGTAAACTCATATAACTAATCACTTATATAGTCTATAAGTAAATAGTTATTAGAATTTTAAAAAAACATATGTTATACTTATTATGTAGTTAATTCCGTTTTAAACGAATTCAACGCATGGAGTGTGGTATAAAGTGGTTTATTTTTCAACGATGGCTTCGATCTCGATCAGCACATCTTTAGGAAGACGGGCTACTTCTACACAGGAACGTGCAGGAAAATCCGTCGTAAAATATTTGGCATAGATTTCATTTACTTTTGTGAAATCGTCCATATTTTTAATGAAAACGGTTGTTTTAATTGTATTTTCAATCTTTGCTCCCGCAGCTTCGATCAGAGCAGCAAGATTTCCAATTGCCTGTTCAGCCTGAGCTTCGATGTCTCCTTCTACCAATTTACCGGTGGATGGAACAATCGGAATCACACCGGAAGTAAATAACAGGCCATTTACTTCAATGGCTTGTGAATAAGGGCCGATAGCAGCAGGTGCTTTCGGGGTTGAAATGATTTTTTTCATAGGGGTTCACCATTATCCTTTCTTAAATATAATAGATAGCGTTTTGCATCGCAATCCTACTTATTATTATAAACCATTTTGTCAAGATGGCAAGAGTGTCTTTTTTTACAAAAGAACTGGAAATTTTCCGAAAAATTTTGTATAATATAGACAAGAGAACGCATTATGCGAAGATGAGAAAGGCAGGTTGAGTATTATGAAAACGATTATTACAATAAGCAGACAATACGGAAGCGGCGGACGTGAGATCGGAAGAAAGCTGGCAGAACAGTTAGGAGTTCCGTTTTACGACAATGAGATTATTTCCCGGGCAGCCAAAGAAACCGGATTTTCGGAGGCAGCATTTGAGACGGTAGAGGATAAGGCGACAAACAGTCTGCTCTATTCGATTGCGATGGGAATGAATGTCTTTACGAATCAAGATGCAGGATTTGCAGGATTGTCTCTGGACGACCGCATTTTCCTGGCACAGTCCAATGTGATCCGTAAAGTGGCAGAAGAAGGTGGATGCGTCATCGTGGGACGCTGCGCCGACTACATATTGAAAGATTATGAAAATGTCGTAAATATCTTTATCCGCGCAAATCTGGATTTTCGTATCAAACGTTCGATCCAGGTAGATCAGCTCGATGAGAGCAAGGCCGGTGAGATTGTATCGAAAAAAGATAAAAGTCGTGGAAATTATTATCGATACCATGCTGGAGAGCGCTGGGACAACTTGATGAATTATGATCTCGTTCTGCGAAGTGATCTTGTCGGAATTGACAAAGCAGTAGAATGTATCAAGAATTATGTCGAGGCGATGTAAATAAGATGTTACAGCGGCCTCGCAAAAAGAAGGAGAATGAAAATGACACACAAGTCAATGCGAAAAGTGATGGCGGCTATTCTTAGTGCAGCGATGCTTTTTCAGATGGGGACAGCTCCCGCGACACAGGCTGCCGTAAAAGTCAAATTAGCAAAAAAATCAATCGTTTTGACCGAAAAGAAGTCAAAAACGGTGAAAGTTACAGGCGTAAAAAAAGCCAAAATAAAGAAAGTAAAATGGTCCACAAGCCGTAAGAAAATTGCGACGGTGAAAGCAAAGGGAAAGACTGCTGTAAAAGTGACCGCGAAAAAAGCCGGAAATGCGAAAGTGACCGGTAAATTTACATTGAAAGGTGTAAAGAAAGTTCAGAAGGTGACATTGAAAGTTCGAGTGAAGAAGGCATCCAAGGCAAACGATGCGACGGAGACCCCTGGGACGGCTTCCCGGCAGCCGGCGGCGACAGCGGCAGTAAGTCCTTCCGCTTCACCGGCGACAGTATCGCCATCTGCAAATCCGGCGACGACAACCCCGACGAAAAATCCGGATGGCTTTGAACCGGTTCTGTTCAAAAATGCAACTTTCGAAAACGGAACAGACGATTTTGTTTCCCGTGGTTCTTCCAAAGTGTCTCAGGCAGATAATGGATACGAAGGTAAATGTTTGTATGTATCCGGCCGTACGGACACATGGAACGGTGCAGCAATCGACGTAACAAGCACGATCGTACCGGGTGCCAAATATCATGTGACCGCTTACATGAAGCAGATGTCCGGTGCGGCAGCAGAGATTAAATGTTCCGCTCAGACCGGAAGTGATTACCCGGCGATTGCAACCGTTACAGATGCACCATCCGGCGAATGGGTAAAATTGGAAGGCGAGATCGAAGTGGCTTCTTCTTTCTCGGATTACCTCATTTATTTTGAAATTCCGGGAAGTGCGAAGGCAGACTTTTATCTGGATTCGGTTGTTATCACGCAGGTTTCCAAAGGAAAAGATGTCATTGATCCGAATACGTTAGCGAGTATCAAAGACACCTATAAGAATATTTTCCAATATATGGGAACTTGTGCAAACTATTACGGTTACGGAGCAAAGAAAGACCAGCTTCGCAAAGACGATACTATTAATTTCATCAAAAAGCAATTTAATAGTATTACATTGGAAAATGAGATGAAGCCGGATACCGTCCTTGGCGGATCTTATAATAAGAAACTGATCAGTGTGGGAGAAGCAAAGAAGCTTGGCTACATTATTCCGGATAATTATAAGGAAGACAAAGTTCCGCAGCTTGATTTAGGCGCAGTAGATGCAACGTTGGAATTTTGTGCAGAAAATAATGTCAAAATGCGTGCTCACACATTGATGTGGCACCAGCAGACACCAAGCTGGTTCTTTACCGAGGATTACAACGGAAAAAATGTCGCTACAACGGAAGTGATGGATGCGCGTCTTGAATTCTTTGTCCGCACAATGTTGAATCATGTGATGGATAAAGAAAAGGAACTTACCGGAAAAGAAGGAAGTCTCGTATACGCATGGGATGTGACAAATGAGTACGTTCACCGTACCAATGAACCGACCAGTCCAAGCTGGATGGATGTGTACGGGGATATGGATCTGGAACCTGTTTATGTGAAGAAAGCATTCACATTTGCTTATGAAGAACTTGAAAAACGTGGACTTCAGGATCAGGTAACCTTGTTCTACAACGATTATGATGAGTACAACTGTGCAGATAAGATTGTAGAACTTGTAAACTATATCAATAGTGACAAGAAAGTCTGCGGCGGAATCGGTATGCAGAGTCATTTGACCGGGCCGGAAAATCCGACGATTGATCTCTATGCAGAAACATTGGATAAATTCCTGGCAACAGGACTGGAAGTTCAGGTAACAGAACTGGATGCCGAGGTTGAAAGCAATGATCTGGAAGATCAGGCAGCATACATGAAATCCATTATGGAAACGATTGTGACAAAGCAGCTGAATCGTGACAAGACAGTGAATCCGAAAGGAATCACCGGTGTGACGATCTGGGGTCTGTATGACACCTGTTCTTGGAGAAAAAACATTCCACTTTTGTTTGCTTCCGGCATCAATGATCCAAAACCATCGTTCTATGCTTTCTTAGAGGCAGCAAAAGCCAAATAAATAGTGAAGTAAAGAATACTGCCCGCCCCGGAGACGTTGCTCTCTGGGGCGGTTTTTTGATGGTGCGAGAGCGCTTGTGTGGGCTTTGCGATGAGATGGTGCGAGAGCGCTTGTGTGGTGGGCGATGAGATGTGTGAGAGTGCTTGTGTGGGGGTTGCGATGGGATGTGCGAGAGCGCTTGTGTGGGCTTTGCGACAGGATGTGTGGTTTTTGGTCTAGAGAAAAGAAACTGCGATTTAAACCATAAGAATTTACGGATCGATTTGGTTCAGATTAAGAAATTTCGTTCCGAACCATAAAATTTTGAGAGGAGTTTGGTTTAAGGGGATAATATGGCGATTTGGGGCAAAAACTATATGAAGTTTGTATGGTTTGGACAGAGAAAATGAATTCTGGGTCAAGTACAAAGGCAAAATCGTGTGGTTCGGATACAAAAAACATGAAAAAAGTCAAAACCGCGCACCAAACTGCCCCAAAACCACGCACCCAAACGCCTCAAAAACAAGTAATAACAGTTGACAAACAACGAAAATAGGGTGATTTTAACATAGAAAATGGTTTGAGAAAAGAGAGTAAACCCACTATGCAGTCCCAGAACTACCAGAGAACCATGAATGCTTGTTTTATCGCCTATATGGTGCAGTCGGTTGTCAATAACTTCGTACCATTATTATTTGTAACATTTCAGCAGACCTACGATATCCCGATGTCAAAAATTACGCTGCTGATCACGCTGAATTTCCTGATCCAACTGGTGATTGATCTTTTGTCGGCCGGGTTCGTGGATAAGATTGGATACCGCGCATCGGTCATCCTGGCGCATATCTTTGCGGCAGCTGACATATATAATAGGAAAATATTTACAATTCTATGGGTGGCGCTTCCATTTGCAAATTTAGTGCTGTTTGCAGGCACGCCGATTTATTCGCTTCACGAAGAAAGCGAGGTAGGAATACCGGTGAAGGAATTGTTCCGGCAAAAAATATTCTGGATCCTTATGATAATGATGCTCTGCGCGGGGGTGTCCGAGCAGACGGTCAGCCAGTGGGCATCACTTTTTGCGGAAAAAGGACTGGGCGTGACAAAGACGATCGGCGATCTCGCCGGCCCGATGTCCTTTGCCATGTTAATGGGAACGTCGCGCTTGTTATACGGAAAATACGGAGAAAAATGGGAATCTTGGCGGCAATCGTATTTCCAATCTTATTATTGGTTGGATTAGCTGCCCTACAAAAAGGAGAAAAACAATATGAGTGAAATTCAGGTAAGAGCTTATACACAAGCGGATCTTCCGGACATGATCCGGATTTGGAATGAAGTCGTGGAGGACGGGATCGCCTTTCCACAGGAAGAAAATTTATTGGAAGAAACCGGAAAGGAATTTTTCGGAGGCCAGACGTACAATGCCGTGGCAGAAGATACGGCGACAGGCGAAATCCTTGGGCTGTACATACTGCATCCAAACAACGTAGGACGCTGTGGACACATCTGCAATGCCAGTTACGCGGTCGCAAAAGCAAGCCGCGGACTTCATATCGGGGAAAAACTGGTACAGGACTGTCTGAAGCAGGCACCAAATTTTGGCTATAAAGTATTGCAGTTCAATGCGGTCGTGGCTTCGAATGTACACGCAAGGCATCTGTACGAGCGTCTTGGATTTGTGCAGCTGGGGGTTATCCCGGGCGGCTTTCGGATGAAAGACGGATCGTACGAGGACATTTGTCCGTATTACCACGAGTTATAGTTTTTGGCAAAAACCTGTTGACATTCCAAAAGCAAATGACTATAATAATCAATAACACATAGAAGAGACGAGTAAAATGTGATAACATGCCAGAGAGTGGTACCGGAGGGCGGTGTGCAAACAGGCATCTGCCCCGGGCTGGAAGTACCATGATGGGAAGCATTTGAAAACTAACTCTGAGTGGCCCCAATCCGGTCCGGTGACTCCGTTATCGTCAAATGAAGCCGGGTATATCCGACTGCCGGAAGTGCAGTCTTATGTACCAAAAAGGGTGGAACCGCGGATGAATATTTCAGCCCGTCCCTTTAAACCTAAGTGTTTAGAGGGGCGGGCTTAATTGCGTATAAACAACGAGACACGCAGAATCCGAAAAGTTGCAGCATTGTGCTTGCACAAAATGCTGGCAACTTTTCGGATTCTATGTGACGACTGTCACGACGATGAGCTCCGGAAGGAGCGAAGAGTGCGTGTCGAGGGAGAACGAGACACGACTGTCATAGAAAGGAGATCGTAGAGAATGAAAATCACATTGAAAGATGGTTCCTGTAAAGAATATGCAGAACCAATGGCAATTATTGACATTGCAAAAGACATTAGCGAAGGACTTGCCCGCGTAGCCTGCGTGGCAGAACTTGATGGAGAAGTAGTAGATCTGAGAACAGTAGTAGATGGAGAACATGAATTAAACATTTTGACCTTTGACAGTGATGCCGGAAAGGCAGCTTACCGCCACACCGCATCCCACGTGCTGGCACAGGCGGTCAAACGTCTGTATCCACATGCGAAATGTGCGATCGGACCGGCGATCGAGGACGGTTTCTATTATGATTTTGATATGGAATCCCTTGACCGCGAGGCGCTTGACAAGATCGAAAAAGAGATGAAAAAGATCGTAAAAGAGGGAGCAGAGCTGAAACGATTTACTCTTCCCCGCAATGAAGCAATTGAATTTATGAAAAAACGCGAAGAGCCTTACAAAGTGGAATTGATCGAGGATCTTCCGGAAGATGCCGAGATTTCGTTCTATGAGCAGGGCGAATATGTAGATCTTTGTGCCGGTCCTCATTTGATGAGTACCAAACCGCTCAAAGCGATGAAATTGATCTCCTCCTCCGGTGCTTACTGGAGAGGAAATGAGAAAAATAAAATGCTGACCCGTATTTACGGAACTGCATTTATGAAAAAAGCAGATTTGGATGCGCATTTGGAACATTTGGCTGACATCAAAAAGCGCGACCACAATAAACTTGGACGTGAGATGGAATTATTTACCACGGTAGATGTCATTGGACAGGGACTTCCGCTCATTATGCCAAACGGTGTGAAAATGATTCAGAGAATGCAGCGCTGGATCGAGGATGAGGAGACCAAACGCGGCTATATGAGAACGAAGACACCGCTTATGGCAAAATCCGATCTGTACAAGATTTCCGGACATTGGGATCATTACAAAGAAGGAATGTTCGTCCTTGGGGACGAGGAAAAAGACAAAGAGGTATTTGCGCTTCGTCCGATGACTTGTCCGTTCCAGTATTATGTGTATAAAGCAAGCCAGAAATCTTACCGCGATCTTCCTTGCCGCTATGGTGAGACTTCGACCTTGTTCCGTAACGAGGATTCGGGTGAAATGCATGGCTTGACACGTGTACGCCAGTTTACGATTTCCGAGGGACATTTGATCGTCCGCCCGGATCAGATGGTAAAAGAATTTAAAGATTGTATCGCATTGGCGCAGTATTGCCTGCAGACACTCGGTCTGGAAGAAGATGTAACCTACCATTTGTCCAAATGGGATCCGGAAAATCCGGAAAAATATATCGGCGAGCCGGAAGTTTGGAATGAGACAGAGGAAGATATCCGAAATATTCTGAACGAATTGAACATTCCATTTACCGAAGATGTCGGAGAGGCTGCGTTCTATGGACCAAAAGTAGACATTAACGCCAAAAATGTATATGGAAAAGAAGATACCATGATCACAATTCAGTGGGATGCTCTTCTTGCTGATCAGTTTGACATGTATTATATTGATGAGAAAGGCGACAAAGTTCGTCCTTACATCATTCACAGAACTTCGATCGGATGCTACGAGAGAACATTGGCATGGCTGATCGAAAAATACGCCGGTATGTTCCCGACATGGCTTTGCCCGGAGCAGGTTCGTGTGCTTCCTATTTCTGAGAAATATGCGGATTATGCGGAAAATGTCTGCCAAAAATTGACAGCCAATGGCGTAGATGCTACAGTGGATAATCGATCCGAGAAAATCGGATTTAAAATCCGAGAAGCACGTCTGCAGCGCATTCCATACATGCTCATCGTAGGCCAGAAAGAGCAGGAGGAAAACAAAGTGTCGCTTCGAAGCCGCTATAAAGGTGACGAAGGACAGGTGGCACTGGATGACTTTATCGCGGATATCACGGAAGAGATCCGTACCAAAGAGATCCGCAAGATCGAAGTAAGCGAAGAAAAATAATCGGAAAGGGAGGAATCTATGGAGACAAAAAAGATAAATGGAAAAGCGGTCGTATCGCTGATCCTTTCCTGTCTTTCTGTGTTGTGCTGTTTTGCCTGGTACCTTGCCATCATTGTTGGAATGATTGGCGTGGTGCTGGGAATTATCGCATATCGTGAGTCGGAAGGCGGCCAGCGGGATCTGGCAATCGCAGGAATTATTGTAGGGGCAGTCGGAATGTCACTTGGAATCGTTTCGGCGGTGCTTTATATCATGCTCACAAGCGGCCCGGCAGACAGCCTTCAGACGACACCGGTATCCCCATCTGCGATCGGGGTGCCATCAGCAAGCCCGGAACCATCAGCATTTCCGGAGGACGGCAGTGGTTCAATGATGTTTGCATTGCGCAGACTGTGGATGTGGTTTTAAAATAGAAGGAGGAAAATTATGGAAGAAAATGAACAGAGCACCGTTGTACAGAGCCAGAAGAAAGGCTTTGGAATCGCAGGACTTGTCCTTGGAATCCTTTCCATTCTCTGCTGTATGTGCATGGGCGCAGGACTGATCTTTTGTATCATTGGTGGAATCTTCTCTATCATTAGCGTGGTAAAGGGAAGTGGAACCGGAAGAACGCTCGGGATTATTGGTCTTGTGGTGAATATTTTAGGGCTTCTTCTGAACGCATTTATGATTGTTTCTTTTGCGATGATGATTGATTGGTCTCACGTTACAATGGAAAATCTGCAATCCATCAATAACATTGATCCAAACAATGAAAGCGAAGTAATGCAGTGGATGCAGCAGTTTTTCCGCGTTGACATTTCATCGTATACGACATATTAATATTAATAACAAAGTAACTATTCAGGATCACTGTATGGAAATCAATGAATCGTCGTGCTTGCACGTAAGAGACGTTGATTTCCATACAGTGATCCTAATAGTTACATAACGAAAATGGCGGCTCTCATAGGAGGGCCGCTATTATTTTGACGATCCATTGCACCAAAATGAGGATTACCGCCAAATAAACATATTCTAACCGGAAAGAAAGAGCGTGAAACCGCAGGTTTGTTTTCTTGCGGAGAATCCGTTCCGTCGTCTGCGTCACCATAAAAATGACATAGAGAAGAAAGCAGAATGGGACGACCGGATGATACAAGAACGAATGAATCAGATCGCCTTTTAAAAGGGAGACAAAGGCACGCGTCCCGCCGCAGCCCGGACAGGGAAGACCGGTGACAAAATGAAACAGGCAGGGAGGCAGCCAGTGAGTCGGATGGATCCACCCTATATTGTAAGAAAATGCCAATGCAAAAAACGGCAGCAGAAGAAGCCACCCGAGCAGAAAAAGGATATCATTGGCAGTAAATTTTTTTGTGGTCAGTTGTTTGTATAATGCGGGCATGATTTCATCTCCGGATCGTTTTTTTTATTATCATAGCGATAATGTTTGGAATTGTCAAGAAATGGCGGTTGTGGTATAATGAAATAAATACATGAGTGAACCGCCCGGGTAAACGGTGTGAAGACCCGAGGCGCAGGGTTACGAAAAAAGTGAAGGAAATGGAGGAATCAATATGATTAAAACAGGACTACGTAAACTGGGATTTGGAATATTGTTATTTGGCATGGCGGTGTGCTGCTATACGGCTTCGCCTGTAAAGGCGGCGGAAACGGATGTGCCGATCGATAATACGACATTTCCGGATGCCACATTTTTGAAATATGTTGGTAAATTTGATAAAAGCGGTGATGGAAAATTGTCGGAAAGTGAGAGAAACGCAGTAAAGGAAATCGTTGTAAATGTTGATCCTTTCAGCAGTCAAACCAAAATCACCTCTCTTGCAGGGATTGAGTATTTTCCAAATTTAACGGTATTAGAATGTGAAAGGAACAGTCTGACCAACTTAAATGTGACGAAAAATACAAAACTGCAGGAATTAAATTGTGATAGGAATCAATTGCAAAGTTTAGATGTAAGTCAGAATAAGGAATTAATCAAGTTACAGTGCAGGTATAATCAATTGCCGGGTCTGGATGTGACAGAGAATACAAACCTGAAGAAATTATGGATTTATGAAAATCAAATCTCAAGTATTGATTTGAGTAAGAATACAGAATTGGTGGATCTGGCATGTGGAAACAATCCGCTGACGAGTTTAGATGTAAGTCAGAATACGAAATTAGAAGGTTTGCATGTGTATAATACACAAGTGACAGCTTTGGATCTCAGCAATATGACAAAACTGACTACGCTGGACTGCTATGATAATAATAAGCTGACGAGCTTAAATATAAGCGGAGATACCGCATTAAAAAAACTGAGTTGTGATAGGAATAACTTGCAAAGTCTGAATACGAGTGACAGTCCGGCATTAACCGAATTAGAATGTAGAGAAAATGGGATTACAGAGCTGGATCTGAGTCAAAATACGCAGCTGCAGAACTTGTATTGCGCAAAGAATAGTTTAACGACTCTGGATGTCAGCAAAAATCCGGATATAACGAGTTTAGATTGTGGAAATAACAAGTTGACAACACTGGAGATAAAAGCGAATACAAAACTTGAATGTTTGCGTTGTGTATATAATAAATTGACAAGTCTGGATGTCAGTGCCAATACTGCCTTGCAGTCTTTATATAGTTCGCACAATTCAAATCTCAAGAGCCTTGATGTGAGTAAGAATCCGGAATTGGTTAATTTGGTCTGCGAAAATAATGGATTGACAAGTCTGGATGTCAGTGCCAATACAAAGCTGTATCTGCTGCAATGTTCGGGTAATCAATTGAAAAGTCTTGATGTGAGTAAAAATCAGAGTCTTAGCAAGTTGAAATGTAATGATAATGAGATTGATGGTCTGGATATCAGACAAAATACAAGCTTGTCTTCCATGGATTTTTCCATTAATCCGATCAAGGTATTAAAAGTAACAGAGAAATATTTGGATAGAAATTTGGAAGCCAGTATTATGATGTACGATACCGTTGAGATCGATATGGGAAAGATTTCCGGCTGGGACGTAAATAGTATATCAAATATAACCGGCGCAACATTGGCAGACAATGTTTTGGTATTTGATCCGATGGCAGAAGAAGTTACTTATACTTATGACTGCGGATACAATTGTATCATGACTGTACATTTGTATATTAGCTTGAAACAGTATCAGATAACCTATGAGTTAGATGGTGGAACCAATGCGGCAGCAAACCCGGCATCCTATTATCCGCTTCCGACAGCGACGGCATTGCAGGATCCGGTAAAAGCGGGCTGTACCTTTGATGGCTGGTATACGGATGCGGCATTTACATCAAGGATAACCGAGATACCGAAGGGACATGTTGGAAATATGACACTCTATGCAAAATGGACAAAGGTGTCGAAACCGAGTCCAAGCCCGACGCCGACAACTCCGGCAGCGCCAAGCCCGATGCCGACAACCCCGGCAGCGCCAAGTCCGACGCCGACAACCCCGGCAGTGTCAAGTCCGATGCCGACAACTCCGGCAGTGCCAAGCCCGACACCGACAACTCCGGTAGCGCCAAGCCCGACGCCGACAACCCCGACAGCGCCAAGCCCGACACCGACGACCTCGGCAGTGCCAAGTCCGACGCCGACAACTCCGACACAGAGTGCAACGCCTGCTCCAACACAGCAGCCGACCGCACAACCGACACAGAAACCGACGGAAGCACTGGCAGAGGAAGGGAACGAAGAAGGAACATTTATTAAAGACAGTCAGGGATCGACGTTCAAAATAACGAATGCCGATTCGGAAAATCCGGAAGTGCAGTATGAGGCACCTGCAAAAAATGCCAAAGGAAAAGTAAAAGTTCCGGCATTTGTAAAAGTGAATGGGGTGACCTACCAAGTGACATCTGTTTCCGGAAAAGCTTTTAAGGGAAATAGTAAAGTTACTAAGATCATAATCGGAAAGAATGTTACAAAAATTGGGAAAAAGGCGTTTTCCAAATGTAAGAAGCTGAAATTGCTTGTCATTAAGTCCCGGAAGCTGAAGGCAAAGAATATTGCGAAGAACGCATTTAAGGGTATCACAAAGAAAACGACCGTGAAAGTGCCGAAATCGAAGATTAAGGCATACCGCAAACTGCTGCGGAAAAAAGGACTCAGCAGTAAAGTGAGAGCCATAAAACGAGTTTATAGTTCGCAGGAAGTATAATAATTGAGAAAATCGTTGTCAAGTGATGGAAACTTATGGTCTGCCAATGATAGAACAGTCTTATTGCATAAAACTCGATATTTATAAATCACACTGCTTCGCAGTGAGGGGTTGTCGCACTAAGTAATTAGTGTGGCAGCCCCTTCTAATGCCAACTGTGTCCTGCCGCCGAGGTGAAGCCAAGGGGTGCTGCTTTGTCAAGGGGGCACTGCCTTTCTGGCATTACGGTCAAATCCTAGGTTTTTCTTCTGGTTGTACCGTAATTTCTTCCTCTTTTTTACCATTTTTTTGCAATTTTCACTTTTTTACGGTATTTTGCCTTGTTTCACGCAGAATAATACCGTAATAATTTCCACTTTTTTACAACTGTTTCCTATTATTTACAAATTTTACGGTAAAACCGCGTTCTGTAAAAAACTTTTTACCGTAATTCTTTTTGAGCGACTTCCCCCCACGCAGACAGTTATGCAATTGCGACTTATTTTTCTCCTAAAAATATCGATTTATAACGTTCGATAGCAGGTTTCTGTCACTTATTAGATCACAAGCGTATACTTTGCCATACAAATTTTCTAATATATCGTGTTTTTACACCTTTGTTTTATAGAAAAAATAAATCTCTGCTTTTCCTATGAGGGATTTAGAACACCGTCGGTACATAG
>OBJG01000154.1_pt1 | contig 85035 bp, 77 predicted proteins | sample 1517941 | NCBI WGS metagenome assembly OBJG01 (sample SAMN04571712, study PRJEB22368) | human gut metagenome | biome: human gut; material: stool | host: Homo sapiens | place: Luxembourg | collected 2012-09-21
TAATTAGCACGAGACAGGAAATCGAAGATGTTTACACAAAAAACTTGACACAATCTTTTTGTAATTTTCTTATCATGATCACTACCTCTATTAAACTAAACCTTAGGAAAACTTTTCAAACTAAATCCCTTCTCTCGTCCAAGAGCCACTTTTTTGCCTGTTCAATGCCATCAAAAAATCCTATGGCCTCCTTCCTCCTTACCACAATAAATGGACCTGGCGGGAATCGAACCCGCGTCCAAACCGGAATCCCATGTACTTCTACTATCATAGTTCATTTTTTTACATTCCCTCCGCCTGACGAGAATGAACACCCTTCAGGTTTTAGTAGCTTCATGATACGCCCATGCACGCAAAGCTTAATGCATGTCGTTTCCTACATCGTTGATGCCTGGGTCTTAAAGTGTAGGTGCCTTAAGTCAGACAGCTGCCATTAGGCAGCGTATGCTAAATTATCTTCAGCGTTTAATTTTAATCCATGTTTTAACGTGGTCACGGTCCACGGATAGCTTCTCCATCTTCAGCCGGCCTGTCGAAACCAGTACAAGCCCGTACTGTGATAGCAATCATAGCAGAACTATCACATTTTGTCAAGTACTTTTCGGTCTTTTTTTCCACTTTCTGTATGCGGAAGTTTTTCCACTATCTTGCAGCAAAACGGCAGCTCATAATTGGCAAGGGTTTGTTTCAAATGCGCATAGATTTGTTCCTCACATTCTTCCGAAACCTCACTGCCACACAGCGTCACCCAGGCTGCCACCCGTTTTTCGCCCTCTTTTTCTACGGCCGCAGCGATCGCCTCCCCGATAAACGAAATGTCCTCCAAGGCTCCCTCGATCTTAAGAAGCGATACTTTGCGCCCCCGTATGCTGACGATGTCGTCTTTTCTTCCATCGAAATACAGATTTCCTGCCACATCCATATGGCCAAGATCTTTCAGGCTGAACGGACACAAGACGCCCTCCACATGATAAGGTGTCGTAACAAAGATCTCACCGTCTTCAACCGACACCTGCACGCCCGGGAACGGTTTTCCCACACAGTTTTTCTCCTGGGTCATCTGATCATGCCGGAGATACGTGATATAATTGAGTTCACTGGCTCCATAATAAAGAACGATACCGGCATTTGGAAAACAACGGCGTAATTTTTCTGCCTCTTCGCTTCCCATACTCTGGGAACCGGCGAGAATATGCCGAACTGTCGTAACCGGCTTCTTGATACATTGTGGAAGAAACAGAAGTTTACGCGGAATCAGATATACGACATCGGTCTTATATTCTTCGATCCATTCTGCCCATCTGCGGGGATCAAATACATTGGCAGCGACTATCGCCGCACCGATGGAAAACTGTGCCATATAAAGATTCAGATTGCCGGTGAATGCGAGACTCCCCTGAGCGAACATCCGGCTTTCCGGGGTCACTCCAAAAATCTCATTTTGAACCGGAAAAAAATCCGCCCAGCTCTCGTACCTTCGATAAAGTACCTTCGGCACTCCGGTACTCCCCGAAGTCATCACTGCCATGCAGGCATTTTCCGGCACTTCTCCGATCTCCGGCAATTGTTTTGCATCCTCCGGAACAAGAAGCGGGATCTTTCCTGCCGCCTGACAGCCTAAAAAGGAAACAAGCTGATCTAAAATCCGTTTTTCCCGAAGAAAAATCACTTTTTTCTCCGATTTTTCCTGCCTCAGCCGGTCTCCTTTCTCCTGCGACAACTTTACCAGTTCTCCATAAGTATATTCTTTTCCTTCCTCTACCAGAGCGAGCCGGTCCGCCTCCTGCTCCCGTATCATCTCATAAAAATTTCTCATTTTTCACACACTTTCTTCCATAAAATAGCAGTCCCCTGTCCACCGGCCGCCGCGATCGCACTCACTCCATACACGTTATCTTCCGCGCATTGCTGCAGGCGCTTTGCCAGATGCAGCGTAAGGATTCCCCCGGTCGCCCCATAAGGGTGTCCATATGCCAATGCCCCTCCGCAGGCATTGTAAGCCGGTACACACGCCGGATATTTTTTAGCAAACAATTCATCAATCACCGCAAATGCCTCATTGCACTCGTAAGCAGCGATCTCTTCCGGTTTCCTCCCGGTCTTTTCAAACAGTTTGTCCAATGCTTTGTTTACAAGCAATGGCGGCATTTCCGGATTTCCTGCCACTTCCACCATCTCCACAAAACGAAGCCATGGTTTCCAGCCCTTCTTTTTCGCATAACTTTCCGCACACAATACGACAAAAGCCGCTCCATCCTGCGTCCCACAGGCATTTGCCGCCGTCGTGACCCCATTCTCATAAAGTGTAGGAATCTTTTCCAGAAATGCTTTGGATAAAGTTTGCCGTATTCCCTGATCGCATTCCTTTTTCGTTCCTAGCGGAAGAATAACATCTTCAAACACTTTTGTATCTCTCGCTTTGACTGCCAATTGCTGACTGCGAAGTGCCCAGGCATCCAAGGTTCTCCTGGAAACACCTGCCATCTTTGCTGTCTTTTCCGCTCCCCAAAGCATCGCATCCTGCCGCCATTCTCCGGGCGAGAATTTTGCTGCCGTATAAATTTTTTCTCCATTGTATTCCGGGTGATTTTCCGAAACCATGCGCCTCGGTGCCGTCGAGGAACTTTCTGCCCCGCCGGCAAAGACCACCTGCTGCTGGCCGCTTCCAATCTTTGCTGCCGCCATAACAATCGCTTCCATTCCGGACGAACACTGGCTGTCAATCGTAAAAGCCGGAACCTCTTCCGGTATCCCTGCTTCTAACGCCATCAATCTTCCGATGTTTCCCCCGGCTCCCACCGCGTTTCCGGCGAGTACAAGATCCGGTGCTCCGTAATCTCCTGACAATTTATGTAAAATATGTTCACCGAGTTTTTCCGCCGGAATATGCCGGTAAATTCCGTTTTCCTTGCCAATGTAGGTGCGGTATCCGCCTACAACAACCACATTTTCCAGCATACGTCTTCCTCCTTTGTCCGGGCTGTAATTTCCATGCCTTCCCGGGTCGTCCACACCGGCTGTGAAGCAAACACAGGCTTGTAAAACCGCATTTTAATCTTCTTCCACACCATTTCCTGTTTCTCACATTCCAAAAGCATCGTTTCCAGCATCAAAAGTCCCGGTACGATTGCCTGCTCTCCTTGATGAATGGAATTGGTGTCCCCGACTGCCTCCGTAAAGTTTTGAATGTCAGCGGCAGACCATCTTTGTTTCTCCCCGCCCTCTGTCTCAGGCTTTTCCATCCGAGACCGTTCTTTCACCGGATGTGCCTCTTCCATCCGGGATCCCAAAATCTGCTCCACGGTTTCTTTTGGACGGATCAGTTTCATCGTCATTTGCTTTCCATTTTTTGTCAGTTTTAGTGTGGCATAACGGTTTCGCTTTTTTTCTTCGCAGCCAGGCAGCTCTTCCTTGATGCCCCGCTCCAATTCCACCTGAGCGATCTCATACCCATCATACCCCGAAAAAACAGAAAATCCTCCTGCCAGCTTTCGAAACCAGTCAAGTTCTCTGTCAATCGACAATTTCATATCCCAGTTCTCCTAAAAGTTGAAAATCTGTCTTTACCGTGATTCCCGATGTCGTGAGCATATCACCGGAAATCGCTGCATTGGCACCGGATTCCATACAGCCACGGCCTTTGTCTTCCATCAGGCCTCTTCCGCCGGCAAGACGAATAAAGGCATCCGGGAGAAGAAAACGGTAAACCGCCACGATCCGGCGCATCTCGTCCGTTGTCAGACGTGGTTCGTTTTCGTACGGGGTTCCCGGGATCGCATTGAGCATGTTGACCGGAACCGAATGCACCCCCAGTCTGCGGACTTCCAATGCCATATCGATACGGTCTTCCATCGTCTCTCCGATTCCCATAATTCCACCACTGCATACTTCCAATCCGGCCTCTTTGGCGGCTGTGATCGCTGCAATCTTGTCATCAAACGTATGCGTCGTACAGACATCCGGGAAATACCTTCGCGACGTCTCTAAATTGTTATGTACTCTTGTAAGACCGGCTTCTTTTAATTTGCTGAAAGCTTCCTTGTCAAGGAGACCAAAGGAGCCGCATACGTGAAGATTCGTCTCTTCCCGGAGTTTCTTGATACACTCGCACATCTGGTCTACTTCTGCTGCATTCAGCCGTTTTCCGGATGTTACGATCGAATATCTCCGCACGCCCTGGCTTTCTATCTTTTTTGCATCTTCCAAAATCTCTTCCGTGGAAAGCAGTGGATAATTTTCCACTTCGGTCTTATGGCAGGCTGCCTGCGCACAATATTTACAATTTTCCGAACATCTTCCGCTCTTTCCATTGATGATTGTACACATATCAAATTTATTATCACAAAAGGCTTTTCGGATCTCGTCTGCCGCCTTGCATAATTCATCCAGATCCACGGTCAGCAATTCCATCGCCTGTTCTTTTTCCAACTTTTCTCCTTTTAACACCATTTCCTTATACATTTCAATCTTATTGTCCATGACATTTCCTCCTGAAAACATTGATATTTATTATCAGGTAACTATTCAGGACCGCTGTGCAAAAACAATGGATTGTCGTGCTTGCACGTAAGAAACATTGTTTTCTGAATAGTTACATTATCAGTATAATAGGCTCCGTCGTTAATGTCAACCTTTTCTCAAAAACAGGTTGACATTTCATTTTATCCTCGTTATAATGGAGCAAGAAAATAACTTTTTGGAGGACATTATGAACGAACAAACGCAACCAACTCAGACAGCAGTAAAATCTGCACATTCCGCGCAGTCTCTTGTGACAATCGCTTTAATGGCAGCGGTACTGTGCGTATCTGCTTACATCAGTATTCCCCTGCCAAACGGCTCTCACATTACCGCATTGAATTTTATCGTAATGCTTGTCGCTTTGGTATTTTCCATACGGGAATCCTTTTTGATCAATTTGATCTGGTTTTTACTCGGACTTTTGGGACTTCCGGTTCTTATCGGCGGAGCTTCCGGCATCGGTTACGTGTTAGGGCCATGGGGTGGTTACAGTATCGCATTTCTTATCGTAGCAGCGCTGGTTCCTCTGATTTGCACCCGCAGATACAACCGTGTTCTTTATACCATTATCGCCATTCTTTCTGCCGCTTTTGTCGATCTGTTCGGCAGCATCTGGATGATGGTCGTAAGCGATATCGCTCTCGTTCCTGCTCTTGTAGCCGGATTCCTGCCATTTATCGTTTTGGATGTGGTAAAAGCGGTGATCGCAGCGCAGATCGTACCACAGATCCGTAAGATCGTACGTTAACACGTAACTATTCAGGATCCAATGTCAATACTGGTTTCGCCGGTAAAAAATAATGCCGGCGAAATCTGCTAAAAACCATCCAATCGGAATCGATATCCAGATCCCCGTCACTCCTACACCGGCGATCTCCGTCAATCCATACGCCAATGCTACTCTCATTCCCAAAGAAATCACCGTTAAGATAACAGACACCACCGGTTTATTGACTGCGCGAAAATATCCGTAAAGCAGGAACAATATTCCAATGCCCACATAAAAGGCCCCTTCGATCTGAAGATACCATGCCCCTGCTTCGGATACGGCACTTCCGGCATCCACAAATAAGTTCATCAAGGAATGTGAAAAGCAAACAACCAGCGAACTTACGATCACGCAGAAAACCACGACACTCAGTACCGCATATTTCACTCCTTCGCGGATCCGCTCTCCCTTTCCGGCACCAAAATTCTGTGCGGCAAATACCGAAAACGCATTTCCAAAATCCTGCACCGGCATATAGGCGATCGTATCTATTTTTACAGCCACCGCAAATGCAGCCATAATAACCGCGCCAAAACTGTTTACCAATCCCTGTATCATCAAAATCCCAAAATTCATTACCGACTGCTGCAAGCACGTAAATCCAGACAATGACATAATCTGCTTCAAATTCTTTCCATCCCATCGGACATCTTTTCTCTGCGGCCGGTATTCCGGATACATTTTGATAAAATACAAGCCAATTCCGATCCCGGATATATACTGTGAAATAACCGTCGCTACCGCAGCCCCGGCAATGCCCCCTTGAAGCGGGATAACAAACAAAAGATCCAGTCCGATATTCAACACGACGGAAACCGCCAAAAACACAAGAGGAATCACGGAATTTCCTACACTCCGCAGTACATTGGCATAATAATTATATAAAAATGTCGCAAAAAAACCTGCCATCACGTAAACCAGATAGGTCCGCATATCCGCAAACGTTTCCTGGGGTACCTGAAGCCATTGTATAATATAGTTCAGCAATAAATATACAACCGTCATCACGATTAGTGCCAGCCCGCCGATTGCGGTAAATGACATGACCAAACCATTTCGAAAGGCATCCCAGTCTTTTTTTCCGTATGCCATCGAAAAAAAAGCTCCGGCGCCAAGACAAAGTCCAAGGATCACCGAGGTCAAAAATGTCACCAGCGTATAGGAAGCTCCTACTGCCGCCAACGCCTGCTCCCCGATATATTTGCCGACCACCCACGTGTCGACCAGATTGTATAACTGCTGCATCACATTGCCAAGCATCAACGGCACGGCAAAGGCCCACAGCCCGATTAAAATATTTCCTTGCGTCAATTCTCTTGTGTGTTTCATTTTTTCTCTCTATTCTCTATCTTTTTTATGCGTCACATAAAAAATGACTGCCACATTGCTTTCAATATGACAGTCATCCTTTTTATTGCAAAAACATTTCTTCACACATTTGCTTTCCCGTCTCAGTCTTAAATATCGTTTCGTAAACTTTTCTTATATTTTCTTTTGGCACATTGTCCTCCAGGAAATTTACAAGAAAATCTGCCTCAACAAGAATCTGATAATCAATTCCATCAATGTTGTCATAGGTATGATGGTGTGCGATCAAATATTTTACCCGGCGGATCACGCCTTTTGTAATTTCAATCTTCGTCAACAATTCTTCTGCAAGAGCCGGTCCTTCCTGCTCCTGTAATTTTCCATTGCAGTCACCATATTTTTCCTCACACACATGAATGCCGATATCATGCGTCAATGCCGCAATTTCGATAACAAAGACATCTCCTTCATCGACTCTTTCCGTTTCTGCGATTAATTTTGCATAACTGTGTACCTTGCAAAAATGCTGGATTCTCTTTGGATCCCCGCGATACAATTTAATCATTTCCAAATGGATTCTGTTAATCATGTTTGTTATTCACCTCACCTTATGTACTCACTCTATCATACCATAAAACAGCTTAAGAATACAACCCTAAATTCATCCTGCCTTATGCTGTCTTCCCTCCGTATCGATCTCGTAATTATCTTTTAAAATCAATTCTGAAATCGGTACAAACTCGTATCCTTTCTCTTTCAACGTCTTAATCATCGTGTCCAATGCCTCCGCCGTATGTTTTGCTCCATTGTGACATAAAATAATGGAACCATTTCCCAAATGTTTGTGTTCCGTCACCCGACGCACGATCGTATCGGCATCGTAATCCTTCCAATCCAGGGAATCTACGTCCCACTGAATCGGATAATAATTGATTTCTCTACATACTCGGATCAGATTGTCATTGTAATCCCCATACGGAGGCCGGAAAAGGATCATCTCTTTTCCCGTCAATGCTTTTACTTTTTCATGCGGTTTCAACAATTCTTCCTTACACTGCTCCGCTGACAGCTGAGACATCTGCTTGTGATTTTCGCTGTGATTTCCCAGATCATGCCCTGCGGCAGCGATTGCCTTCACATCATCCGGATATTTTTCAATCCAGCCTCCCGTCATAAAAAAGGTAACCCGCACATTGTTTTTCTTTAAAATTTCTAAAATTTTAGCCGTATCTTCATTTCCCCAAGCGGCATCAAAACTAAGGGCGATCTTCTTTTCCTCCCCCTTATCCACACAATAGATCGGCAGTTCTTTTGCCGCGATTCCCTGTCCGAGTTTCGTATTCAATGTCGCCACTGTCTGCGGATAAAAATGAATGCTGGTAGCCAGAAGAAGCAGTGAAGTCAGAACAATTGCCCCCACTTTGGTAAATAAGATGAGTTTTTCTTTTTCTATTTCTATTGAATTTGGTTCCATAATAAAACCCCGGCGTTTTTTACTAACTTATGCCGGGGAAATAGGTATTATAACTTATTATTTATTCCTCTACAATATCCGCCAGTTCAAACCGGATCACTTTTTTCAGATCCTCTAAACTAAGCTGCACCTGAAATCCGATCTTTCCGCCGCTGAAACAGATTGTCTCCTGCTCTGCTGCACTTTTATCGATAAACGTAGGGAAAATTTTTTTCATGCCAATCGGCGAACATCCGCCGTGGATGTATCCGGTAAGTCCAAGCAGTTCTTTGGCTTTCAGCATCTCTATCTTTTTCTCACCGGCGCAGGCTGCCGCCTTTTTCAGATCCAGTTCTTTTTCGACCGGCACAAGAAATACATAATAATTTTTCGATTTACTTACGGTAACCAATGTTTTAAATACCGCATCCGGATTCTGCCCCAACGCCTCTGCCACTTCTGTTCCGCTGATTGCGCCGGAATCCACATAATTATGACTTTGATAGGAAATTTTCTTCGCGTCTAACACACGCATTACATTTGTTTTTTCTTCTTTTTTCATAGTAAAAACCAACCTTTCCACCTTTCATTCTAGCACATATTGCGCCCTATGAAAAGCATAATTTAATTGAGAAAGAGTATCATTTTAATTGACAAAAAAGGATTGAAATCCGCCAAGTGGAAAACCTATAATAAAAGTATCAACACAATCAGGGAGGCAATTATGTATATCGAAGAAATTGCAAAATTAGGCATTGCTGCCGGCGAAAAAACAGAGGTCTGCCGCAAATCGCCTGTCAAATACGGATTACGCAGCATACAGGCAGGTGTGTTTATCGTAATCGCAACCATGCTGTCACAAGCTGTAAATGCTACATTTTTAGCCACTTCTCCTGCCGTCGGAAAAATGATCGGCTCTGTCGTATTTTCCATCGCGATCATTTTGGTTGTATTTCAGGGTGGCGAACTTTTTACCGGCAATACCATGACCATGACATTTGGCTATTTGCTGGAACAATGTCAGCTGCGGGACGTCTTTCACATCTGGATCTTTAACTATATCGGGAACTTCATCGGAGCGGCGGGACTGTCTCTGCTTTTTGTCGCTAGCGGTGCCTCGCACCAAATTTTAACAGAATTTTACAAAAGTTTCTTTATGGATAAAATAAGTATCCGCCCTTCCGAACTGATACTGCGTGGCATCTTATGTAATTTTCTGGTCTGTCTTGCGGTGTGGACCGGTACACGGATGAAATCCGAAAGCGGCAAAATTCTTGTAATTGCCGGCATCATCACCACCTTTGTGATCTGCGGTTTTGAACACTGTATCGCCAATATGTCAACATTTACCATTGGCTACCTTCTGCTTGACGGCGTATCACTGCTCACGTTATTGCAGCATATGTTTTTTGTCACCGTGGGAAATATGATCGGCGGCGTTTTTCTCTTCGCCATTCCGATGTATGCAATCCGCGGCATGAAATAAAAAAGCCTGCTCTTTACCGGGCAGGCTCCTCATACAAATACTTTCGTATCTCTTCTTCTACTAAATGTTCTCCGATCACGATAACCACTTCCTGGCCCTCTTTGATCGGCTCTATTTTCTTGTTTTCCGCCGTCGCATTTAACTCGATCCAGCTTCCCTCCGGAGTCTTAAAAAAACCTTTCATACGGATTACCTTTCCACAAGCCGAATTGTTCATAATACGATCCGTAATCTCCGAAACCTTGTCCGAGGAAACCGTCGGCTCCATAAAATACAGCGTCGAAAATGCGTCTTCGTTTTCGAACCATAATTTTGCAAAACGGTCTGTCGTATAGCCGCCGGATGCTATTTTCAAAAAGTCATCTTCTTCCAGTAGTTCCCAGTCTTTTAACAGAATGTCTTCCTTCTGAAAACGCCGTTTACAGCCAAATTGTTCCATCGCCGCGTTCATCTGCTGTATCGTCTGCTCGATACGTTCTGACGTCGTTTCCTGACATTTGCTGAAAACAATCTGCCCGGCACAAGAAATCTGTGTGGCAAAAAGATACTCCGCTTCTTTCGACATTCCTGCCGGCATGGAAGCATCCACAATGGCGATCACATTACCAATCTCATACCAGCGTTCAAGCGGATCTTCATGCAAAATATCAAAAAATTCATCGACATCAAAAATCCCGGATGGTTCGATCAATACTCTGTCATATCCGAGCATCCCCATCGCGATCAGTTTTGTCTTCATTCTTCGTCGATGGCAGTCTTTGTCACAGGCTCCCGCGATCATATCCACATCACACGAGTCACTCATGACATCCTGCAAAAGCATCATATCTACATTAACGGCTCCAAAATCATTTTCCAGGATTCCGATTTTCTTTCCCTGCTTTAGAAAATAGGCCGCATATTTTTTAATAAATGTCGTCTTTCCGGATCCTAAAAATCCGGTAATCAGGTCAATCTGTATCTTACTCTTACCATTCAAGCAAAACAGCTCCCCACGTAAGTCCACCGCCAAAGCCGGACAAGATTAATTTGTCTCCCGCTTCCAAAAGGTTATTTTTATTGAGCTCATCAAGAAGGATTGGAATACTTGCCGATGACGTATTTCCATAATGATCCAGATTCATCGGAATCTTATCCATATCTACTTTAAGACGTTTAGCGATCAATTCCAAGATACGCCGGTTTGCCTGATGAAGTACAAAATATTTGATCTCATCTGCTTCGGTATTCGTCTTTTTCAAAATCTGTTTGATGTATTTTGGCACCGTTGTTACCGCAAAACGGAATACGGCCTGTCCATTCATCTGAATATAATCTTTCTTTCTGCGGCTCTTGTAAAATGGATTCTGGATTCCACGTCCTTTACACGTAAGCACCTCGCCCTGTGTACCATCAGAACCGGTTACACTCGCAAGGATACCGCCTTTTCCTTCCACTTTACGCAGAATGGCAGCACCGGCGCCATCACCAAACAAAATGCACGTACTGCGGTCAGACCAGTCCACTTCACGCGACAATGTCTCGGATCCGATGACAAGAACCGTCTTTGCCATCCCCGTCTCAAGATACGCATCTGCTGTATTTAGAGCAAATAAAAAACCGGAACAAGCTGCATTCAGATCAAAGCAGGTTGCACGGATTGCCCCGATCTCTCCCTGTACCTGACAGGATGTATTAGGTACATATGTATCCGCAGAAGCCGTGGCAACGATGATCAGATCAATTTCCTCTGCCGTCACGCCGGCATCTTCCATCGCATTCTTCGCTGCCTGCGTTGCCATGTATGTTGTCCCCTCTTTGCTTCCGCTTGACAAACGCCGTTCTTTGATTCCGGTACGCTGGCTGATCCATTCGTCATTCGTATCCACGATTGTCGACAAAAAATGATTATCTGCTACATTCTCCGGTAAATAGCTTCCCGTTCCAATTATTTTTATAGCCATGTCAATCCTCCAAAAAATCAAAACATACTTGTATACATAATAGCGACGGCGTCCACCACACTTTTTGCGATACTCGCCGTCGTCTATAATTATTATAAAGTAGCTCATTTTATTTGTCAATCGTAGCAATCAAAACCACATCATCATGGTTTTGATTACTACGTCTTGTCGCTTTATCTGACTTCTCTTTTCCGTTAATATCAAAACCCTCCTTACCAAAACATGGTAAAGAGGGTTATCGTTCTAATTTCTATCCATTAAATTAGATTCGTTTCAAATATTCACCGGTACGTGTATCGATCTGGATCTTGTCGCCCTGATTTACGAAAATCGGTACATTTACCTGTGCACCAGTCTCAACCGTAGCTGGTTTGGTAACGTTTGTAGCAGTGTCGCCTTTTACACCAGGCTCTGTCTCTGTTATTTCCAATTCTACAAACATCGGTGGCTCTACGGAGAAAATGTTTCCTTTGTAAGAAACCATCTTAACCATATCATTTTCTTTTACAAATTTCATAGCATCGCCTACGGTCTCTTCCGGCAATGCGATCTGATCGTATGTCTCCATATCCATGAAGTTGTACATATCTCCCTCAGAATACAGATACTGCATATCTTTCTTGTCGATATGAGCCTGAGGATATTTTTCATTTGGACGGAAAGTTCTTTCTACAGCTCCACCATCCACTACATTTTTCAATTTTGTACGTACGAATGCTGCACCTTTTCCTGGTTTTACGTGCTGGAATTCAAGAATCTGGTATACAACACCATCAATCTCAATTGTCAATCCGTTTTTAAAATCTCCTGCTGAAATCATAACAGTTCCTCCTAAAATTTTCTATATGCAGAACTCCTCTGCAAGTATTGTTCTTGATAAAAGCAATATATCTACTCACTATTTTATTATATTTGAAAGTTTTTTTCAAGAAAAACTTTCCATAGAATTGATATTATTTGCATTTTTCTATAATTTCTTCCGCAATTTCCGTCGCCGTCTTTCCATCGGTCGCCACACGGATGGTCGCTGCCTTTTCATAAAATGGGCGGCGTTTTTCCATCAACTGCCGGATATAAGGCACATTCATGTTGCCATTTAACAATGGACGGTCTGTGCTGTCTTTCACCCGTTCATAGATGGTCTCAGGCGTTGCGGTCAAAAGTACGATATTTCCGATGGCACGCAGTTTTTTCACATTGATGTCGCGAAGTGCCATTCCACCGCCACAGGAAATGATTCCCGGCGGAAGGGTTCCCAGTTCATCGATGAGATCTGTCTCTAACCGGCGGAAATACGCCTCGCCTTTTTCCTCAAAAATCCGAGGGATTGGACATCCCTGCTCTTCCACAATGCGCTTGTCCGTGTCCACTTCCGGACGGCCGGTAAGTTCATGAAGTTTATGGGATATCGTAGATTTTCCTACCCCCATAAATCCAATCAGACTGATCTGGTCTCCTCCGGCGTAAATCTTATCAAAGACCGCCATCATAGCATCCAGTTCAATCTGCCCCGGTGCAGAAGCCTTTCCTGCACAGCCAAACGATACGATCGAGCCATACAAGCCGCCATACAATCTTGACATCTCTCCGGCTTTCCCCATGCTCATTGTGATGAGGGGAAATTCCGGATGCATTTCACACATCTTCTCCGTAACAGACAGAAGCCGCATGACATCTTCCCACTGCTCTTCGTCGGACCCTGCCGGCATGCAGGCTGCTTTTCCAATATCCACACCAAGTTCACGTGCTTCTTCTAAAATAGCGGTCAATTCTTCTTGCGAAGGGGTTTTTTCAAAATTATGATACGAACCGATCACCTTTACTCCGTTTTCTTTCGCTTTCGAAACAACCTCTGACACAATTTCTTTTCCTCGATGGATCTCCACATCGATATAATCGGCTTTCCCTTCTGTCAAAATTTTACAGATTGTCTCTTTATACGGGAAACGGTCTCCGTTGCTTTCGCCACCTTCGTGCGTCGTACGGATCGTCGTAATTAATTCCTTATTTCCAAGAATTTCCTTCAATTCTTTCGTCACTGCAGGAATCTCTCTTTCATATCCGGCAAAAAAATCCACGCGCCATTCCACCATTTCTGCCGGAAGGGTGGCAAATTTCCGCGCGGTTTCCGTAATCTCATCCCTCGTTACAGAAGTAATCGGGATACAGATCTTAGGTCTGTTTGTCATTGTATTTCCATCCTTTCTTTTGGGGAATGTGTGATATTTTCACAGCCGTTTTCTGTGATCACGACGACGTCTTCGATGCGTACTCCGCCAAATCCTTCTACGTAAATTCCCGGTTCTACCGTAATGACCATTCCCGGCTCGATCACACTTTCTTCTCGCGGAGAAAAGCAAGGAGTCTCATGGATTTCAAGTCCTACACTGTGGCCGAGGCTGTGACCGAAGCAATCACCGTAACCGGCCTCTTTTATGACATCGCGGGCAATGGCATCGACCTCTTTTCCGGTCATCCCCGGCTTTATCGCCTGCAGTGCCGTCATTTGTGCCTGCAAAACGACATCGTAAATTTCCTTTTGTTTTTCATCGGCTCTGCCGTACACAATCGTACGCGTCATATCGGAACAATATCCATTGACAAGGCAGCCAAAATCCATCGTCAGGAAATCGCCCTCTTCCAGCACTTTATCCGTCGGCACGGCATGCGGCATCGAAGAATGAATTCCGCTTGCCGCGATCGTATCAAAACTCGTTCCCTCAGCCCCGGCATCCCGCATATAAAACTCAATGTGCGCCGCTACCTGTTTTTCCGTGACAGACGTTTTTTCCCGATAACATTTTGTCAACCAGTCTGTCACTTTGGTAAAGGCTTCATCCCCGATTTTCTCGGCTTTTTTTATCGATTCAATTTCTTCCGGTGTTTTGATCCGGCGCATTTTATCTAATTTTTTATGCAGCGGAACAAGTTCCCATTGCTTCAGATTCATCTTTTCAAACAGAGCTTCCAATGTCCGATAGGTCTCTACCGTCATAACGGCATCTTCAAATCCGATACGAAACGTTTTTTCCGCCAGTTCCGGATGTTCTTTTACAATTTTTTCCACAAGGTACTGCTGCATATTTCTCTTATATTCCAGCACTTCAAAACCTCTGCTCTCCTTTGCCGCTGCAATCGTATAACGGGAATCGGTGAGGATCCAGGCATCTTCTTTGGATACATAGACCAGCCCTTCTCCTGTAAAACCGCTGATATTGCGCATATTGGCAGGGGTATGAACAAGGACCGCATCCAATTTATACTGTTCTAAAAATTCTTTCATTTTGTTGTCATCTCCAATCCGGACTGCTTTTCATACGATTTCAAAACAATCCGCTCCAGATAGCGTTTTAGCACGATCTGAATCTCTTCTTTTTTATCAATGGGATTTACGAGCACATTGCGGATTCCCAGCCTTTTTGCGCCCCATACATCAGTAAACAGCTGATCTCCGACAAACAATGTCGTCTCTCTTGTCGTGTGCATCTTTTCCATTGCGAGAAGATATCCTTTTTTGCCGGGTTTTCCGGCCTTCCAGACCACGTGTGTGCCAATTTCTTTGTTAAAGCGGTCCACTCTTTCTTTTTTATTATTGGAAAGCAATGCCGTCGCAAAACCGATCTCACGCAGTTTTTCAAGCAATTCCACCGCTCTCTTTGTCGCGTCTCTGCCATGCTCGACAAGCGTATTATCAATATCAAATATAATTCCCCGATATCCTTTTTCATAATACGTTTCGTAAGCAATCTCATACGCAGAGACAGCGCGCGAATCGGGGAAAAAGCATTCCCACATAAGGCCACCTGTCCTTTCTATGATTCTATCGATTTCAAATGAATGATAAACTGTTCCGCTACACGGCCGGAATATCCACCATTTCGTACGCTCCATGCATTGGCCTGCAGGAGAAGTTCTTCTTTCGACAACCGGATATCCGGATTTTCTGCCGCCAGCCCCAGAATAATATCCTCATATTCTTTTCTGGATGGCTTGGAGAAATTGATGCTGACACCAAAACGGGCCACCAGCGACAATTTTTCCTGCATCGTATCAGAACGATGTAACTCATCATTGGCCATATCCGAGCGGTCACTCCACGTCTCGCGGATCAAATGACGACGGTTCGAAGTCGCATAGATCAGCACATTATCCGGCTTCACTTCCAAGCCGCCTTCAATCACCGCTTTCAAATATTTGTATTCAATCTCAAATTCTTCAAATGACAGATCGTCCATATAAATAATAAATTTGTAATTGCGGTTTTTCACCTGCTCAATGATAGCAGACAGATCCTGAAACTGGTGTTTGTACACTTCGATCAAGCGCAGCCCCTGATCATAATATCGGTTCAATATTGCCTTGATACAGGTGGATTTTCCGGTTCCGCTGTCGCCAAACAAAAGACAGTTATTTGCCTTTCGCCCTTCCACAAATGCCTCGGTATTGTCAACCAGCTGTTTTTTCTGGATCTCATACCCTACGAGATGCTCCAATGTCACATCACTTGTATGCGTGATCGGAGCCAGATTCAATTCTCCGGTACTCGTATGTGTCACGCGGAATGCCTTATTTAATCCGAATTTGCCAACGCCGTAAACCCGGTAAAAGTTCGTCACAATGTCAAAGAAATCCTCGGCATCTTTGGCTTTTCCCAATTCCGCAGCAAGTTCTTTTACTTTTTCGCTGACACTTTTATTGTATGTATTTTCTGCCTTCGCCATCGAATGATATTCTGTCAGAATCGAAAAACATTTCACTTCCAAAAGTGTTTCGATCGCCTGAAAATCAAAATAGAATAATTTGTAAAAGCACTCCATGTCCTGTTTGACGATCTGATTCACACTTGCGGCATCGTCTGTCTTTGCTCCCACTTTTTCACAGATCACACTAAACGGATTTTCGTCAGTGGCAAGCAGATAGGCGATGTAACACTGCCATAAATTGTTATCAAATCCGTATTTTGTCGCCAGATCCAAAATGCGGTAAATCTGGTCGTAAAGAGCCCTTACATGAGCTTCTTTCTGTGCACATTCTTTATCTTCTTCTATTTCTTTAAAAATATTACTGAGTCGCATTAAAATTTCATCCTGACCCAGATTTCCATACATGATCAATCTTGATACTTCTCGATACATGAATTCACGCCTCGACTTTCTTATAATTTTTGTAACTATTCAGGACCTTTTTACATCTTTTCTGGTGCCTGGAATCCAAGCAGATCAATACATTGCTCCAGCACATTTTTCACTAAGATCAGAAGCTGGATATACGATGCCTTCTGCTCTTCATTCTCATTTGCCAGAATCGAATTTTCATGATAAAAATGGTTAAAGTTTTCACTTAATTCATAAATAAACTGACAGATCTTATGAGGTGCCTTTTCATTGTAAGCAGCTTCCATCATATCCCCAAATTTGGCAAGTGTCAGGTACAGATTAATCTCGCTCCGGCTGTCCGGTGTCATCAGTTTCTCTGCTTCCCCTTTTTCTGTCACACTGCCGCCATTCTGGCTGTATTTTGCCAAAAGGGATTTGATGCGGACGATCGTATACAGAATATAAGGACCTGTATTTCCCTCAAAGGACGCAAATCTCTCGATATCAAAAATGTAATCTTTGGATGCCTGATTGGACAGATCGCCGTATTTCAATGCGGCAAGGCCTACAGTCTCGGAGATTTTTCTCGCCTCTGTTTCTTCATAATCACGGTTTTCCATCATTTTCTTATACACTTCTTCATTAATCTGTTCACGAAGTGCCTGCAGACGGAGAACCCCGCCATCCCTCGTCTTAAACGGCTTTCCGTCTTTTCCGTTCATCGTACCAAAACCGATAAATACAAGTCCGACTTCCGGTCTTGTGATCTTTGCTTTCTTTGCCACACGGAACACCTGGGTAAAATGCAAAGACTGGCGTTTATCTGCCAAATAAATGATCTCATCCGGCTGGAACAATTTCTCTCGTTCTACAATTGTAGCAAGATCGGTCGTTGCATACAGCGAAGCACCGTTTGATTTTACGATCAGACATGGTGGAAGTTCCTTTTTATCCCCTTCTTCGGTCACATCGACAACCAGTGCCCCTTCGCTCATATACGCAAGTCCGTCTGCCTTCATCTTTTCTACCATATCCGGGATGTAAGGCTGGGCATCGCTCTCTTTTTTCCAAAGGTCAAAATGAACGTCTAATTTATCATAATTTTTCTTTAAATCTTCAATCGAAACAGACAAAATATGCTGCCACAAGGCGATATATCCAGGATGTCCTTCCTGCAGCTGCGCTGTGATCTGCTGTGCCTCCTGCATGTAATCTTCATGCTCTTTCGCATATCCGCTCGCATGTGGATAGATCTGCTCCAGATCCGAAATCGTAAATGGTGCCTCTTTCGGATATTCTCCCGTAAAATCAGCATCAAAATACGGAAGTTCCGGCTGACGATGACGTACTTCGTTGATGATCAGACCGATCTGCAGTCCCCAGTCACCCAAGTGCACATCTCCGATCACCTTATCTCCCATGAAGCGGCAGATACGTTTTACACTCTCTCCAATGATTGCCGGGCGCAGATGTCCTACGTGAAGTGGCTTTGCGACATTGGCTCCACCGTAATCAATGACTACCGTGCGCTCTTTTTCCGGCGCCGGAATACCAAATTTTTCCTCTGTCATCATGGCTTTTCCAAAATCCACAAGCAGTTTTCCGCTTACGGTTATGTTGATAAATCCCGGTTTCACCATCTCTATTTTTTCAAAAACATCGTTCTCTTTTACTGCTTCTACTACTTTTTCCGCAATTTGAAACGGCGCCATTTTGTACTGTTTTGCTGCCGCCATCGCACCATTACACTGATACTGGCAAAGATCCGGGCGGTTGGAAACGGTTACAAATCCAAATTTCTTATCATAGCCGGCCTGCTCAAATCCGCCTTCCATCACTTCTTGTAATACATCGATTATTTTTTTCATCGTCTTCTATCCTTTCGTCGCTGTCTTATTCTTCTATCTTAGATGCTAAATCAAGGTTTGTCAATACATCAAAGTAATCTTCAAATGTCTTTTTGCAGCACTCGGCATCTTTGATCACAATGCCATCCACAACCTGTCCGATCAGCGAAAATGCCATCGCCATCCGGTGGTCATCGTAAGTCTCCACTTCTCCCGGCGTGATTTCTCCGGGATAAATGGTTATCCCGTCTTCCCGTTCCTCACATCGGATGCCAAGTCTGGTAAGTTCTGTCACAATTCCTCGGATCCGGTCCGATTCCTGTCTACGGATATGTTCTATCCCGTCAATGACGGTTTCCCCCTCTGCAAACGGAGCGATTGCCGCCAATGTCATCGTCTGATCGGAAAAATCTGTCATTTTTACATGAATGCCGTGCAATGCTCTGTTTTTTGGTCCTTTTACTACGATGCCATCGTTTTCCTCTTCGACACCGCAGCCCATTTCTCGCAATACATCGAGGAATCGAATGTCTCCCTGCGTACTGTCAGAATGCACATGCATTACCTTGACACGGCTTTCTGTCAATGCCGCAATTCCGTAAAAATAGCAGGCTGCGGACACATCCGGTTCCACCTGATAACTGCCTTTTTCACACCGATACGTCTGTCCCGGAGCCACAAAGTAACTGTTTTCTCCGGTCTGCTCCACATGAACACCAAATTCTTCCATCATCTTCATGGATATGTGCACATAGGATCTTGCATCCCTTGTCCCCGTCAGATGAATCTGCAGTCCCTCGTTGCACATTACTCCGCTGAGAAGAAGCGCACTCAGAAACTGGCTGCTTGCATCGATATTCAAGTCCACTTCCCGCACCCCATTTTCCTCTCTGCCGCAGATGCGAAACGGAAATGCATACGGTTTTTCTAAATATTCAAACGTTACTCCGAGCATCTCCAGCGCACGCAAAAGCGGCTCCATCGGTCTTGCCTTCATCTGCTCGGAAGACTCCACCAGAAAATGCTCCCCGGAAAGCGCAAGCATCGCCGTCAAAAAGCGGGCTGCCGTCCCTGCGCTTCCGACATACACATTTCTCTCCGGGCCTGCCGGCACACGTCCGCCAAGTCCTTCGATCTCTACTTCTTTTTTTTCTTCGTCTATTTTCACGGAGAATCCGATCTCCTCCAATGCTTTCATAAACACACGGGAATCCTCGCTGAAAAGCACTCCCCGCACTAACGTCTTTCCCTCTGCCAATGCTCCCAGCAGCAATGCGCGGTTCGTAATGCTTTTGGATCCCGGCACCGTCACTTTGTACGACCGCCCGTTTTTCAATGGTTTGCATTGATAATCCATGAAACTCCTCCATTCTGTGGTCTGATACCTACTATCGTACCATACTTTTGTAAAAATTTCCACGAAATCCGCAAAAAAAGAACCTAAACTTTGAGGTTTCCCATCGTTTAGGTTCTTTTATTCTTCTTTATTTGTAACTATTCAGGCTCTCTATTTGGCAAATGCTTTTACTTTTTCGTAAATGCTGTCTGCGTCCAAGCCATATTTCTTAACGAGCTCTACGGCCGGGCCGGATTCACCAAAAGTATCATTGATACCAATCTTCATTACCTGTGTCGGGCATTTTTCGGAGAGTACATCACAAACTGCACTTCCGAGACCGCCGATTACAGAATGCTCTTCTACGGTAACCACTTTTCCGGTCTCTTTTGCTGCTTTTACGACCAAGTCTTCATCCAATGGTTTGATGGTATGAATATTGATCACTTTGGCATCGATGCCGTCGGCTGCCAGCTTATCTGCTGCTGCGAGGCATTCGGATACCGGAAGTCCGGTAGCGATGATCGTTACATCTTTTCCTTCACGAAGGACAACGCCTTTTCCAAGTTCAAACTTGTAATCCGGTGTATCATTGATCACAGGAACTGCCAATCTTCCAAAACGAAGATATACCGGTCCCTCATGCTCGATAGCGGCACGTACTGCTGCTTTTGCCTCGACATCATCGGCCGGGTTGATAACAACCATTCCCGGGATCGTACGCATCAAAGCGATATCTTCATTACACTGGTGTGTCGCACCATCTTCTCCTACAGAGATTCCGGCGTGTGTCGCACCAATTTTTACATTCAGTTTCGGATAACCGATGGAGTTACGAACCTGCTCAAATGCACGTCCTGCTGCAAACATGGCAAAAGAACTTGCAAATGGAATTTTACCGGTTGTCGCAAGACCTGCAGCGATTCCCATCATGTTACACTCTGCAATTCCACAGTCGATATGACGATCCGGGAAAGCTTTCTTAAAGATTCCTGTTTTTGTCGCAGCTGCAAGGTCAGCATCCAGAACTACCAGATTCTCATATTCTGCACCAAGCTCTGCAAGTGCATTTCCATAACTCTCACGAGTTGCTATTTTTTTTACTTCACTCACAGGGATTCACCTACTTTCTCTAAATCTGCCATAGCCTGTGCATATTGCTCGTCATTCGGAGCCGTTCCATGCCAGCTTGCCTGATTTTCCATGAAAGAAACGCCTTTTCCTTTGATACTCTTTGCAATAATGGCAGTTGGCATTCCTTTGGTTGCTTTTGCTTCATCAAATGCTTTGCGCAATGCATCAAAATCATGTGCATCGACATTGATCACATGGAAGTTAAATGCTTTAAACTTGTCCTCGATCGGATAAGGAGAACATACGTCATCAATCTTACCATCGATCTGCAGACCGTTGTTGTCAACGATTGCCACAAAGTTATCCAGTTTACGGTGTCCGGCAAACATAGCAGCCTCCCAGACCTGGCCTTCCTGAATCTCACCATCTCCAAGAAGCGTATATACACGATAATCTTCATTGCTCAATTTTGCAGAAAGTGCCATACCAACTGCAGCAGAAATTCCCTGTCCCAGAGAACCACTTGACATATCTACACCCGGAATGTGTTTCATATCCGGATGTCCCTGCAGATAAGATCCGGTATGACGCAATGTCTTCAGATCTTCAACCGGGAAAAATCCTCTGTGAGCCAGTGCGGAATAATATCCCGGCGCTGTATGTCCTTTACTCAATACAAAACGATCGCGATCCGGTTTTTTCGGATCTTTCGGATCGATATTCAACTCTTCGAAGAACAAATATGTATAAATATCTGCAGCGGATAAAGAGCCACCCGGATGTCCGGATTTTGCACTATGTACAGCAGTTACTATACCCTTACGAACTTCGTTAGCCATTTTCTTTAATTCTAACGTATTCATACACCTATCTCCTTTTAGTTTTATTCACCAAATACAGCTTTATAATCTGCCTGGAATTTTGCAATACCCTGATCTGTCAATGGATGTTTTGTCATCTGTTCGATAACACCATATGGAACGGTTGCAATATCTGCACCAGCCAATGCACAATCTGTAACATGAATCGGATTACGTACACTTGCTGCGATAATCTCAGTATCAATTTCCGGATAGTTTGCAAAAATAGCTGCGATGGATTCGATCAAATCGATTCCCGGCTGTGAAATATCATCCAGACGTCCTAAGAATGGAGATACGTAAGCTGCTCCTGCACGAGCTGCAAGAAGTGCCTGGTTTGCTGTGAAGATCAATGTTACATTAACAGCGATTCCCTCACTTGCCAATACTTTTGTAGCTTTCAATCCTTCTACTGTCATAGGAATTTTAACTACCATATTTTCATGAAGTTTTGCAATTTCTCTACCTTCTGCGATCATGCCTTCTGCATCTACTGTTGTCGCTTTTACTTCACCACTGATTGGTCCGTCAACAATGGATGCGATTTCTTTCAATACATCTTCCTGGCTTCTTCCGCCTTCTTTAGCGATCAAAGATGGGTTTGTTGTTACACCACAGATTACTCCCATATCATTTGCCTTTTTGATGTCTTCAATTTTTGCTGTGTCTACAAAAAATTTCATGTTTAATACCCTCCTGAAAGTTAAATATTTATATCATATGATACCGGAATCTCCCGGTGGAAACTCTCCACATCTTATGTGGACAATTTCCACCTGACCCTTGGAATATCACATAATTTCAAACTCACTACCGATCCCATTTGTCGCACAATGCGTTGATCTGATCGGTAAATCTGGCTGTCTCTTTGTTGCTGAGTCCTTCGTTCTTTCGAATGACTGCCATCAAGCGTTCGCCAGCCAGGAGCAGACGTCCAAATACATCCATTGCACGTTTCTTTGCTCCGTCTTTTTTCTTTACATAAACCGGCTCTGCGATATAGTCAAACTCACCTGTGATAAGATTAAATATCGTACCGCTGTAAGGTGCTGTCGCCGGCAGGCCATGTTCTTTTTCCAGGCATTCTGCGAAACTGTCGCACACCTGATCTTCTCCATGCACCACAAAGACACGCTTCGGCTGTTTTTCATCAAAACCGGTAACCCAGTGAATCAAACCTTTCTTATCTGCATGTCCGCTGATACCGGATATCTTTACAATTTCTGCCCGTACTTCCACAGGCTCACCAAACAATTTTACATTTGTCGCTCCCTCTAACAAGGAACGTCCAAGAGTTCCTACTGCCTGATATCCTACAAAGACAATGGTACTGTCTTCTCTCCATAAGTTATGTTTTAAATGATGACGGATTCTTCCGGCTTCGCACATACCCGATGCGGAAATGATGACTTTCGGATTGGGATCAAAGTTGATCTCCTTGCTGTCATCACTGGTAATGGAAAGTTTCAAGCCTTTAAAACTCAATGGATTGATTCCATTTTCTACCAATGCCTTTGCTTCCTCATCAAAACATTCTTTCACATTTTTTCCGAAAATACTTGTCGCCTCTACGGCCAGAGGACTATCTACATATACTTCAAAATTAGGATTTGTTGTAATCAATTCCTGTTCCTTGATCTGGCGGATAAAATACAGAAGTTCCTGTGTTCTTCCTACCGCAAATGCAGGAATGACAACATTTCCGCCACGGGCAAATGTCCGCTCAATGATCTCAGCCAGTTCAGCAACATAATCTGGTGTATCTCCATGATACCTGTCTCCATAAGTAGACTCCATGACTACGTAATCTGCACTGTGTGTCGGAATCGGATCCCGCAGGATCGGCTTATTGACATTTCCGAGATCTCCAGAAAATACAATCGTTCTGGATTCTCCATTTTCGGCAGCAAACACTTCAATCGAAGAAGATCCAAGCAAATGTCCGACATCCGTAAACCGAATCGTAATCCCATCACACAATTTAATTTTCTTATCATAATCACAGGGAATCAGAAGCCTTACCGCCGCAAGTGCATCTTCCATCGTATACAGAGGTACATAAGGTTCCCCGCCGGAACGTTTGGCTTTCCGGTTTCTCCACTCTGCCTCAAACTGCTGGATATGTGCACTGTCACGCAGCATGATCGCACTGAGTTCCGCAGTCGCTTTGGTTGCAAATACCTGTCCGCGGAATCCGTTGGCATAAAGCATCGGCAAAAGACCTGTATGATCAATATGTGCATGGGTAAGCAGTATGTAATCAATTTCTGCCGCATTCACAGGAATTTCCTGATTTTCAAACAAATCTCTTCCCTGTTCCATACCAATGTCTACACAAAGACGTTTATCGCCTATTTCAAGATAATGACAACTTCCTGTCACTTCGTGAGCAGCCCCAAGAAATTCTATTTTCATCGCTACCCCCTCCTTTACTTTTTTCGTATCCCGGATTCGTGATTCTCTATCCGAAAGGATTCTTTATCTTGCCCCATAATGTATTTTCGAAACTCATCAAATGTTACTAATAGTATAACTCACATGGCATTTTTTTTCAACTTCTTTTTTGTCTTTCTTCTTGTTGATTATTGTCCGCAGATTTGCTATAATAATAGTCTGAGATTGTACATTATACAAGGGAGGACACCCATATGAAAAATAATAGAATTGTTGTCGCTCTTGGAAGAAACGCCTTTGGAGAAACGTTTCCGGAGCAGCAGAAAAATGTAAAAAAAGCAGCAGAAGCCATCGCCGATCTCGTAGAAGCCAAATATGAGATTGTCATCACACACAGCAATGGTCCGCAGGTCGGCATGATCCAGACCGCCATGACCGAATTTGCAAGACTGGACAAACGCTATACCGTAGCACCGATGTCCCTGTGTGGTGCCATGAGCCAGGGTTACATCGGCTATGACCTGCAGAATGCCGTCCGCTCAGAGCTTTTGAACCGCGGCATTTTCAAACCGGTTTCCACTGTGATTACGCAGGTTCGCGTGGATCCTTTTGACAAAGCATTCAACCACCCTACCAAAGTGATCGGCCGTTATATGACCGCCGAAGAAGCCGAGGCAGAAGAAGAAAAAGGAAACCACGTTGTAGAAGAAAATGGCTCTTACCGAAGAATCATCGCTTCTCCGCGGCCGGTTGATATCTATGAAATCGATGCCGTAAAAGCACTTATCGATGCCGGTCAGATTGTAATTGCTGCCGGAGGCGGCGGTATTCCGGTTATGGAACAGGGCACCAAATTAAAAGGAGCCAGTGCTGTTATCGAAAAAGACTACACAGCAGCTAAACTTGCAGACATGTTAGATGCCTCTACGCTTCTCATTCTGACCGCACGGGATCAGATGGAAGCAGACGGAAAACCAATCGATGCGTTGACTTCCGAAGAAGCGATCCAATTGATGGATGAAGGACATTTTGACGAAATCACTACCCTTCCCAAAATTGATGCCTGTGTATCGTTTGTTACTTCCGGCGAAGAACGTACCGCGATCATTGGAAATCTGGATGATGCGTATCATCTCATCCGTGGCCGCCGTGGTACACGTATTACCAAATAAATATTCGAACGAAAAAGAACTGCTCTTCCCTGCACATGGGATCCGCAGTTCTTTTTTATTCAGTAACTATTCAGGACCGCTGTGCAAAAACAATGGATTGTCGTGCTTGCACGTAAGAAACATTGTTTTTGCACAGTGGTTCTAAATAGTTACTTTATTCATAATTTAAAAAAGAACCTTGGTACATACCAAAGTTCTTTTCGTGCGGATGGTGGGACTTGAACCCACACGAGGTCACCCCCGCAAGATTTTGAGTCTTGTGCGTCTGCCATTCCGCCACATCCGCATGTGTGAAATGTTTGTCTCACAACAATCAATATCTTACCATCCGTTATCTGTTTTGTCAATACCTTTTCTAAACTTTTTTACAAAAAATTTGTATCGTCTCAAATCACGCTATTTTTATATTGCATTTCTTGTTCATTATTTATATTTTTTAATTTTATGATTGCATATTTACACTCCTTCTTTGCAATTATTGTCTATTTTTCGTTGACGTATTGCAAACTGTTGACATTTGGAGATACTTTTTTTATAATCGCAATATAACCGACGGATGCACTGAATAAAAAAGATTGGAGGAAACACATGCGCTATATATTAAGAGAATCGGAACGACCTCTTGCCGGAGATTATTATTATGAGGCTACTAAAACAACGAACGATCATTTTCCGGATATACCGGCTCACACGCACAATTTTTATGAAATTTATATTTTCCGCACCGGTTCTGTAAAACTTGCCATTGAAGATAAAATTTACAATGTACGACGGGGAGACATTATCGTGATCCCGCCTTTTACGATTCATCAGCTTTTACCGGAAAATCCGGATCAGATTTATGACCGCATTTATATGTATATTTCCGAGCCATGTCTGAAATCATTCCAGTTTAACGAGCATTCTCTTCTCAGCCCACTTCAGATGGCGATGGAAGAAAAACGCTTTCATTTTCATATTGCGGATGAAAAAGATTATGAACAGATTTATGAGGCAATGTTTGCGATTTACAAAAATAAAAATCAGAAAATTTTTGAAAAAGAAATGATGAACCGCTCCGGTATTACAAAACTTGTGACATTGATCAATAAGCACATTTTTATGGATATGGGACCTAAAAAAGTGACGCATGTAAATCCGGTTATTGACAAGATCCTTTCTTATATCAACGACAATTATGCCAGTCCTCTCTCGCTCGATGATCTGGCTGCGCGCTTTTATATCAATAAGTTTACAATGACAAAGTTGTTTAAAAAGCAGACTTCTCTTACAATACACAATTACATCCTTTTGAAACGGATCAGTATGGCAAAGCAAAAAATAACCTCCGGCGCGCTTCCGTCGAAGGTTTATCTGGAGACCGGTTTTAGTGATTACTCTACCTTTTACCGGGCTTTCTTAAAAACTGAAAATATGTCGCCAAAAGACTTTGCTCATTTTTGCAAATAATCACCAAGCGTGGTCTTTCCGCATCTGGGCATCCGTCTTTAGGAAATACGTATATCGTGGTCTCGTGTTTGTATTTTTGCCATTTACGATAGGATCGTCAAAAGTCACGTCAACATGAAGCCATTTTCCGCCTACTTTTACAAGATTCCATGCATGTCCGCCGCCTTCCGATACCCCGGCGAGCATCCTGCAAGGGATCTTTAATTTTCTCATAATTTTTATAAAGGCCTTGGAATATCCATCACACACTGCCAGTCCGCGCACAAGTGCCCCTTTCGAAGTATGCGACACCTTCGGAACCGTCCCCCGCAGATAATTGTCATAATCGTATTTGACATTGCGGATCAGCCAGTTATGCACGGCTTTTACTTTATCACGCGTAGACATTCCCTTTTTGATCACGGTTTTTATTACTTGATCTACTCTTTTATCTTCGGACTTTGTCTGAACCTGCACCGTAAGAGTATATTTCTTTTTTCCAAACCGCGCTGTAATCTTCGCTTTGCCCACTCCTTTTGCCTGCAGTTTTCCCTTGGCATCTACCGATACGATGGAAGGTGCAGAAGAACTCCAGCGAACATTTCCCAGGGCATTATACAATTTTACCGTATGTTTATCCCCTTTCAGGAGATGAAGCTTCTTTACCTCTAATGCTGTTTTTTCACTGACTGTAACCGGAATTTCATGTTCTTTTGCATAGGCATATTCCTTAGACCCTTTCGGTGCCACCATATTTACAAGGGCATTGCATTGATACATCATATAGGAACCGACAGAACCCGCCTTTCCTGCGCAAACGATAATCTTCAAATTCGGGCATTGATAAAAAGAAGCATTTGCGATACTTTTTACCGTTTTTGGAATTATCACTTTTTTTACTGCCGTATTCTGCATAAAGGCGCCCTGATAAATCGATGTAACATTTTCCGGGATGGTCACCACTTCCTCACTTCCCTTATACCGCAGCAGAATGCCCTGCGAAATAACAAAATCATTATCCGCTGCAGAATCTTCTTCCGAATCAAACGGGTAGACCGGAAGTGTTCCCTCCGCACTATTTTGGGGTACTGCGCGAATACCGATATTCGTAACCCGGGAAGGGATCTGCTCCGACGGCACAATCTGTCTGGCAATCTCTAACACACCTTCTGCTGTCAGCGAATCCCAGCTTCCACGAATGCTCTCAAATTGCTCTTTCGTAATTTCATATTGGTACACTTGGTTAATGGTAAGATAATACGTATACTCTTCTGCTGCGTTTGTCTGTCGTTCCGGAATAATCGTGGCAAAAACAAACAGCATACCGAGTAAAAAAACATTAGAAATCCATTTTTTCATTTCCGTCTACCTCCATTTCCAATCCTTAAAAATATTGATCAAAAATCTTTCTGGCAATCGGCACAGCATAAGCACTTCCTGTGCCGGCACCCTCTACCACGATGCTGACAACCAATTTTTTCTCTCCTTTTACCGCATAACCGACAAACCAAGCGTGAGAATCACTGGAACCTGCTTTATACTGCGCTGATCCCGTCTTTCCACCAGCCTTATAACTGCCGGCAGAAAGGGCGGTCGCCGTTCCACTCGTCACGGTTTCCCTCATATATCTTCTCAAGACAGCTGCCTCTTCCGTAGACAGCAGCTGCTTTGCCTGCTCCGGCTCATTTTTTGTAACCACATCGCCATCATGCGTCTGAATGCGGTCAACCAAATACGGTTTCATTAACACCCCGTCATTTAATGCTGCACTTACAAGAAAACTATTTTGTAGTGGCGTCGTCAGAACCGTTCCCTGTCCAATCGCCGCCTGCATAATATCTCCGGTCGACGCCTTATCCAATGAAAACCGGGAAGACTTCTGCTCCAATTCTTTGATCGGCAATGTTGTATTATAATAAAACTGTTCACAGAGTTTTGTCCAGGATTTCGTATTCAATCCGCTTCCGATCTGCGCAAAGGCGGCATTACAGGACTCTGCAAATGCCTGCTTCAGATTTATCTTTCCATGCACTTCGTTGCCATAACAACGGATGCTTCCGTCTCCGGTTCCGATCTTTCCGGTACAACGGTACGAAAATTTGTTGAAATCCTCGTTTTCACGCATGTATTCGAGCAGCGTGTACAATTTAAACGTCGATCCCGGCGGATACAATCCCTGTGTCGCGCGGTTATAGAGCGATGAATTGTCCGAAGAAGCCTGGGTCAGTCTTTCCCAGTTTGCTTCCAGTTGATTTGGATCATACGTCGGTTTGGACACCATACATAAAATCTTTCCCGTGTCCGGCTCCATAACCACCACCGCTCCCCGATGACTTCCGAGAGCTTCACTCGCCGTCTGTGACATTTTCAGATTGAGTGTCGTCACCACATCATTTCCGGGATTTTTCTTTCCTTTTAATTCGTTGATCAGTGCGGTCATCTGATTAATGCCGGAAGTAAGCATCGTATAACTTTCGGATGCCTCAAGTCCGGTCTTCCCGTGTGTCGCACGTCCTACCACATGGGCAAACAAACCCTCATACGGATATACTCTTACTTCATTTCCACTTCCGGTTTTCTGTGTTTTGGCAAGTACAGCTCCACTATCGGAAAGAATGCTTCCTTTTGTCACTCGTTCTGCCATCAGATCCTGCCGTTTATTGTAACTGTTATTTAGAATCCGGTCCGTATCCCCCGACAAAAACCAGATCACATACCCTGCCATAAAAACAAACAGTGCCATGACAAGATACGTTACCGTCGCCATCTCGCGGTTCATCCGTTTGTGCTTTTTCTTATCCTCTGGATTTTCGTTTGGAAGATTCTTTTTCTGTCTCTTCTTCAAGGCTCTCCTCCTCTTTTCCGTTTAACACATACATACCCTGTATGACACTGAATATAATGATCGTCGTTACAATAGAACTTCCTCCGTAACTGATAAGAGGGAGTGTCACTCCGGTGGATGGAATAAATTTTGTAACACCACCGACACATAAAAACACCTGAAAGATAAATACCACACTAAGTCCAAATGCAGTCAGTTTATAAAACTGTTTTTTCATCTTCATCGCAATGTTTACAAACATAATATAACTGCTCAAATAGACCATGATAAGGCAGATAGCAAACACACCGCCAAGTTCCTCCGAAATCGCCGAAAACACAAAATCACTTTCTACGACAGGAACACTTCCCGGCAGTCCTTTTCCTAATCCCATACCGATAAATCCACCGGTTCCGATGGCAAACAGAGACTGCGCCACCTGGTAACCGCCGCCGCGGATCTCTGCCCAGGGATCACGCCATGCCTGTACACGGGTCTTCACATGCGAAAACAAATGATATGCCACGATCGAAGCCAGCGTACCGCCGGCAAGCCCGGCTCCCAGATACTGCACTTTTGTCGTCGCCACATATAACACAAATATATAAGTCACAAAATAGATCAGAGCGGCACCCAGGTCCTTTTCTGCCACCAAAATCACGACATGAACTGCGGCCACCGCCGATATGATGACAATATGTTTAAATTTTGTCGTCTGGGATAAAAGCGATGCCATAAAAAATACATACAATATCTTTACAAATTCCGAAGGCTGAATCGCAATTCCACCGACACTGATCCAGTTTCTCGATCCGTATTTTTCCACTCCGATCACAAAAACCAGCATCAAAAACACAATCCCTATGGCGGCAAAATACCATCCCATTTTTTCCAAAATTCGGAATTTTTCGATAATCAGCGGTACAAAGATGCAAAGCACCATCGCCGCCGCTGCCAGAATAATCTGATGAACCGCATAGTCCGATGCCAGCCTGCCTAAAATGACAAAACCAACCATCATGCACATCATCATATTATTCAGCACCAGCTTTGACAATCCCTTATAACAAGCCTGATACACCTTAATAAAAATAAGATAAAAGGCAAATTCTGCCGCCCACAATCCGACATACATAATATCCTTATTTTCCATGATCAAGATTGCGCTCATGACCGTATGCAGAAGCAGTGTCAAGGTTCGCTGCGCAGCAAAGACACGGTTCTGCCTTTGTTTATTGTGTCCGGCAAAAGCACGAAACGAATAAAATGTATAAAGTGCAAACAGTAAAATGATCACATAACGTGCCATCTCTACGATAAAAAGTTCCATTGTTTCAAAACCTTTCTAATGTCATGAGGCTCTACCAATGCCAGATCAACCATCGGCAGGTCATCCTCACATTGTAATTCCTGCACCTTTCCTTCTTTCTCATAGCAGAAATTGCAACAATATTCACAAATTGGTACGGAGACAAACCCATCTTTTTTCGGTGTCGTAATTTCTAACGGCACCGGCTTACCTCCGGTTCGAAGGCAGTTTTCGGTCTGCTGGTTTACACAGCCCTTTGTCACCATCACGGCAAGCCTTCCGGCAGCCAGACTGACATGGTCTTCCATCCCAAACTTCTGATATACCTTCCTCGTCCGCTCATTCCACTGATACAGACGTGGTCCGGCAATCCGCGGAAGGTGGTCGATCTCCAATTGTTTTAGTATCGTCAAATGTTCCAATGACTGAATCAGAATCCCCGCCAGATTTCCTTTCTGCAGTTCCTGACCATATTGTTTCCAAATCTGCAGGAAATGTTTCCTTGCCGGAAGATCCAAAATCACCGGAAGTGAGATCATAAAAGGAAGATCCCCCATCGTATCGGCCAGCTCTTTCCAGCTCTTTCCCGGGAACCATTCCAAGGGAAAAACCGGTAGGATTTTTGTGTTTCCTTCTGTTTGAATTGATTTTACCTCATAAATTTGTCGAAAATCTGTCACATTTGCAAACAAATGTTCTTTTTTTGTTTTTTTCGATCTTGCCGGCGTTTCTGGCCGTTTTGCAGGAATTTTCCGACGTTTTTCCAACTGTTTTTCTTTCAATTTCTGTCCGAGTTCAGCAAATCCTTCCCGGCGCAGCGCCGCGATCTGCCCGAGCGGCAGGAACGCCCCCTCTTCCACCGAGACTTCCAGAGAAGAAAAGGTAAACTCACTTTCCCCTGTCTTATGAAGGCGCTTACGGACATCTTCTGCGGAAACCGCTTTCCCCTTTGCCGGTTCAGCTTGGATTCCTGTCACTTCGCAGGAAACTGCACCACAGGAAAGCTGAAGACGCATTTCTTTTCCAATTTCTGCCTGAAATGTTCCCTGGACCGGCAGTTTGTCTTCCTTCTTTTCCTGTTCCACAGCTGCATCAATTTCTTGTAAAAGGGCTGCATTTTTTGTACGAAACACTTTCTGCCCCGGTTTTATCACACAGCCTTTTTGATATCTCGCCGTCACTTCAGCCGGTGGAACACAGCCGTTTTTGACCGTATACTCGTACAGCTTTTCACCCTTTGCATCGCGGAATTCAAGGACATCCTGATAAGAAATCTCCTCTGTCAGCCGGTACACCACTTCTCCTTTTTTCACGCGGAGAACCGTTCCCACTTCGACACCATAATGTCCATTTTTGTCTTTATAAATAATCTCTTTTTTGTCTTTTTCAAACAAATAGCCTTTGCAGAATCCACCACGATTATACAGATCCATCAGCTTTTTTACATCTTTCTCCAGTTCTTTATCGTTTGGCCGGATTCCCGCCTCATGCGCATCCGCATACATACGGTATAATCTTGCTGTCATGGCGGCATATTCTAACTTTTTCATGCGACCTTCGATCTTAAACGAGTCCACACCGGCATCCATCAATTCTCCCACCTGTCCGAGCGTACACATGTCCTTCGGGCTCAGATAGTATCCGGTTTTTCCGGATGACAACCGATAAGGAAGGCGGCAAGGCTGAGCACACATGCCACGGTTTCCGCTTCTTCCACCGATTGACTGGCTCATCATACACTGCCCGGAATAGCAGTAACACAAGGCCCCATGAACAAACACTTCCATCTCAAGATCGGTATGTTTACGCATCTGTGCAATCTCGCCGATGCTAAGTTCTCTGGCCGGCACGACACGGGTCACTCCATACGGTTTCCACTGGTTCGCCCCGTCTGCCGTAACAATCGTCATCTGGGTACTCGCATGGATATCCAGAGCCGGAAATGCCTCATGAATAAACTGCATCACCCCAATATCCTGAACAATTACCGCATCCAATCCATTGTCATAAAGCGGCAGAAGAAGATCATACAGATGGTCTTCCAATTCTTCGTCTGTCAAAAGCGTATTGACAGTAAGGTATATTTTCTTGTCCCGGGCATGGGCAAAATCAAGAATATCACACAATTGCTCCACCGACGGATTGTCCGCAAAAGCTCGCGCAGAAAACCTCTGTGTCCCTGTATAAATTGCATCTGCCCCATGCAGCATGGCAGCATAAATCCCATCTACCGAGCCGCCCGGTGCCAATATTTCTACACTCATCGTTCTCTCCATTCTGAAACATCCGTAGAAAGACAGACGAGAAACAAGTGTCTCCGCTGTTTCCCGTCCATTTCTCTGTTCTTATCTTTTTCCTTTGCGGTTTCTCGATTCCAAATCCGTAATACGGCGTTCTGCCGCTTCCAATTTGGCTTTCAATTCTCCGCGTTCGCTCTCGCCCTGCTCATATTTTTCTTTCCATTCTGCCGTTCCGTCTTCCACCTTTTTATTAATATCAGCTTTTGCTGCTTCATATTTTTTCACAAGATCGGCTTTTGCTGTCTCAAATTTTTCTTTCAATTTCTTGCCATCCTGCGTATATTTTGCTTTTGCATCTGCCAGATCTTTTTTGCTCTTTTCACGGAGATCCGCAAGTTTTTCTTCCTGCTTGTCATATTTTTCCTGCAGCGATGTTTCTCTCTTCGCAGCTTCTTCCAAATCTTTTTTCAGCTGCTCGATTTCTTCGTTCGCCGCCTCTAGCTTTGTCTTCGTTGACGTTTTTTCTGCTTCACTTTCGGATACCTTTTTTTCTGCCTCGTTTGCTTTGGAAACGTTTTCCTGATTGATGACATTGAGTTCCACCACTTTTTTCTCGGACGTCTCCAATGTCTTACGAAGTTCTTCCATCTGCTCTTTCAGTTCCGCTTCTGCCGTCTCCTGCTCCAAAATCTTATGCTTCATCTCAAGAACCATCTTGTCCTTGCGCTCATTATCTTTCATCACAGACTTGACATCGCGGTCCACCTTAAAATAATCATCTGCAATATTAATCGCCAATAAAATATTTTTCAGTTCAATATCCATATTGGCATAATATTCTTTTTTCTGAAATTCCGAAAGTTTGCTGTTAATATACGTAGCCACTTTCTGGATATAATCTGCGCTTTCAAATCCACAGAGTGTATATTTACGACCATTGATCAATACATCTACATCATTTTTACTTTTCATGCCAGTCCCCGTTCCTTTATCTTTACCAATAAATGGCAGTTTTTAAAAATATCTCTATTTAATTTTACACGAAATTCTGCATTCCGTCAAGATTGAACTACAGCCGGTTGAGGAAACTTGACGGCTCCAGCAGTTCTTTAAATTTCACGATATGATAGTCAGCTTTTTTTGTATTCTCTTCCCACTCTGCCTGTGCTGCCGGATCATATACCGCAACCGTCCGGAATCCCCCGGTTCGTGCAGCTTCGATTCCTTTCGTAATATCTTCAAATACAAGACACTGTTCCGGCCGACATTTCATTTTCTCTGCCGCTTTTATGTAAATGTCCGGAAATCCCTTGCCCCGCTCTACTTCGGAGGTTTCCGTAACCGCTTCAAAATAATCAAATACACCATTTCGGCGGAGACAGGGTTCAAATAAGGTGCGATACGAAGCGGTCGCCACGCCCAGATGAATGCCCTGCTGTTTCATCCATTCCAGCACTTCCCGCACATAGGGTTTGATCTGAACCCTCTCGTGGTACATCTGTGCTGCCATGCGGTCCCATTCCGCGATCACATCCTTCACCTTTTCCTTTAAGTCAAACCGCTTTATCGTGTATTCTGCCGTCTCATGGAAACCCATCGCGGCAATGGCCTTCGGATAATCCGGTGGAACATCAAATCCACGTTTTCCCAGAAAATCGATATCCACCTGATTCCAGACCCACATGGAATCCAGCAGCGTTCCATCCAGATCAAATATTACACCTTTTATCTCCATGTTTCATTGTATCCTTTCAAAAAATCTGTCTTTCTCAAGATCCCCGATCACTTCCTCGGCAATCCGCGCATGTCCGGTCTTATTCGGATGCGGATCAATGCCACGCAGCGAGATCATGCGGTTGACACACACTTCCCGGCTTTCTGCAAAAGCAGAACTCACATCCGCGATCCGAACTCTTGGCGTTCCTTTTATTGTACCCGAATTTGCAAAAACTTGCAAGGTCTCAATCTCTTCATAACTGTTGTTTAATCTTCCAATGTACCGGCTCGCTATACTTTTGATATTGATCCCAAAGACCTCATCCATCGTAAATGACACGTCATCGCAGGGATTGTAAATATTATTCATAACAATTTCCGCCTTCGGTGCCCTTTTTTCAATTTCTTCTACCAGCTGAGGCAATGTCACTTGAAACTCCGTACAGGCTTTGGAAAACAACATATCACCCTCTTTTTTTAGTTTTTCCACATCCGGGCTTTGGGATAAATACTGCATCAGGTCATTGGAGCCGATCGACACCGTAACCAGATCCGCCTCTTTCAATGCTTCATTGTATTCTTCATAATGCGGATTAGAAAAATCTGTAAGGCGTACTAACAATTCTTTGCTCTTTAATCCATTTTCCCCAAAATTCCACGCATACACTCCTTCGCAGACCGATTCCAGTTTTTTCTGCACCAGCGCGACATAACTATCATTTTGCACATCTTTCAGACCATATCCCCCCGCAATACTGTCTCCCAGTGCTACATACCGTACAATTTTTTCCTCACAGTCACCGGTAGAAAGTTCTTTTCCGGACAAAAGAAAAAGCAGGCAAATACCGGCTGCAATGATCAGACGAATCCATTTCACGAACCTTCCCCCTTTCCTGTAAGTAGTTTAACAGGGGTTAGTATCTCCGCTTACGGATTCTTTTATTCAACATTACTGCTTGCATTTCCTGCTTTTTTTCTGCCAGTTACGGCAGCATATATTTTTGTTTATACACCTCATATCTTGCATTAAACCTGGAATCTTTTCCCTTGTCTAACGTATCCAGATATTCATGGGTGTCAAAAGCCTCTTCTTCGCTTTGGATCACGCACACGCCGATGTTTGAGCAATGATCTGCCACACGCTCAAAATTGGTTACCAGATCATTTAACACAAGTCCGGCATCCATCGTACATTTTCCTTTTTCCAGGCGCTTGATATGACGTTTTTTTACTTTTTTTGTCAATCGATCTACAACTTCTTCCATCGGTTCGATTTCTCGTGCCTGCTCAGAATCCTCTTCCAGGAACACCGTTACTGACAAATTTAATATATCCTGAATGATCTTTTCAAATACCTTCAATTCTTCTTTTGCTTTATCCGAGAAAACAATTTCTTTTTCTTTTATCTTTCTCGCAGACTCTTCGATGTTCATCGCATGATCGGAAATTCTTTCAAAATCACTGATGGAGTGCAGGATCATGGATAACGTTTCTGCATCCTGCTGCGATAAATTTTTCGAGCTTAATTTCACAAGATAACTTCCCAGTTCATCTTCATAATGATCGACTTCCTCTTCCTTCTGATACACTTTTCTAGCAGTCTTTTCATCGTATTCATCGAGAAGGCTCATCGCATCAAAGAAGCCCTGTTTGGCTGTTTGCGCCATTGTCATTGCCACTTTTTTACAACGCTCCATGGCAAATGCCGGCTGTTCCAAAAAACGTTCATCAAGAAGTGTTCCCATTTCTTTCTGCTGTTTTTCTTCTTCCGTCTCCTGGATACTGAGATAGGCCAGTTTTTCAAGACCTCGTGAAAATGGAAGCAGTAACAGCGTTGCTACCACGTTAAACACACTGTGGATGACGGCAATTCCCATCGGACCAGCCGTATCTTCTACAAATCCAAACGGCACAATGGCATGAATACTGTAAAAACCTACCATAAACACTACGGTTCCGATCACATTAAAATACAAATGCACCAGTGCCGCACGCCGCGCACTCCGGTTTGCTCCTACACTTGACAAAAGAGCTGTCACACAGGTTCCGATGTTCTGTCCCATAATGATCGGGAAAGCAGTTCCATAGGTGATCGCACCGGTTGCACATAATGCCTGCAGAATACCGACAGACGCCGAAGAACTCTGGATCACGGCAGTCAGCACAAGTCCCGCAAGCATTCCCAGGATCGGGTTGCTGAACATGGTAAGAATGCCTGTAAATTCCGGCACATCCGCAAGAGGTGCCACGGCACCGCTCATCGTTTCCATACCAAACATCAAAATGGCGAACCCCACTAAGATCATACCGATGTCTTTCTTTTTCTGGTTATTGATAAACATGATAAAAATGATACCTATAACTGCAAGAACCGGCGAAAAATTCGATGGTTTCAAAAACTGCATCCAGAAATTGTCACTCTCAATCCCGGACAAACTTAAGATCCACGATGTGATCGTCGTACCGATATTGGCACCCATGATAATTCCGATCGCCTGCGACAGCTTCATAATACCGGAATTCACAAAGCCAACGACCATAACCGTCGTTGCCGATGACGACTGAATTACTGCTGTCACGAGTGCACCAAGGCACACGGCACGGATCGGACTGGATGTCAGTTTTTCCAAAATCCTCTCTAATTTTCCTCCTGAAACTTTTGTCAGTCCCTCGCCCATTGTATTCATTCCATACAAAAACAAGGCAAGGCCGCCAAGCATGGATAATACTCCAAAAATGTCCATGGGGTTCTCCTTTCAAATCACGTATTTTACATATTTTTCACACTTCTTCATGATAGTATACCATTGTAAAATGCAAATATACCTTATGTAAAATCTATGTAAAATCTTATTCTCCCATGATTTGATAAAGTTCCTTCATGAAAGAAAGGGAACCAAAACAGACAACGACTGTGCCCTTTTCTTCCATTTTTTGTAATTCTTTCACTTCTTCCACTGCTTCCGCAAGGGAAGTACAGGACCGGCTCTGCATACCAAAAGAGGCAAGTTCTTCTGCTAGACTTTCCGCGGAAAGTCCCCTCGGTCCGGGTGCCTGAATGGTAAATATCTTCTGAAACAGGCTGTCTTCCGCTAGTTTCTGACACATCTTCCGGTGATCCTTATCGGCAAATACCCCCATGATCCCGATCCGTTTTTTGTCCGGATACATCTGTCGGAGCGATGCCAGCAGACTTTCCATCCCCTGCGGATTGTGTGCCCCGTCTGCGATCCATACCGGGCTTTTTTTCACGTAATCAAACCGTCCAAGCCACCTTGCTTCTGCCATTCCTTTCTGAATGATTTCCGGTGGCAGTGGTTCCAACACCTGCAAGGCAAGAAGTGCAAGGCACGCATTTTCGACCTGATACTGCCCGCACATCCGAATGGTATACGTTTCTCCCCGGTAGCAGAACTTCGTTTCTCCCGCCTCACAGGAAAGACCGCTGATCTCTTTTCGATTCAGAACATAAAGAGGGGCTTTTTTCTCCTCACAGCGGTTTTGAATGACCTGCAATGCTTCCGACGATTCCTGTACGGTCACAACCGGCGCTGCATTCGTAATAATTCCGGCTTTCTGCACCGCGATCTCTTCGATCGTATCTCCCAGAAATTTTTGATGATCCATCGCAATGGTCGTAACGACATTCATTTTTACATTTTTTACCACATTGGTAGCATCCAGTGCCCCTCCCATACCGGTTTCCAATACGACAAGATCACATTTCCACTCCGAAAAGGCCAAAAAAGCGAGCGCCGTTTCAATCTCAAAATCGGTTGGAACCGGCTGTCCTTTCTCTTTCATCTCACGAATGGCTTCTCCGATCCGCACATACCCGGCTTCGTATTCCTCTTCCGTAATATAGTGAGTTTTCTCACCCTGATTCCATTGTATTGTTTCGTTTTTCGAAAAAAGAGCGGGTGAAAAATATCGTCCTATTTTTCGTCCGCTCTGTGCCAATACGTTTGTTATAAATGTTCCCGTGGAGCCCTTTCCGTTCGTCCCTGCCAGATGGATAAAAGAACACGCATCTTGAGGATTCCCTATCTTAGAAAGCAGGAGGGAAATGGTCTCCAAGCCGGGTTGTATGGCGGCACCGGTCTGTACCGCCTGAATATATTGTCTCGTTTCCTTATAATTCATAACAACCTCGATCAGAAAAGGAATTAAGAAAGCAAGGTACGATCGTTTGCAAAATCTTCTCCGCTCACCTGTGCAAATTGATGAAGAAGATCATCGACGGTCAGCTTTTTCTTTTCTTCCCCTTCGATATCTAAAATAACTTTTCCATTATTTAACATAATTAAACGATTTCCGTTTGCAATCGCATCACGCATATTATGTGTGATCATCAATGTCGTCAAATGGTCTTTGTTTACGATGTTATTTGTCGCCTGCAGCACTTTGGCTGCCGTCTTAGGGTCCAATGCTGCGGTATGTTCATCCAACAGCAAAAGACGTGGCTTTTTCAATGCGGCCATCAACAGGGTAACTGCCTGTCTCTGTCCTCCGGAAAGCAGTCCGACTTTCGATGTCAGACGATCCTCCAAGCCAAGATCCAGAACCTTTAACATTTCACGGAACTGATTCCGCTCCTTCTGGGTAATTCCGATACGTAGTCCTCTGCTTTTTCCTCGGCGCATGGCAAGTGCCATATTTTCGTCAATTCCCATCGTCGCAGCCGTTCCCATCATCGGATCCTGGAATACACGGCCAAGATACGCAGCACGCTTATGTTCCGGCACTTTCGTAACGTCTTTGCCATCGATGATGATCTGTCCTTCATCGACAAACCATACTCCGGCAAGCGCATTTAAAAGTGTCGATTTTCCGGCACCGTTTCCACCGATCACAGTGACAAAATCGCCTTCTTTAAGTTTTAAAGAGAGTCCGTCAAGGGCAAGTTTTTCATTGACGGTTCCCGGATTAAATGTCTTGTAAATATTATTTACTTCCAACATTTTGAGCCCCTCCTCTCTTTACCGGTTTTACAATATACTTCTTTTTCCAGTATGGCAGTGCAAGGAACAATGCCACAACAAGAGCAGAAAGAAGTTTGAGAAGGTCAGTATCCAGACCAAACCAGATAACTACCTGCAATACCGCATAGTAGATCACGGCACCCAGTACGACACTGAGCAGTTTCAATGCAAAATTGTGGAACACTTTCTCAAATACCACTTTACCGATGATAACAGCGGCAAGACCGATTACGATCGCACCACGTCCCATATTGATGTCCGCAAATCCCTGATACTGGGAACAAAGGGCACTCGCAAGTGCTACCAGTCCATTGGAGATCATCAGACCAAGTACGATATTAAAATTCGTATTGATTCCCTGTGCACGGCTCATGTTCGGATTACATCCTGTCGCACGAAGAGAACATCCAAGTTCTGTTCCAAAGAACCAGTACAGGATTCCGATGATCACAATACAGAAAATGGCAACCACAAAGATGGAATTCTGATAAAATGGTACATTTTTTACATTTCGAAGTGACACAAGCAGATCGTAATTCATTACACTGATCGCCTGATTGGCACGTCCCATGATCTTTAAGTTGATTGAGTACAGTGCCAGCTGTGTCAAAATACCGGCGAGGATGGCCGGAATTCCCATAAACGTATGAAAAATTCCGGTTACCAGACCTGCTAACATACCGGCAATAAATGCTGCCAGCAGACTTACCCACACATTATAGCCGTTCAGCATCATCATGATACTGACCGCTCCACCTGTACACATCGAACCGTCTACGGTCAGATCCGCGACGTCCAGGATTTTGTATGTAATATACACTCCGATTGCCATAATTCCCCAGATCAGTCCCTGAGCGACTGCTCCGGGCATGGCACTAAATAACACTGAAATATCCAAAAAACCTTACCTCCGTTTTCGTCAGCTTATTTGGAAGCTTCGATTTTTTCGTATCCTTCCGGAATGTTAATTCCCAATTCCTTACAAATACTTTCGTTGTACTGTTTGGTTACTTTTGGTGCAAATTTTACTTCCATTGTAGAAACGTCTTTTCCATTTACCAAAACATCATAAGCCATCTCACCGGTTGTATAACCAAGGTCATAATAACTGATGGAAAGAGTTGCCACACCACATCCGTTACAGATTCCCTGCTCTCCGGCAACAACCGGAACTTTGGCAGGAACACATGTATTGCGGATCACTTCGGTATTGGAAGCTGCTGTATTATCGGTAGGTACATAGATCACTTCGCTGTTTTTCGCTGCATTGCTTACTACGGATGCAATATCATTGGAATCTACGAAAGAATAGTTGGTACAAGTATATCCATCTTTTTCCAGATATCCTTTGATCGTCTCTACCTGATACAGAGAGTTCGCTTCTGCGGAACAGTAAAGAAGTCCTACTTTTTTCTTATCCGGGAACAATTCTTTGATCATCGCTGCCTGCTGATCGAGCGGGGCAAGATCCGAAGTACCGGATACATTAACACCTGTCGTCCCTTTCCAGTCTTTGATATTCAAAGCCGTACCATAATCGGTTACGGAAGTTCCGAGGATTGGAATATCTGTTGTGCCTGTCGCTGCCGCCTGAAGAGGCGCTGTTGCATTGGCAAGGATCAAATCTACGTTTTCTGAAACAAAGGAGTTTACGATGGTTGCACATGTTGGAGAATCTCCCTGTGCATTCTGCTCATCGAATTTCACTTTGTCACCCAATTTTTCGGTCAACGCATCTTTAAATCCTTTGGTTGCTGCATCCAATGCTTCATGCTGTACCAGCTGGCAAATACCGATGTTATACGTTTTTCCATTGTCCACTGCACCACCGGAAGTTGTTCCTGTCGTGTTGCCACCGCCACAAGCAGTCAAAGACATCGTCATCACTGCAGTAAGTGCTACTGCGATCAATTTTTTCAATTTCATAAGGAGTACCTTCCTTTCTCTTTCTCCGGCACGTCTGTTTATTTTACAATACGTACCTTGATTACACCATCAATTGCCTGCAATTCATTTACCAATTTCTCTGTCGATGGGTTGCAGATATCGAAAATTGTATACGCATAATCGCCGCGGCTCTTATTTACCATGTTTTCGATGTTAATGCCATCGTTTGCAAATAACGTAGTAAACTGTGACAACATGGAATGTACGTTTTTATGTGCTACCGCAATACGGCCTTCTGTCGCACATATTCCGGCATCACATGCAGGATAGTTTACAGAATTCTTAATATTACCGTTTTCAATAAAGTCACGGATTTCTTTTACTGCCATCTTCGCACAGTTATCTTCAGACTCCTGCGTAGAAGCTCCCAAATGAGGAGTTACGATGGTATTTGGAAGATTTACTGTTGTAGGATTTGGGAAATCCACTACGTATTTCTTCACTTTTCCGCTTTCAAGTGCTGCTTTCATATCCGGCTCATTTACCAGAGTATCACGGGAGAAGTTCAAGAATACAACGCCATCTTTCATTTTATCAAAAGCAGCTTTGTCAAACATTCCCTTCGTAGAATCCAAAAGAGGTACATGTACTGTGATAAAATCGCAGACATCATAAATCTCTTCGTATGTCTTTACGATCGTGATATCGCGGGACATATTCAATGCATTATCTACAGAAAGATATGGATCACATCCATATACTTCCATGCCAAGACGGTTTGCTGCATTGGCAACCAGTACACCGATGGCTCCCAAACCGATGATTCCAAGTTTTTTACCGGCAATCTCGGTTCCTGCAAATGCTTTTTTTGCTTTTTCTGCTGCTTTGGCAATACCCTCGTCGTCTTTGTTTTCCTTAGTCCACTCAATACCGCCTACGATATCACGGGAAGCAAGAAGCATTGCTGCGACCACAAGTTCTTTTACGCCGTTTGCATTGGCTCCCGGTGTATTAAATACAACGATTCCTTTTTCTGCACATTTGTCCAAAGGAATGTTATTTACACCGGCTCCGGCTCTCGCTACCGCCACCAGATCATCGGACAATTCCATCTCATGCATGGAAGCACTTCGAACCAAAATTGCCTCTGCCTGTGCGGCATCATCTACCATCTCATAATTGTCATCCAACAAATCCAGACCGCATTTTGCAATTGGATTTAAGCAATTTACTTTTACACTCATTACAGATTCTCCTCTTCAAATTTCTTCATGAATTCAACCAATTTTTCTACACCTTCCTTAGGCATAGCGTTGTAAATACTTGCACGCATTCCGCCGACAGTACGATGTCCCTTTAAGTTTTCAAGTCCTGCCTCTTTTGCCTCTTTGACAAATTTAGCATCCAGCTCATCACTTCCTGTGACAAACGGTACATTCATCAAAGAACGATCTTCTTTACGAACGGTTCCTTTGAACAATTTACTGGAATCCAGGAAATCGTAAAGGATTTTTGCTTTTTCTTCGTTGCGCTGTTTCATCACTTCAAGACCGCCCATTTTCTTGAGCCATTTGAATACTTTACCGCAGATATAAATACCGTAAGCAGGAGGTGTATTGTAAAGGCTCTGTGCATCTGCGTGAATCTTGTACTGAAGCATCGTAGGTACTTTTTCATCTACGCTCTCAGGAATCAAATCTTCGCGGATGATCACGATAACAACGCCGGCAGGTCCGATATTTTTCTGAACACCGCCATAGATGACACCATATTTTGTCACATCCACAGGTTCTGACAAGAAGCAGGAAGAAACGTCTGCTACCAATGTCTTTCCTTTTGTATTTGGCAGTGTTTTGTATTTTGTTCCGTAAATTGTATTATTTTCACAAATATATACATAATCTGCATCCTCATCGATCGGCAGATCCGAGCAATCCGGTATGTAAGAAAATGTTTTGTCTTCGGAAGAAGCGATCTTATTTGCTTTTCCATATTTGCAAGCCTCTGTATACGCTTTTTTTGCCCACTGTCCGGTTACAATATAGTCCGCAACACCATTCTTCATCAAATTCATAGGAATCATGGCAAACTGCTGGGAAGCACCGCCCTGAAGGAACAATACTTTGTAATTGTCCGGAATATTCATCAAATCTCTAAGATCTGCTTCTGCTGTCTTAATGATCTCATCGTATGCTTTGGAACGATGGCTCATCTCCATTACAGACATCCCTGTTCCTCTGTAATCAAGCATCTCATCTGCTGCTTCTTGTAAAACTTCCTCTGGTAATACAGCTGGTCCAGCTGAAAAATTGTAAACTCTAGCCACGGCTAAAACCTCCTTAAAATATTTATCTAAAATCATAGATTATGATTCTGACTTCTTTAAATCTTCTTCCGTAAAGGCTTTTTCAATCGCCTCTCCGGGTGCCACCATCGGCCACACTTTGTCATCCTGATCCAGAACACAGCAGATCACTACCGGACCCTTTTCCTGCATTGCCTGTTTCAGTACATCATCTACTTCTTCTCGTTTTGTTACCAAAAATGCCTTTGCACCAAGTGCTTCGGACACTTTTACATAATCCACTTTATCTTGAAGAATCGTACTTGAATAACGTTTACCATAGAACAACGTCTGCCACTGGCGAACCATACCAAGTGCATGATTATCAAACACGACCTGAATGATCGGAATATCATAACGGGAAGCAGTTGCTAACTCGTTCATATTCATACGGAAACATCCGTCTCCGGCAATATTAAATACCGTCTTATCCGGATTTCCGACTTTCGCTCCGATACAAGCACCCAGTCCGTATCCCATCGTTCCCATACCACCGGAACTAAGGAAAGAACGTGGATTTTTATATTGATAGTACTGTGCTGCCCACATCTGATGCTGTCCGACGTCTGTCGTAATGATCGCATCTCCCTGTGTCGCTTCATTGATGCGTTCGATCACATACGGACCGGTAAGCACATCCTCACGATAGGTCATTGGAAGTGCCGCTTTCCTTGCAAGTACTTTATCAATCCATGCCTTATGATACTGGTTTTCTAATTTTTTATTGAGAATTTCAAGTACGGCCTTCAAATCTCCTACGATAGAATAATCTACCTGGATATTTTTATTAATTTCAGCCGCATCGATATCGATATGAACAATCTTTGCATTGGTAGCAAATTTCTTTGCATTTCCTGTAACACGATCAGAGAAACGAACACCAAGCGCAAGTAACAAGTCACATTCTGTCACACTCAGGTTTGCCGTCTTGGTTCCATGCATTCCCAGCATACCGGTATAATATTCATCGGTCCCGTCAAAGGCACCTTTTCCCATCAAGGTATCCGTTACCGGTGCATCTACTTTTTTGACAAATTCCTTTAATTCCGCACTGGCACCTGACAAAATGCATCCGCCACCGACAAAGATCATCGGTTTTTCTGCCTTGCGGATTGCCTGAAGCACATCTTCAATGTCTTTTTCACAGATCGTATCGGTCTGTCTCTGAATCAGATCCGGTGTCTGTGGTGTAAACTCTGTCACAGCGGCAGTTACATCCTTGGTAATATCCACAAGAACCGGTCCCGGTCTGCCGGTCTGTGCGATAGCAAAGGCACGGCGTACCACTTTGGCCAGATCATTGATATCTTTTACAATGAAACTATGCTTTGTGATTGGCATCGTAATACCCGCAATATCCACTTCCTGAAAACTGTCTTTTCCAAGTAATGGAAGTCCGACATTGCATGTGATAGCTACCATCGGAACAGAATCCATATAAGCGGTCGCAATTCCGGTTACCAGATTGGTTGCACCCGGACCACTTGTCGCCATACAAACTCCGACTTTTCCGGTAGAACGCGCATAACCATCGGCTGCATGGGATGCGCCCTGCTCATGGGATGTTAATACATGTCTGATTTTATCCTGATAACGATACAATTCATCGTATACATTCAAAATCGCTCCGCCGGGATATCCAAAAATTGTGTCTACCCCTTGTTCCAATAAACATTCGATTAAAATTTGGGAGCCATTTAATTGCATGAAAATGCACCTCTTTCTCGTTAATATTTTCGTGTTTCACCCTCACTGTGCTGTGAGTTCTTTAAAACTCCTGTTTCAAGATTGCTCCGGTATTCCCGGATGTTACCATATTGGCATAACGTGCCAGATAACCGGTCGTTACCTTTGGTGCTCTCGGTTTCCAGTTTTTCTTTCTCTCGGCAAGAACTTCATCGCTGACATCTAACTGCAATGTATTTTCCGGAATATTGATCTTAATGATGTCGCCCTCTTCTACAAGTGCGATCGGACCACCGACTGCTGCCTCCGGTGATACATGACCGATGGAAGCTCCACGGCTTGCTCCGGAAAAACGTCCATCTGTGATCAATGCCACCGAAGAGCCAAGTCCCATACCTGCGATTGCTGATGTAGGATTGAGCATCTCTCTCATACCGGGGCCGCCTTTTGGTCCCTCATAACGGATCACGACAACATCGCCGGCAACGATCTTTCCACCTTTGATCGCTGCGATCGCATCTTCTTCACAGTCAAATACGCGGGCCGGTCCTTCATGAACCATCATTTCTTCTACAACTGCAGAACGTTTAACAACGGCAGAATCCGGTGCCAGATTTCCCTTCAAGATGGCGATTCCGCCAGTCTGGCTGTATGGATTGTCGATTGGACGGATGACTTCCGGATTGCGGTTGACAACGCCCTCGATATTTTCTCCAACCGTCTTTCCGGTTGCTGTCATCAGATCAGTGTACAGCAAGCCTTTTTTATTCAATTCATTCATAACGGCATAAACACCGCCTGCTTCATTGAGTTCTTCGATATAAGTGTGTCCGGCCGGTGCGAGGTGGCAAAGGTTTGGAGTCTTTGCACTGATCTCGTTCGCCAGATCCAGATTCAGATCCACACCGGCTTCATGTGCGATCGCCGGCAGATGAAGCATACTGTTTGTCGAACATCCAAGTGCCATATCGACGGTAAGTGCATTCAAAAATGCTTTCTCTGTCATAATGTCTCTTGGACGGATATTTTTATTATAAAGCTCCATTACTTTCATACCTGCATGTTTCGCAAGTTTGATTCGTTCGGAATAAACGGCAGGAATCGTACCATTTCCCTGAAGTCCCATACCAATTGCCTCCGTCAGGCAGTTCATACTGTTTGCGGTATACATACCGGAACAGGAACCACAGGTAGGACAAGCATGGCTTACAAAATCGTCTACTTCTTCTTCCGTCATTTTACCTGCTGCATGTGCACCGACTGCTTCAAACATACTGGAAAGACTGGTTTTCTTTCCCTGTACATGACCGGCAAGCATCGGACCACCGCTGACAAATACAGTCGGAACATTGACTCTGGCTGCTGCCATCAAAAGTCCCGGTACATTTTTGTCACAGTTTGGCACCATAACGAGTGCATCAAATGCATGAGCAAGTGCCATACATTCGGTAGAATCTGCGATCAGGTCACGGGTAACAAGTGAATATTTCATTCCGACATGTCCCATCGCAATCCCATCACATACAGCAATCGCCGGGAATACGACCGGTGTTCCGCCAGCCATCGCTACACCTAGCTTTACTGCCTCTACAATCTTATCAATATTCATATGACCAGGGACGATTTCATTGTACGAACTGACGATACCAACAAGCGGTTTTTCGAGTTCCTCTTTTGTCATACCCAATGCGTTAAACAAAGAACGCTGAGGTGCTGTCTGCATCCCCTTTTTCACTGAATCACTTTTCATTGATTTAACCTCCATTCATTCCGGTTCAAATTTCATCTATCTATCGTCTTTTTATCGAATCTCATCGCAAATGGCTTTTCCCATTTCCTCTGTTCCCAGACAAGTTTTTCCTTCATCCATGATGTCGATTGTGCGAAGCCCTTTCTTCAATACTGTCTTTACCGCATTTTCGATCGCATCGGATTCTTTTAACAAATTGAAAGAATACTTTAACATCATCGCTGCGGATAAGATCGTCGCGATCGGATTGGCCTTATTCTGTCCGGCGATATCCGGTGCAGAGCCATGACTTGGCTCATAGAGTCCAAGTGTTCCCTCTCCGAGACTTGCAGAAGAAAGCATACCGATCGATCCGGTTACCATGCTTGCTTCATCTGACAAAATATCACCAAACATATTCTCTGTCAAAATGACGTCAAACTGTTTTGGATCACGTACAAGCTGCATTGCACAGTTATCTACGAGCATGTCAGAAAGTTCTACCTCCGGGTAGTCTGCGCTTACTTCTTTTACGACTTTTCTCCACAAACGGGAAGAATCCAATACATTGGCTTTGTCTACACTACATACTTTTTTATTTCTCTTCATGGCAATATCAAATGCCCATTTGGCGATACGGCGAATCTCCGTTTCATTATATGTAAGTGTATCGGTCGCCTGAAGCTGTCCGTCTACTTCCTTCGTAAAGCGCTCTCCAAAATAAAGACCGCCGGTCAGCTCTCTCGTGACGACAAAATCAAATCCGCCCTCTGTCAATTCACTTTTCAATGGACACGCACCGCTCAATTCATCAAACAGCACGGCCGGGCGAAGGTTGCAAAATAAACCAAGTCCTTTTCGAATCTTCAGCAAACCTGCTTCCGGTCTCTTGTCCGGTGGCAGCTGGTACCAGTTGCTCTGTCCGACATTTCCTCCGACGGCTCCGAGCAGTACGGAATCGCTTTTCTTTGCGCGCTCCAATGTCTCATCGGTCAATGGCTCTCCATACGCATCAATGGAACATCCGCCCATCAACAGTTCTTCATACTCAAATGTATGGCCGTATACCTCCCCAACTTTATCTAATACCTTCTTTGCTTGTGTTACGATCTCCGGGCCAATACCATCCCCGGGAATCACTGCAATATGAAAATTCATGGCTTCCTCCTCGTTGATATAGTTCTCCATAATTATTAACTTTTTAAGTATATAGCAAAATGACGTTCACTGTCAAGTCTGCGTAACATTTTTTTCAATTTCCTCTTGTAAACGATATCATCTTATAATAAACTAATAAGTAACAATATCTATGCTAGGAGGACAAGTATATGGAAGCAATAGAAAAGATTGATTTCGAAAAAGTAGGAAAACGTATGAAAAAGCTGCGTAAAGAACAGCGCATCTCTCAGGATCAGGTAGCAAAAGACCTTGGTGCTACGATTTCCTTCGTCAGCAACATTGAAAATAATTATACCAAAATCAATCTTCGTGTACTTCTTTACTACGCCCAGATGTGTCATGTTTCCGTTGACTACTTATTGAGTGCAGGAAATCCACGAATGATCAAAGCCGACAATATTTCTACATTAGATGAAGATATTCTGCGTGTATTGCAGAATTACAATAAAACCGAAAAAGAACGTATCTTGAAAATGTTAAAAATCGGCAAAGATCTGGATCCGGATGCCAACGTCTGAAATTTTTCTTCAGTAACTATTCAGGGCCTAATAGGGCTCCCCTCCACATATGAGCATTTTTAGCCTTGACAAAGGCGGGAAAAGAACACAAAGTGTTCGAAATGCGAATGTGTGGCAGGGGAGTCCTGAATAGTTATCTACTCACATCAAATGTACTGCTGCCGCATTGCGGTTTTCCGTCAGTTTATAAACAAGTACATTTCCTTCGTATCTTATGGATCACACGCGAAATCTGCGGACGACATGGACGAAGCCACAGCCATATGCGGGAATACAAAAGATAAATAACATTTAACGTGGAAATTTCGTGCCCGTTTCGTAGGATACCTGTCATTTTTCCCTTAATCTGCGAGGCTTCAAGGGGACCTTCGATCTCTTTCTGATTATCGCCCACCAAAAAAAACGCATCTCCTTCCCTCTTCCAGATGCGGTGAAGAACAAGTATATTTTCATCCATTCTGCGGTATAACACCACATCGCCCCGACGCAGTGATTCCGACGAAACACGTTCCACAAAAACCTCATCGCGTCCCGGAACGATCAGCGGATACATACTGTATCCCCGCGGCTTGATACGAAGCCGCTTTCCCTGCTCCAATAACTTCTCAATATCCATTCGATCCTCCTGCAATTTTCTTTGCAACAATTATAGCATTTTCACGCGAAAAATGCTATAATATTTTCTATCTGATGCCTGCGGGAAAATTGTAGCGAAAGGAGATTCCGATGAAACGAACGGACGGTTTTCTTTTAAAATATATCGAAGGGGTTCCTTATCTGCTCCCTTACGGTCAGCGGATTGCCGAACACCGGCGAAATCTGCGTCTCAATGAAACCAGTGCCTATCTCTGGGAAATTCTGCCGGAATGTGCTTCTCCCCATGAGCTTCATGAAAAAATGACAACTCACTGGGAGGCCGAAACAGCGGAAGAACGAGACCTGTTGTGGCAGGATCTGCAGGGGATCCTTGCACAATTTCAGGCATTTGGACTCATTGAACCTTTCCGGGAAGAATCAGGCCCCCAAAATTCTGTAAGTTATTATAACATTGCGGACATTCGGATTCGGATTCAGGGCGCACCGGATTCCCTGTCAGCTTTTTTTGCACCGTATGCAGCTGCGGATAGCACCTCGCCAGAACTTGATATACGGATTCACCCGTCTGCTCCTCTTTCGACGGCACCTCTTGGAGGTGAGCTGCTGGTATGCGATCCGGAACTCCAGATCGTACAGCAAACGGATGGCAGTGTGATCCACTTTCCTTCCCTGGTACACATTTTCGAAGTGCGGACAAACCGGGAAGACACTTTGGCAGACATTTTCTGTCTCCCGCCGTGTGAGGATGCGCTGACGGAAGAATTGATCCCGGTGATCCGCCTTTTATTTAACCGGTATGCCCAGACAAAGGGAATGCTTTTTCTGCATTCTGCCTCCCTTTTATATGAGGGAAAGGCATGGCTGTTTTCCGGTTCTTCCGGCACAGGAAAGTCCACGCACACAAACTTGTGGCATACCCTTTGGGGTACTCCGGTTCTGAATGGAGATTTGAATCTTCTTGCCATCAAAGACGGAAAACCTATGATCTATGGCACTCCGTGGTGTGGCACTTCCGGAATCAGCGACAGTGCCAGCTATCCTTTGGGGGGTGTCGTGCTATTAAAGCAAGCTGCCGAAGAACGGTTCGAAGTGCTTTCTCCGGATGAACAGATCATCGGATTGTTACAGCGTATCATCTCTTCGAGTGACACCTGTTTTTCCCTATGTAAAAATTTGGAAGTTATCGAAGAGATTACAAAACAGATACCGGTATTCCGCCTGCACTGCACAAAAGAGCCACAGGCTGCTATTTATATGAAAGAACAAATTGATGCTTTACGATAGAAAGGGGTAACATCTTGGCATTTGAAAAAATAAAACATGTTTCCAAACGGATCCGCGAAGGCGCACTGAAAACCATGCTCCATCAGACCCGCTGGATCTACGGTTATGCCAGACAATACTGGCTTGTCATCCTTTTTTATACTTTGATCGGACTTTTAGGAACTGTCGTTTCGCTGGGTTCCAGTCTTGTCTCCAAAGATCTCGTTGACATTATCACCGGCCACCAGACCGGTGCCCTTTTATCCACCTTTGCTGCCATGATCGGGCTCGCCATTGGTTCCACCGTGATGACGCAGCTTTCAAATTATGCCTCAAACTGGATCAGTTTAAAGGTAGACAATGAGATCAAAGCAGATATTTTTTCCAAAATGCTTGTGACCGACTGGGAATCCATCGCTTCCTATCACACCGGCGACCTTTTAACCCGCTGGGATGACGATGCATCCAATATTTCCAACGGCATTTTAAACTGGATCCCCAACCTGATCATCAACCTTTTCCGCTTTATTAGTGCCTTTATCATCGTTATTTACTACGATGCCAGTTTTGCCATCTTTTCCTTTCTTGGCGTCCCGGTCACCTTATTGATGTCAAAGACACTAATGAAACGTATGTTAAATAATAACCGACGCAGCGCTGCGATGGATGCAAAAATATCCGGCTTTAACCAGGAATGTTTTTCCAACATTCAGACAATCAAAGCCTTTAATCTGATTCCTTTATATGTAGATTATTTAAAACAGTTACAAAAGGACTATGTAAAAATGCGAATGGATTTTCAACGTATGTCAATGGTAACTTCCTTTTTGATGGCAACAATGGGACTTCTCGTCTCATACAGTTCATATGGCTGGGGAATTTACCGTGTTTGGGATGGTGTCATCAGTTATGGAACAATGACAATGTTTTTATCTTTGTCCAGTACACTTACCGGTACACTCAATTCCCTGATCTCCCTTGTACCAAATGCAATCAATCTGACCACATCTGCCGGTCGTATAATGGATATTTTAGATATGCCACGGGAAGATTTCAGCCACGATAAAGAGGTTCAGGCGTTTAAAAAGGAATCTGAGACTGCCGGCATCCACATTTCTATTGACCGACTTGATTACACGTACCACAATGGTACTGAGGTTTTCTGTGATGCCTCATTACAGGCGGCCCCACACGAAATTGTAGCCTTAGTCGGGCCTTCCGGCGAGGGAAAGACGACGATGCTTCGTTTGATCCTTGCACTTTTGACTCCCGGAAACGGAACGATCACACTGTGGAGTGAGCTTGACACTTCCCGAAAAACACTTTCCTTAAGCCCCTCCTGCCGTCAATTATTTTCCTATGTTCCCCAGGGCAATACCATGTTTTCCGGAACAATTGCTGAAAACATGCGCCATGTCAAACCGGATGCCACCGACGAAGAGATTAAAGAAGCCCTGAGTATTGCCTGTGCCTGGGATTTCGTCAATGCAATGAAGGACGGAATTCACTCTGTCCTTATGGAACGAGGCGGTGGGTTGTCCGAAGGGCAGGCACAGCGTCTTTCCATCGCCCGTGCCTTACTGCGCCGCTCTCCCATCTTACTGCTGGACGAAGCTACCTCAGCTCTCGATGTAGCAACCGAGCGAAAAATCTTAAAACGCATCCGAGAAGATACTACGCCTCGCACCTGCATCGTCACAACGCATCGTCCTACCGTATTATCTATGTGCGACCATGTCTATGAAATTCGTAACAAAACTTGTGTCATTTTGAAAGATTCAGAGATTGAACAGCGAATTAAAGATTTTTAAAAGGACCCTCTTTTTGAGGGTCCTTTATATAAATGCATACAAAATTTATCAATCCGTAAGTGCTACACTAGTAACTTGCAATCCTTGGTCTGCTTCTACGATCAAATCCCCCAACCCGATATTATCTGTCGGATTTTGATGATACGCATAAGAAATCACCAAAGTGGTACCTGTATTTGCTCCCTGAATCACTCCATTCGAACTTTTATACACTACCGGCATATTGAACGAAATTGTCATCGTCTGTGCATCTCTGGTATGATTTGATTTATGGATTCCATTTACCTGTATCCGATAATCACCACGTCCGTTCTGCGGTTTTTGATGTATATTCACAGTAATTGAATAGCATCCACTTGCTGCATAAACCCCTTCACTGTCTTCATCATTTACAAAAATTGTAGGTTTACTATATTTTTTCATGTTATCATCTCCTTACCATATAGTCTTACTATTTATATCGTCATTATATTACAACAATGAACCTACGTCAACAAAAATTATAACGAAATTATTATAAGTTTTTCGAAAACGTTTGTGTTTGATTTATCTTTCAAATAAATGTAATTTATTGCTGATCTTACCCCTTTTTTTTGCATTTTGGATTACCTTTTTTATCGTTGTTCTTCTTACTACTCGATTATTTCTCATAAAACGCCAGCCGGTTCGGAGCCAAAGGGCTGGCCAAAGGACAGGATATCTTCCTGTTTTAGGAAAATTAAGATGCATTTGATGATGAAATTCCCGGAAAAAATCTCTCCATCCATTTCCTCGGAGTGCTACCATTTGTTCGGATTCCACCGTTCCAAATTCCAATGACTGCAGAATCTCTTCCATAAATCCCCACATATCTTCCCCAGACACCATATTTACGATCAGGGGTTCTGCTGCCTCTTCTTCCAATCCCAGATACTGCACGCAGACCGAAGTAACCATATCGGAAAAGCCGGTAAGACCGCTCCGGGCTGTCAGCTTCTTATACTGTGCCAGCTCTTTTCCCGTCACGCCGTGTCTCCAAAATACAACCCAGTCGCAGAGCAGTTTCAGACCGAACCCTGCCCTCAGAAAATGCTGAAGCATATGAAGAAGAAGATAATACGCATGAATGCCATCCGGCAGCACCGGGAATTCTATCCCCATCAATTTCTTTTTTCCTGCCTGCACAGCAACTTCTTTTTGAAGTTCTTCCATAAGCCTGTTTGTTTCCTTGTCATCAAACGGTTCTGCCAGCAAAGTATGCAATTCCACCTCGACATGTTTCTCGGTCACATACACTTCGTGATGATTAACCGAATGTGCCGGATTTTTCACAAAACCAAGGTTTTCCATCCTTTCGCCCGCTTTCGGAAACTGTGCCGGATTCGGCAAAAAAAGATCGACATCTCCGCTTTTCCGAAGTTCCGGAACCGGATAAAATTCTGCCGTTGAGGCTCCTTTTAAAAGGACCACACTCACTCCTGCTTCCTGCAGTGTGCGAATAATCCGATGTTCCAGATAAAGCAGATGATAATTCTGCCGCACCGTCTTCCTCGCTTCTTCCCGGATGCATATTTTCACATTTTCCGGGATTTTCCCACATTCTTCCGGTTCGTCTAAAAGCGGATCCAGCAAAGAAAGGACGGCATGCTGTTTTGCCAGTTTTAAAATGCTGTTCCAATCCTGCTCTCCGTCTGCTTCGATTGGATTCTTTGCTCCGAGAACTTTTGCCAATTTGGCAAACAACCATTGTTTTTCTTTGTTCACGACGTCTTCCTCCGTTTTTTTATTAGCGACATAATCTTCTCCCACAAGAAGCAAAATTCCTTTGTACGCACATAACATACCAAAAAGATTACATTGGGAACCACCACACATACGCATATTCTCTTAAAAAATATCTCTGCCATGCTTCCTCCCATCTGCCGGCATAAAACATGGGTCAATACTCCCGCGGCAAGCACGATTCCGGTATAGAGTGCGTATTTTGCAAAATAATGAACCACCGGAACTTTCAGGGAATGCCGGTACAAAACCAGCGGCTCCACCCAAAAAGAGGTAAGGAGGGTACTGAAAAGTGTTCCTAAAAATACGCCAAACGCCCCACACTCCTTAGCGAGTACTATTGAAAAAACAATATTCAGCAAAGCGTTTGCGATGGATTTGTAACGGTCAAACCAAAAGAGTCCGAGCGAATCCCTAAACACCAATGCTGCCTGGCGCATTCCCAGGATAAAAAAGTTCAGACACAAAACAAACACAACATTTTCCGGGAATACATATTCTGCCCCAAAACTAAACTCTACAAACAGATTGATTAATTCATACAGACAGATTGCTGCAAAACCATACATCCATTGTCCGACAAAAAAGGAACTGGCAAAGACTTTACGGATCCGTTCTTTCCCCTGCGTGACACCAAGATTTCCGACACTTGCCGTAAGTCCCTGAAACATTCGAGTCATGATCGAATGCACCGATGCAATGATCAGATAATAATTGGAATAGCACCCTACACTGATCAGTCCTACCATCGCTGACAGGATAAGATTATCCGTATTATTTACCAGCACATCCCCGACTTTATGCATGAGCATCGCCCGGATATTCTGGTAAATACCACTTCGCTCCTCTTTCGGAATCGGCTTTATGTCTTTATCTTTTAAAAACGGATACAAACGGTCCGCTTTGTAAGAAATCCATATATTGTTGCCAATTGTTGCCAGTAACATCATGCACAAAAACAGGTAGAAATTTCGGGTTGTCAACAGAACCGTGATCTGCAATGCATCCTGTACGAGAATAGAAACCGTCATACTGATCTCTCCCAGATAACTGAGCTGGTGGGCGTCCAGCATGGATTTCTTATAAATAAGCAAATACGAAAATACAGAATTTGCCAGGTAAAGGAGATAGATCGCGATCAAATGATCGACCGATTCATATCCCTTCACAAGAAAATCCATAAACGGAATGACAGCAAGTCCGGCTGCCAGCACAAAGCCCCCCATAATATGGTAAATTTTGCGGTACAGCTGCATCAGGGATTTTTGTTTTTCTACGTCACCCTTCGCAACCGGTTCATATAAGGCATAAGTGATTGCCGTTCCCACGCCGAATTCCGAGAGAGAAAATACATTTAAAATATCCCAGAACAAACCATTGATCCCCACATAGGTCTGGCTGAGGCAGTGCGTGAACACCACTCTTGTGATAAATCCGGTCAAAAGCGCGATCATCTTTGCAATTATCGCTGTCGTCGTATTTTGAACCGAATGCTCTGTTCTGCTCTTTTCCTCCATTTTTTAAAATCCCTCATTTCTTTCTCGTAATTTCCTTCCAAATATGATAAGATACCTTTGAAAGGAGTTTATTATGTCAAAAAAATCTTACATCATATATATTATCCTGCTTATACTCGTGGTTTTTGGCATCGGCATTATGGTCTATGCCCGCTTTCGCACGCCTTCCTTTAAGGCAGCAAGCCAGTCGGAATCTGCGGATGCCGTCAGCAATCCGTATTGCGGATTTTATCATCTGTACGGCTACCAATTATCGGAAGAAGGGAATACCCCTGCCCAAAAATGGGTATCCTCTGTGCTTGCAAACGATGATAATTACATTGTCCTGCTTCAGATCAATCTGGTTAATTACAAAAATAAACCAATCAGCGATTCTGCTCTATCGCAGCTTGACAGCATTATATCATCTTTTGCCGCAGCAAACAAGCAGATCATCCTCCGCTTCTTATACGACTGGAACGGAAAAGCACTTCAAAGCGAACCGTCTTCCATCGAGCAGGTTTCCAGCCACATGGATGACGTTGCCCCTGTCGTAAATGCACACAAAGACGCTGTCTTTCTGCTTCAAGGCATTTTTACCGGGAACTGCGGAGAAATGAATCAGACACATTATGGTTCCAATGATGATATCCGTAGTCTGATAAAAGAACTTTCTTCCGTCATTTCTCCGGAAATCTATCTTTCCGTCCGCACCCCGGCACAGCTTCGCACGATTTTGGGAACGTCCTCACCTTTTGCTAATGCCTCTCCATATGACGGAAGTCTCTATGCCAGACTTGGTCTTTTCAATGACGGCATGTTTGGCAATGAATTTGACTGCGGTACCTACGACGACACGCCTCTTGCAGATACTTCCGACATTACGCAGAAAGGAACCCGCAAAGAAGAAATTGCCTTCCAGAGTAATCTCTGTTCCTATGTACCAAATGGCGGCGAGGCCGTTTTAGCAAATCCGTATAACGACCTTGCAAAGGCCATTCCGGATCTTTATGACATGCGCGTTTCCTACCTCAGCTGCGACCACGAGGCCTCCGTGCTGAACAAATGGAAAAATACAGCATATTCCGGCGAAGATACCGTATTTTCCGGAGTAAGCGGTTACGATTATATCCGCGCCCATCTCGGATACCGCTATGTACTAACCGGTACACAGGTATCTTTTTCCGGTTTATTTTCCTCCCATATTCAGTTTGAAATAACCGTAGAAAACCGGGGATTTTCTCCCTGTTACCGTCCTTTTGACGTCCAGCTGGTCCTGCAGGACAAAAACGGGAATTCTTTCCAATATCCGATTTCCTTTGATACACGGACAATTGACAGCCGGCAGTCAAAAACATGTTCCACTTTCCTTAAGCGATCGGAACTTTCCAAAGGAACCTACTCGCTTTCTTTAAAAATAAGTGACATTGCGACAAAAAACAAGATTTCTTTTGCCAATGCTTCTGTTAATGAAGATGGCAGTGTGCCACTTGGCACCTTGATCATTCCTTAATGCAATACAGACAGGGAAATCCCTTCTTCTGCCCCTTCGTTAGCAAACAGAACCGGATTTCCTTTTTCATCGTGCATCGTCAGTTTCCAATTTCCGGAGAAAAGATCTTCCTCGCAAACCATCTTGCATTTCTGTATCTTTCCCGGCCCCAAATATGCTAACGGCTGTCTGACGACACATTGCCATTTCTTATTGGATAACTTTTCCAAGTTCATGTAAATTTCTTTATAAGGAACCGCAAATCCGGTATTTTCGATTTCCAGTGTAACGATACTGCGGTGAAATCTTTTCCGCAGACTTCCCTTGCGAAGGACAAAGCAATACCCCAGATGTGCTTCCACGTAATCATAGAGAGAGTGCCCTTTCCAGACACCAGCTTTCCCACAGTCCATCGTTTTCCATCGTTCCAATTCTTTTTTATCATGATCCCGGTTCAGATACGTAATCCCTTCTGTCCGCAGGTGCAAAACAATGTTGTCTGCCGTCTGAGAGGCGCCGCCGATCACTTCACCGCCAATCGGAGCATATTTTGCACATTGAGCGATAAATGCCTGCTCTTTTTCCGGCGGCCACGCCTCCTCCCAGGCATATTCCCGTTCTTCTCCCGGAGCCGCAAAGGTACCGAGATCCGTCTCTGAACCAAACATACCATCGTTATACAAACCGATCTTTTCTGAAAAGACTTCCTTCTCATCGGTGCAAAGCATACGCCAATGCACCGGTTTGCGTACACTGCGGAAAATATTCGGAGACAAATTTTCTTTTATCTCTTTTCCCAATTTTTGTATGTTATCTTTTGTGAGATACCGGGAGGAATGCATCTCTCCCCAACTCCCCAAAAAGATTCCCTGAAAAACAAAAATATGATCTGCAAACTCATTTAGCACCGGAAAAATCTGTCTCATATGGCGTTCAACCACAGAAAGAGACGAAGGATCCTTCTCCCTTCCTTTCCCCTCAAAATCATAGGAAAACCGGAGAATCAGATCAAACTTCTTTTGTACAAAAAAGGAAAAGACATCACAAAGCCTCTGCAAGTCCTGCTCTTCTATGTCTTCTCCCGGAATCAATATTTCCAGCAAAACCAGTGTGTCTCCGGCGGCCAGACTGGTCTCTGCCACTGCCGGATTCCACTTTTCCCCTAGTATAACAGGGAAAATACGGTACCAGCCGCGACGGGCATTGGAAACTGCCACCGTACTCTCTGCCGGCAGTTTCCTCTTTTTACTCCTCATCCGACACCTCTTTATCAATCTTAAACAGTTTTATGCCAATCCATACGGCGACGATGGAAAACATCATTCGGAACATATACATGATGGGTTTCAGACCGGAGTGCATACTCTTTCCTTCCACACGTGGATGCATGACCGCCGGCACCTCGACAAGACGATAGCCAAGCAAAAGCATCTGCATGATAATATTGGCATCCGGGTACTTATCATCAAAATGGTTATACGTCGAATAGAAAATCACAACACGGCGGCTGAGTCCCTGCAGTCCGGTCGTTGGATCCGCGATTTTACGTCCTGTGCCAAGATAGATCAGTCCGCGGAACACCCCCCAGGCAATCTTTTTCAAAAACGATACCGGAAACTCAGAACTTCCTTCCATAAAGCGGGAACCAAGAACAATATCCGGATATTTTCCATTTTCATCCTTTGTTTTTAATTTTTCATAGATAACAGGAATGTTGCATACATCATGCTGACCATCTGCGTCCATCTGAATAACATATTCATAGCCACGACGGATTGCATACTTATAGCCAAGTTGGAGTGCACTTCCGTAGCCCAGATTAAATACATGTGTCACGATTGCGTGATTGCGTGCCTTTACAATCCAGTTCGTATTGTCAGAAGACGCATCATTCATGATAAGGACATCTGCAATCTCAGCAATCTCCGGACTTTCAAGTTTTTCCAACAATTTTGTAATATTATTTGCCTCATTATACGCAGGAATGATAATCAATAATTCTTTCTTTGCCTTTTTCTCACCTGTCATCTTCATTCCCTCTCATTTTCCATTAAATTTAGTAATTCTGTCAGCTGTATCTTTTCGGATAATTCTTTCTTTTGTGCCATCTTTCCGTAAGCTTCACAGGCCTCTTTATCATCCAGCAATTCACACAGCGCGTCGCAGATTCCTTCAGCACTGAGCGGACACATTTTTCCATCCACACCATCCTCGATCTGTTCCCGATTTCCCGGGCAGTCCGAAGCAAGGATCGTACAACCAAGTGTCTGGGCCTCCTGAATCGCAATGCTCTTTCCTTCAAACCGGGTTGCATGCACATAAATGTCACACTGTTTATAATAAGGATACGGATTTTCTTTGGCTCCTAGCAGAAAGTCCTGTTCCAATCCATACTCTTTAATCTTCTTTTCAAGCGGCTTTCGCTCTTCACCTTCCCCAAGAATATACCAGCGGACATTGCGCCCCCGCTCCTTCAAAAGCTTCATCGCATCGACAGCGATCTCATATGCCTTTTGTGCCGTCAGACGTCCTACCGTCAAAAGCCGCACACCGGCAAAATCATCGTCAAATCCGCCGGGCTTTTCTGCTCCTTTACGAATCTTGTCCGTATCGATCATATTGTGAAATACTTTCGTCTTTTTCTCATACTGCGGATATACCGCGAGAAAATGTTCTTTCACTTCATCGGACACCGGACAGATGCGGTCAAACAAATCATAACAACCGCCGTCAAGCTGCCTCGTGTAACCCGCTTTTTCATAATCAATATGTACAAAGCCGACTTTTACATCCGCTGACACATAATCTGCCACATAGTAAGTGGAACCGCCCTCCAGATAAGCGACTGCCATATCATAATGCGTGTCAAACCGAGGAGCCGCCTCTGCCATCACCCGCCATAACAGTTTATCCGGCAAAATCCGTTTACTGCGGATCATCGGCACCAACCCGCGAAATATATATGGTATTTTTTTCCAAATCGTTCCCCTGTGAAACAATTGGGAGAAAATATAACGGTTTAATTCTTTCTTTCCTTCTTTACTCAGTACAGAACTGTCTGAAAAATGCTCATTTAATACGGTTACCGATTTGGGAAGCCGGTGAATCATTTCTCCCTGATTTAGCAGAACAAATACCGATATTTTATATTTTTCCGGGTCCATATTCCGGATCATCTCGATCATTGCTGTCTCGGCACCGGCGCAGCCAAGCGTATTGATCACAAATAATACCTGTTTCATTTTGACTCCTTTTTAACAGCGTCCTGTACTTCCTGAATTTTTTTCAAAAGCATCTCATTTTCCTGATTTAACAGCGACACCTGCATCGCAAGCTCTTGATTTTTTCTACTCAGTACAGAAAACTGTGTACTCAGATAAAACAGACACCAAAGTGCACAGATTCCGATCACGACGATCACAGCCATTCCCCGTGTGCTGACATACTGGTTCCAAAGGGTCGGACGGATGCAGATTCCGGAAATAATCAGCCCAAGTGCGATCACGCCCCACAAAAGACAAAACTGCTCTTTTAATTTTCGCCTTGCCAGCGACAATATCGTCTTTATTACCAAAAAACAACCGAGAAAAATCAATAAAATTCGTAACATATCTCCTGTTTGCATTTTCTTCTTCCTTTCCTGTGTCAATCCTTATACCGGTCAAATACTTTTGATTCCGGCGGAACTCCTCTTTTATGTCGCAGCAGGCTACCCCTGCAGAATACGTGCTCATCAAGATTTTTTTCAAGCCAGCGGAGTCTCGCGTATGCGACGCAGAAGCCGACAAACGAACCGATAAACACTCCAATCCCATACCAGATCTCCGGCAGCCAGGTTGCTACCACCGATGACAGCCAGGTGACAAAGCAGAACAAAAATGCGGTCATCAGCGCTCCCGTCAGATCATTAAAATAGTACAGAAAAATAATTGCAGCATACATAATAAATAATACAAAATATCCGGCTGCCAGGCAAGGGTAAATTTTCAAAACCAGTCCATCAAATCCAAATCTTGGCAACAATATAATACAAATAAAAAATAAAATGACGGAAATGATAAACTGGATTCGCACCAGATTCATCAATTCTTCGGATAATTGGCGGAACATTCTCTTCTTCGCCAGTTCGATATCCATCTTTCTTCCTCCGATCACCGCCTCCGAATAGGCTTTGTAGCGCGCGTGAAAATGCATCTCCACACGCGAAATAAAGATTACACTGGAAGAAAGATTGGTAAACATCGCAAGGCATGTCGCCAAATCATACGATGTCACGCAGACAAACGTATCTGCCACAACCATCCGAAGATCGGTCGTCCAAAATACAAAGTTGTGAATATACAATCCCAGCGTATACAAAAAATTGGTCATAACTAACTTCCAGTAAATTCGAAAATAACTGAGTACTCGCTTGTATTCACCGCTGTTTTTCTTAAAATAGTTCCGAATCACAGCAAATTCAAGACTGGCGATTAGGAAAAATCCGATGTCCAGTGCCACCAGCATGGAATACGTTTTATCACACCCAAAAACAATTGCAAAAATCACTGCCAAAGCTACCGACACCGCCATACCAAGCAGGAAGAAAAAGGAAATCTTTTTGTAATCTTTACATATCGAAAGGTAGAGCATCTGATAAAAAACAAGCACAAGTGCTACATACCCGCAATACCCGGCAAATACAAACCATGCCGGCACCTCTCCGGTCAGATATTCCCGCACGCAGAAAACGATACCAACTACACAGCTGACACCAAGATTTAACATTATTCCGACATAAAAACACGGAAGCACATCTTCGTATTTTTCCTCATATATTATATCGGACATATAGCGCGATAATACAGAGTTAAACGGTGCTGCACTGAGCAGGGAAAAGATGAAAATATAAAGCACCGTACAGGCAAATAATTCGCGCTGTGCATATCCCACTTTTGAGACGTCAAGCAGCACCTGCATCGCCATGATCGCAGCGATAACAAGAATCATTGGAGCGATCGTGATCATGGTGCTGTAACCCATACCTATAATATTGGTTGTCAATGTATTTTTATTGTAGATCTTATTTAATTTTACACCGATACCTGCCATCGTCTTCCTCCATTCTGCTCATTCTCACGGCTTCTTGATGTGAAAGGGTTCTTCGTTCCATTTTTCATTTCTTTTTTTTGCAAATTCCTGATAGATTCCACGATAAACCTGCTTCATATCCTGCACCTTATATCCTGCCATCACACGTTCATATCCGGCTTCTCCCATGTCTTTCCGCATTTTGTCATTTTCTGCCAGTTCTACCATTGCCTCGGAAATTTCTTCCAGATTCATAATGTGTGTAAGGATTCCCGCCGGCTTTTCGCCTTCTTTGTCTCCATAGATCAGTTCACGACAATTTCCGACATCCGTTGCAATAACCGGTTTATGCGCCGCGTAACTCTCTAAGATCGTAAGCGGCTGTCCTTCGCTGATACTCGTTAATATCGTAAAATCCATCCGCCCAAGATAGTCACGGATATCCACTCTTCCGGTAAATACTACATCTTTTACATTGAGTGCCTCCACAAGATCAAAGCACTCTTTTGCATACTGTTCATCCTCATCGCAGGGTCCCATGATCCACAATTTTAACCGGTCTACCTTTTTTTTGGCAAACGCAAATGCCTGAATCATCGTCTTCACATCTTTAATCGGCGTGACACGAAGCACGGCTCCGATGTGAATCATTTTTTTATCTTCTTCCGTTTTCCCGGGAAGATCCGCCAGCCGCTCCACATCAATTCCATTTGGCGTGACACGCGTCTTTTCCGCCGGGCAGCCAAGTTCCAGCTGCAGTTGTCTCGCTCTGGCATACAGACTGGTAACAATATCCGCCTGATCATAAGCGAGAAGTGACATTTTTTTAAACTGCTCGATCCATATATTTTTATAAACACCGGCTACCCACGAAGCTTTGATGATTTCTTCTTCTCTTTCTCTCGTATAAATCCCATGCTCTGAAATCAACAATTCACAGCCATACAAATATTTCGCCATACTTCCCAGTACACCGGCATACCCTGTTGCCACACAGTGATACAGATCCGCTTTCGGGATCCGGCTCTTCAGCACCAAAAACAGCGGCAGATAAATGGAACGCATCGTCCAAAGGAAATCCGAAAAGACGATATGCGGATAATTTTTCCGGTAACACTCCGAAACCATGTGGTAAAAATCCGGTCCCATCAGCAGCTTATCCAGCGAAAAGGTACGATTCTGAAAAAGTTCAAAGATCACACTCCAGTCAATTTCCCGATTCAGGATAAGGCTTCTCACTGCCTGGTATTCTTTTTTTGTCAGGTGGATTCCTCTTCCCTTGCCGCCCGCGCCATCCCAGTCAAAATCTTCCAAATATACTTCGTGTACCTGCGTTACATTTTCCGGCAGTTCATACGCAAATTTTCCACTCAGGGAACGGTTGGAAATAATTGCCAGTATTTGAAATTCAAGATTAGGAAACGAACGGATCATACTGTGGATCCAGCTCGATACACCGCCTACGACATAAGGGTAACAACCCTCTGCCACGATACATACCTTCATTCGGCTCTCCTTTCTGCTCTCAGTCCGAAAGCGAATAATATAGTTCATTTTTATTTTTCAATTTCAACGTAACTTCCTGCTGGTTTGCTGCGATCAAATACGCATCCTCTTCTATATTAACAATCGATGCGCCTTCCACGACTTCCGGCTCTTCCCCATGTGTCCGCAGGATAAACCACGTCGTCTCTCCGGTGAATGCACCAAAAAGATTTAACCGAATCGTATTCCCTTCAAAGGAGTCACTATAGTCCATCGCCAAAAAGTTTCGAATTTTCCGGTCTGCCTCAGATACCGTCGTCTTTTTAAAACTATCAAAGGCTTTCCAATATGTATTTGTGTTACTTGCAAATTTTTCATACAATACTTCCCAGCGATCCTCTTTTTTCTGCGGCCATAAAATCTGTTTTAGATCAAACACAATATTCGAATATGCAAGCGATGTCTGGAGACTTTTCATCCGAATATCTTCCCGATATGTGTGCGAGATTCCATCGCTTGTGATCGACTGCAGTGTCATCGTGCCGCCTTCCTTTGCCACGACAGCATCTTCCAGAAAATCCCCGACAAGTGTCGTTACCGTGGAAAACGGAGCCTGGGTAAGCACTTTTTCATAAGCTTCTTTCTGCGCCTTTGTCACATAGGCTGCCCCATATTGATACCGGCTGTCTGCCTGTTTCATAAGCAAGGCATCTTTCTTTGCTTTCTCCAATGGATCAATAATTCCAAAATTATCCAGTGAAATTGCTGCTTCTGCCGATTTTTCACGCAGTTCTTTCAGATAAAAGATTAATTGCTGCGGATCCGGCAGATTGCCGTCACTATAATCCATCTGCGGGGAAAAGAAACAGGTCAGTTTTGCCCCGGACTGTTCCTGATCTGCACAAATTCCAGGCCAGATAATATCGCGGAATACCGCAAGTGACTCACGGCTGTACAGTTTTTTCATTTGTTCTTTATTTTCACTGGCAAATCCGGAAAAATTAGCAAGTGACATATTCTGGGCATTTACAACCGGATAAATTTCATACCGATGCAGTTCCGTCATCATTGCATCTAAAAATCCGATTCCGGTGCAGTCCTCCATGTAATCGCCGTTCACGGCAAACACTTTTGCCTCTCCGACCGTCGCCCGCCAGAGTATTGCCGGCAGCTGCTCATTTTTTACCGACTCATCGGCAAGCATACCGACCATATACGTTTTGCAGCCGGATTCCAGCAGATACCAAGGCATATGATCAGGAAGATCCTGCCTCTCCTTTTTCTCTTTGTCATCTGCCGGCTGATAAATCGCCTGTCCGCCGAGCAGAAATCCATCAAATAGGTTCACGCCGGTCAGCTCCACAGCTTCCTGCCTGATCTGCCGGATTCCAAGCACTTTCCTCCAGCGGCTGCTCATCGCGATCGTGTGTACATCGGGCAGATTGCAGAATACAAAAGAGATTCCCTGATTGGTATACGAAAGTACCTGATCAAGATCTGCATCCGAAGCCACGGCCTCTTTTTGAATCAGAATGATCTCACTCTGCTTTGCCGTCTCTTCCGGGCACTCACTAAGAGACCCAAACGTTACCAGCCGGCGCTTGGTATACTCACACCACTGCGCCGCAACTTTTCCATATTTTTCCTCTTTTCCTCCGATAAACAAAACCGTTTTTTGGCGCTTCTGACATTCACTCGTCTTAATATTTTCTTTTTTTTGCAAATACAAATTGGTATCATACGTATTACCATTTTCTTTCACCACCTGCGTAAACTGAAACATAAACAGCAGAACAAACATCATCATGATCAGTATAAAAAATCTACGTTTGGAAATCATATCATTCACCCCCTGTCTCCTCTAAATTGTAGCGATAATCAATAGCAAAATTAAACAAACGATACGGATTCTGCTTGATCTTATAGCATACAAAATCCTCGGTTTCGCAATATACACTTACATTTGTCGGATACAGTCGTTCAAATTCTTTCGCCCAATAATACAAACGCGACATTAAAATCCAGCGGTATTCTCCTTTATACATCGCGATTCCGCCGACATTTGGCAGTTCCTTTTCTGCCCCTTCCACTGAGATAGACTGACCGCTTCTTTCATAATGTTCGGTATAATCAAGTGGCACCTTTTCTACAAAAACATAAACACTATCCGTCGGAATTTTAATATTTAACTCTTCTCCAGGTTTAGCATTTTTATATTCCATCTCCCGCAAAAAGGAGATCAATTCATAATGATATCCATGATACAGCCCCATCTGTGTCTCGTCATTGGCAGAGACAATGGTCCACGTATTGTCTTCCTCTTCCTTGATAATACTGGTCAGGCAGGCAAGGGCTTCATTCGTGACAAGTGCTGTATTTTCCACAAGCGGCTTGCGGTGATTTCCGTCCCATAAAAGAAGAACGATCGCTCCGATGCATGCAAACGAAATCAGATCTCTTACCACCCGCCAGGATCTCGGAAATACGATAAGTCGGATAGCTGCATCCGATACAAAACCAAAAACGACCGGCAGCATATAAGCAAAATAGATTCGGCACCGGCTTCCATCCATCAGTTCCGGTATTCCTAATTCTTTCGCCGTCTGCAAGATCCACAAAAGCACCATAAACCACCCCATGGACATAAGCATCGCGCCGTATTGGCGTTTTTTCAGCAGGAAAAATAAGAAGCCAAACACAAAAAGCAGCGCAAATGCGCCGACCACCACCATCACATACCATGCCTGTGCCTCATTTAAAACCGCATCTTTTATTGTCATTGTCAGTTTATTCCATACACGAAGAAGTTTCTGTGTCAACGGTACATCCAGATGTCTGGTCTTTTCCAATGCTTCTTCCGTATCCGCTGTATTTTCCTGCAAAAGATTTCCATCGCTGTCATAATAATACACTGTCGCATTGCCGGAAATTTGCTGTACGGCTCCGCCATCGGTATTCTCAGCATTTTGTGCACTGTCTCCCTGAATGACACTCATTCCCCAGCCAAGACTTCCCTGAAGAGGGGTTCCTGAAATAAAGGCTGCTGCCATCGGAAGAACCGCCGAAAACACACCAAGAAAGCAGGCAAGCACGACGCGCCAGAAATATTTTCCACGCACAAACCAGCCAATATACCCCAGCGCGATTCCCACGCAGAACAATCCGGCGATCATCGTATCATAAAAATGGACAGCAAGTGTCATGCCAAAACTCATGGCAAAAAATGTCAGACACCATGCCGACGATAATCTTGTCTTTTTTCCCTGTATTTCCCGTTTTCTTGCCGCAAAAAAGCGAAAGGCAAAATATGCTGACGGCAGAATAAAAAGCATCCCATATTCCTGTGGAAGAACGGCAAAAAACCGTAGATACGTCGATGGCTGCAAAAAGTTTCCCAGTATATATACCAACACTACTGCATAAGAAACATAGCGGCTTTTGCAGCAAAGCCGTAAAAAAGCGAGCAGCACAAGATGGATTGCGATTGTCTGTACCAGCGAAAAAAGGCACATCAACACATAACTGTCGATTTGAAACACCGCATGCAGATAATAAATAATACAATGGTAACCAAACGGATACACACCATCGATAAAAATATTGTTTTCTTCCATTCCATTGATCCAGTATAAATGGACCGGCGTATCGGAGGCAGTATATCCATATACTTCCAGTTTTCCCACGCCGTAAAACCACGCCGCCACACACATAACCCCTAACACGAGCAACCATTCGAGCGGATGTTTCAAAAATGCCTTTCCAAGATAGCGCATCAGCCATTGAATCCGTTTAAAGATCCGTTTTCCCAGCCGGTGCACGACCCGTTTGCCGCTGACATGACCGGTGGCAAGTTTCCGAAGTGTTTCCCATGCATTTCCTGTTTTTTCCAAAACGTGAACGTGATTCAAGCGGATCCAGACAGCAAGCGCCGGAATTATAGTCCCAAGTAAAAGTGTCCATCGGTTTGAAATATGCAGAAGCTGGAGCAGAAAAACAAGATTCATCAAATAAAAATTTCCGACGAGAAAACTCATCAGCAGTTTTTCCGTCATCCGCTGTTTTTTCAGTCGTGTACGCATCACAAAAAACGGAAGGACGGTTGTCATTCCGAGATACGCACAAAAAATCTCTATGAATTTTATAATCATAAATACTTTCATCGACATATCATTACTTCCTTATGACTGAAATACGCGGATCAGTTCCAATGTTTCATTATCGATCACCACATCGGACTGCTTTAATTGCTCAAGCACCCGAAAAAAGGCTTCTCTGTCTCCACACGAAAAATACAGTTTCAATTGACAGGTGTACGTCGACAGCCGCTTTGGAAAATATTTCACGGCACGTTCACACCACACCCGGCACCGCTCGTAATCTTTGATCTCCAAAAGCCGCAGCGAAATGTCTTCAAAATACTCTCCGGACATTTTATCCGGTTCTTTATCATATAAAATCTGGCACACAGATGCCATCCGGAGCACCATATCTTTCTGCTCCATATCCGTAAACACCCGCTGGCTCAGCACCGGATTCATATATTCGATCAGCAGCCGTACATGTACAAGCTGGTCTTTCTTTTCTTTCAAAATCTCATTGTAGACATTTTGCACCATCGCACGGAATCCATTGAGCTCGTCCTGCAGAACCGACGCCGCATAATGAGAAGTCTCCGAATCTTCACTGTCAAGTGCTTTGGCAATCGACGCAAGGGAATTTCTCGTATCGGCCCGCACGACATTGAGCATAAGATTTCTAAGGTTGGTCTTGTCGGTGATAACGAGTGCCTCTTCCATCGGAACCATCGTCCTTCCACGCTCTTCATCCGCGCGCAAAAAGGTCTTTACACGATCTTTTCGAAATACAACATCCTCGAGATCCACATCTCGTTTTATTATATAACGAAAGATCACGTATGCCGTCAGCAAAAATAAAATGCCTGCTCCCGGGCAGAGAATAAGTACCATTGTCTTCGCCATAATTTCAATATTATTCACATTTTTCTTTGTTTTCTGCCAGATTGCATAAAACACCGCAATCACAAAGTTAAGAAAAAATAAAATAAGCAATCCCTTCATCCCATCACCTCGCGATCCGGTCAATGATACGACTGTTGAATCCCGCTTTCATAAAACGGTTTACTACGATCTGTGCTTCTGTTTTTACCGTATTTGACAAAAGCACATACAATTTTCCGTCGTCCATCGTCCCCAGATAATCCGTCTGACGCAGATTATCCAAAAGAATTTCTTCACTACGCTTAAATGTTGCCGAATCACATTCAATTTGCAGCAGCGTACATTCCGTAAGATTCTTTTTCTTGGCATTATAATAGGCCTGTACAAGAGACGTAAATGCCTCGGCCTCCAAAATCTTCGTATCTGCCAGATACCGGCGTTCTTCCAGTGCAGCCAGATACCGGTTTGCACGCAGTACGGCATTCTGGATCAGATAACTTACCACGACAAGACGATTCGCCTCGCCTAACGTCATACGTTCCCACGGAAGCCCCCAAAGCATAAGGATCATTTGTATTTCCTCATTGTCATAGATAGCATTAGCCATAAGCGGATAAGACGCATCGAGATTTCGGTTAATATACACCCGTTGCTCTTTTAACGCCTCATACATATCCGTCATATCCTGATAAAGAATCGAATTTCCCAGTTTTCTCGCCTGGTCTGAAGTCGCCGAAAACATACGCGCATACCCGGAATGATGGACGGTATAAATGGCTACATCCGGGCAATTCAGCAGATCTCTGACAATTTCTACCGCATGGAACAATACTTCTTCCGGCATGTATCTCTCCAGCGAAGACGTAATGCTGTAAATCTTTCCGATGCTGTCTTTCTGGTCCACCACCTGCTGTTCCAGCACATCTTTTACACGAACATTACTGTTATTGATGTCTTTTATATCTCCCAGCTGGTGATTGAGATTATCCTGTATCTCCGCACTTTCCTGCCGGATATCTCGAATCTGATCGCGCATGTACCCTACCACAAGTCCCAAAATAAACAACTGTGCCATCCAAACATAGGTTGTATAATCAAGCATAACCTCAAAACCGCTTCTTGTATACATCTGTCGGAACAAATATCCGCATACAGCAAGAACAGCAGAAAAAAGTGCCTGATGCTGTCCGTGCACGATAGCAAATAAGAGCACATAAAACAGATAAAAATCAAGTCTTGAAAAATACTGGCTCCCCACAGTACGATTATTTAACATAAAAAACGGAATAAAACATACCATGTTCTCTAAAAATGGAAATATCGCTTTCAAGAACCAGCCAAACTGCCGCAACATCCGCTTTCCAAGCGACAATTTCTCTTCGATTTCATCAACAAATACCGCGCGGTTCTTTTCCATATATTTTACAATTTTCTTTACCCCTTCTTCGCGTTCATGCCGGATCTTCGACGGAAATTCTTCCGAAAACCTCTCATTTGACAAAACCCGCCGTCTACTGTCTGCCCGCTTTACTTCAAGAAGCGTAATATGGCCTCCGAGTACCTCTTTGATTTCCTGCGCCAGCTGCCACTCACTGACCGGATCCCCGGAAGACAGATGGTAGAATGAATACTCCCTATGTTTTGCTGCCATCACTTCATAAATAAATTCCACCGCATCGTCTTCATACAAAAGCGAATATATATTTTCTTTATCTGCTGAAATGTAATTCGCTTTCAATGCACTCATGCACAAGGACGCACAAGGATTCTGTATCGCTTCCGCAATAGTTTTTGGAATCTGATACAGATGATCAAGCCGCAGCACGGTAACATCTTTTCCCCAGTTTTCGGAAAAGTCCCTGCAAATTTCTTCTGCCTGGATCAATGCGGTTGTCTTCGCACTGTCTCCCCATACCGCATCCTCTTCCTTGATATCTTCGCTGCTTCCCTGTCCAAACACTTCATCCGAAGAAAGGAAAAAAAACCTAGTATTTTTTTCTACCGAATACGAAAGTAAAATATTCATGACAGCAGAAATAAAGCGAACTGCCTCTCTTTCGCTTTCATTCCAGTTAAAATTCGTATCGTATGCTCCCATAAATAAAATACAGTCCGGGCATACGCTCTCAAATATTTCTTTGAGACTGTCACTGTCATATGTAAATGAATAGGTCTCAAATACTTTTTCATACCCTTTTCGTGCATAAGATTCCCCGGTCAGAAGGCTGACACGGTGTCCCTCTTTTTTCAGTTTGACAATCATACGGTTTGTCAGACTTCCGGGACCTCCAATGAGTAATACATTCATTACAATACCTCCACGATGGGTTTCAAATGTCAATATTATTTTGTCTCAACTGCTCTATAAATTGCTCGATATCATTTTGTATCTCTTTTTTCTGTCCTTCGTTTCCTTCTGAAAAAATCTCCGCAATTTCTTCCGTTTTTTTTCCGTCTTCCAACATTTTCCATATTTCTGTTGCTATTTCATTGAGTTCAAGCGGCCTTGGAATCACGCTTCCTTCCGGGTTTGTATCGGACAGCCAGTACGTTCCCGCCGCATACCGCAACTGATATCGTTTCATATTACCCCCGCCTTCCGGTATCTGACAAAGTTTCTGTAAGATGCAGACGAACCATAAGCTTCATACCAAAGGAAAGAAGTCCATACCAACGTACCTTCATACAAAAGGAAAATCCACGGATCATACATCGCCACAGAACCGAAGGAATCTCCTTCGTCTGTTTTCTTCCCGCCATTTTACAAAACCATGGTCTACAATATTCATCTTCCCCATATCTCTGCAAAAGATTCCGGGCAGAGCCATATTTTCCTTCCGGATACTGTTCATTCATGATGGCATCAAACGCCGCAGCAAATACGATCAGATACCCAACCAAATTTTCCTGCTCTTTCTTTTCTTCTGCCCGCCAAACTGCCTCAGTCTCCCTAGCAATTCCGATCCAGTTTTCCACCGAATCACTGCGGTACTGATATGACAACGACGCATTATTCTTTCGGTATATGTAAACCTGCTCAAAAAGAAACGCATAGGATGCTTCTCTTGCATAACAAGTCAGATTAAACAATTTGTCTTCGCTATACCGGTATTTGCAAAACCGGATCTGCTTTTCTTTCAAGAAAGAAATTCGGTACATTTTTCCCCATACATAGGACAAATTTCCACAGGAGAAAAAAGCATAGAACCAAAACGCCTCACTCTCTCTTGGATTATCTGAAAATGCTTTAACAGACTTTGCCGGAAGAAGTTTTCCTTCCCATAATCTGGAATATTCTCCACAAACAATATCTGCCTTCGTTTTCTCCAAACATTCCGCCATTTTGGAGAAAACATCCGGGCTTGGGAGAACATCATCGGCATCCACAAACACTACTGCTTCACCCTTACAAACATCAAGACCTCGTTGTCTTGCCATTGCGGTCCCTCTCTGCGTTTCTGTGATAATACGGATATTTTCAAATCTTTCCGCATATTCTTCACAAATCGTCCTGCTTCCGTCTTCCGAACCATTTTCGATCAAAATGATCTCGCTGTCTTTGTAGTTCTGAGAAATAACACTATTCAGACAAGGTCTGAGAAAACTTTCCACATTATAAACCGGTATGATAACTGAAACTTTTATAATTAACTCACTTCTTCCTTCGGTTCTTAAACTATTATATAAAAACGCAAGCTTGACTGTCAACTGGTTTTTCTGTTATTGTAAAAAAACATCGCCACTGCCATCGCACAGATCAGCGCATATCCGATCCAGCTCAAAGCATCCGGGATCTGTCCAAAGACGATAAATCCCATCGCCGCCGAAAAGAGGATCTGCGAATAATCGTATACCGAAATCTCCTTCGCCGGTGCATGAAAATACGCTGCCGTGATGCTAAATTGACCGCCTGCTGCCGCAAGTCCGGCAAAAAGCAGATAAACCAATTGCATTCCACTCATCGGATGGAAGTCAAAGATCAGATAGGGCAACGTCACAAGACACGAAAATCCGGAGAAAAATGCTACCACAAAAGGTCCCTTTTCGCCTTTTTCTCCAAGCACACGCACATTGGTATACGCAAATCCGGCTCCCATACCGCCGATCAGACCGATCAACGCCGGAAAAGATACCAGCGACGCCCCCGACGGCTTCAAGATCAAAAGACTTCCGATAAACGCGCCGATGACAATAGCGACCTGCGGCAGCGAAATTTTTTCCTTCAGGATCAATATACTGAAAAGAATCGCAAAAAACGGTGACATTTTATTGAGCATGGACGCATCGGATAACACGAGATGGTCCACCGCATAAAAGTTGCACAAAATTCCTACCGTTCCCGCCACAGAACGAATCACAAGATATTTGATATTTTCTCTTTTCCCCGAAAAATGTACATGGTCTTTCTTCAAAATAATCAGTGCAAAAAGCAAAGCAACTAAATTTCGGAAAAAGCTTTTCTCGATTGACGGCAGATCTCCTGCCAGTTTTACAAACATTCCCATCAGGGCAAAACAAAATGCCGAGCAGATAATGAATAAGATTCCTTTATTCTTTTTATTCATTTTCGCTGCCTCCTATTCTTCGATGCCGGTCTTCAATTGCTCGCGAAGATACGTTGTCCGCGGATCTTTTGCCGGATGAAAGAAAGTTTCCACCTGATAAGCCTGTGCCACATAACGCACATCGTATCCTTTTTTATCCATCCAAAATCCATCCAATATTTTCATCTTATCGTCTCCTTGCTGATTGTCCACATGCTGTACCCCTGCATCTTCGCCGAATCATAAATCGGCCGCAGATTCTTTTCCAATACACGGCAGAATTTTTCTTTTTCGCATCCGCTTATATACAATTGTTCCAAGGACCACGGCGTCACCAGATTGTCGCGGTAGCACTTTCCAAATATTTCCTTTACCTTTTCTTTTTCCTGCACACATTCAAACATCATAAATTGATTATCCGCAAATCCTTGAAAATACTTATCCCAAATGGGAAGTTTATTGTTCTTGCTGCAATTCAACCGTTTCTCCATCGGCATGAGATTCCATAACTCATCATTGGCGACAAAAGACCACGGCACAAAATGATCGATATCAAAGTTTTTCTCTGACATTTTCTCTTCCGAATAAATGTCATATACCGGACGTAGGTCCATAATTGATATCCATAATTCCCGCACATAACGAAGTTTTCGAAGTTTTGTATTTTCCGGTTCCAATTTATAAATAATTCCCGGAACTCCCGGATTTCTTCCCTGTAAATAGCGCACTTTTTTCAGTTCGATCCATCCGTGGATCGTCGCGTAATTATCGCGGAAAAACGGCTGCCATTTTTCATTGATGCGAACCATTTTCTGCCGTCCCTTTCCGTTTTGAATTTCATAGGGAAGACACTTGATAACATTTAATCCATGAATATATTCGATCACGCGCGCTGTTGAATTCCATATTTTGTCATTTCCTGTAATCTCTGGCATAAAGGGAGCAAGTGCCCGGTATGGCACATTTTTTATTAACTGATCTTTGACTTTTTTTAACTGGTCTTCCTGCTCACGAATCGCGGCAAGAATCTCTTCTTCGGATGCCTTACTGGAAAGCCCCGAATTTTTTTCCAAAAGAAGTACCGCCCGCTCTAAACTGTTCATCACTTCACCCTGTGTATTTTTCGGTCCCAGATGCAGATGATATTCGACCACCGAATACCACGCATCCACGATCATCCGGTCAATCAATTCATCAAAAGAAAGTTCTGTTTTTCCGTACGAAAACAAGCTCAACAATGCGTCGAGCCAGTAAAACTTATAGCACTCTGTCGCATCGTCAAGCATGTGAATAAAACTTTCCATATTCAATTCGTTTTTATAAATAAAATGTAATTTTGTATCCAAGAAACCACTCCCTTGCCGGTAACTATCATACCATAAAAAGCGTGGTTCCGCAACACCTTCAATTTTTCTCAAAGAACCATAAATTGCGAATCTGCCGACACCGCCTTCTGCACCATTTTTTCAAACGACTGCCAAAATCTCTCATCATCCTCTTGCGTCCGTTTTTTCGGACCTTTCATATGATTTTTGTGCGATGTCCGCCTTGCTTTTTTATTTAGGTGCCGTTCCATCAGCATTTGATCTATATTTTCGTCCGTATACCACCGCCCCGACTGATGAATGGCAAACGCCCCTTTTCCCAGTGCCATCGCTGCCACACCATAATCCTGCGACACCACAATATCCCCTCTGCAGCACAAACTGATCAGCTTATAGTCCACCGCATCGGCGCCTGCACCAACCACGACCACCTCACTGTACTCCGAATGCAGCACATGATTGGTATCACAAAGCAGAGTAACGGAAATATTGTATTTTTTGCCAATTTCTTCCACAATGCCTACCACAGGGCAGGCATCCGCATCTACGTAAATGTTCACTGGTTAATCTCTCCAATAATTTTTTGTACTTCCTCTGATTGGATTAATATTCTCATCTTCTCACTGCCATCTTCACTTTCCGGTTTTCCACATCTAGGATTATCTGAACGTTCAGATATGCAACAATCCATATGCCAGCATTCACCCATCAATTTTCCTTTAACTGACCACTTTTCATTTTGTGTAAATTCACCCACCAACGATTTCATGACACGTTCCGTAGAATATGTCTTAAAACCAGCCAAATACTGTAGTGTCTTCTCATCATCAATTTCTGACAAATTGATACTATGATTGTTAATTGCAGCTAAAACATCCTCTCGCATCTTAATTTTATCTGCTTTCCCAGTGCCTGTCCATGATACCAACTTATTAAAAGAAAGAATCAGATATTCAAAACAAATCATATCAAGAATTACAATCTTTCCCTTAGACTTTTCTGCTATAGCGTTCAGCATACGATATTTATTACGAACATCCTGATTATCGACTACATAGTCAAATGCAACATAATACTTATCACTTTCTTTAATTTCTAAATCTAACACGGAATCCAGTATCCCTTGATTGCTTCCTTTACTTTCAACTATCAATGCATTGTCAAAATAGAATTGATTAACCAATTTCCAAAAATGAAATCCCGCACCAATATCTTCTGTCCACAAATATTTCATATCATATTTCCTCTCCCAATGTTATCCTGTTACCATCAACCTTTAACACTTTAAAACTCTTATTTGATACATTAATTCCATCACAATTTCTCAAGAAAAGCATATACTGATTAGAAAATTCAAAATTAATAAATCTTCTAATTTCATCATCGATCAAAATATCTCCATTATCAATTACAACAAAATTTTTTTTACACCGTTTTAGAGACTCTAAAAGATTATCAGATCTATAATTAAACAATTTTATAGCTTCATATTCGTCAGTAAGCCTCAAATCTTCCAGCATTTCAAAAAGAACCGTTTTACCTGTACCACTATCTCCTCCAACAAGAGTTATTCTATCTTCAAAAACTAAATCATATGAAAATGGATCCGCATTAAATGTAATATTCTTATAAATCATTCGCTTCTCTCCTTTGATATTCCTTGCTCCACCAAGCATTATATCCTTGGCTTCCAATCACTATATCCGAATCATTAAACCTGATTTTTGCATCTTTCGGAATATCTGTCAACGTTGGTCTGGACATATAAATCCTTATATTATCCATTGCAAAAATAATTCTTAAGACATTAGGTCCACATTCCTCTACACACACCACTTTTTCAGGATGTTTTATTATATTAAGCAGTGTCTTACAACCAGATGACAGATTACGTATTGTACCTAGCCCATATTTCGTCTCAATATGTTTATCTGCTGTCAGCTTTGCCCTATCCACTTGCCAAATTAGATTTATTTCATTTTGCTGCATCTCTTCATTACTTGTATTTAAATTGAAATACAAATCATTTTGAAGTATCCAGTCTTTTGACTTTTTCTTCTCTGTATATATGTCGATCATTCACTTTTACTCCTTTAACAAAATTTAATATTTTTTAGAGTTCATTATATTTCTTTGCAAATCCTTTTACTTTTTTAACCGGATATTTTGCTTCATTCATTGTCATCTTCTCATTAACAATAACATCTACATCCAGTTCCAATTTATCCAGCATATTTTGACAATAAATAATAACATCTGCAAGTTCCTCTTTCACATGTTGCAAATTGTACTCTTCGTTATTCCATTGAAAACACTCTAATAATTCATTAGCCTCAATAGAAATAGACTTTGCAAGGTTCGCCGGCGAATGAAACTGATCCCAGTCTCTATCTTCCGTAAATTTCCTAATTCGATCAATAGTTTGTTCTGTCATTTTTATCTTCCTTTATCACATTATATTTTATAATCGCTGCTTTAAATACTCTCGTAACTTATCATCAACACAGTATATATAACATCCTTTCATTCCTCTGGTCAAAAGAGTCCGATATGTATTTCTGATAATTTCATCTGCTATTTTTTGTGCCTTTTGGGGATTCTCTTTGCTCATTTTTTTAATTCCCTTTAAAGACTGATCCGTTTTTGCTCTCTTTGTAAAATCAGTAACAATGTGATTATTTTCACATCTCATATCTTCACCGATAATCACTCCAACATAATCAAATTCAAGTCCCTGCGCTGTATGAATACATCCCGCTTCGTTAATTGAATCTTCATCAATAGCAAACGTATCTGTGTTGGCAAGATTCCAACTTATTTCAAAATCATTTATCTTTATATCATGAATGGAAGAATCATTTCTCCCTGCTGAAGGCCAATCCCAGCAATAACCTGCAAGTATTCTGGCTCGATTGGAAATTGTGTTTTTTTCTATTACTAACTGCTGCATTTCCTGTGGAGTATCGCAGATTCTCACATCATAATCGATTTCCTTCATCGTATCATTTGCTGTTGATCTAATTTCCAAAGCATTATCAAGCCAGGCAAGATATCCGTCGGATCCATCACATCGAAATTGCGAAACTAATTCTAATTCTGTTATTTGTGACTTTTCATATTCTGCCCATTTTCTAATTTGTGCAACACTTCCGATATCACTCAATGTTACTCTTTGACGTTCATCAATAAAAAATACATTACACAAAGAGGAATGAATGATTTCCTTTATCTGATTTTCGCCCTTATTATGAAACATTCCCGATTTTTCATTCAATCGATGTGCTTCATCTGCCAAAATAGTATCTACAACGTTAAGTCCCGTTTCTGTATAAATGCCCGTTCCCTTAAACATATTATCCACACTGCTTCTGCCTATTTGTCCCTTAAGCCTTCTCAAATACACATTACGTGGTGCACTGTTTTTTGATACATACTGTGCAAACTGATCTTCCATCGTTAACTGTGCTAACAGATTGACAGCTACTACCGTCTTTCCCGTTCCCGGGCCTCCTTTAATAATCAGTGTACGCTTTTTATAATCCATCATACAAAGGCGTGATTGTTTAAGAATTTCCTCATAAACAACCTTTTGTTCATCCAGCATATAAAACTCCCTATTTCCTTTTAACATATTTGCAATTGTATTTTGCAAACTTTTTGAAGGATGTATTTTCCCATTGTCGATTTCATAAATTAATTCTGCGTTGTCACCTTTATGTATATTTTTCTTAATAAACTCTCGTAATTTATAAACTTCTCCACGCGTAAATGCAGGGCAGTCTTTCGTATATTCATCATATTGTTTTTTGTCGATTTCATCCTTTTCTTTTCTCCGATAATTATGCAAATAAGCACAAGGCCAAAGATGTATTTTTTTATCTTGAACCGTCTTATTATAATCCTTTATTATCATTGCGTAGGACCATGCCTGATAAGATGGATGCACCACTTTTCTCAATGCATTTCCTGTATATGTCTCCACTAATCCATCCTGCCCCTCAACGGCTTTTAATTTATCCCATTGCTTTAACTCAATAATATAGACATTCGCACTATTCTTATCATCATATCCCGATATAATAAAATCAACTCTTTTCGATGTTTGCGGAATATTATACTCTATTGCAATTCCTGACTCATTTGGAATATCATTATCATTCAACACTTTATACATATATTCCAATGAATTCTCCCATGACCGGAACTCATTGGCAGCAGTATGTCGTTTCATTTTTTCATAAATATTTCGCTCTATTTCCACTGCAATGGTGTCTTCTTCAACACTAGTAAGAAAATCTGTTTTATTTCCCTGATATACAATCAATTTTCACACCTCTCTTCCCTTCTCTCCCATTCTACCACATTTTCCACCCCCTCATCAATGTTTTTTCCCATCCCCTACCTTGCCCATCTCCGATACTCCAGTGGTGTCATTCCATACACTTCTGAAAACACCTTTGCAAACTTGCCCTGGTTTTCATACCCGACGGCAGTTGCGATCTCAATTACTTTGAGAGTTGTTGCCTCAAGAAGTTCTGCTGCTTTTTCCATCCTCTTTCTCCGGAAATAAGCCAGATAACTTTCCCCTAAGTTTTCAAACCACTCTTTCGGAATACTTTTTTATATTCCTTATATTGGCTTGCAGGGACCTTGATGACAATCTTTGAGGAAATCCCTTGCCATCGTTTTACAATTTATAAAAGACCAGTACTGAAATATCGCTCTGCACGATCCGGTAAAATGGTCACAATCACTTTATCTTTTCCGTATTTTTCAGCCATCTGCTTCGCCGTCCAAATATTCGCTCCCGAAGATACTCCTACCAAAAGCCCCTGCACTCTGGCAAGCTCCCTCGCTGTCTCAATTGCATCCTCATCGGACACTTCCACCACATCTGTAATCAACTTTGTATCCAGCACTTCCGGGATAAACCCATCCCCAATCCCCTGAATCCGATGAATTCCAGGTCCATCTCCATGCAGCGCCGAAACACCTTTCGGCTCGACCGCAACAATCTTTGTATCGGGATTTTTCTCTAAAAGGTATTTAGCAATACCCTGTAGTGTACCACCACTTCCCACACCTGATATAAAAATGTCAATTTTTCTGTCAATTTGTTCACATATCTCCGTTGCCGTCGTCCGGTAATGAGCATCCGGATTTGCCGGATTTACAAACTGCTGCGGCATAAAGTATTTTTCCGGATCTGATTGTGCAATCTCTACAGCTTTATCCACCGCTCCCCCTATGCTGAATTTCGGTTCTGTCAAAACCAATTCTGCTCCAAATGCTCGAATCACCCTTTTCCGTTCCTCACTCATATTTTCCGGCATTACAATAATAACCTTATATCCTTTCCGGACTCCAGCAAATGCCAAACCAATTCCTGTATTTCCACTCGTCGGCTCGATAATTGTCATCCCCGGTTTCAACAATCCATCTGCCTCTGCCACTTCAATCATATTTTTCGCGATGCGGTCTTTGATACTTCCTCCGGGATTCAAAAACTCTGCCTTGGCAAATATATTAAGACCCATTGTCTCTTTTAAACATATTAATGGCGTACCGCCAATCAAATCCAGTACATTATTATAATACATGATAAGCTCCTTTTCTCTTTTCTTCATTAAACCAGCGATTTCGTAAAATCATATCGTTTGGCTGTCTCACGATCACGGTACTCGTGCTTTTCATAATATCCGATCAACTTCTGCTCCGAATCCCGCAATGCTACCATATATACATCTTTATTCTGTTTTTCATTGTGAAATGTATAAATCATATTATTCTTTTCGCTTTCCATAAACCAATGGATCACTTTATCTATCATCTCCCGCGAAGCCGGATTATGACAGTTTAGCAGACTTTTTCCCACTAGAGCCGCTCCGCCCCATTTGGAATAATTTTCCATCGCTGCCGGATTCATATAAACAATCTCATGTTCAAGATTACAGATCACTACCCCGGCTCTGTCTTGATCAATCACACTTTGAAACATTTTATTTAACATAATTTACCTCCTTTTGCATCCAGATATGTGGACACTGCTCATCCATATAATAATCACCTACAGGATGATAGCCCTGTTTTTGATAAAAGCCCATTGCCTGTTTCTGCGCCGACAATCCGATTCTACTGCCGCCTCTTTTCTCTGCCTCTTCTTCCATAAAACGAAGCAGCCTGGCACCATATTGTTTTCCACGGCATGCCTTATCTACCGCCAGCCGCCCGATCACGTAACAGTTATGTATCTCTTCCTCATAATACATTCTTCCTGTCGCTGCAGCTTTGTCATCCTCATACAACACAGCATGCAGTGCCGTTTTATCAATTTCATCAAATTCATTACAAAATCCCTGTTCATCCATAAATACTTCTTTTCGAATACGGACTGCTTCCTCAGGTAGTTGTTCGTATAATTTCACTGTCAGCATTTCTTCTCTCCATAAAATCTAGTGTCCTTCTATTCTATTTTATCATTTTTTATCTTGCGTATCAATAATATTTCCTTGAATTTTTTCCCATTTAACGATATAGTATAAATATATCATCAAACAACTTTAAGGAGAAAACCAATGTGGAAAACAATCAACGATATTCTCAATAGTATCGACAATTTTGTCTGGGGCGTCCCCCTCATGGTACTGATTCTTGCCGGCGGTATTTTATTAACGATCCGTCTCGGTGTTATGCAGATCCGGAAGCTGCCACTTGCCCTCAAGTGGATGGTAAAAAATGAAGAAGGCGGCGAGGGAGAAATTTCCAGTTTCTCTGCTCTTTGTACCGCTTTAAGTGCGACAATCGGAACCGGTAATATTGTCGGCGTTGCTACTGCCGTCGGAACCGGTGGACCGGGTGCTCTTTTTTGGATGGTCATAACGGCCTTTTTCGGTATGTCCACCAAATTTGCCGAAGGACTTCTCGCCGTAAAATACCGTGTTGTCGGAAAAGACGGACACAGTCTCGGCGGTCCCTTTTATTACATTGAACTGGGAATGGGCAAAAAATGGAAGTGGCTCGCTAAACTTTTTGCCTTCTTTGGCGTATGTGTTGGTCTTTTTGGAATCGGAACATTCAGTCAGGTAAATGGTATTTCCAGTGCCGTACATAACTTTTTTGACCCAAATGATCTTCATTGTGTCAAATTGCTTCCGTTTTTAGGCGAATACTCCTGGTCTGTTATCATTTCATCCTTAGTATTGTCAATTTGTGTAGCTACGGTATTGATCGGTGGAATCAAACGAATTGCTAATGTAAGCCAGATCATTGTACCATTTATGGCAATCATCTATTTTGCATTTGCTGCCATCTTAATTATTGGCAATATCACTGCTGTTCCGAGCGCAATTGCGGTCATTGTAAAGGCTGCATTTTCTCCAAAAGCAGTTACCGGCGGTGTCGTCGGAAGCATATTTGTGGCAATGCAAAAAGGTATCGCACGAGGTATCTTTTCCAATGAAGCCGGCCTTGGTAGTGCCCCAATCGCAGCTGCAGCCGCTCAGACAAAAGAACCTGTTCGTCAGGGTCTTGTAAGTATGACAGGAACGTTTATCGACACCATCGTCATTTGTACACTGACCGGTTTATCCATCGTATTGACCGGTGCATGGCAAGTACCCGGATTAGAAGGTGTAGACGTTACTACCTATGCTTTCCAGCAGGGACTTCCGTTCCCTCCTCAGATTTCCGCTTTTATCTTAATGCTTTGCCTGGTATTTTTTGCCTTTACAACGATTCTTGGCTGGGATTATTACAGCGAACGCTGCCTGGAATATTTAAGCGGTGGCAACATAAAGCACGTGAAAATTTTCCGTTGGATCTACATCCTCGCTGTATTTATCGGGCCTTATATGACCGTAAGCGCAGTATGGACGATTGCAGATATCTTTAACGGATTGATGGCAATTCCAAATATGATTGCTATTTTTGCCTTAAGTGGCGTCGTAGTAAAAGAAACAAGAGATTTCTTCCAACGACATAAAGAAGGTAAAATTAAATAATATGCGTTAAATAAAAAATGTCTCTGTTATCCGTTTTGGACGGATACAGGGACATTAATATTCTTTACTTTTAACTTTTCATAATTCAAATCTTTCTCTGCCGCCTACCGACGCCATTTTAAGTCTTTTCCTTTTACAACTTTCTTTTTCTGAAGTGCTGCAACATACTTTTTATACCGCTTTTTTGTCACTTTTTTCCCATTTACCTTATACACATAATGATATGGATATACATCCTCTTCGGTAAGTTTATTCCGCCATGATTTTGATGCCGATTCTTTTACCTCATTTCCTTTAATCCGGAAAAACTCTATGTAGTAATTATCTTTATGCCCTCCGGTCCAAGAAACAAGGCCTTTCGCCGGATAAATTTTCAGACCACCGCCATATTTATTCCAGGCTAGCCCCTCTACCTTACTTCCTTTTAAAGTATAAATGGAATAATTATAATAAGACCCGTGAACGATCAATTCGTCTATCCCATTTTGGTCGATATCATAAAAGCAGTATTTATACGCAAACCTGCCATCATCTTCGACATAATTCATGTCATTTTTTTCCTCTTTCATCGCTTCCACATAATAATTGTGCTCTGGTTTATTATCCGGTGTCTTATCCTTACTTTTCGCCAACACATGTTCAAACTTACCATAATGCAGAATCGCATTATCTGTGCTTAAAAAATGAGAAAAACACGTTATAATAACAAACGTAATCAAAGAAACAATAAACGTTCCCGCTATCACAACAATTATCCTTTTGATGGTTTTAAACACCTTCTCCATATTATCTGTTTACCTCTCCTTTAAGGCATTCATTACCATGCCTGTTTCAAACATTGTCCCTTGTACTACCATTTTCCCATCTACAAGCAATGCCGGCATTTGTCGAATTCCCAATCGCGAAATTTCTTTTTCATCATTTACTTCCTCGATGGTAACCATCTCTTTTCTGTTACAAAACGCCTTTTGAACAATACCAAGTAATTCAAAATATTTATCGCAGCCTCTTCCAATAACCTTTACATTCAACAAATCTTTTTTCATTATCATTTCCTCCATTCTTTATTATAATATTCTTATCTTTCTATTCAGGAAACATCTTCCATATAATCTACTTCTATTGTACATCAAATACCTGCTAATTGAAAGGAGAATTTTATCTATACAATTAAAACTCTTTATACAGCCTCTCTGAATTCTCAACTAACCATTCATAGTTCTTTCTCCAAGAAGCTCTCATGCCTTGTTTATTCTTCCAAATTGCTTCTGGACCCGAAACACGATCAAGGTCAATTCCCAAGTTACCATCAACAGCTTTAACCACCTGAGCTGTGCGATTCTTGCCACACTGATAGCATTTATTAATGTTCTCAGATTCCAAAATGACTGCACAGAAATTTTCCATAGATCTTACTTTTAGAATCAAGGATAGCTTTTCTCTATAGAATCCTTCATCCAAAGTATCAAACCGACTAATAATAACATACTTGCGATTTGTATACTTTTTAAGTTCATTTGCATATAGAAGTTTCTGAACGACCTCAGGTCTAAGAATATCCTCCCCTTCCACTAATAGGAAGAATATATGCGCCTCCCCCACTTTCTTGAGATAAATGTAATCCGTAACTCTATCCGCATCTTTTAAGAATTGCTTACTCCTTCCCTGAGGAAAACTAAAATGCCAATGCTTATTCACTGTTTCACACTGATTACTTGTATCTTCTTCTGGTTGGCCTTCATCATCTTTTACTTCATACACGTAAAGTCCTCCAGGACTATTATGCTTCAATGAATCCCCACAAAGATTCACAGGTTCCAATTGACCACCATTTTTATTAAATCCAAATACATAGTTCGGGCCATTTGCAATCTGACCATCCCCTCCCATAGTAACAAGTGTATAACAACTATTTTCAATTGCTCTAGCCTTGTTATACTTAAACCATTTATTATACACAACATCTCCACCGGTACTATTTATGATTAAATCAATGCCATATATTCCATACATTCGACTAAACAAAGCATGATTGCAGTCATAACTATAATGGTCTCATAAATTAAGACACTGAACACGACATTTCTTAATGAATCTGATATACTATAACCAACAAATGAAAGAAGGTACTT
>OBJG01000180.1_pt1 | contig 78762 bp, 72 predicted proteins | sample 1517941 | NCBI WGS metagenome assembly OBJG01 (sample SAMN04571712, study PRJEB22368) | human gut metagenome | biome: human gut; material: stool | host: Homo sapiens | place: Luxembourg | collected 2012-09-21
ATGCCGCTGCGAAGAAGCGTTTTACCTTCACCGGCACAGGAAAGATCAAGCGCAAGCACGCTTATCACAGTCACATCCTGACCAAAAAGACGACGAAACAGAAGCGCAACCTCTGCTATTCGGGTATCGTTTCTGCGGCCGACGAGGCCAAAATCAAGAACCTGCTGGTCAAGTAACATCCGACCGGCGGAACCGCATTTATTAACCGGAGCGAAACAGCCCCGAAGAACGCGGGAGAACCGCGTCGCTGACAGCTCTTCAAAAACTTTTACATTATGCCACGTTCAGTCAACGTAGTTGCGTCACGCGCAAGAAGAAAGAAAGTTTTGAAACTTGCCAAGGGTAACTTTGGTTCAAGGGGAAACGTATGGACCGTTGCGAAAAACACGGTCGAGAAAGGCTTGCAGTTCGCCTATGCGCACCGCCAGCTCAAGAAGCGGACATTCCGTTCGCTGTGGATCACGCGTATCAACGCCGCAGTCCGCGCCCAGGGAATGACCTATTCGCAATTCATCGGCAAACTCAACGCCAAGGGTATCGTCCTGAACCGCAAGGTGCTCGCCGACCTGGCCATGAACGAGCCGAAGGCATTCGAGGCAATAGTTAAGGAAGTTAAATAAATCCTCCGCGGAGGATTTCGGCGGCGGACACTCCGGTGTCCGCCTTTTTTTCGTATTTTTGCATCCGGTTCCCGCCTCCGAAGCCCCCCGACTGGAAGGTCGGAAGATCGGAAGGTCGGAAAGACCCCGGGAGGAGGTGAAAAGTCCCGGGAGGGCCGGGAAGAACCCGGAAAAATCCGGAAAGGCCGGGAAAAACCGGAAAGGCCGGGAAAAACCGGAAAGGCCGGGAAAAACCCGGAAAAACCGGGTACACAACGGGAAGCGGAACCGCACGAAGAGGCAACACACGACAGGCAACACACGACAGGCAACACACGACAGGCAACACACGGAACAGGCGCATGGAGAACTGGAAACGGACATTCGGCATCATCTGGAGCGGGCAGTTCGTCTCGATCCTCACGAGCTCGATCGTCGGCTACGCCGTCATCTTCTGGATGAGCCTCGAGACCGGCTCGGCCGAGGTGCTGGCCCTGGCGGCGATCGCGGGCATGCTGCCGCAGTCACTCCTCGGCCCGGTCGTGGGGGTCTACATCGACCGCTGGGACCGCCGCCGCACGATGATTGCCGCCGACCTCTTCATCGCCGCCTGCACGCTGCTGCTCGCCCTGCTCTTCTGGAGCGGTCGTGCCGAACTGTGGCACGTCTACCTGCTGCTGGCCTGCCGCTCGGCCGGCTCGGCCTTCCACCGCCCGGCCATGCAGGCCTCGGTGCCGCTGCTGGCCCCCGAGCGGGAGCTGACACGCATCGCGGGCGTCAACCAGATGATCGTCTCGTTCTCCGACATCGCGGGCCCGGCCCTCGGCGCCCTGCTGCTCAACATCTCCTCGATCGGCAACATCCTGCTGCTGGATGTCGCCGGAGCCGTCGCCGCCTGCACGACGCTGCTCCTCATCCACATTCCCAACCCCGCGCGGAGCGACCGGCGCCCGAACCTGTGGCGCGAATTCCGCGAAGGGTTCGCCGCCATGCACGCCACGCCCGGCATGGGCTGGCTCTTCACGCTGGTCATCGCCGTCTGGTTCTTCATCATGCCCGTGGGGGTGCTCTTTCCGCTCATGACGCTGCAGCACTTCGGCGGCGGGGCCACCGAAATGAGCCTCGTCGAGATCGTCTGGGGCGGCGGCGCGCTGCTCGGCGGCGCCGTAATGGGCATGCGCCACTACCGCATCAGCCGCATCCTGCTTATCAACCTGATGTACCTGCTCGTCGGCGCATCGTTCCTCCTTTCGGGACTGCTGCCCCCTTCGGGATTCATCTGTTTCACCCTGCTGACCGCGGCGGCCGGCATCTCGAGCAGCGTCTTCAACGCCTCGTTCGTCTCGCTCATCCAGAGCCGCATCGACGCCGGGGTCCTCGGGCGCGTCATGTCGCTCTACTACAGTTTCGGACTGCTGCCCTCGGCCATCGGGCTGCTCGCCACGGGATTCCTGGCCGACGAGGTGGGCATCACCCGCACATTCGTCCTGGCCGGCGCGATCATCTGCCTGCTCGGTCTCGCCGCCTTCTGCATTCCTTCGGTCATGCGCCTCGACAATGGCAGCGGAACCGCCGGCCGGCCGAAAGCGCCCGCAACCGCTTCATCCTGCAAGGCCGACGCTCGGGAAACCGACACCCGGGAAACCGACGCCCCGGCGCGCATATCCGAAGAGTAGCCGGGCAAAAGAGTATCCACCCCTCCCTACCCCTCCCTACCCCTTCCTTCGCACCCGCGGCACGTTCGACGAACATCTCCGCCCGGAAAACCGGCACAAAAAAACGGCGCCCCGATATGCGGGGCGCCGTCCGTATCGGCCGAGAGCAGCCTACATGGTCTGTCCGTTGTACTCGACCTTCTGCGAGAGCGAATTCTTCTCCTCGTCGTAGGTCCAGGTGACCTTCACCTCGGGGCTGACATAGTACGAGGTGTTGTAGTCGTTGATACCGGTGAGACGCGCCACGATCGTACCCGTGAGCACCTGCCCGGCGAAGAGATACTTGCCGTTCGAGAGCTGATGGCTCATCTTCGTGGCCTGCATGGTCTGCGAGGAGCTCGTCAGCGAGAAGATCGACGGGCCGCCGAACGATCCGTCGACGGTGAAGGCCTTGCCCGAGCACTCGGAGTAGGCCAGTCCGTTTGCCTCGGGGCGCAGCCGGTAGGAGCCGCTCCACTCGGAGTGGATCTGCGTATCCTTGACGTTCATGTCCATGGCCGCGAGCGAAATCGTGTAGCTGCCGTCGCCGTTGGCGTAGAGCAGCGTCTCGCCCGTGTTGAAGAGAATGGCCTGACGGTAGCCGGACCCCTGGTCGACCTGGGCCTCATAGTCGGTCATCTCGACGCGCCAGGGTGCGACGAGCGAAGTCTCCGCGAGGGGCGTGTTGCCCGTCTTGACGGTCAGCGACCCCGAGAAGTAGCAGCCGAAGACCCGGCTGTCCGTCGTGAAGGTCACCTTGTAGTCGCCCGCAAGGTTGCTCTTCGTGATGGTGATGCTCGAACCGAAGAGCTGCTCCTTGACATTCTTGTTTTCGTAGGTGACGCTCCCGAAATCGGTCGTCTCGCCCGTCGCCGCCTGCTTGTCCACCTCGGCAAGCAGAATGGCCAGGCGCATGCCGACATTGGCCGGCTGCAGGGCGAGCGTCGTCTGCAGCTGGCAGTTCTGGTAGAGGTTCAGTCCCGGGAGGAACGGTTTGAGCTCCTCATAGCCGTTGTTGCTGTCGACACAGCCCGTGAGCAGCGTAAGGCCGAGCAGCAGGGTTCCCAAAATTTTCTTCATGATCGTCTTTCGTGGATAAGGTGAATAACTGTTGCTTAAACGTGTCCGGAGGTTTTTTACTGCATCCCGGAAAAAAATTTTTCCATATTCCGGGCCAACCCCGCCGCAAAGGTACGAATATTTCACTTTTTTTTACTATCTTGGGTGTGAATAGACATGTTCATCGCAACATGAAAACCAAACTCCTGTTACTTATGTCGATCTTATCGCTCTTCGGATGCGGCCGCAAGCCCGCTCCGGAATATCCCGCCGACGTGCTGACCCTGCGCGACGGATCGCAGATCACCCTGACCTTCTTCAAACACGCCTCGCTCGCGATCACCGTGGGCGGCAAGTACATCTATGTCGATCCCGTCAGCAGCTACGCCGACTACGCCTCGCTGCCGAAGGCCGACGTGGTGCTCATCACCCACTCGCACTACGACCACCTTGACCGGGCGGCCGTCGAGACGCTGCTGACCTCGGAGACCGAGGTGCTCTGCGACCGCACGTCGGCCGAAGCCTTCGAGATGAACTGCTACACGATGCGCCCGGGCAGCGTCGCCACACCGCGGCCCTACCTGAAGGTCGAGGCCGTCGTGGCGTGCAACACCACGCCGGGACACCTTCAGTTCCACCCGCGCGAGCGCGAGGACTGCGGCTACATCCTCACCATCGGCGGCACGCGCATCTACATTGCTGGGGACACGGAACCCACGCCCGAGATGAAGCGGCTGAAGGAGATCGACGTCGCCTTCCTGCCCGTGAACCAGCCCTACACGATGACCGTCGACCAGGCCGTCGAGGCCGTCAAGGCGTTCCGCCCGGCCATCTTCTACCCCTACCACTACGGCGAGGTGGACGAGAAGACCGACATCGACCGCCTGGTTGCCGAGCTGGAGGGGGTCACCGAGGTCCGCGTCCGCCCGCTGGAGTAGGACGCCGGGGCGCCGGGAGCAGGCCTTCCGGGCTTTCCCGAAGAGCGGATCCGCCGGCAAGCGACGAGGGAGACAGCATCGGATGCTGTCTCCCTCGCTTCGTTACCGCCCTGCGGGGAACGGCTGCGCTCCCCACAAAACGGCTGCCGTACCACCACAGAAAGGCAGCCGACCGGGCGGCCGCTATTCGCGGATGCAGCGGATATTGCCACCGATCGCTTCGCTCTGGGCGTTGTTGTTGCTCACCGCACGCGAATACCAGTAGAGCATGTATCCCTTGTAGCCCTGTGCCGGATAGTTGTGGTTGTAGCTGCACGCCGACCAGTAGTAGCCGTAGCGGCCCACGTTCGACAGCCGTCCGGCATCCGTGCGGTAGCCCTGCGCGGGCCAGTAGCCGCCGTTGTAAGTGCGCGACTGGTAGGCGCCCGTCTCGACCAGCGTCGTCTTGCTGGCGTCGGCCATGACCTCCTGATACCATCCCGGTACCTTGTATCCCGGCGGGCAGGGGTCGAACATCGTCTTGAGGTTCGTATGGTTGACAAAATCGTAGCCCCACAGCTCGGCATACTGCACGTTGTCGTCGTTGAACCAGGCACCGACACCGCTCGTCCCGACCTGTGCGCCGTAGGTGATGAAGGTCATCGGATGGGCCGCGGCATAGTCGACCGACTGCCCCGTGGCAATCGCGGCATCGTCGTTGCGCAGGGTCGTCCACCCCGTCGTGCGGGCCGTGTTGAAGACGCAGGCACCCTCCAGCGCGGTCTGGAAAGCCTCCCCGTCGGGGATCGCCGCACCGTCGGGGTTGACGGGCGCCGAGGCTGCGATGAAGGGGTCCTTGCGTCCCCACTGGTAGAAGAAGCCGAACGAAGCCACGTCGTCAACCGCCGTCGAGGTGGCCCCCACGTTGCGGTCGAGGAACTGATACTGGGGCGAGGAGCCGCTTACGAGGCTCAGCGACGGATCGTCCGTCATCCAGATGTGCCAGCTCCAGACAAGCTGCTGCGCGCCGTCGAACAGGGCGAGGACTGCATTGCCCCGCTGTGCGGAGGCCTCGAAGCGGATGCGTTTCGAGGCGGCGTCCAGCGTCACGTTCGAGACCAGCCCCTCGGCCGACGCCCACAGCCAGTCGGCGCTCCAGTCCGCACCGACGGCAATCGCCGCCTCGAAATGCTTGCTCTCCTGGTCGTTGTTGGCGCTGACGCCGTTGCCGCGCACGTCGGCGGCAAAGGAGTAGACGCCCGGCGCCGTCACCACGTAGCAGTTGGCCGTCCCGGCGGCACTCAGATCGGTCGCGTCGGGAGCCGCCGTGCGGAAGTTCTTCGCGGCCAGGTCACTGCGTGAATCGGCATCGGCCACATAGGCGCAGAACCGGTATTCGGTGTCGGGCATCAGCCCCGTGAGCTGTACGGTCACCTCCTCGGCGGCCTCCACCTGCGTGAACTCCGTCGGGTCCTCGGCCTCGGCACGGACGCAGGCCCAGAACAACTGCTGCGCATCGGCCGTCTTCACCCGCACCTCGGCCCCTTCGGCCGTCGTCGTGATGTCACCCACGACAAGCGACGGCAGGCGCAGCGTCTCGAAATCGTGCGTTACCGTCTCACCGGCCACACCCCGACGGTTCTCGGCCCGGGCCAGCAGCGTATAGGCCGTGCCGGCCTCGAGCTCGCCGACCGTGAGCTGCACCGGCGCCGCGGCTTCGCGCGCGATCCAGGCCGACTCGGCCGGTGTCTCGCCGCGCAGCACGCAGCAGTAGAGCACACGCACGGCATTCGTCGGATTCAGCGTAAAGCTCACCGCCCGCTTGGCGGGCGCCACCTCCGCAATCGAGACGGAAGCCGGAAGCGGCTTCGCCGGTTCGGTCTCCGACTTGCGGCACGAAGTCGGAAGCAGGGCCGTCAGCGCGGCCGCAAAAAGCACCAAGATTTTCTTCATATTCCTGTACAATTAAAAGGTTAGGCGTTCGCCGCACCGTGGGCGCCGCCTTCAGGAACATTCGGAACAGAAAAAACCGGGAACGAGTCCGATCCTCACTCCGCCCGTTCTCCGCAGGCTTGCGCTCGACACAGGCAAAGGCAGGTCTTCTGACTCGTTTCCGGCGCGACGCCTTCCCGACCGCAAGGTCAGTGGCAAAAGATTGTCGCGACGACAGCCCGGAGCATCCGGGACGAAACTCACAGCAGCGGGAACTGTTGCAGACTTGCACTGCATTCCCTTTTAATCCCTGCGGCCGCGCCGCGAGGGAACCGTTTGCGGGGGCAAAGGTAGCCTTTTCGGCCGTATTTCCAAACCCGAAGCCGAAAATCCGCCCTTTTGACCCCATTCCGCCGACATCGGGAAAAGCCGCCGCGCGCCCTCGGGCCGATTTTCCCGCCGCGGCAGGCAAGGCGCCGCCCGCTCCCCGGCACCGTCCGGCAACGATCCGCTACCCCGGCGTCCCGACTGCCCGCCCGCAACCTCTCTTCACGATATGCCGGCCTCTCGCCTCCCGACTGCCCGCCCGCAACCTCTCTTCACGATACGCCGGCCTCTCGCCTCCCGACAGCGGCCGTCCCCGCGTTCCACGCAATTCGCGGCCATCCGCCCCAGCGTCCCGACCTTCCGCACAAGCCCCGCGACCAGCCATCTCCATATTGCGGCCATCCTCTGCCCCGCAACCGGAGCTCCCTCCCGCAACCGAAGCCCCCTCCCGCGACCGGAGCTTCCTCCTCCCGCGACCGGGGTCCTCGCCTCCCCGCAACCGGCTGTTCCGGGCACAAAAAAGAGGGGAACGCCGCAGCGGCACTCCCCTCCTTCCGATAACAATCCCGTCCCGGCGGCTACTTGCCGGCCTCGGTGCTCTCTTTCGGCTCGGCCTGCACCTTGAGCGAGGCCAGCCCCTTGACGATGTTCTCGTCGCTGTTTTTCGAGGCGTCGTAGACGACGGTCACCTCCTTCTTTTCGAGGTCGACCTGCACGTCCTTGATCCCCTTGCCGAGCGACGGCACGTTGTTCATGATCTTGTTGACGCAGTGTTCGCAGTCGACATCGGCCACGAAGACCGTCGTCACGATCTTCTTCCCGGCAGCCGGCTTCGCCGCCAGGGATACGCCTGCGCCCAGCAGCAGGGCGAGGCAGAGCATAGCGATTTTTTTCATCTTGCTTCGGTATTTTAAGGTTTCGGTATCAATAGAGGTTGAAGCGCAGAGCGGCGTAGAACTTCCGGCCCATGAGCGGTCCCCAGACATTCATCGAGTTGAACTGCGCCGAATAGGGGTTCGAGGCGTTGAGAATCGGGTCCTTCTGCCGGTAGTCGGCGATGTTCTCGCAGCCGACGTAGATGTCGAACTTGCCCACCTTGCGGCTCACCTGCGCATAGAACATCGGATAGCGCGGCGAATAGCTGTCGTCGGCCAGGTTACCCGTCTGCGTCGGGATGCGTGCCGGGCCGTTGAGCTGCGCCGTAGCATCGAAGACCCAGCGGCGGAACTTCGTGGCGTACTGGATGTTGAGCAGCGTCTTGTACTGGCTGACCAGCGGACGCTCGACGCGTGCCGTGCGGCCGTCGGGGCGCTGGATCGTCATCTCGCTGTCCGTATAGCGGAACGTGGCGAAGATGTCGAGCCGCTCGACGGGCGACCACGAGAAGTCGACCTGATAGGTATCCGTGTAGGAGCGGCCGTCCGACGTGTAGAGCAGAATCTGCGTGGGGTCGTACTCCTGGTCGGCCACCACCGAGTGGTAGAACTGCGTGCGGAAGTAGTCGAAGCTCAACGTCGCGTCGTCGGCCTGCACGAGCGTGAAGGTCTGCGTCAGGCTGCCACCCAGCGTCAGGGCCTTCTCCAGGCGGTCGAAGTCGGCGAAGCGGCCGTCATAGGCCGGCACCCCGTTGCGGAACTCCACCAGCCGGATCTGCCGTCCCGTCGCGAGCATGCCGATGTTGTCCGTGATGATGTCCGTCGAGCGGTAGCCCAGACCGGCCGAGGCGCGCAGCGTCGTCGTGGGGGTGATGTTCCACTTCAGGTGGCCGCGCGGCGTGAGGAAGCAGCGATCGTAGAAGGCATTGTAGTCGCCGCGCAGGCCCGCCACGATCGAGAGCTTCTCCTTCACGGCATAGGTATACTCGGCATAGAGGCCCACCTCCTGCTCGTCGCGGTCGAACGCATAGAGCTGCCGCGAGTTGTCGATCCAGGGCGTGCGGTTGTCGAGTCCCTCGCGGTAGGAGTCCAGATGGGCCTGCACACCGACGTTCAGCGACGAACGGTAGGTGAAGTAGTGGTTATACATCAGGTTGAGCGACAGCGAATTTTGGTTGCCGTCATAGCCGTTCAGCCCGAAGTAGGCCGTCTCGTCGAAGTGGTCGAAGTCGGCGACGAAGGCCAGGTTCGAGCGCATCTCGTCCTGCTCGTCGGCATCGTAGACCGCCGGGCCGACCGGCATGCCGATCTTCACGTAGCCGTTGGCGTTGCGGTTGCGGATGTGCGACCCGTAGAGGGGCATCCGCTCGCCGCGCTGCTCCCAGTCCCAGTCCGCGGCCATCGCCTCGCGCATCGCCTCGGTGTTCCTGTATCCGAGCATGCCGCCCAGGCGGTTCTCCTGCACGAATTTCCAGCCCCAGCGCACCTGCGTGCCGTTGTCGGCGGCATAGAGCCACTTGTTGGCGACGTTGATCTGGTCCGACTTGGGCAGGTCACGGAAACCGTCGTGGTTGTGGTCCATCTTCCGGGCGTCGGTATCCATCGAGCCGTGCAGCAGGATGATGCTCGAGAGTTTCTTGTCGCGCGTCACGGGGAAGGCCGTCGAGATGTTGGCCTCGGGGCGCAGCTCGTCGTCGAGGTAGAGGTTCACGAAGAGCCGCTCCTCATCGGTCGGCTTGCGGTGCTCGAGGTTGATCTGCCCGGTGATGGCCTCGTGTCCGGCCGTCACCGAGGCGACGCCCTTCGACACCTGGATCGAGTTGAGCCACATGCCGGGCGTGTAGCTCAATCCGTAGGGGGCGCTCAACCCCCGCATGATGGGGCGGTTCTCGTCGAGAATCTGCGTGTAGGTGCCGGCCAGCCCCAGCATCTTGATCTGCCGCGCGCCCGAGATGGCGTCGCTGTAGCCGACGGTCACCGACGCCGAGTTCTCGAACGACTCGGCCAGGTTGCAGCAGGCCATCTTGCAGAGGCCCGCAAAGGAGATCATCTCGTTCTTGAGAATGCCCTCGCGCTTGACGAAGTTGCCCGAGAGGCTGCCCTCGACGACGACGCCCTCGAGCTCGACGCCCTCGGCGCGCAGCGCCATCTCGACGCGCTCCGTACCGCTCTCGACACGGAGCGTATCGTTGACATATCCCAGATACGACGCCACGAGGCGGTCGTAGTTCTTCACGCGGTGCAGCAGGAAGGCACCCTCGGCATCGGTGCTCGCACCGATCGTCGTGCCGGCCCAGTAGACCGAAGCGCCGACGAGCGGCTGTCCTTCCGCATCGCGCACGACACCGCGCAGATCCTGCGCCTCGGCGGAGGCCGCCAGCAGCGCAAAGGCCGAAACAAGGAATAGAGTTCGTTTCATGGTATTTTTTCTGTTTTTCCCGCGGACAAAGGTAGCGCGAAAGGTCTGCAACCGGGTTGCAAACCGCCCCACTCCGCCGCGATCACTCCTGCCGCCGGTTGCGGCAGTCGGGACAGAGACCCGTTATGAGGTAGTTGATCCGACGCACGTCGTATCCCGCCGGGTAGCGGATCACCGGAATGTGCGTATGGTCCAGGCAGAAGGTGCGGCCGCAGGCTTCGCAATGGAAGTGGCAGTGCATCTCCTCGATCCGGCACGCATGGTCGTTGTGGCAGACGCAGTACTTCGTGGCGCCGCTGCCGTCATCGATGACATGCAGCAGGTGGTGTTCGGCAAAGAGGGTCAGCGTGCGGAAGATCGACGACCGGTCAAGACCGTCGGTTGCGGTCTCCAGGTCGGCCAGACTGAAGGTATCGCTGAAGGTCTCCATCGCCTCCAGCACCAGGATGCGGAGGGCCGTAGGGCGTATGCCGTGGGCCTCGAGCACCTCTTCGCAATGCGGGTGACTCATGTTCTGCAAACTGCACGCTGCGTGCACAGCGTGTCCGTCGGATGGTGAATGATAAATGAATGGTCGGGGAAAACGGGGATGTCCTTCCGACATCCGGCCGGGCCGGACCCGGCGGACCGCATGAGGCGGTCAGCCTCTGACGGGCGGGGCGCGCAGCCCCGCACAGCGGGCGAAGCCGTCGCGCAGCGGCGGCACGTCGCGGCCGACCTGCCGGTCGGTCTGGATTTCAGACACGGGAACGGAGCCGCACGTCGCCACGATGGCGGGCGGCAGCGTCAGGACCACGCAGCGCACGAGCCGCTCGTGGTCCGATCCGGAGCCCGTATAGAGGGCTATGTCGGTCGAATGATGGGTGCCGCAGCAGGGCGCCGTGATGTCGGCGCGGGCGGCGGGAAGATCCCCCGTATGGTCGCAGCAGGTGCAGCCGGTGTGTAGCAGCGCCTCGCGCGGGGCCTTGCACTTGCACGTAAGGGAGACATACGCCGGCGTGCCGACCGCCGCAAGGTAGAGGGTCAGCAACAACAGCGCTATGTATCCGCGGGCCTTCATTGCTCCAGTACGCCGCATTCCGCAAGGCGGGACATCCACGCCCCGGCATCGCGCCGGGCCGTTGCCTCGTCCACCTCGTATCGCTCCACGAGCAGCGAGACCACGTCGTCGAGGTCGAATTCGCGGCCGCGGAGCTGCTCCCACAGATAGCGCGACGACTCGTTGAGCGCCACCAGGCGCGTCATGTCGGCGCCGTATGCGCCCTGCACGACGACCACATGTTCGCCGGCCAGCTCGCGCACCTTGTATTTGGGGTCAATCTTCATCTTTCGTATCACCGGTCTCTGCCGATATGCCGCAAATGTACGCAAAATTTCGGAAAAAGCCTAATTTTTTCGTTCCCGCCGCCACGCCCGGCTCCTGCGCAGGAAGGGAGCATGGACGCAGCCAGGGATGAACCCGGGAATGAACGCGGACCGGAAGCGGCGCGCCGGTCCGCCCGCCCGGAACGTGCCCCGAGCGAAAAAGCCAGGAAGGGGGAAGGCAAATCCGCGGCAAAATCGCTACCTTTGCATTATGGAATCCGCCGAGGAGAAGATATACGCCGCCCTCACCCGCTGGTGGGGCTTCCGGGAGTTCCGCCCCGTGCAGCGGGAGATCATTCTCTCCGTCATGCAGGGGCGTGACACGCTGGCGCTGATGCCCACCGGCGGCGGCAAGTCGCTCACCTACCAGGTGCCGACGATGGCCCGCGACGGACTGGCCGTCGTCATTACGCCGCTCATCGCCCTGATGAAGGACCAGGTGGACCGCCTGCGCGCACGGGGCATCCCGGCCGTGGCCATCCACTCGGGACTCTCGCCGCGGCAGATCGACATCGCACTGGACAACTGCGTCTACGGCGACGTGAAGTTCCTCTACGTCGCCCCCGAGCGGCTCACCTCGGAGGCCTTCCGCCTGCGCGTCGTGCGCATGAACGTCTCGCTCATCGCCGTCGACGAGGCCCACTGCATCTCGCAGTGGGGCTACGACTTCCGCCCCTCGTACCTGCGCATCGCCGAGCTGCGCGAGCGCCTGCCCGGCGTCCCGGTGCTGGCCCTCACGGCCTCGGCCACCGCGCGGGTCGCCGAGGACATCATGCACCACCTGAAGTTCCCCGAAGCGCACATTCTGCGCAGCAGCTTCGCGCGGCCCAACCTCTCGTACAGCGTCCGCCATACGGACGACAAGAACGGCCAGCTGCTGCGCCTCGTGCACAACGTCCCGGGCTCGGGCATCGTCTACGTGCGCACGCGCGAGGCGACGGAGCAGATCGCCGACCTGCTGCGGCAGGAGGGCATCACGGCCGCGGCCTACCACGGCGGGCTGGGCCATGCCGAGCGGTCGCAGCGCCAGGAGGAGTGGATCGCGGGCCGCGTGCGGGTGATGGTCGCGACCAACGCCTTCGGCATGGGCATCGACAAGCCCGACGTGCGCTTCGTCGTCCACTACTCGATGTGCGACTCGCTCGAAAGCTACTACCAGGAGGCCGGACGCGCCGGGCGCGACGGCGCACGCGCCTACGCCCTGCTGCTCGTCGCGGCCGACGACGGCGAGCGCACGATCCGCCGCTTCGAGCAGGAGTTTCCGCCGCTCGAGCGCGTGAAGGAGATCTACGAGAAGGTCTGCAACTACCTGCGCATCGGCATCGGCGAGGGCGACGGCGCCACCTTCCAGTTCAACATCCACGACTTCTGCGCCCGCGAGCACCTCTATGCCGGGACGGTCTCCAGCGCCCTGAAGCTCCTCCAGCAGAACGGCTACATGACGCTGACCGACGCACAGGAGAACCCCGCACGGGTGATGTTCTGCGTGAGCCGCGACGACCTCTACCGCCTGCGCGTGCAGCGCGACGAGCTCGACCACTTCATCCGCACGCTGCTGCGCCTCTACAACGGCGTCTTCACCGAGTTCCGCCCCATCGACGAGGGCGAGCTGGCGACCTGGAGCGGCTACACCGTCGAGCGGGTCCGCGAGCTGCTCAAGCGGCTGTGGATGCTGCGCGTGATCCGCTACATCCCGTCGAACCGCTCGCCGCTGCTCTTCATGAACGAGGAGCGGCTGCCGCGCGCCGACCTCTACATCGCCCCCGAGACCTACCGGCTGCGGCAGCAGCTCCTGCGCGAGCGCTTCGAGCAGATGCTCGCCTACGCCTCGAACGAAGAGGAGTGCCGCAGCACGGTGCTTGAACGCTACTTCGGCACCGAACCGGCCGGGCCGTGCGGCGTCTGCGACATCTGCCTGGCCCGCCGCCGCGCCGCCAAACGGGCCGCCGCAACCAAACAAGCCCCGCCCGGAGGCACCGGCCCGGCAGCAGAAAAGACCTCGCCCGGTGGCGCCGGCCCAACCGCTGAAAAAGCCTCGCCCGGAGATGCCGTCCCGACCGGACACGCGACAACAACAGCGGCCACACGGGCAGAACACGCCGCACCGGATGAAGAGCTGCGCACGCGCCTGCTCGAACGCCTTTCGCGCGGAGCGGCCGATCCCCGCACGCTGGCCGACGAACTGGCCGCCTCGCCCGGGCGGATTGCCGCCACGGTGCGCGAGTTGCTCGCCGCGGGCAAAATCACCACGGGCAGCAATGGGAAATTGGAAATAATTGCGTAATTTTGCGGGAATCTTCATCCGGATGAGTACCGAAAACCGCTTCACAGACAAGATAAGCAACGAACAGACCGCGTTGCTCCCCGCCATCGAATTTCACGGCGAGATCCGCATCGTCGAGCACGAGGACGAGATTGAGGCCGCCTGCCAGTACCTCATGCAGCAGCCCCTTGTCGGCTTCGACACCGAGACGCGCCCCTCGTTCCAGCCGGGCGTCACCTACCGCGTGTCGCTGCTGCAACTCTCCTCGGCGGAGCGCTGCTACCTCTTCCGGCTCAACCGGATTCCGCTTGCGCGGCCCCTGCTGCGGCTGCTCGAATCGCGCGAGGTGGTGAAGGTCGGGGCCGACGTGGCCGGCGACCTGCGCTCGCTCCGACAGCTGCGGCGCTTCCGCGACGGCGGGTTCGTCGACCTGCAGGCGATCGCCCCCGAATGGGGCATCGGCGAGAAGAGCCTGCGCAAGCTCTCGGCCATCGTCCTGGGCATGCGCGTCTCGAAGGCCCAGCGACTGAGCAACTGGGAGGCCGCGACCCTCACGCCCAAGCAGCAGCTCTACGCCGCCACCGACGCCTGGGTCTGCACGCAGATCTACGAGCGGCTGCAACACACGCCGAAAATCAAATGACAGAAACCATGATACCGCGTATTTACCTGCGACGCGGCAAGGAGGAGTCGCTCCTGCGCCGCCACCCGTGGATCTTCTCCGGGGCCATCGACTACATCAAGGCCGAGGAGGAGTCCGAGATCGCCGAAGGGGCCCTCGTCGATGTCTACACCCACGCGGGGGAGTTCATCGCCCGGGGCCACTACCAGATCGGCTCGATCGCCGTGCGCGTGCTCACCTTCGAGCGCGAGGCGATCGACAGCGCCTGGTGGGAGCGGCGCATCGCCGTGGCGCACGACGTGCGCCGCACGCTGGGGCTCACGCAGAACGCCTCGACGACATGCTACCGCCTCGTGCACGGCGAGGGCGACTCGCTGCCGGGCCTTGTCGTGGACATCTACGGCACGACGGCCGTCGTCCAGTGCCACTCGGTGGGCATGTACCGCGCCCGCATGGAGATCGCCGCGGCCATCCGCGCGGTCTACGGCGAGCACATTACGGCCATCTACGACAAGTCGTCGCAGACGCTCCCCTACAAGGCCGACACGGGGGCCGTGGACGGCTACCTTTGGGGACGGGCGCAGACGCCGCAGGTCGTGCTCGAGCACGGCGAGCAGTTCCTCGTCAACTGGGAGCAGGGACAGAAGACCGGCTTCTTCCTCGACCAGCGCGAGAACCGCGAGCTGGTGAAGCGCTACGCACAGGGGCGCACCGTGCTCAACACCTTCTGCTACACGGGCGGCTTCTCGGTCTACGCCCTGGCGGGCGGTGCGAAGGAGGTCTGCTCGGTGGACTCCTCGGAGCGGGCCGTGGCCCTCGCCACCGAGAACATGCGCCTGAACTTCGGCGACGGGGCCCCGCACACCGAGGTGGCGGCCGACGCCGTGGAGTACCTGCGCGACATCGGCGACCGCTACGACCTGATCATTCTCGACCCGCCGGCCTTCGCCAAGCACCACAAGGTGCTCGGCAACGCCATGCAGGGCTACAAGCGGCTCAACGCCCGGGCGCTGTCGCAGATCCGGCCGGGCGGCATCCTCTTCACCTTCTCCTGCTCGCAGGCCGTGTCGAAGGAGCTCTTCCGCACGACGGTCTTCTCGGCCGCGGCGATCGCCGGACGCAAGGTCCGCATCCTGCACCAGCTGACGCAGCCCGCCGACCACCCGATCAACATCTACCACCCCGAGGGCGAGTACCTCAAGGGGCTGGTGCTCTACGTCGAGTAGCCGCCGCATACCCCGAACAGACAAATTCCAAACACACAAATAAGATGAAAAGAACCCTGCTCTTACCGCTGCTGACGCTGCTCTGCACGACCCTTTTCGCACAAGGGCAGAGCCGCATCGAAACCTTCACCGTCCCGAGCACGATCCTCGGCACGGAGAAGACGTGTACGGTCTACCTCCCGGCGGGCTACGACGCCTCGACGGAGCAATACCCCGTGCTCTACCTGCTGCACGGCGCCTACGGCTGCCACACGGACTGGACCCGCCTGGGCGACGTCCAGCGCATCGCCGACGACGCCATTGCCCAGGGCATGGCCTGCCGGATGATTATCGTCATGCCCGACGCCGCGGGCGAGGGCGAGAACTACGCCGGTCCCCACATGGGTTACTTCGACGTGCCGGGCTGGAGCTACGAGCGCTTCTTCTTCGAGGAGTTCCTGCCCGCCGTCGAGCAGCACTACCGCATCCGCGGCGACCGCACACACCGCGCCATCGCCGGGCTCTCGATGGGCGGCGGCGGATCGGCGGCCTACGCCATCAAGCACCCCGAGCTCTTCGGCTCGGCCTGCCCGTTGAGCGGTCTGCTGGACGCCTTTCCCGACGGAAGCAACTACGAGGATGTCTTCGTGCGTTCGGTCGTGGACAACTCGCCCGTCAGGCTGCTGCGCGGGCTCTCCGACGAGCAGCTCGCCGCCGTGCGCAACGTGCGCTGGTGGGTGGACTGCGGCGACGACGACTTCCTCTACTCGTGCAACATCCGCTTCTACGCCCTCATGCGCGAACGCAACGTCCCGCTGCAATACCGCATGCGCGACGGCGGCCACACGTGGCATTACTGGCGCACGGGCCTCGAACCGATACTCACCTTCATCTCGCAGGGATTTACCGAAGGTGAGAAGTGAAAGGTGAAAGATAAAAAGTAAGGGGCAGTAGTGAGGAGGCCAGCCGTGAAGGGCGAACCGTGAAAGGTGAGCCGCGAGGGGCGAGCCGCGAAGGGCGAGCCGGGCCGGTGCGGCCGGAACTTCCGACGCGCCGGACAAGCGAAAGAATCCTCCGTACACCACCCATCCGCCAGCCACCCTGCTCATTCCGACAACCAAACGGGAAGCATCCTTTTTTCAGGGTGCTTCCCGCTGTTTTTGACACAAACCGGATCTACCGGACCATCCGCAAAAAGCCGGAGGAATCCGACAACAAAGGAACCCGCCGGAAGCATCCGACAGCATAGAGACCCGCCGGGAGAATCCGACAGCATAAAGCCCCATCGAGAGAAAACCCACCGGGAGAGGCCGGGAATCCGCCGCACAAAGCCGGGAATCTGCCGCACAAAAAAGCCGGGGACGCCTGTGCATCCCCGGCTCACCGGTCGGCTCACACCGGAGCCGTTATTTGCGCTTGGCGCGCTGCTGAGCCTCCTGCTGACGCAGAAGCTCCTCGTAGCGCTGCTGGAACTTCGACTTCTTGCCGTTCGACTTGCGGGCCGCATTGGCCTGCATGATCGCCTGGATCTTCGTGTCGTCGACCATGCGGCGGATGATGAGCGTCTGGCCGATGGTCAGCAGGTTCGAGAGCAGGTAATAGTAGCACAGACCGCTCGAATAGTCGTTGAACCAGAACAGCAGCATGAGCGGCATGAGATAGAGCATCATGAACTTCATGCCCGCCATCTGGGGCTGCGACGAGGCCGTCTGCTGGTAGCTGTAGTAGGAGTAGCCGAAGGTCGAAAGGGCCATCAGCAGGGCGAACAGCGAGACGTGGTCCCCGTAGAAGGGGATCGAGAAGGGCAGGTTCAGCACGCTGTCATACGACGAGAGGTCGCCGGCCCAGAGGAACGACTGCCCGCGCAGCTCGATCGACGCCGGGAAGAAGCGGAACATGGCGATCAGGATCGGCATCTGGATCAGCATCGGGATGCAGCCGCCCATGGGGTTGATGCCCGCCTTCTTGTAGAGTTCCATGGTGGCCTGCTGCCGCTTCATGGCATCCTCCTGCTTGGGGTACTTCTTGGCCAGCTCGTCGACCTGCGGCTTGATCAGGCGCATCTTGGCCATCGAGACATAGCTCTTGTAGGTCAGTGGCGAGATCACCAGACGAACCAGCACCGCCAGGATCAGGATGATGATGCCGAAGCTCGGGATGTAGTTGCGCAGGAAATCGAAGACCGGAATCACGCACCAGCGGTTGATCCAGCCGAAGATGCCCCACCCCAGCGGGATGAGCCGCTCGAGGTAGAGGTCGCCGTCCCCGGCATCCGTATCGCCCACCTTCTTGAGAATCGAATACTCGTTCGGGCCGAAGTAGAAGGCAAAGTCATACCCGGTGGTCTGCGCCGTGTAGGGCACGGTCATGCGGGCCGAGAAATCCTTGATGTAACCCGAACCGGGCTGCGCCGTCGTGAAGCCCACGTCGGCATAGGAGAGGTTCTGCGGCGCGATGAAGACCGACGAAAAGTAGTGCTGCTTGAAGGCCACCCAGTTGACCGAGGTGGTGATCTCCTTCGAGCGCTCCTCGTCGCTCATGCTCAGCTCCTCGATCGAGGACTCGCCCGGGAAGCGGTAGGCCACCGTGGTGTACATGTTCTCGTTCTTGAAGCCGCGCTCGTTCTGGTAGGAGGTATTCGACCAGTCGATGCCGATCGAGGTCTGGTTGGCCATCTCGGCGGCCATGTTCACCAGCCGCACGTCGAAGTCGACCAGGTAGTCGCGCGCCGGGGTCTTCGTGTCGTAGATCAGGTATTCGTACTCGAGCGCCGCCGTCTCCGAAATCGGGAGACGCATCCGCACCGCCCGGGCCCCGTCGGCCGTCGTCTCCACCGCCGAAGGGGTGAAGACATACTCCATCGTGTTGACCTTGACGTTGTTCAGCCCGTTCTTGACAAAGAACGAGAGGTCGAATTGCGCCGTGGCGGGGTCCATCAGCGAGACGGGAATGTTGCGCTCGCCGCGCGGCGCATACTTCGTGTAGTCCTTCAGGAGCACGTCGCGGATCTGGCCGCCGCGCGTCGAGAAGGTCACCGCCATCACGTCGTTTTCGACGACAAACTCCCGCTCTTCGGCGTCGCGCGCCGCGGCGAGGTACTCGCCCAGCGCAGCAACGCGACGTTCACGCGCCGCTTCGGCCGCCTGCTCCGCGTCCTGGCCGCCCGCGGTCAGCGCCACGGAGTCCGCGACGGGGACAACGGGTCGCGTGGCCAGCGCCACCGAATCCTGGTAGGCCTGCCAGGCGGCCATCTCTTCCTGATATTTCTTCTGTTCCTGTGTATTGAAATAGGCGAACCCGAAAAAGAGGAGCGCCACGACGGCAATGCCGATAATCGATTTTTTATCCATTTACGGTTTTCTGAGACTCTCTGTATGCGTGATTACTTCTTCTCCTGCTTGACCGTGGAGGTGGCTTCGGCGTGGTCGAGCGCCGCGCGCACAAAGGCCACGAACAGCGGCGAGGGGCTCTCGACGGTGCTCTGGTACTCGGGGTGGTACTGCGTGCCGACGAACCACGGATGGTCCGCAATCTCGATTACCTCGACGAGGTTCGTGTCGGGGTTGACACCCACGGCCTGCATGCCTGCGGCCTCGAACTGCGCGAGGTAGTCGTTGTTGAATTCGTAGCGGTGGCGGTGACGCTCCGAGATGTTGAGCCTGCCGTAGGCCGCGGCGACGCGCGAACCCTTGCGCAGCACGCACGGGTAGGCGCCCAGACGCATCGTGCCGCCCTTGGCCGTGATGCCCTTCTGCTCCTCCATGAGGTCGATGACCGGATGGGCCGTCACCTCCATCTCGCTCGAGTTGGCATCGGCGATGCCCAGCACGTTGCGGGCGAACTCGATGACGGCGCACTGCATGCCGAGGCAGATGCCGAGGAACGGAATCCGGTTCTCACGGGCATAGCGCACGGCCGTGATCTTGCCCTCGATGCCGCGGTTGCCGAAGCCCGGGGCGACGAGGATGCCCGCCATGCGCCCCAGCTGCTCGGCGACGTTCTCATCGGTGATCTTCTCCGAGTTGACGTAGACGAGTTTCACGTGGCAGTCGTTGACCGCCCCGGCGTGTACGAACGACTCGCAGATCGACTTGTAGGCGTCGGGCAGCTCGGTGTACTTGCCCACCAGCGCGATCTCGATCGAGCGGCTCGGATGCTTCACCCGCTCGACAAAGGCGCTCCAGGCGGCCATGTCGGGCTCCTTCTCCGACGGAAGGTTCAGCTTGTCGAGCACCACCTCGTCCAGGTGCTGTGCATGCATGCGCAGCGGCACCTCGTAGATCGTCGGCACGTCGATCGACTCCATCACGGCGTTGGCATCGACGTTGCAGAAGAGCGCCACCTTGCGCCGCAGGGCCATCGACAGCGGATGCTCCGTGCGCAGGACGAGAATCTCGGGCTGGAGTCCGTTTTCGAGCAGCGCCTTGACGGAGTGCTGCGTGGGCTTGGTCTTCAGTTCGCCCGAGGCGGCCATGTAGGGGATCAGCGTCAGGTGCACGAGCGCCGTATTGCGGTAGCCGAGCGAGTAGCGCAGCTGACGCACCGACTCGATGAAGGGCAGCGACTCGATGTCGCCGACCGTGCCGCCGATCTCGGTGATGATGATGTCGTACTTCTTCGTCTGGCCCAGCAGCTGGATGCGGCGCTTGATCTCGTCGGTGATGTGGGGGATAACCTGCACGGTCTTGCCCAGGTATTCGCCCTTGCGCTCCTTCTCGATGACGCTCTTGTAGATGCGTCCCGTGGTGACGTTGTTCGCCTTCGAGGTCGGATGGTTCGTGAAGCGCTCGTAGTGGCCCAGGTCGAGGTCCGTCTCGGCGCCGTCCTCCGTCACGTAGCACTCGCCGTGCTCGTAGGGGTTGAGCGTGCCGGGATCGACGTTGATGTAGGGGTCGAGCTTCTGAATCGTCACCGAATAGCCGCGCGCCTGCAGCAGCCGCGCAATCGAGGCCGAAATGATACCCTTGCCGAGCGAAGATGCCACGCCGCCCGTCACGAATATGTACTTGGGTTTCGCAAGTTTCATGTCTGTCGTTATTCTCTATCGTTGGATTATTTGTCGTTGTTTTCAGCCGGGGTCTCCTCGGCGGCCTGCCGGTCGATGAGCTTCACCTTCTCGATCGTCGCGGCCATCTCCTCGCGGGCCCGGTCGATCTTGGCGCGCACGTCGGCCACGAGCGTCTCGGCGTTCTTCGACTTGGCGAAGAAGCCGATGTTGTTCTCCAGCAGGGCAATCTCCTGCTCGAGCTGCCGCACCTTGTTGTAGAGGCGCTCGCGTTCCGAACGCAGGCGACGGTCGCCCGAGGCCTTGAGCGTCGAGACCTTCTCGCGGAAGCGGTTCATCGAACGGTCGCGCTCCGAGCCGCGCAGCGCATTGAAAAGCGCATCGACGGCGGCCTTGTAGCGCTTCTGCACGGACTCCTTCTGCCGGATGGGCACGAAGCCGATCTCGCCCCAACGGCGCTGGAAGTCGCGGATCACCTCATAGCCCCCGGCCTTGACGTCGGCCGCAGCCATCTCGTCGAGCAGCGCCAGCTTGCGGCGCAGGTTCTCCTCCTGCTCGCCGTCGACCGAGGCGAAATGGGCGCTCTTGCGCTCGAAGAAGCGGTCGCAGGCCGCCCGGAAGCGCTTCCACACGGCATCCGAATGGCGGCGCGATACGGCGCCGATCTGTTTCCAGCGCGCCTGCAGGGCAATCAGTTCGTCGGTCGTCTTCTTCCACTCCTCGCTGCCGGCGAGCGACTCGGCAGCCTCGCAGATCTCGGTCTTGAGCTGGAGGTTGTGCTCCATCTCGGCCTTCAGCCCGGCATAGAACTGGCGCTTGGCCTCGAAGAAACGGTCGCACGCCGTGCGGAAGCGTTCGTAGATGCGGTTGTTGTCCTTCTTGGGTGCGAAGCCGATGGTCTTCCACGTCTTCTGTATCTCGAGCAGGCGGTCGCTCGCCCGGTTCCACTCCTTGCGCGTGGTGAGCGGCTGGGCCGCCAGCTCCTCGGTCGTCTCGCAGAGCTGCGTCTTGAGTTCGAGGTTGCGCACCTGCTCGGCCTTCAGCGCCTCGAAGTGCTCCTGATGCGCCTTGTTGATGCGGCTCGACGCCGCCTTGAAGCGCTCCCACAGCGGCTCCTTGAACTCGTTGGCCACGGGACCCGTCTCGCGCCACTCGTCGTGCAGCTTCTGCAGCTTGTGGAAAGCGTCGACGACCGACGGCTCGAGCAGCAGCGCCTCGGCCTGCTCGCAGAGGGCCACCTTCTGCTCGTAGTTCTTCTTCAGGTCCAGGTCGCGCAGCTCCTTGTTGATCTTGATGAAGTTGTAGAAGTTCTCCACGTGCAGGTTGTAGGTCTCCCACAGGTCCTTGACGTACTGCTGCGGCACGATGCCGGTCTCCTTCCAGCGCTGCTGCAGCTCGCGGAACTTCGTGAAGGTATTGTTGATCGTCTCGTCGGAATTGACCAGCTCCTTGAGCTCCTCGATGATGCCGAGCTTGATCTTGTAGTTGGCCTCCTTCTCGGCCTCCAGATTGGCGATGAAGATGTCGCGGCGACGGCGGTATTCGCGGAAGAGCTCCTTGAGCTGCACCTCCGCCCCGTCGACCGCCGGCGAGAACTCCTCCTCCTTGCCCCCCTCCTCGATGAAGCGGCGGCGCGCAGCCTCGACTTCGGCGCGGCGCAGGCGGTAGAAGGCGATCTTCAGCGCCTCGACCTCCCGGCGCAGCGACTGCACGGGCTGCTCCTCGAGCATCCGGGCAAAGAGCGCCACGAGCTCCTCCTTGCTCTTGCCGGCAAACCTGTCCTCGGCCGGAGCCGCATCGAGTCCGGCCGCAGCCTCCTCGTCGGTCTCTTCACCCAGTTCGAGCCCGGCGCTCCGGGCGGCCAGCTCGGCCTCCTCGTCCGAAAAATCGACCTGCGACTCCATCACCGGCTCCTCGTCGGCATCGACCGCCACGGCCTCGGCCTGAATGCGGGCCCGACGGGCGCGCGGCGCGGCTGCGGGTTCCGCCGCGGGCGTCGTCTCCGCTGCCGGGGCGGCATCGGCCGTTGCCGGCGTCGTCTCCGCCGGAACGGCAGCAGCTTCGGCCACAGGTCCGCTTCCTGCCTCCTTCGCAGGTGCTGCCGCCTGCTTTTCAGGCTCCGCCGCCGCAGGTTCTGCCGCCTGCACCGCGGGCTCTTCGCCCGCCACAATCGGGGCGGGTCCGGCTGCCGGTGCGGCCGTCTGCTCCGCAGCGGCTGCGGCCGGCGCCGCGGCTGCGGGGGTTTCGGTTTCGGGGGTCACGGCGGAAACCGCCTGCACATCTTCAGCCACGGGGCTGACTTGCTCCTCGGGAGCAGGAAGTGTCGATTTTTCAGTAGCCATCGCTCTACACGTTTTAGATCCCGCGCATACGGGAGTACATGAATCCCGCAAATATACTCATTTTTCCGGTGTCGCCGAACGATTTAGCGGGAAATTTGCTATCTTCGCGGAAGAAACACGGAACGGGCTGCACCGAGCACGCCGTCCGCGCCGCCGAAACCGAAACCGAAACGATGAGCCACCGCATCCTGCTGGTCGACGACGAGGTCGACATCCTTGAATTCGTGCGTTACAACCTCGTGCGCGAGGGCTACGAGGTCTTCACCGCCGAGAACGGGGCCCAGGCGCTGCAGGTTGCTGCCGCATGCCGGCCGCACCTGATCCTGCTCGACATGATGATGCCCGTCATGGACGGGATCGAGACCTGCCGCGCCATCCGCCGCGACCCGCAGCTCAAGGACACGATGGTTGTCTTTCTCTCGGCGCTGGGCGAGGAGGAGCAGCAGCTCTCGGGATTCGGCGTCGGGGCGGACGACTACCTGACCAAGCCCATCAAGATGAAACTGCTGGTCAGCCGCGTGCAGGCGCTTCTGAAGCGGGTCGACAGCGGCACCCCGACCGCCGGAGCGGAGCCGCACAGCGGCATCACGATCGACCGCGAACGCTACACGGCCACGTGCGACGGCCGCGAGATCGTCCTGCCGCGCAAGGAGTTCGCGCTGCTCGACCTGCTCTGCTCGCAGCCGGGCCGGCTTGTCACGCGCGAGGAGATCTACTCGCGCATCTGGGGCAGCGACGTGGTGGTCGGCGACCGCACGATCGACGTGCACATCCGCAAGCTGCGGCAGAAGATCGGCGACCGACGCATCGTGACCGTCAAGGGCGTAGGCTACAAGTACGAACCCTGACCTCCGCCCCGCCGCCGGAGCATTGCCCCACAACCCCGCCGTCTGAACACCGGCCACAGCCCCCGCTCCCGGAACGTCATCCCTCAACCGCCTCCGGGACATTGCCATCCGAACACCGGCCCTTCCCCGCCACCTCCGGGACACCCCCTCAACCTTGCCGTCGAGGCATTGCTCCGCGGGGCTCCGTCCCTCCGCACCCCGGTTCCGGTCCAAAATTCCCTGCGCCGCTCCAAAACACCCGCTTCCGGTCCGATACGGCTCCGGAGTACCCGCCTCCGGCACCCTCTTCAACTCCGCCCCCCCGGCAACATCTCCGGTCCGCACCATGACCCCGGTCCCCACCGTCCCCCCCCCGAATCCGATCCGAACGCCCGGTATCCTCTCCTGCCCCGCGCCATAACTCCGGCGCCCCCTCCATCGGCTCCGATCCGGGCCGATCCGGCCCTTTCGGGGATGCAAAACAAGCCTTTAGAACAAAAAATCCCCGTAAAACGGCAGAAAATCTAACAAACCGCAATCATTTTTTACATAAATTTGCATACCTATAAAATAAATCGTATATTTAACTTATGATTCGTGAACTTTTGGCTGTAGGCGGAGGCGGAGCACTCGGTAGCATCTGCCGTTATGCCCTCTCCTACGGGCTGCTCGCCGGGCAGACGATCTGCGGTTTTCCGGCCGGGACATTCACGGTCAACGCCGTCGGATCGCTGCTCATCGGACTGCTGCTCGAGGTGCTCGACTCGCAAACGGCCGCGTGGCTGCTCGTCGTGGGTTTCTGCGGCGGCTTCACGACCTTTTCGAGTTTCTCGGCCGACACCGTGCGGCTGCTGCGCGCCGAATGCTACGGTCCGGCGCTGCTCTATGTCGCATTGAGCGTCGCGGTCTGCATCGCCTTTGCGGCGCTGGGCTGGTGGATCGGAACACTACTGAAAAATTAACTGACTAATACGACAGAACAATGGTAATTTTGGTATTGAACTGCGGATCGTCGTCGATCAAGTACCAGGTCATCGACATGGAAGCCGCATCGAGCAAACTGCTCGCAAAGGGCCTCGTGGAGCGCATCGGCCTCCCGGAGGGCGACCTCACGCACAAGCCCGTCGGCAAGGAGCCGTTCGAGGCGCACCAGCCCATTCCCGACCACACGACCGGCATCAGCCTCGTGCTGAAGGCCCTGACGGACCCCGTCCACGGCGTGATCTCGTCGCTCGACGAGGTGAAGGCCGTCGGTCACCGCGTCGCCCACGGCGGCGAGTTCTTCCCGGCCAGCTGCCTGGTCGACGAGGAGGTGAAGGCCAAGATCCGCTCGCTGTTCGAGATCGCCCCGCTGCACAACCCCGCCAACCTCGAGGGCGTGCTCTCGATCGAGAAGGTGCTGCCGGGCGTGCCGCAGGTCACCGTCTTCGACACGTCGTTCCACCAGACGATTCCCGCCACCAACTACATGTATGCCCTGCCCTACGCCTACTATGAGAAGTATCGCGTGCGCAAGTACGGCTTCCACGGCACGAGCCACAAGTTCGTGGCCCGCGTCGGCGCCGAGCTCGCCGGGCTCGACATCAACCACTCGAAGATCATCACCTGCCACATCGGCAACGGCGGTTCGGTGACGGCCGTGCTCAACGGCAAGTCGTTCGACACGTCGATGGGCTTCTCGCCGCTCGACGGTCTGGTGATGGGCACGCGCTGCGGACAGGTCGACGCCAGCGCCATCACCTTCATCGGCGAAAAGGAGGGCATGAGCTATGCCGAGCTCAACACGATGATGAACAAGCAGTCGGGCGTACAGGGCCTGACGGGCATCTCGAGCGACATGCGCGACATCGACCGCGCCTACGACGAGGGCAATCCCCGCGCCATCCTGGCCCGCGACATGTACTACAACCGCATCAAGAAGTTCGTGGGCGAGTATGCAGCCGAGATGGGCGGTGTCGACCTGATCGTCTTCACGGGCGGCGTGGGCGAGAACTCGAGCGAGATGCGCGAGACGGTCTGCTCGGGCCTGGAGTTCATGGGCGTGAAGTTCGACCGCGAGGCCAACCGGGGCGTGCGCGGCGTCGACAAGATCCTCTCGGCCCCCGACTCGAAGGTCAAGGTCGCCGTCATCGCCACGAACGAGGAGCTCGTCATCGCAACGGACACCTACAACCTGGTAAAATAAACGGATTCGATCCACAAAAACAGCAAAAACTATGATTCAGCATCTTACGGAAATCGTCGAAGAGGCGAGAAAGAAAGGCAAGAAACGTCTGGCCGTAGCCTACGGACAGGATTCACACACGCTGGCAGCCGTCTACGAGGCTTACAAGGAGGGACTCGTGGAGCCGACGCTCTACGGCGACAAGGAGGTCATCGAGAAGGTCTGCGAGGAGAACGGCATCGACATCAAGGCATTCAACATCGTCAACGAGCCCAACGACGTGAAGTGCGTGCAGCAGGCCGTGGCAGCCGTCGTGGCGGGCAACGCCGACGTGCTGATGAAGGGTCTGGTCTCGACCGACAAGTACATGCGCGGCATCCTGAACAAGGACGCGGGTCTCTTCCCGCCGAAGGGTGTGCTGAGCCACGTGTCGATCGTCGAAATGCCCTGCTACCACAAGCTGCTCGTCATCTCGGATGTGGCCGTGATTCCGCTGCCGGACTTCAAGCAGAAGATCAAGCAGATCGGCTACCTCGCACAGACGGCCGCGCTGCTGGGCATCAAGACCCCGAAGATCGCCTGCATCGCACCGTCCGAGCAGCTGCTTCCGAGCGTGATCTCCTCGACCGAAGGTGCGCTGCTGGCCAAGATGGGCGACCGCGGACAGCTGGGCAACGTCATCGTCGACGGACCGCTGTCGCTCGACGTGGCGCTCTACAAGGAGGTGGCCGAGCACAAGAAGGTCAAGGGTTCGTCGGTTGCCGGCGATCCGGACTGCCTGCTCTTCCCGAACCTCGAATCGGCCAACGTCTTCTTCAAGTCGGTGACGCACCTGTGCGGCGGCGAACTGGCCGCCATGGTCGTCGGCACGAAGGTTCCGTGCGTGCTCACCTCGCGCGGCGACACGAGCAAGACGAAACTCTATTCGATCGCACTGGCCTGCCTGGCCGCAAAATAACCTGCCACCCACGAATCAACCAACCAACTACCAACCGAACCTAAAACCAGAACCGAGAATCTTATGAGCTACATCGTATTGGCAATAAATCCCGGCTCGACATCCACGAAGGTCGCCCTCTACGAAGAGGAGCGGCCTTTGTTGGAATTGTCGCTCTCGCACCCCACGGAGGAACTCGCCCGCTTCGCCAACGTCATCGACCAGCTCGACTGGCGCCGGGGGCTGATCCTCCAGGCGCTGCGTGACCACGACTTCGACATCCACCGGCTCTCGGCCGTCATCGGCCGCGGCGGACTCATCCGCCCCGTTCCGGCCGGTGTCTACGAGGTGAACTCGCGCATGCGCTACGACCTGCGGAACGCCCAGATGAAACACGCCTGCAACCTCGGCGGCCTGCTGGCGGCACAGATCGCCCACATGGCCGGCCCCGGCATCAAGGCCTACATCGCCGATCCGCCGGTCGTCGACGAGATGGACGACACGGCCCGCATCACGGGCATGCCGATGTGCCAGCGCAAGCCGATCTTCCACGCCCTGAACCAGAAGGCGACCGCCCGCCTGCACTGCGAGCGCGCGGGCCTCGTCTACGAGGAGTCGAACCTCATCGTGGCCCACATGGGCGGTGGCATCTCCGTGGCGGCACACCGCCAGGGGCGCGTCGTTGACGTGAACAACGCCCTCGACGGCGACGGACCCTTCGCTCCGGACCGTGCGGGCAGCATTCCGTCGAGCGAGCTGATCAAGATTTGCTTCTCGGGACAGTACACGCGCGAGGAGCTGCTGAAGTACGTTTCGAGCAAGGGCGGCCTGGTGGCCTACCTGGGCACGAACTCCGTCATGGAGGTGATGAAGCGCATCAAGGAGGGCGACAACCGCGCCCGCATGATGCTCGACGCCATGTGCTACAACGTCTCCAAGCAGATCGGGGCAATGGCCGCGACGCTCTCGGGCAAGGTCGACGCCATCATCCTCACGGGCGGCATCTCCTACAACGAACCCGTCGTGGAGTACATCCGCGAACACTGCGGATTCATCGCACCGATCGCGGTCTACCCCGGCGAGAACGAGCTGGAGTCCCTCGTGAAGAATGCGCTGGTGGTTCTGCACGGCGTCATCACCCCGAAGCTCTACAAGTAACCCGAAGGCGGCGGTTCTCCGTCGCCACCGGCCGAAAAGCGGCGGGACCGGCTGATACCGGTTCCGCCGCTTTTGACTGGTTGTAGAAGCGACACCCTCTCGCGCGGGCCCGGATACGGGCGGGCGCGCCCGTCCGCCGCCGATCCGCCGCTGTCCCGCTGCCCCGTCGCCCCGTCGCCCCGTCGCCCCGCCGCCCCGCTGCTGCACGGGTCCGAATACAAACGGTTCGCTGCTCGACAGGGAGACGGATGCCGCAACGATCACAAGCGCCAACGTGATCGGCATCGTATTCACGACCGACGTGACACGCATGGGCGAAGCCGAGAAGGAGGCGTTGCGCGCCAAGGGCGTCGAGCCCCACGGACTGGTCATCGCCACGCGGACGCCCCGTCAGGTCACCGACCTCTTCTACTGGTACATGACGCCGGACTACAACGGCAGCCGCGACGAATCCGAGATCGGACTTCCGAAGCTGTGGGACAACTTCGAGGAGGGCGAAGACAAGGAGCATGAGACCTATGCGCTGGTCAACAACGACCTGGAAGGATACAAATACAACATGGCGATCCGCACGGAGCGCAAGGCCGACTTCGAGGCGGGCTACTACGGTGCCATCAAGGCCGCGGCCGACTTCGAGATCGAGGTGCCCGCACCCGCCGCGTCGACGGGCTGGTACCTGCCCTCGGCGGGACAGTGGTTCGACGTACTGAGAAACCTGGCCGGCGTGGAGTTGAGCGACACCGAATCCTCGTTCTTCCTGATCGACGACTACGGCAACTTCTCGTGGATGAACAAGGGCCGCGTGAACGACATACTGAACGAGTGCATGGCACACGTAGCCGACAACATGAAAACCCCCTACGCATCGCTCGGCAACCAGGATCAGTACTGGACCTCGTCGACCGTCTCCGACGACCAGGCCCGCGTCATCATGTTCGACAACGCCTCGTTCGTCTACAGCTGGTGGTACAGAAAGTACTTCCAGTGGTCGGTGCGCACCGTACTCGGATTCTGATCGGAAAGGGTCCGATCCGATGGGGCGGAAACCTTCGGCAGCCGAAGGCAGCCGAAGGACCGGGGCATCGCCCGCAGGCAAAGGCCGGCGGGAAGGACCGCGGGAAAAAGGGGGCCGCAGGTCATGATGCGCCAAGAATCCGCCTTGCAACACACCGGGAACGGGCCTCGCGCCCGACAGAGAAATCAAAAAAAGACAGGTCGCCTACTTTCGGGCGACCTGTTTCTTCAGGATGGCCAGCACCTCGGCAAAGGCCTCGAGGCGGAAGAGCGCCGACAGCACCACGTAGATCACCACACCCGCCGCCACCTCGGCCATCAGCCGCAGCAGCGGCCCGCCCGGCACCGCGGCGGCCACAAGCAGCACCCCGCCGTACATCGCCGCCGAGACCGCCGCAACGGGCAGCAGCGTGCGCACGAAACCGCCCCAGCCGTAGGAGGTGAAGCGCCGCGACGCCGCGAAGTTGACGACCACCTCGCAGACCGAAATCGCGACGAGGCCCCAGACCACGGCCATGACGCTGCGGGGAATCGTCAGTGCGAAGATCACCGTCATGATCACCTTCTTGAGCACCTCAATGCGCAGGATGATGCGGCCGTCGCTGCGGACCTTCAGGACGTTGAGCGAGATCATCGCGAGCGGGTAGAAGAGCCCCACCAGGCAGATCGCCTCGAAGTAGGGCACCGTGGGCATCCACTTCTCGCCCAGCAGCGCGAAGAGGTCGGGCGCCACGGCCGAGAGGCCCAGCATCATCGGGAACATGGCGTAGGAGACGACCATCGTGATTTGGCGGTAGCTCTCGGCGAATTTCGCATCGTTGCCGGTGATCTTGGAGAGAGCCGGGAAGATGACCCCCTGCACGGCCATGACCGTCGACGTGACGGGCGAGTCCTTGAGTTTCTGCGCCTGGTCGAAGTAGGCCAGCGTGTTGGTCCCGGCGTAGAGGCGCCCGATGAAGAGCTGCGGGAGCTTCGTGTAGAGCGCCGAGATGAGGTCCGTACCCATGAGGCGGAAGCTGTTGGGCGCCATCTCGCGCAGCGCGGCACGGCTGAACGGGGCCCGGGGGCGCCAGTCGCTGATCCACCACAGCAGCGCGGCCCGCACGCCGACGAGCAGCACGCGCTGTGCGACGATGCTCCACAGTCCGGCCCCGGAGAGCGCCAGCGCCACGGCCGCAAACCCGCTGACGGCCGTCGCCGCGAAGGTCACCTTCGAGAGCAGGGCGAAGCGGAACTGCCGCGCGAAGAGCGTGTTCTGCACCGAGCAGAAGGCCGTCATCGGGAGCAGCAGGAAGAAGACCGGCGCCACGCGCCGGAAGTCGGGCTGTCCGTAGAACTCCGCCACCCAGGGCGACACGGCCACGAGCAGCAGGTAGAGCGCCACGGCGACCGCAAGATTGAAGACGAAGACCGACTTGTAGTCCTCCGCGCGCGGCGCCGCCTTGCGGATGAGCACCTGCGAGAAGCCGCTGTCGACGATCACCAGCGCCACGACCGAGAAGGCCGTGAGCATGGCCACGTCGTTGTAGCAGCCCGGACCGAGCAGGCGCAGCAGCACGAGGCTCACACCGAGCTGGAGAAGCGTCGATCCGACCTTCTCGGCGAGGCTCCAGGCCACGCCGCTCGCCACCTTCTCCTTGAGTTCGCCCTGCACGCCGCCGACGGATGTTTTCTACCGGTTTTCCTCTCCGTTGTCGTGTGCCGTGATCTCGGCATTGCGGCGGCGGATGCTGCGCACGTTGGCGATCTCGACATACGAGGCGCCGCCGTCGGGGCCGAAGCTGCCGCCCACGATCGCCAGCAGGTCCTCGTCGTTGAGCTTGCGGTACTGGTCGATGAACTCCAGCGCGTCGACCAGGAAGTGGTAGCGGTCGCTCACCTGCTGCGTGCGCAGAATGGCCACGACTCCGTAGGAGAGGGCCAGGATGCGCTGCGCATGGAGCCGGTAGCAGACGGCCATCACGGTCTTGCGGCCGCGGAACGCCGCCAGGTAGCGGCCCGTGCGGCCCGTCTTCGTGTCGAGCACGACATACTTGATCGGCAGGTTCGTCGAGGCGCGCACGGCCGAGCGGGCCAGCTGCGCCGTGATCTCGTGGTTCACCGAGACCATGTCCATGTCGATCATCGGCTTGAAGTGGTTCTCGTCGCGCTCGATCTCGCGGGCGATGCGCGACATGGTCTCGACCGCCTCGACGGGATAGTCGCCCATGGCCGTCTCGTCGCTCAGCATCACGGCGTCGACACGCTCGTAGATGGCGCTGGCCACGTCGCTCACCTCGGCGCGCGTCGGACGCGGCGACTTGACCATCGAATAGAGCATCTGCGTGGCGATGATGACGGGGCGCTTCGCACAGATGCACTTCTCGACGATGCGCCGCTGCGCGTTGGGGATCGCCTCGGCGGGGAGCTCCACACCCAGGTCGCCGCGCGCCACCATGATGCCGTAGGAGGCCTCGATGATCTCGTCGATGTTGTCCAGCCCCTCCTGGTTCTCGATCTTCGAGATGATCTTGATCGGGCTGTTGTGGGCATCGAGAATCTCCTGCACGGCGGCCACGTCGCGCGCCGAACGGACGAACGAGTGCGCGATGAAGTCGACGTCGTTGCGGACGGCCCACTCGATGAAGCGGCGGTCCTTCTCGGTCACCGAGGGCAGTTTGATCGAGACCCCGGGCACGTTAACGCTCTTGCGCGAGCGCATGGCGCCGCCGACCAGAAATTCGCACGTGAGCTCCTCGTCGTTCTTCTCCACGACGCGGATCTCGAGCTCGCCGTCGGCGATGAGCATGCGCGCCCCGACGGGGATGTCGCGCACGATCGTCGGCACGTTCATGTAGATCACCTTGCGCGTGGTCTTGTCGTGCCCGACCGAGCCGCGCACCGCCACGCGGTCGCCCGCCGCAAAACGGATGCTGTTGCCGTACTCGTCGGCGATCGTCGTGACGCGGATCTCCGGGCCCTTCGTGTCGATCATGATCGGAATGGCGGAATTGACCTTGTGCACGGTCTCGACGATGCGGGTGGCACCCTCTTCGGTGACGTGCGCCGAGTTGATGCGCACGACATCCATGCCGGCGTCGAACAGCTTGGCGACGAACTCCTCCGTGCAACGGAAATCCGACATCGTTGCGACGACCTTGGTTTTTTTCATTCTGTACATAACGTATAGGCTTTTTTTGTTTGTTTTCGCAGTAATGGTGCCACGCCGGCCGGGAACACGGCCGGCGGCTCACGGCCCGCAGCCGCGTCAGGCGCGCTCGGCGGCCCACAGCCGCAGCGCCTCGACGCCGAGGCGGTAGGAGTCGAGGCCGAAGCCCATGATCGAGCCCACGGCCACGGGGGCCAGCAGCGAGACGTGGCGGAACTCCTCGCGCGCAAGGATCGAGGAGATATGCACCTCGACGACCGGCACCGAGACGGCCGAGACGGCATCGCGCAGCGCCACCGAGGTGTGGGTATACCCTCCGGCATTGAGCACCACGCCGTCGACCGTGCCGTCGGCCTGCTGTATGGCGTCGATCAGCTCGCCCTCGATGTTGGACTGAAAAAAGGAGAATTCCACATCGGGGAAGGCCGCGCGAAGCTGCGCGAAATACTCCCCGAAGGTCCGCGTCCCGTAAACTCCCGTGTCGCGCCGTCCCTGCAGGTTGAGGTTCGGGCCGTTGACAATCAATATCTTCATATCCGAAAACCGCGTTCTTCCGCCCCGGGCGGAGTGCATGTTCCGGACAAAGATACGCATATTTCGAGAATTTTTCGATACCTTTGCGTGAAAACGCATCCCATGACAGAATTCGGATTCATCGAGCACATCCGCACGAGTTTCGCCTCTCTGCCCGACAACGGTTTCGAGGGCATCGGCGACGACTGCGCCGTGCTGCCCGTCGGCACCGACGCCGAGGGCCGGGAGGAGGTGCTGCTCTTCACGGCGGACCTGCTCACCGAGGGGGTGCACTTCCTGCGCCGCGCCACCCCGGCCCGCGAGCTGGGGCGCAAGGCGCTGGCGGTAAACCTGAGCGACATCGCCGCCATGGGGGGCCGTCCCGTTGCGACGCTGCTCTCGATCGCCCTGCCGCGCGACGCTGCCGGAACGTGGGCCGAGGAGTTCATGGCGGGCTACCGCGAACTCTCCGAACGGTACGCCACGGCGCTCGTCGGCGGCGACACGACCCGTTCCGAGAGCGGCATCACGATCAACGTCACGGCCATCGGCCGCGCCCCGGCCGCGCACGTCAAGCGCCGCAGCGCCGCCCGCCCGGGCGACGTCGTCTTCGCGGCGGGCGAACTGGGCGCCTCGGGCGCCGGGCTGCGCGACATCCTGGCCGGACGGCTCGACACGCCGCTGGTCGCCGCACACCGCAATCCCGAGCCGCAGGTCGCCGAGGGGCTCTGGCTCGGAGCCCGCGAGGAGGTGCACGCCATGATGGACCTCTCGGACGGCCTGGCTTCGGACCTCGGGCACATCCTCGAACGCTCGGCCGCGGGGGCCGAGATCGACCTCGAACGCATTCCCGTCGCCGCGGGTTCGGACCTGCGGACCGCCGCCTGCGGCGGCGAGGACTACCGGCTGCTCTTCACGGCGGCCTCCGACGCTGCCGAAGAGCTCGCCGCGGCGTTCCGCGCCCGCTTCGGCCGCCCCGTCTACCCCATCGGCCGCATCACGGCCGGCCGCGAGCTCGTCTGGATGCGCGACGGACGTCCCGAGCCGCTCGACTGGCACGGCTTCACGCACTACTGATTTTTTCGGCCGAATGCTTCGATAGTTGGGCGAGAATCGTTATTTTTGCAGAATAATCCTTAAAAACCCATCAAGTAATGGAGGAGACCATCACACTTCACGACAAGAAGTTCCGGATCATGATTCCCGCCGAGAAGATCGACGAAGCGGTGAGTGCCGTAGCCGCCCGCATCAACGCCGACTACGCCGACAAGCAGACGCCGCTGTTCGTCGGCGTGCTGAATGGTTCGTTCATGTTCATGAGCGACCTGATCAAGAAGATCGAGTTCCAGAACGAACTGTCGTTCGTCAAACTGGCATCCTACGAAGGGACGACCTCGACCGGCGAGGTGAAGAGCCTCATCGGATTGACCACCCCGATCGAAGGGCGCCACGTCATCATCGTCGAGGACATCGTCGACACGGGCGAGTCGATCGACCACATGATCGGGGAGCTCGAACGCCACCACCCCGCCTCGATCGCCGTCTGCACGCTCTTCTTCAAGCCCGGCTCGTACCGCAAGCAGCGCCAGATCAAGTACCGCGCCATGGAGATCGGCAACGAGTTCATCGTCGGATACGGGCTCGACTACGACCAGCTGGGCCGCAGTCTGAAGGATATCTACGTCGTCACGGAATAACATGATCGCCGAAACACATACCGAACTGCTCGACGGGGGGCGCCGCCTGCCCCTCGTCGAGGATTTCTACACCATCCAGGGCGAAGGGTTCCACGCCGGGAAGCCGGCCTACTTCATCCGCCTGGGCGGCTGCGACGTCGGCTGCCGCTGGTGCGACGCCAAATACACGTGGAACCCGAAGCTCTACCCGCCGACCGACGTCGCCACCATTGTCGCACGCGCCACGGCCTGCCCCGCACAGGCCATCGTCATCACGGGCGGCGAGCCGCTGCTCTATCCGCTGGGCGTGCTGACCGGGACGCTGCGCGAAAAAGGGCTCGAGATCTTCCTCGAAACCTCCGGCACGCACCCCTTCAGCGGGGTGTTCGACTGGGTGTGCCTCTCGCCCAAGCGGCAGCAGCCGCCCCTTGAGGAGGCCTTCGCCCGGGCTGACGAACTGAAGGTCATCGTCGAGAGCGAGAAGGACCTCGCCTGGGCCGAGCGCAACGCCGCACAGGTCGGTCCGCAGTGCAGGCTCTACCTGCAACCCGAATGGAGCGTCTCGGAGCGCGTGGTGCCCACGATCGTCGAGTACGCCAAGGCGCACCCGCAGTGGAACATCTCGATCCAGACGCACAAGTACATGCACATACCCTGACGCGATGAAATTCCGTTTCGGCCGCCGGTTCTGGATCATCACCACGGCGATCATTCTGGTCTTCACGGTCTTCGTGATCGGACGCCACGTCGTCCACGCCGTGAAGATCAAGCGGCAGATCAACGCCCTGAACCGCGAAAAGGCGCGCCACGAGCAGAAGATCGCCCGGGACAGCGCCCTGCTCGAGCAGCTGCGCTACGACGACTACCTGGAGGAGTACGCCCGCGAGCACTACCACATGCAGCGCCGCGATGAGCGGGTCTACCTCATCGAGGAGTAAGGCGGCTCCGGCATCCGGCTCCCCCGCCCTCCTTCGCTCCGACAAACAAAAATCCCCGTCCGCAGACGGGGATTTTTCATGTTCCCTGCACAGGCGACAGGCGCCATCCGATCCCGGACGGCCCGCCGGCCCGCACGCTATACCAGACCCGAGAAGCCCATGAAGGCCATGGCCAGGATACCGGCCGTGATGAGCGCGATGGGCACGCCGCGGAACGACTTGGGCACGTCCTCGAAGTCGAGGCGCTCGCGGATACCGGCGAAGAGGATCAGCGCCAGGGCGAAGCCCAGAGCCGTCGACACCGAGTAGGTGACACTCTGCAACAGGTTGTACTCCTTCTGGATCATCAGGATCGCCACACCCAGCACGGCGCAGTTCGTCGTGATCAGCGGCAGGAAAATACCCAGCGCCTGATAGAGAGACGGCGAGAGTTTCTTCAGCATGATCTCGACCATCTGCACCAGCGCCGCGATGACGAGGATGAAGACGATCGTCTGCATGTACTCGATGTGCAGCGGCACGAGGATATAGGTCTGAATGGGCCATGCCACGACCGCCGTGAGGGCCATGACGAAGGTCACGGCCGCCCCCATACCCATGGAGGTCTCGACCTTCGACGACACGCCCAGGAAGGGGCAGATGCCGAGGAACTGCGCCAGCACGACGTTGTTGACGAAGATGGCGCCGATGATAATGGCAAAATAGGTAATCTCCATGACTATTTCTTGGCTAATTTGTTAAACAGAACCATGAGGTAGCCGAGCGTGAGGAAGCCGCCCGGTGCGAGGACGAAGACCAGCGGCATGTAGTCGGCCGTGCCGAGGCTCATGCCGAAGATGGCGCCGCTGCCCAGAATCTCGCGCACGGAGCCGATGACCGTCAGCGAAGCCGTGAAGCCCAGACCGATGCCCACACCGTCGAGGATCGAGTCGAACGGCGAGTTCTTCGAGGCGAAGGCCTCGGCGCGGCCCAGGATGATGCAGTTGACGACGATCAGCGGGATGAAGACACCCAGCGAGGCGTAGAGCGCCGGCACAAAGGCCTTCATCAGCATCTCGATGATGGTCACGAACGAGGCGATGATGACGATGAACGCCGGGATGCGCACCTTGTCGGGGATGATGTTCTTGACGAGCGAGATCACCAGGTTCGACATGATCAGCACGGCCATCGTGGCCAGGCCCATGCCCATGCCGTTCTCGGCCGAGGTCGTCGTTCCCAGCGTGGGGCACATGCCCAGCACGAGCACGAACGTCGGGTTGTTCTTGACGATGCCGCTCAATATGATTTTCAGCTTATTCATTTTGACCTCCTTCCTGAGCCGCAGGCTCGCTGGTTGCCGCCGCCGTATTCGTAGCGCCCGAAGCGACGTCGGTGGCAGCCTCGCCCGTCGCTACGCTCTTGTAGGCCATCCATGCGCGGTTGATCGCATCGACATAGGCGCGCGACGAGATCGTCGCCGCCGTCAGGGCATCGACGTCGCCGCCGTCCTTGCGCACGGCCAGCTTGCCGTCGACAAGCTGCTTCTGCGCGAGGTTCTGCCCCTGGATGCTCGCGAGCAGCGGGTTGCCCTCGTCGGCCATCTTCGTGCCGAGGCCCGGGGTCTCGGTCTGTTTCAGTACGTTGACGTTGATGACCTCGCCGGCGGGCGTGAAGCCCACCATGAGGTTGATGGCGCCGCCGAAGCCCAGCTTCGACATCGTCTCGACAGCATAGCCCACGACCTCGTCGCCCGACGTGGCGGTGTAGACCGTAATGGGCATCTCGTCGATGGTCATCGTCTCGGGCGTCGTGGCGTCGAACGCCGGCAGCACGCCCTTCAGCGCCTCGACCTTCGCGGCCTGCTCGGCCAGCGCGATAGGTTCGGCGGTAATCATGTTCACGGCGCCGACTCCGGCCGAAGCCACGAGGGTGATGCCGAAGAGGACGGCCGTCATGTTCTTAAGAGTGCTTTTCATCGCTTGTCCTCCGTTATTTCACGCCGAAGCGCTTGGGTTTGACATATTTGTTGATGAGGGGCACGCACGAGTTCATGATCAGGATCGCGAACGACATGCCCTCGGGATAGGCGCCCCACAGACGGATGAGCATCGTGATCAGACCGATGCCCACGGCGAAGATCACGCCGCCGCGGACCGTCATCGGCGAGGTCGAGTAGTCGGTGGCCATGAAGATGGCGCCGAGCATCGCACCGCCGGCCAGTACGTGGAAGAGCGGGAACTGCCACAGCGCGGCACCGCTCTCGCCCCGGGCCAGCGCCACGACAAAGGCGAAGAGGGCCATCGTAACGAGCACCGTCACGGGGATGTGCCACGTGATGACGCGGCGCCAGAGCAGGTAGACGAAGCCGGCGAGCAGCGCCAGTGCGGCGACCTCACCGAGCGAACCGGGCATGTTGCCCAGCAGCAGCTCCTGCGTGCCGAGCACGTCGGCGGCGGCGCCGTGCTTGACGGCAGCCAGCGGCGTGGCGCCCGAGAGGGCGTCGAACGAGCCGTTGACGGGCAGTGGGAAGGTGGTCATCTGCACCGGATAGGCGATCAGCAGGAAGACGCGGCCCACGAGTGCCGGGTTGAAGGGGTTTTTGCCCAGGCCGCCGAAGGTCATCTTCGCCACGGCGATGGCGACGAAGGCGCCGATGACGACGATCCACCAAGGAATCGACGCCGGGAGGTTGAAGGCCAGCAGCACGCCCGTCACGACGGCCGACCAGTTGGAGATCGTCAGCGGACCGCGGAACAGGAATTTCTGAATCAGGTACTCGAACACCACGCACGAGGCCACCGAGAGGGCCACGACGCGCAGGACGTCCCATCCGAACACGACGGTCGAGACGACCAGCGCGGGCATCAGCGCGATGACGACGTCGCGCATGATCTTCGCCGTGGACTGGGCCGTCTGCACGTGCGGTGCGGGAGCAACAAGTAGTTTGTTTGCCATATCTGTCAATCTTTTTTTCGGTTACTTTTTGGGCGCATTGGCTGCGGCGCGGGCGCGGATGAGGCCCATGACGGTCTGCTTTCCGAGACGGATCCAGTCCAGCAGCGGCAGGTAGGCCGGGCACGACGACTGGCAGCAGCCGCACTCGATGCACGAGGTAATCATCTGCGACTCGAGCACCTCCCAGTTCTTCTTCTGGGTCATCTTCGAGAGGTAGAAGGGTTCGAGGCCCATCGGGCAGGCGGCGACGCACTTGGCGCACTTGATGCACTGCGAGGCCACGCGGCGCTCGGCATCATGGCCGCTCATGACCGTGATGCCCGAGCAGCCCTTCGTAACGGGCGAGGCGAGGTTGACCATCGCACGGCCCATCATCGGACCGCCGTTGATGACCTTGAGCGACACGCCCTCGGGCAGCCCGCCGGCCGCCTCGAGCAGCGTCGAGATGGGTGTGCCCATGCGCGTGAGGAGGTTCTTCGGCTCCTTCAGCCCCTTGCCCGTGACGGTCACCACGCGCTCGATGAGCGGCATGTTCTTCTGCACGGCCCGGTAGACGGCATAGGTCGTCGAGGCGTTGCAGACCACGGCGCCCACGTCGATCGGCAGTGCGGGCGGAGGCGGCACCTGACGGCCCGTGATGGCCGCGATGAGCTGCTTCTCACCGCCCTGCGGATATTTCACCTGCAGCGGCACGATCTCGATGCCCTTGTAGCCCGTGGCGAGCTTCCGGAGGTGCTCGATGGCATCGGGCTTGTTGTTCTCGATACCGACATAGGCCTTCTCCACCGCAAGGGCCTTCATGAGGATCGTCACGCCGACGAGCAGCTCCTCGCCGTGCTCGAGCATCGTGCGGTGGTCCGACGTAAGGTAGGGCTCGCACTCCACACCGTTGATGATCAGCGCCTCGGCCTTCTTGCCGGGAGGCACCGACAGCTTCACGTGCGTGGGGAACGTCGCACCGCCCATGCCGACGATGCCCGCCGCCTTGATCCGGGCGATGATCTCGGCGCCCGAAAGCGTGCATTCGCGCACGAGCGTCTCCGAGCGGTCGATGCCCTCGGCCCACTCGTCGCCCTCGCGCTTGATCGTAATCATCATCTGGCGCAGCCCCTGACCGTTGGGCACCATGTCCACGGCCGTCACCGTACCCGAAATCGGGGAGTGGATGTTCGCCGACATGAAACTGCCCGCCTCGGCAATGAGCTGGCCCGTGAGGACCTTGTCACCCTTGGCGACCTTCGCAACCGCGGGAGCTCCGATGTGCTGCGCAAGGGGAATCGTCACCACCTCGGGCAGCGGAAGCACCTCGATGGGCTTCGCGCAGCTCAGTTTGTTTTCCGACGGATGGACTCCGCCTATTGGAAATGTCTTCATATTGCGTGTTCTGTATTTATCGGTTCACTTATTCGGCTTTCGGCTTGGCCGCGGGCTCGGCTTTCGGGGCGGCCTTTTCAGCAGCCGGAGCGGCCTTCGCAGCAGCGGGTGCGGCCTTCGCAGCAGCGGGTGCGGCCTTTTCGGCAGCCGGAGCAGCCTTCGGAGCAGCAGGTGCAGCCTTTTCGGCAGCCGGAGCAGCTTTTGCAGCGGCGGGGGCAGCTTTTGCAGCGGCGGGGGCAGTCTTCGCAGCGGCCGGCGCCTTGGGCTCCTTGGGCAGGGGCTCCATGCCGACGAGCCGGATGGCTCCCGTGGGGCACTCGTTCACGCACTTGCGGCAGAGCTTGCACTTCTGCGGGTCGATGTAGGCGAGGTTGTTCTCGACGGTGATGGCACCGAAGGCGCAGACCTTCTCGCACTTGCCGCAGCCGATACATCCGGCCTTGCAGGCCTTCATCACCACGGCACCCTTGTCCTTCGAGACGCACGACACGTAGACGGCGCGGTTCTTCGGCCACTTCTTGCGCAGCTCGATGATCTTCTTCGGGCAGGCCTTCACGCAGGCGCCGCAGGCCGTACACTTGTCGGGGTCGACGACCGGGAGGCCCGTTGCCGGGTCGATCGTGATGGCGCCGAACGTACAGGCGGCCACGCAGTCGCCGTAGCCCAGGCAGCCGAACGCGCAGCCCGTCTCACCGATGTAGAGCGACGAGGCCACGGCGCACGAACGCGCCCCGTTGTACTCGTTCGTGCGGGGACGCTTCTCGCACGTACCGCCGCAGCGGACCGTCGCCACCTGCGGTTCCTTTTCGGGCGCGGCCTTGCCGAGGTAGGCCGCCACGGCCTTCATCGTATCGCCTCCGCCCACGGGGCAGAAGAGCGACGAGATGTCGTCCTGCTTGACCAGCGCATCGGCCATGCCGCGACAGCCGGCAAAGCCGCAGCCACCGCAGTTTGCGCCGGGCAGCATCTTCTCCACTTCGTCGATGCGCGGGTCCTCCTCGACGCGGAACTTCTGTGCCACGACATAGAGAATCACCGCGGAAAGGATACCCAACACACACAGCGTCAGGATTGTGTAAAGTAATACTTCCATTTAGATTTTTGTTATTGTAAATTGAATTGTGTGTTCAATCCGTTTGCGGAAGAGCCACAGCACGACGTAGTAGAGCGCCACGCCGGCAAGCGCCGCCAGCGCGGCGTGCCCCTCGCTCCAGTGCAGCGGACCGGCGGCCACGGCCAGCACGGCCAGCAGCACGACCAGCGCCCCGACGTAGGCCAGCAGCACGGCAATGCCGCCTGCACGGCGCCGCACGCCGACCACGACCGCATCCCCCGGAGCATACTGCGCCGCTGCGGGTGTCCGGACCTCGACGACCTTCTCCTGCGTCTCGGCCAGGCCGCACGCCTGCCGGGCCTTGCACGACCCGCAGGCACTGTGGGAAGTGATCGTCACATGGACCGTATCGCCCACGATCCGAGACACCACTCCGCTGTGTTCGATCTGTGAAGACACGCTAATCTCCGTATTTGTTGGTCAGGGGCATGAGCCGCTCGTGGCCGAAGGAGCACGTCGACAGCCGCAGCACGGGCGGGAACTGGAACCGTTTTTTCTCGTTGCGCATGATCATCGCGTGGATCTTCTCGACAACCTCCGAATCGAAGCCGGCGTTGACAATCTCCTCGCGGTGCTGCCCCTCCTCGATCATGCGGTAGAGGATGGCGTCGACCACCTCGTAGGGGGGCAGGATGTCGGTATCCTTCTGTCCGGGGTGCAGCTCCGAGGAAGGCTCCTTGGTCAGGATATTTTCGGGAATGGGATCGCCCTGCGTGCGGTTGATGTAGCGGGCCACGTCGTAGATTTCACCCTTGTAGAGGTCGCCCGTCGGGCTGAAGGCGCCCGCCGTATCGCCGTAGAGGGTGCAGAGACCCAGGGCGTTCTCGCTCTTGTTCGAGGAGTTCAGCAGAACGTAGCCGGTCTTGTTCTGCACGGCCATGAGCAGCACCGTGCGGATGCGCGTCTGGATGTTCTCCTCCGTGGAGTCGAACTCCGTGCCGCCGATCACCGGCTTGAGCGTGTTGACCACGCTGGTATAGATCTCCGAGATGGGGATGACATTGTATTCGATGCCGAGGCGGCGGGCCAGCTCCTTGGCATCCTCGACCGAATTGTCCGACGAGAAGGGCGAGGGCATGAGCAGCGCGCGGACATTTTCACGTCCCAGGGCGTCGGCGGCCAGGCAGGCCACCACGGCGGAGTCGATACCGCCCGACAGGCCGATGCAGGCCTTCGTGTAGCCGTTCTTGAAGAAGAAGTCGCGCAGGCCGCAGCGGGCGGCCTCGTAGATCATGCGCGTGCGGTCGTTGCCCGTCGGCACCGTCACGGGATCGCTCTTGGCCTTCGTGTCGAAGATCCGGAAATCTTCCTCGAAACTCTTCATCATGAGCACCAGCTCGCCGCGGCTGTTCAGCGCCCCCGACGTGCCGTCGTAAACGATGTCGGTCGAACCGCCGACCTGATTGACCAGGACGAGGTTCTTGCCCTCGACAAAGGCCAGGTGGCGCATCATCTCGTAGCGGTAGGTCATCGAGCCGCGCCCGTACTTGCGGGCGTTGATCGAGATGATCGTCTCGACCGAGCGGTCGAAGTCACGCTCGCGGCTCAGGTCGTCGCCCACGATGATTGCGCAGCGGTGCCCCTTGATCGTGGCATACTCGAAGCCCTTGGATGGAACAAGAAAACCCATCTCGCGACGGGCCGTAATGTACTTTTTACCGATGTACCGCAGCACCTTGCGGTCCTGAATGAGCGCCGCGGCGCTGATCGTGCCCTTGTCCGTGAGAATCGGCAGGCCGACGATGGCGGCGATCCCGTCGCAACAGGAGGCGATCTCCACGAGGGCATCCTCACACAGCTCCAGGAAGGTGGTCTTGCGCAACAGATCGAATGCCGGGGTACCGCTGACGGCCTGCTCGGCAAAGATCACAAGGTCGGCCTTTTCGGTCTTGGCCCGGTTGATGGCGTCGATGATTTTCGAGGTGTTGCCATCGATGTCTCCGATGGTGTAATTCAGCTGGGCGATAGCTATTTTCATCTACAGTAAATTTGGTCCGGAAACTATAACTCTGCAAAGTTAAGGATAATTTGGAAAAGTCGGAAAATTTTTCAATGTTAATAAATTAACATTTCCGGCCGCTCCGTTGACCGGCTCCGCAGTCGGCGGGAAAAAGCGGCGGCGGAGCAAAAGAACCGGGATGCAGGCGGCGGAGCAAAAGAACCGGGATGCAGGCGGCGGGCGGCGGGGCAACAAAAGCCGCGGAGCAAAAGCGGCGGAACACAGCCGGCAGCGGAACAACAACGGCAGCGGAACAAAAGGGCCGGACACAGGCGGGACACAGGCGGGAAACAGGCGGGAAACAGGCAGGGAAGCAAAAGAAAAAGAACCGGCGGGACAACAACGGCGGCGGAACAAAAGAGCCGTCGAAGACTGCCCCGACGGACCGGACCGCACAAAAAAGCGGAGAACAGCATTTTCTGTTCTCCGCATAAACGGTTTCGGTCCGCCTCGCCTACTCTTCGGCCTGCTCGGGATCGGCGACGAGGATGCGGCCGCAATACTCGCAGATGATGATCTTCTTGCCCTGACGGATTTCGACCTGACGCTGCGGGGGAATGCGGTTGAAGCAGCCGCCGCAGGCATCGCGCTTGACGGTCACGACGGCCAGGCCGTTGCGCACGTTGCGACGGATGCGTTCGTAGGCCACCAGCAGGCGTTCGTCGATCTTGGCCTTCGCCCGCTCGGCCTCGGCCTCGTACTGGGCAACCAGCGGTGCCGTCTCGGCCTCGATGCCCTCGAGTTCGCTCTTCTTGGCCTCGAGGTCCGCGCTGCGCTCCGCCATCTTGGACTCGACCTCCTCGAGCTGGAGCTTCTTCGACTTGATCGACGCCGAATACTCCTTCAGGCGTTTCTCGGCCAGCTCGATCTCGAGCTCCTGATACTCGATCTCCTTGGTGATCGCGTCGAACTCGCGGTTGTTGCGCACGTTGTTCTGCTGCTCCTTGTAGTTGCCGATCTGGATTTTGGCCTGATCGATCTCGCGCCTGCGCTGCTTGGTCAGGGCGTTGAGCTCCTCGATCTCGGCGTTGATGTGTTCGACCCGGGTCTTCAAGCCCGCCATCTCGTCCTCGAGATCCTGCACTTCGAGCGGCAGTTCACCTTTCACCTTGTTGATTCCGTCGATCTTGCTGTCGATCTTCTGCAGATCGTAGAGCGCCAGGATCTTCTCCTGCATCGAATAATCAACGTCGGCCGTCTTCTTCTGTGTTGCCATATAGTGTTTTTATAGTTTTGGACTAAACCAGATAGTTCACCGGATTGCGAGAGCACTCACTCTTGCGAACCGCAAAGGTACATAAATTTTTCGATAAAATATCAAATAAAATCCGAATTGCGCAATATTCACTTTCAAAATGGCCTATATCCGCCACGGTGAGGGCCTTATCGGGTGTCATGAAGTCATTGTACTTCATGTCGGCGGTGACGTAGATGTCGGCTCCGGCGCGGCGTGCGTCGCCGATAAGCGAAGCGCCGGCGCCCGTGCAGACCGCCACGCGGCGCACCGTCGGCGAGGCGATGTCGCTGTGGCGGACGACCCGCACCTCGAGCAGACGCTGCATGCGGCGCATGAAAGCCACCGTTTCCTCCTCGGCAGGCAGCTCGCCCACGACGCCGAACCCGGCCCCGGGTGCCGTCTGCGAGGGTTGCAGCACGCGCAGATTCTCCACTCCGAGCATCGCGGCCAGGCGCCAGCTCATGCCGCCGGGGGCGCTGTCGAGGTTCGTATGGCAGGCGTAGAGGGCGATGCCGCGGCGGATGGCCCGCTCGACGCACCGCTGCACGGGATCGGCCGAGTTGAACCGCTTGAGGGCGTGGAAGACGATCGGATGGTGCGTGATGACCAGGTCGCACCCTTCGCGCTCGGCCTCGTCCAACACCTCCTCGGTCACGTCGACAGCCAGCAGCGCCCGGTGCACCTCGTCGTCGGGACGCCCCACGATCAGCCCCGCATTGTCGTAGGACTCCTGCAGGGAGAGCGGTGCGAATCGCTCGATGACTTCGCTTATCTCCTTGATTTTCATATGGGTCAGAATAACGATTGTTCGTAAAAGGCGAAGAGCTCCTTGTTCTCCGCATCCTCCTTCCTGCCGCGGCGCGGGCGGCGCGCCGGGCGAAGGGCGGGCGCCACACCGTCCGCAGTTTCGGCCGCCGGCGTCTCCCCGTCCGCCTCCTCGACGATCTTCACCACGGCCTTGCGGCGGCGCGGTGCGGCCGGACGCTCCGTGTCAGGCGCCGCGGTGGCCGGAGTCTCCGAGGCCGGGCCATCCGCAACCGGTCCACCCGAAGCCGAGGCTTCCAAAGCCGGGGCTTCCGAACCGGGTGCTGCGCCGGTTTCCGTGTCGGCTCCCGCGACTTCCGCCGCAGGCTCCGCACCGGCATTTTCCACGACGGGACCGTCGTCCGCCGGTGCGGGTCCAGTCGGCGAGGGTTCCGTCGCACGCACCCCGGCCGTTTCGGCAGGCACCTCCGCCGCAGGTTCCGACGGCACCGGCGTTTGGGCTGCGACCGGCGTCACGGACGGCTCCTCCGCGGCAAAATCATCCGCCACGGCGACGACCTCGCCCTCGTCCGCCTTGAGGTCCTCGCGCACCTCGAGCAGCAGGGCCCGGATGCGCTGCAGGCGCTCCATGAGTTCGGCATCGCGGCTCACGCCCTTGTCGGCGCGGCGGCTCCGCAGCGCCTTGCGCGCCCCGTCGAGCGTCATGCCGCGCTCCTTGACCAGGTGGTAGATCAGCTTGAGGTTCTCGACATCCTGCGGCGTGAAGAGGCGGTTGCCCTTCTTGTTGCGCTTGGGGCGCAACACCGCAAACTGCGACTCCCAGTGACGCAGCAGCGAGGGCCGGACATCGAACATTTCGGCCACCTCGCCCATCGAATAATAGAGTTTCTCGGCCATATATGCTTCTCTTGACTTACTTCATTACGATCCGCAACGAGTTGGGATACATGTTGTTGACCCGCGCACCGATCCGCTTGGCAAAACCCAGCGCACGGCCCCGCGCACAGACGAGGTTCACCCCTTCGGCCAGCCCCTGCGCGGCGATCTCCTGCCGCCGCAGGTAGCGCAGCGCCTCCTCCTCGCCGAGTTCGGCGACGGGCACCGCCCCGCGGTCGAGCCCCGCAAAGAGGGCCAGCGCCCCGTCGGGCTTGAGGCGTCCCTTGAAGATCTGCCCCAGCGCCACACCCGAGCAGATCACGGGCAGGGCGTCGGAGAGCTGCCGCACGGCCTCGGCCTGTGCGGCGTACCAGGCATAGCACGTCCCGGCCACCTCGCCGAAACGCATGCGCTCCGGCTCGCGGAGCCAGCGCGCGAGTTCGGCCGCCGACGTCCGGTCCACGGCCGAGATGATGCTCCGCCGCGCCTTCGGTGTGCGCGTCCGCCCTCCGGCATCGGGCGCCTTGCGCGCCACGGCGGCGAAAAAGCCCTCGCCGCGTGCCCGGTGGGGATAGAAGCGGAAGGTGCGGAAGACCCCCACCCTGCCGCAGACAACGCCCCAGGCCGCGTCCATCCCAACCTCCGGCGCCTCGGCCAGCTCCCCGCCGGCCCATGCCGCCAGCCGCTCGAGCGACCCTTCGTCCTCGTCGCGGTTGAACGTGCAGGTACTGTACAGGAGCGTTCCCCCGGGCCGGAGCGCGCGCCACGCCTCGCGCAGGATGTCGTCCTGCCGCGCGGCACACATCCGCACGTTGCCCTCGCTCCACTCGACACGGGCCCCGTCGTCCTTGCGGAACATCCCCTCACCCGAGCAGGGGGCATCCACGGCCACCACGTCGAACCACGCCTCGAAGTCGCACACCGTGCGCGGCTCGCAGCAGGTCACGGCCACGTTGCCCGTCCCCCACTTGCGGACGTTGTCCGCCAGCACCTGTGCCCGGCGGCGGTCGATCTCGTTGGCGACGACCAGTCCCTCCGACCCGACGAGCGAGGCGTAGAGGGTCGTCTTGCCGCCCGGCGCGGCGCAGAGGTCCAGCACCCGGGCGCCGCGCAGCGCATCCCCGCCGAGCAGCCGGCCGACCACCTGCGACGAAGCCTCCTGCACGTAGTAGACCCCGGCATGGAAGTCGCTGTCGAGCGTGAAGAGCGGCCGCGCGGCGAGGTACCACCCCGCATCGCTCCACGGCACCCGCTCCGTCGCGCCCAGCCGCCGCAGCAGCCCGGCGACGGCATCGTCGCACGTCGCGGCACTCCCGTCCGCAGCTTCCGCCCCGGAAACCCGGCAGACACTTCCGCCCGCAACTCCCGTCACGGGAACCCTACTGTCGGCACCCTCCGCGGCACACGCGCCGGGAATCGGCCCGGCACACTTCCCGGAAACCAGCCCCGCACACTCCGCAGCGGCATCCTCTCCGGAAATCCGGAGGGCATCCTCTCCGGGAATCCGGCAGCTCCCCCAGCCCGCGCCGCACTTGGCGGGATTCAGGCGAATGCTGACGGGCGAGGGCGCGTCGAGCGCCGCGCAGAGCGCCCGGCCCTCGGCCTCCCCCAGGTCGCGCAGGACCCGCTCGACGAATCGTGCCGGTAGCTCCATCCGTTATCGCTTTGCGGCCTTGATCGCATCCAGCCGGGCGCAGATGCGCTCCATCACGCCCGGATCGGAGAAGTCCTCGTGGTCCTTGTCGACGACGAGCACCTCCCCCTCGTAGATGTGGTCGATCCAGTGGTTGTACTTGTCGTTGAGCCGCTGGAGATACGACTCGTCGATGTTCATCTCGTACTCGCGGCCCCGCTTGCGGATCTGCGAGATGAGCGTCGGAACGCTGGCCTTGAGGTAGATCAGCAGATCGGGCTGCGGGATGAGCTCCGTCACCAGGCGGAAGATCTTCATGTAGGTCTCGATGTCGCGCGTGGTCATCAGCCCCATCTCGTGGAGGTTCTCGGCGAAGATGTGCGCATCCTCGTAGATCGTGCGGTCCTGGAAGATCACGCCCGCCCCCTTGCGGCTGTCGGCCAGCATGTCCATCGTCTGCTCAATGCGGCTGCCGAGAAAGCTGATCTGGAGATGGAACGACCAGCGATTCATGTCCTCGTAAAAATCCCCGATGTAGGGGTTGTTGCACTCCTCGAGGTAGGCCTTGGCGTGGTAACGCCCGGTCAGAAGCTGGGTCAGCGTCGTCTTGCCGCTCCCGATATTTCCTGCAATGGCTATGTACATGGCTTCAAGATTTTGTACCTTTCACTCTCACTTGTTCTCACTCCGCACGCCCCGGCGTCCGGCCGCAAAGGCGAGCATGTCGTCCGCCGCGCGGCGGTCGTTCATCAGCCGCGGCACCTTGTTCTTTCCCCGGCTGCGCATCCACTCGAAGAGCGTGCCCCGCTCCAGGACCGTCAGGCGCTGCCGCTCGAGCGTCGTCTGCCGCTTGGCGTCGTAGTCCGAATTGACGGCCCGCAGCGCCCGGTCGAGCTCGTCGGCGAACCGCTCCCGGTCGTCGGGCTCGCGCTCGAACTCCACGATCCACTCGTGCGCCCCGCGCTCGTGCAGCGACATGTAGCACGGCGCGACGGAGTACTCCGCAACGACGGCTCCCGTGCGGCGGCACGCCTCCGCGAGGGCCCGGTCTGCGTTGTCGACGATCAGCTCCTCGCCGAAGACGTTGATATATTGACGTGTGCGCCCGGCGAAACGGATGCGGTAGGGGTTCGTCGAGGTGAACTCCACCGTATCGCCGATCTCGTAGCGCCACAGTCCGTTGTTCGACGTGATGACCACGGCATATACCTTGCCGCAGACGACCCCTTCGAGCGGCACGAGGCGGTCGCCGTCGCGGAACTCGAAGAAGGTGCCGTAGTCGAGCATCAGCAGCATGTCGTCGCGCGACGGGTCGTCGGCCAGCGCGAAGAAGCCCTCCGAGGCGTTGTAGGTCTCCATGTAGTGCATGTCGTCCGAGGGGATCAGCTCGCGGAACGACGCCCGGTAGGGGGCGAACTCCACGCCGCCGTGGGCGAACATCTCCAGATCGGGCCACACCTCCAGCAGGTTCCGCTTGCCCGTATATTCCAGTACGCGGCGCATGAGCGCCAGGTTCCACGACGGCACGCCGGCAAAGGCGGTGATGCGCTCGCCGACGCATTCGCGGCAGATGGCGTCGGCCTTCTGCCAGAAGTCCGGGATGATGGCCGTCTCGATGCGCGGGGCGCGGAACCAGCCGCTCCAGAAGGTCGTCTCGTGGATAAGCAGCGCCGAGAGGTCACCCACCAGGTTGCGCCCCTCGCGCGTGCACGAGCCGCCGAGCGTCAGCGTCTTGCCGTCGAAGACGTGCGAACGGGGGTAGTTGGCCGCGTAGACCGTCGCCACGTCGCGCATGCCCAGCGTATGGTTCCACCACAGCGACTCCGTCGTCACGGGGATGTACTTGCTGCGGTCGGAGGTCGTGCCCGACGAGCGGGCGAAGAGCGTCACGCGCCCCGGGGCCGTCACGTTGCGCACCCCCTCGCGCATCCGCTCGATGTAGGGCTTGAAGGTCTCGTAGTCGAAGGTCCCGACCGCCGACTGGAACTGCCCGACCGTATGTACGTGCCGCAGTCCGTAGCGTTCGCCGAACTCCGTGCGGCGTCCGCGGCGGAGCAGCCGCCGCAGCATGCGCTCCTGCGTCTCGGCGGGATGGCGGCGGAAGCGGTCGATGGCGCGCTCGCGCTGCGAGAACCACGCCCTGAGCAAAGTATTGCGGATCGACATAGGTGCTGTCAGTTGAAGTAGTATCCGACCTTCCCGACCGACCCCGGCATGGCGAAGACCACGACGCGGTCATAGGGGTTGACCTCCATGTTCCCGACGGCGATGAGCACCTTGTCGCCCCGCACGATGCCGCCGATGATCGTATCCTCGGGCAGCCCCAGGTCCTTGATCCGGGCCTTCGTGGCCGGGGAGTTGGGCTTGACGATGAACTCCAGCACCTCGGCGTCGCTGCCCGTCAGGCACTTGATCGCCTGCACGTCGGTCGACATCGTGAAGCGGAAGATGTTCGACGCCGTGACGAGCTTCTTGTTGACGATCGTGTCGATGCCGATCGACTCGGCCAGGTTGATGTAGTTGAGGTTCTCGACCTCGGCGATCACCTTCTTGACGCCCATGCGCTTGGCCAGCATCGCCGCGAGGATGTTCGTCTCGCTGCGCCCCGTCACGGCGACGAAGGCGTCCATGTTCGAGAGCCCCTCCTCCATCATGGCGTCGGTGTTGCGGCCGTCCTCGTTGATGATGAGCGTCTTGTCGAGCGTCTCGGCCAGCCGGTAGGCCTTCTCGGCGTTGTAGTCCACCAGCTTGATGTTGACCTCGTCCTGCATCTCCATGGCGATGCGGATGCCGATGCGCGAGCCGCCGAGGATCATCATGTTCTTGATCTCGATGTTCGACTGCCCGGAGAACTCCATCACCTCGTGCACGGCGTCCTGCCGCGCGATGACGTAGATCACGTCGCCCTCCATGTAGTGTTCGTCGCGGCGCGGAATGATCGTCTGCCCGCCGCGCGTGATGGCCACCGTGCGGTAGCTCAACGGCGTCTCCTCCTCGTCGAAGCCCGCCAGCGGCTGCCCCACCAGCGGCGAGGTCGGCTCCAGACGGAAGACCACGAGCGAGAGCTTGCCGCTCGAAAAGTCGACGTACTCGGTGGTCGAGGTGTGACCCAGCAGGTTGATGACCTCGCGGGCCGCCACCTTCTCGGGGTAGAACAGGTAGTCGATGCCCATGTCGATGAACATCTCCTTGTTGTTGGGTTCGAGGTATTCGTTGTTGTCGATGCGGGCGATCGACTTGCGCGCGCCGAGCTTCTTGGCCAGCATCGCCGCGACGATGTTGTCGTTCTCCTCGTGGTTGACGGCGATGAAGAGGTCGCACTTGCGCACGGCGGCCTTGCGCAGCACGGCGAAGGTCGTCGAGTCGCCCTCGACGCAGATGACGTCGGCCAGGCTGCCCACCTCGGAGAGGAGCTTCTGATCGGCGTCGATGACGGTGATGTCGTGGCCGTTTCCGCTCAACATCCGGGCCAGGTGGCTGCCCATTTCGCCGGCGCCCGCTATCACGATTTTCATAGATTCGGTTTCGTTTGTGAGGCCGTTGCCCGCAGCGGCATGGGAAGGTCGGCGTTTGCAGGCAACATTTTTGCAATTTATCCTACAAATGTATACATTTGTCCCCGAAAGCCCAAATTTACGGGGCGTAAAATTTGCATATCATGCCAGGCTGGTTAATCGTCATTCTCTGCGCCATTGCGGCCGTCGCGCTCTTCGTTGTCGGCATGTCGCTGACGCTGATCTTCAAGGGTCACCACATCGACTCGGAAATCTCCACCAACAAGGACATGCAGCGGTTGGGCATCAAGTGCGCCGTGCAGGAGACGCGCGAGGCGGACGGCACGGCGGAGTGCTCCGAAAGCGGCGCGGCGCTGCCTGGCTGCTCGGGCAACTGCGGCGCCTGCGACATCGAACACAAGTAGCCGCACGCACAAGACCCGGAGCAGCCGCACGCACAAGTTCCCGGGTACCCCTGCCGACAAAAAGGGACCCGGGGCAAACCCCGCCGACAAAAAAGTCCGAGACAATCCCCCGCCGACAAAAAAGGCCCCGGGGCAAACCCCTCCGACAAAAAAGGCCCCGGCCGGACATCCGTCCGCCGGGGCTTGTCGTATCGGCGCGCAAGCGGGGCCGGTCGTTGCAACGGCCGTCTACAGCTTGCAGTATTTCGACCGGCAGTGGAACCAGGGATTGCGCAGATCGGCCTCGTTGTAGCGCAGCACCCCGTCGTCGGGCAGCGTGCGCGTCGAGCCCCCCGCCTCGGCAAGGATCAGCTCCCCGGCCGCCGTGTCCCACTCGTAGGTATGGGTCGTGCGGACATAGTAGTCGATGCGTCCCTCGGCCAGCAGGCAAAACTTGTAGGAGCTGCCCTGCTCGACAACCTCCAGATCGGGATGGGTCGCCCGCAGGCGGGCGATGTACTCGTGCGTCTCGGGCGTCTGGTGCGACCGCGACACGGCGACGCGCAGGTGGTCGTGGTGCGCCTCCGAGGCCAGCGGCAGCGGCGTCCAGTCCCCGACGATCCGCTCGTAGGTGTAGTCCGCCGCGGCGTCGGGCGCGACATGCTCCTTGAGGTAGGCCCCCGAATCGCGGCCCGCGACGTAGATCTTCTCGAAATAGGGCACGTAGATCACCGCCCCCATGCAGACATTGTTCTCCATGAGCGCGATGTTGACCGTGAACTCGTTGTTGCCCTTGATGAACTCCACCGTGCCGTCCAACGGATCGACCAGCCAGTAGAGCTCCCAGTTGCGGCGCTCGTCGTAGAGCATTTCGCGCCCCTCCTCGCTCAGGATGGGGATGCGCGTCGGCCCGAGGTACTCGCGGATGGTCTTGTGGGCCACGCGGTCGGCCAGCGTGATGGGCGTCCGGTCGTTCTTGAGACTTATGTCGTAATCCTCCTTGTTCTTGTAGACGTTCATGATGGCGGCACCTGCCCTGACCGCGGCATTGAACAGGGGCGGCAGCAGATACATTCTCACCTTGTCGTTAATCATCGTTTCCCGCTTTTTGTTGAGGTCACTGCGTTTGACAGGCATAAAGATAAGGAGAATTTACGAGACTGTGAAATTTTTAACACTCAATTTGCCGCCTCCGCCGGGCGCCCGGAGCGCCTGCCGCCGCGACGGAAACGACCTCCGCCGCAACCCTCCGGCGCCGCATCGGGCAGCCGGACAGCAAGATGGCGCGCCCGGTCCGCCGCAGGAACGCCCCCGTCGGGACGCTCCGCGGGCGGCGTCCCTGCCGGAAAAGGACAACTCCGCCGACAAAAAGCACACCGCGGGCGCACGCTTCGCCGCCCAAAACCGTGCCAGAGGCGCCGCGGCGGAAAAATTTTTGCCGGGGCTGTTGTTTATAAGATAATTATGCGTATATTTGCACTCCGAATTATGTTTCAACACATAACCAACGAATTAATGTACGTTATAGTAGAGATTGCAGGTCAGCAGTTCAAGGCTGAGAAAGGTCGGAAACTTTATGTTCACCGTCTCCAGGGCGAAGAAAACTCGTCCGTAAGTTTCGACAAGGTCCTGCTCGCAGACAACGACGGTCAGGTCAAAGTCGGCGCACCTGTTGTAGAAGGCGCCACGGTAAAATGCAAGATCCTGAAGCATCTGAAGGACGACAAGGTCCTGGTCTTCAAGAAGAAGCGCAGAACGGGATACCAGAAGTGCAACGGCCATCGCCAGGCACTGACGCAGGTCCTCGTGGAAGAAATCGTTGCATAAACCTTTAAAACCGAAAAGACATGGCACACAAGAAAGGTGTAGGTAGTTCCAAGAACGGCCGTGAGTCGGAAAGCAAGCGACTCGGCATCAAATTGTTCGGCGGTCAGTTCGCAAAGGCGGGCAACATCATCGTCCGTCAGCGCGGCACGGTTCACAACGCCGGCGAGAATGTAGGCATGGGCAAGGATCATACGCTGTTCGCACTCGTGGACGGAACCGTCGAGTTCTGCAAGAAGAGCGAAGGCCGGTCCTACGTGAGCGTAACTCCGCTGAGCGAGTAACGCATCCGGTCATACGACAAAAGCGGTTTTCTCACGAAAACCGCTTTTTGTTTTCCCTCCGACGCCGGGATGCGCCTTCCACCCGACCCGATCCGCTGCCGACAGCGCACCGCGGCGGATGCAGCCCGTTTCCCGGAATCCTTTCCGCGCCCGTGCCCGGCGGGTACTTCTGGAGGCAGATCCCGACCCGGCCCGCCTCCGGGAGCCTCCGTCAGCGGACCGGGACGTTCCGCCTCCCGCCCGCGACACCTGCGGCGCATGGCCCGGCGTCTCGCCGTACAGGCCACCCCCCCCGCCAACCGGACATTCCGCCCCGCACAGACCGGATATTCCACCCGCTGTCGGCAGGCGATGCTCCGCACGGCAGGCCACTCTCTACGCAGGGGCAGGCACAAAAAAACCGGGACGGCAGCCCACTCTCTACGCAAGGGGCAGGCACAAAAAAACGGGACGGCAGCCCACACTCGGCCCCGCAAGGGGAACCGGATATCGTGACGCCTCATCCTGCCGCCGTCCCGCAATTTGCGGAAAGATTTCCGCACAAATCACCCGTCGAACCGGAACTGCACGGCAGCCCGGCCAACCTGTCGTACAAATATAGCCAAAATTTCGGCACTAACACGACCGTCGGCGAAAAATATCCCAAGATTGCTGTACTTTGCTGTATGAAACGGGAAAGACACAATGACAAGGTGGTCGGCGAAGTGATCGCCCGCCTCAAACTGCTGCGCCGAAACCACGGACTTTCCCAGATGGACGTCTACATCGACACGGACATCAACATCGCACGAATCGAGTCGGGCCGCGGCAACATGTCGATCTCGACGTTGGCCGATCTGTGCGACTACTACGAAATCACGCTCGAGGAGTTTTTCCGCATGGAGATCTGCCCGTCCGAAACATGCCAGCCGGAGGAGGTCACGGCATAAGAATAAGGAAACAAGAAACCCCGTCCGCTGGACGGGGTTTTCGTTTGCGGCCGCTCCGTGCGGACCGTCTGCAGGACCAGTTACTGCTGCATGGCGGCGGGGTCCACCGAGCGGAACGTAGCCAGTGCCCGATCCCCGTCGTAAAAGGTCAGTTTACCCTCCCTGATTCCGTAACGGTTCACTTCGTCGAGCATTTGCACGAAGGCCTCCTCGTACTGCAAATCGGGGCAGGCCATACGGGTCATGCCGAGGTTCTTCATCTCCAGCCGGTGTCCGTCGAGCGCATATTTGCCGAAGAAGCGGTTGCAGTTCGTGCGTCCCGAAACGAGCGTATCGGCCGCATCAAACCACAGCGTGAAGAAATCGGGCTCGGCATCGACAGCCGAAGCGGGGATTGCCTCCATCGAGGCCAGCTTCCAGGTCGTCCCCTCCAGCGGGGTGTCGTGCGAGCCGCCGCAGGCGGTCATCGCAAGGAGCAGCGCAGCGGCTGCAAAGAGTTTTTTCATAGGGCAAAAGATATTTGACAACATAAAAATCCACAGTCGTTCGGCAAATCAGCAAAACGCGCACCAAAGTTACACAATCCGCGTCGAACGGCAAACTCCCGCCGCCGGTTTTTCAGCCGGCCTGGCCGCCGTGCACCCGCGCAGGAATTACGCATTCCGCACCGAACCGCAAACTTCCGCAGCGGGCATCCCGCCGGCCGTTCGGCAGCGCAAAAAGAGAGCCGCGGCCCGGATTCCGGGTCGCGGCTGCTCACGATCGTATCTCAAAGGGATCAGTACTCCATCTTCGAGAGGCGTACATAACCCTTGTAGCGCCACTTGGCGTTCTCCTCGGCTGCGGCGAAGAGCTCCTCGGCCTCGGCCGGGAAGGACTTCTGGAGCGAGGTGTAGCGCACCTCCTTCATCAGGAAGTCGCGGAACTTCGACCAGTCGGGCTCCTTCGAGTCGAGCACGAAGGGGTTCTTGCCCTGCTGCTCGAGCTGCGGGTTGTAGTGCCACAGGTGCCAGTAACCGCAGGCTACGGCCTCCTTGCCCACCGTCTGCGTGCGGGTCATGCCGCCCTTGATTCCGTGGTTGATACACGGAGCATAGGCGATCACGAGCGACGGTCCGGGATAGGCCTCGGCCTCCTTCAGCACGTTGAAGAGCTGCTGCTGCGAACCGCCGATCGAAACCTGGGCCACGTAGACATAACCGTAGGTCATGGCCATGGCGCCGAGGTCCTTCTTGCGGATGCGCTTGCCGCTCGATGCGAACTTCGCAACGGCACCCACGGGCGTCGACTTCGACGACTGACCGCCGGTGTTGGAGTATACCTCGGTATCGACAACAAGGATGTTGACATCCTCGCCCGAAGCGAGCACGTGGTCTACGCCACCGTAGCCGATATCGTAGCCCCAGCCGTCGCCGCCGATGATCCACTGCGACTTCTTGACGAGCCAGTCCTTGTGTTCGAGAATCTTCTTGCAGTAGTCGCAGCCGCAGGCCTCCATCATCGGGACGAGACGCTCGGTCACTTCGGCCGACTTCGACGACGAACCGCGGTTGGCGATCCACTCCTTCATCACGCCCTTGAGCTCGTCGGAGCACTTGTCGCAGTTGGCAATGGCCTCCTCCATCGTTGCCTGGATGCGGTCGCGGAGCTTCTCCACGCCGATGTGCATGCCGAGACCGAACTCGGCGTTGTCCTCGAAGAGCGAGTTGGCCCAGGCGGGACCCTGACCCTTGGCGTTGGTGCAGTAGGGCGTCGAGGGGGCCGAGCCCGAGTAGATCGACGTACAGCCCGTCGCGTTGGCAACCATCATCTTGTCGCCGAAGAGCTGCGAGATGGCCTTGATGTAGGGCGTCTCACCGCAACCGGCGCAGGCTCCCGAGAACTCGAAGAGCGGCTGCGAGAACTGGAGGTTCTTGACCGACTTGGTCTTGTCGACCACCTGCTTGTAGCCGATGTTCTTCGTGATGTAGTCCCAGTTCTTCTGCTGCGGAAGCTGCTCCTCGAGCGGACGCATTTCGAGCGCCTTCTCCTTGGCGGGGCAGATGTCGACGCAGTTGCCGCAACCCGTACAGTCGAGCGGCGAGATCTGGATGCGGAACTTGTACTCCTTCGTCTCGCCCAGGCCCTGCTTCCATTCGACACCCGATGCGGCGGCCTCGGCCTCCGTAGCGAGGAACGGACGGATCACGGCGTGCGGGCAGACATAGGCGCACTGGTTGCACTGGATACAGTTCGCGATCTTCCAGACGGGGACCTTCACGGCCACACCGCGCTTCTCGTAGGCGGCCGTACCGTTCTCCCACGTGCCGTCCTCGCGGCCGTTGAAGGCCGAAACGGGCAGGTCATCGCCCTTCAGGCCGTTGATCGGCTCGACGATCTTGCGGACGAACTCCGGAGCGGCGGCGTTCGAGGCGTGCACGAAGCCCTTGTCCTCGATCGAGGCCCACTCGGCCGGCACGTCGATCTTCACGACGGCGTTGCCGCCGGCATCCACGGCCGCATAGTTCATGTTGACGATATCCTCGCCCTTCTTGCCGTAGGACTTCAGGATGGCGTGCTTCATCTCCTCAACGGCCTTCTCGAACGGAATGACGTTGGCGATCTTGAAGAAGGCCGACTGCATGATGGTGTTCGTGCGCGAACCCAGACCCAGTTCGGCGGCGATCTTCGTGGCGTTGATGATGTAGAAGTTGATCTTGTTCTTGGCGATGTAGGCCTTCATGTGGTCGGGCAGCGTCGCGCAGGTCGTCTCGGCGTCATGCACCGAGTTCAGCAGGAACGAACCGCCGGCCTTCAGCCCCTTCAGCACGTCGTACTTGTCGACATACGAGGGCACGTGGCAGGCCACGAAGTCGGGCGTGGTCACCAGGTAGGGCGAGGTGATGGGCAGGTCGCCGAAGCGCAGGTGCGACGAGGTGTAGCCGCCCGACTTCTTCGAGTCGTAGGAGAAGTAGGCCTGGCAGTACTTGTTCGTCGTGCCGCCGATGATCTTGATCGAGTTCTTGTTGGCACCCACCGTACCGTCGGCGCCCAGACCGAAGAAGAGGGCCTCGAACGTGCCGGGCTTGGCCAGCGAGATCTCCTCGCCGACGGGCAGCGAACGGAACGTCACGTCGTCGGTGATACCGACCGTGAACTGGTTCTTGGGCTCGTTGAGCTTGAGGTTCTCGAAGACGGCCAGCATCTGTGCGGGCGTCGTATCCTTCGACGAGAGGCCGTAGCGGCCGCCGATGATGAGCGGCATCTGGCCGCAGGGCAGCGACTTGGCCGTGGCGAAGGCCTCCACGACGTCGAGGTAGAGCGGATCGCCGTTGGCGCCGGGCTCCTTCGTGCGGTCGAGCACGCAGATGCGCTTCACACTCGCGGGCAGCACCTCCATGAGGTACTTGACCGCGAAGGGACGGTAGAGGTGTACGGTGATGACGCCGACCTTCTCGCCCTTGGCGCGCAGGTAGTCGACCGTCTCCTTGATGGTCTCCGTCACGGAGCCCATGGCCACGATGATGTGCTCGGCCTCGGGATCCCCGTAGTAGACGAACGGCTTGTAGCTGCGGCCGGTGATCTCCGAAATACGGGCCATCGTCTCGGCCACCATGTCGGGCACCGCCTCATAGAACTTGTTAGCCGCCTCACGCGTCTGGAAGTAGATATCGGGGTTCTGGGCCGTACCGCGCGTCACGGGGTGCTCGGGGTTGAGCGCACGGGCGCGGAAGGCCTTCAGGGCGTCGCGGTCGAGCATGGCCGTCAGTGCGGCCTCGTCGATGAGCTCGATCTTCTGAATCTCGTGCGAGGTGCGGAAGCCGTCGAAGAAGTGCAGGAACGGCACGCGGGCCTTCAGCGCCACGAGGTGGGCGACGCCCGCGAGGTCCATGACCTCCTGTACGGACGAGGTGGCCAGCATGGCGAAGCCCGTCTGGCGGGTAGCCATGACATCCTGATGGTCACCGAAGATCGACAGCGACTGGGCGGCCAGCGCACGCGCCGAGACATGGAAGACGCCCGGGAGCAGCTCGCCCGAGATCTTGTACATGTTGGGGATCATCAGCAGCAGACCCTGCGACGCGGTGAACGTCGTGGTGAGGGCACCGCTCTGCAGCGAGCCGTGCACGGCGCCGGCGGCACCGGCCTCGGACTGCATCTCCACGACCTTCACCGTCTCGCCGAAGATGTTCTTGCGGCCCTGCGCGGCCCACTCGTCCACGAGTTCGGCCATCGTCGAAGAAGGCGTGATGGGATAGATGGCTGCAACCTCCGAGAACATGTAAGCCACATGGGCCGCAGCGTAGTTACCATCACAGGTGATAAATTTCTTTTCTGCCATTTTGTTGGAATTTTAGAGGATATTTGTGTGTTTTTTCCGTTTCCGTCGGGTCTATTCCAAAATAAGTGCGATGCAAAGATAGAAAATTCGGCGCAAAAATCACCCCTATTTTTATTCAAATAACTGTAATTTTTTGACATTTCGGAGTGCGAAACAGCTCATCGTCGGAGTGTTAGCCAAATAACAGCAAACAAACGCTGAATCACCGAGTTGCAAAGTGGTTAACCAATAGCCGGTTAGCCGCGCACCCCCGGCACCGGAGCAACGACGCCGCCCGGCGGCCCGCCCGCGGGCGGAGACAAAAAAGGCCGGGCAGCGGCAAAAAGGCCGGGCGGCGCATTGCCGCGCACGCGCTTTGCATTATCTTTGCAGGCATGATTCCCTACAAACGCAAAACGCTCGACAACGGACTCACCGTCGTCGTCAACCGCGACCGCAGCTCGAAGCTCGCCGCGGTGAACCTGCTCTACCGGGTCGGGGCGCGCAACGAGAACCCCGCGCGCACGGGCTTCGCCCACCTGTTCGAGCACCTCATGTTCCGCGGCACGCGCGAGGTGCCGTCGTTCGACCTGCCCGTGCAGATGGCCTCGGGCGACAACAACGCCTTCACGAACAACGACTACACGGATTTCTACATCACGCTGCCGCGCGACAACATCGAGACGGCGCTGTGGCTCGAGAGCGACCGCATGCAGGGGCTGGAGCTCACGCCCGAAAAGCTCGCAACGGAGAAGCGCGTGGTGATCGAGGAGTACCGCCAGCGCTACCTCAACCAGCCCTACGGCGACCAGATGATGTTGCTGCGCGCGCTCAGCTACCGCGTGCACCCCTACCGCTGGGCGACGATCGGTCTCTCGCCCGACCACATCGCCGACGCGACGATGGAGGAGGTGCAGGCCTTCTACCGCACCTACTACCACCCCTCGAACGCCATCCTCTCGATCTCGGCCGACCTGGACGAGGAGCGCATGCTCGAACTTGCCGGGCGGTGGTTCGCCCCTCTGGCCGACCGGCCGCATCCGACCGTGCCGATTCCGCAGGAGCCGCCGCAGGAGGCCCCGCGCCGCGAGGAGGTCGAGCGCGACGTCCCGGCCACGACGGTCTCGGTCGCCTACCACATGGGCGGGCGCACCTCGGCCGAATTCTTCGTCGGCGACCTGGTCTCGGACCTGCTCTCGGGCGGCGACTCGTCGCGTCTCTACCAGCGGCTCGTCAAGCAGCGGCGCCTGCTCTCGTCGGTGAACGCCTACGTCACGGGCGACGTCGACCCGGGGCTCTTCGTCTTCACCGGGCAGCTGCTGCCCGACACGACGCCGACGCAGGTCGAGGAGGCCTTCCGCGAGGAGATCGGGGCGCTCGTGCGCGACGCCGCGACGGAGTACGAGCTGGAGAAGGTGCGCAACAAGTTCGAGGCCAACACGCTCTTCGGCGAGCTGAATGTCATGAACAAGGCGATGAACCTCGGCTTCTACGAGATGCTCGGCGACCTGCCGCTCATCAACGGCGAGGTGGCCCGCTACCGCGCCGTGACGAACGACGCCATCCGCGACTTCTGCCGCAGGGTGCTCCGTCCGGAGAACAGCAATACATTGATATACAAGGCAAAGAAATGACACATCCGCAACCTGTGACCCCGGCGTCGATCGACGTCGCCCGCGCCGAACGCCACCTGCTGCCCAACGGTGCAACGCTCTACCTGCTCCCGGCCGACGAGTTCGAGGTGCTGCGCGTCTCGTTCGTCTTCCGCGCCGGCTCGGCCGTGCAGCAGGCGCCCTTCTCCGCCTCGACCGCGGCAAACCTCCTCTCGGAGGGGACCCGCTCGATGACGGCGCAGGAGATCGCCGAACAGCTCGACTTCTACGGCTCGTGGTACGACGTCAACCTCGACCGCGACTACGCCTACATCAACTTCGCCATGCTCTCGAAGTTCGCCGCCGAGACGCTCCGCATCGCCGCGGAGATCCTGCTCCGCCCGACCTTCCCCGAGGAGGAGCTGCGCACCTACTGCGCCAAGCGGCGGCAGCGGCTCGAGATCGACCGCACGAAGGTTGACGTCGAGGCCCGCGAAGCCTTTGCCGCGGCGCTGTTCGGCGCCCGCCACCCCTACGGCACCTCGTCGCCCGCCGAGGCCTACGACCGCCTCACGCGCGGCGAGGTCGAGGCCTTCTACCGCCGTTACTACACGGCCGAGCGGTGCATCGTCGTCTGCAGCGGCCGCATCGGCCCCACGGAGCGCGCCGCCGTCGAGGCGCTGGCCGGAGCCCTGCCCCGCGGCACGGAGAGCTCCGCCGCGGCCTTCCCGCCGATCGAGACCACGCACGACGTGCGGGTCGCACACCCGGGGGCCGTGCAGTCGTCGCTGCGCATCGGCCGCCTGCTCTTCCCGCGCCAGCATCCCGACTTCGTGGGCATGCAGGTCGTGGCGACGGCGCTGGGCGGCTACTTCGGTTCGCGCCTGATGCAGAACCTGCGCGAGGAGCACGGCTACACCTACGGCGTCGTCGCGGCGATGGTCAACTTCGAGCGCGAAGGCTACTTCGCCATCGCCACGCAGGTCGGCACCGACGTCACACAACCGGCACTCGAGGCCTGTTACGCCGAGATCGAGCGGCTGCGCACGGAGCCCATGCCCGAGGAGGAGCTGGCGCTGGTCAAGAACATGATGGCCGGCGAGATGATGCGCATCCTCGACGGGCCGTTCGGCATCGCCGACGTGACGATCGAGAACATCCTCTGCGGCGCGGACAACGGCATCATCGACGAAAACCTGCGCCGCATCCGCGCGATGACGCCCGCCGACGTGCAGCGTCTGGCCCGCAAGTACCTTGCGCGCGAGGAGCTCGTCACGGTCGTAGCGGGCGACCTCTGATCCGCGCAGGGCCCGCCGACGGTCAAAAAGGGAATCCGTCCGCTCCGCCGCATAAAGGACCCGGAAACAGACCCCGGCCGCTCCACCGGGAGGGGGGGGGCAGCCGCTCCGCCGGGGTGTTTGGTCGCTCCGCCGCAAAGCGAGCCAAAAACAGAGACCCAGGCCGTTCCGGAGTGGGAAGAAGGTTTCGCTCACCCCGCATCCCGTATAAGAGCCGCGCCGCCGCGCTACGCCTCGAAAACAAAGCCGCCCCGGACCATGCGAGTCCGGGGCGGTCTCTATCTCTGCCGGAGAGGGGGCAATCAGAGAACGGCATGTGCATCGACCCAGCGGGTCAGCTCGACGAAGTCGGCGACCGAAAGCTGCTCGGCGCGCCGCGTGAAGAAGGGGTGCTCGGCCCCGCCGAAATCGCCGAACGCCGCGCGCAGCGAGTTGCGGATCATCTTGCGGCGCTGCCCGAACGAAGCTTTCACGACGCGGACGAAGAGCCGCTCATCGCAGTCGAGCCGCACGGTGGCGTTGCGCCGCAGCCGCACGACGGCGCTCTTGACCTTGGGCGGCGGATTGAAAACCGTCTCGTTGACCGTAAAGAGGTATTCGATGTCGTACCACGCCTGCAGCAGCACCGAGAGAATGCCGTACTCCTTCGATCCGGGCCCCTCGGCCAGCCGCACGGCGACCTCCTTCTGGATCATGCCCACGCACTCGGGCACGAGGTCACGGTTTTCGAGCACCTTGAAGAAGATCTGCGACGAGATGTTGTAGGGGAAGTTGCCGATGATCTTCAGCCCCTGCGGAAAGAGCGCCCGCAGGTCGAGCTTCAGGAAGTCCCCCTCGATGAGCCGGGGCGTGAACTCCGGGTAGTGCGCATGGAGGTAGGCGACGCTCTCCGAGTCGATCTCGGCACCCCACGTCACGATGTCGCGGCGCCGCAGCAGAAACTGCGTCAGCACCCCCATGCCGCACCCCACCTCCAGTACGGGGGCGGGATCGGGCAGCACGGCCGCCGCAGCCGACGGCGCATCGCCGCCACCGAGGGCGTCGCAGATCTTGCGCGCGATGTTCAGGTCGACCAGAAAATGCTGGCCCAGCGCCTTTTTTGCTCTGACTTCACTCATAGATGCCGCAAAGATAGCGCAAAGCCTCCGTCGCGGCAAATTTATCCCGCGGCAAATTTACCGGCGGCAGCCACGGACCGCCTCGCGGATTCCAGCCCGATAGAAAAAAGAGGTGCGGAGCCCGCAGCCCCGCACCCCGCGACCGATGGCCGATGCTCCGTCACATCGGCAGGTTGGGTACCTTGTAGTATTTGCCGTCGATCTTCTCGACATGGTCGCCCATGGCCCAGGCGATGAAGAAGACGACCGCTCCGACCGTGATGAGGACGCCCAACACGTAGAGCCCCAGCATGATGGTCACCGGAATGAGGACGAGCGTGCTGAGAAGCAGCGCGACGTAGAGCAGCAGGAAGGCCAGCCCCCACGTCGGGCCCATGACGCGGAAGAAGCGGATGAGGTTGAAGACGATGAAGGCGATGCCGACACCGAAGGCGGCGAGCGTGGCGATGACGTCCGTCGAGACGATCGAGAGGACGATGAGCACGACGAGCATCAGCGGCAGGGGCAGCAGCACGGCCCAGCGCAGGCGGATCCGGTCCTCCTCGACGCCGGCCTGCGCGCAGATGAAGCGGCGGGCCTGGCTGACGAGCACCACCTGCCAGGCGACGATCACGAAGTAGCCCAGCACCTGAAAGAACGTGCGTAGCCAGCCCATCGAATCATGGTCGCTCAACCAGTCCACGTTCCCCTTGAGCACCACGCCCCAGAAGGTCTCGATGAGGGCCACGGCGATCAGTCCGCCGACCAGCAGGAAGGCCCGCAGCGAGGCAGGGAACGACGAGCTCCACGCCATGGCCGTGACGACGAGCAGGATGATAACGATCATCCACGCCGGCTGGTAGCTGTGCGCCCAGCGGCTCACGCCCGAGTGGAGTGCGAAGTGGCCCAGCCCCTTCAGACGGGTCTCCTCCGTGATGTAGTCCGGCGTACCCTCCTCGTTGAGTTCGTCGTCCCATGCCAGGTCCGTGGGATACATCGATATCTTGCGGTCCTCATAGCTCACCAGCACGAAGCTCTTGCCGTCGAGCGTGTCGATAAGACGCACCTCGGCGTCGATGGGTACCGTAACCCGTTTGCCGTAATCAACCTTGCCGGCCTGTTCGTTCCATTCGTAGGCGCGCACCTCCGAGAAGGCCGGGACGGGCGCCACCCGGTAGACCTGGGCGTCGAGCGCCAGCGGCAGCAGGGCGAAGAGCCCCGCAAGCAGCAACAACAAGCGTTTCATGGCTCGCGGACTATTCGGGTTTCACGTTCGCGGAGTCCGCAGCCGGAGCCGCCGCCGGATCGACCGGAGCCGTTGCCTGCGCTGCCGGAGCCGTTGCCTGCGCAGCCGAAGCCGTTGCCTGCGCAGCCGAAGCCGCAGCGATCCGCTCCTGTTCGACCGCCGCCTCGGCAGCCCGCTCGGCCGCCTTGCGGGCCTTGTACTCCTTGTACTTCTTGTAACCGATAAAGAGGAATCCGATGACCTTGAACAGCGCCTTGATGCACCACCAGATAAACAGCACGGAATATTTAAAGGCTTTCCATGCACCGTCATTCGAGAAAGTAGTCGTAGAATTGTTACTCATAATCCGAATTTTTAGGTTAACATTGAGATTTGCGGTATTCAAAGTTAACCGCTATGACAATTCCGACCCTTGCAAAACGTACATTCCGACTTGCAAATCGTACTTTCCGACACAAAAAAGAGACCCCGAAGGTCTCTTATGTGCCATTTCCGGATCTCCGGGGCAAAACGTAACAGTCCGGCATCCGGGCTTTCTCTTCCCATATTCCGGGCTTTTTTCTTCCAGGCGTCCGCGGGCTTTCTCTCGCCCCCGGCGTCCGCGATCAGCGATCAGCGGCGTGCCCGGCGCGGACGTCTGCGGCCGGCCCGCTCCTTCGCACGGCTCTCCTGACGCAGGCGCCGCTGGGTGACACGGAACGAATAGAGCAGGCCTACGAAGCCCACGCCCAGCACCGTGACCCAGAACCAGACGGCAATGCCGTGTTCGAGGTATTCGAGGGCATAAATGATCCCGGCAATGGCCAAAACCATCACCACCAGCCGGAGAAGCTGCATCAGATTGATTTTCATGGTATGCATCGTTTTTTACGCCGTGCGCCGCGCGACCGGCCCGCCTCCGTCGTACCGGAAGCGGGGGCCGCAGCCGCACGCTACGGAATCTTGTGTCTGTTCACTTCGTCGAGATGACGACGTTTTTTCTTCTTGCACTCGTTGTAGACCATGCCGGACCCCGCCAGCACGAAGAGCACGGCAACCACCAGGTCGAACTTCGTCACACAGTAGCCGCCGGCAATGAGCCAGTAGACATTAAGTCCGAACCACAACAGCGTCAAACAGAGAAAAACAACAGCAAGTGTAAAGGTCTTTTTGTTCATAGGCAATCAGTTTTAGGGTTATCATGCTCACAGCGTCCACACTCCTCCTTTTCCCGTCGATCCCCGTTCAGCGAGTCCCGCGCCTGCACCTTTTCGCCGGCCGTCTCCGTCCATAGTCCCGCCTGCGCGGCAACGAATCAGTTGCCCTGCTCGCAGATGAACTTGATGCGCACCAGCCGGATCTCCTCCTCGGTATAGTCGGCTCCCAGCTCCTCGATGGCCGCATCGAGCGAGTCGCTCTCGGCGTCCTCCTTGAAGTAGAGGTAGATGTCCTCGATCTTGTCCTCGTCCATGAAGGTCTTGAGGTAGTAGGAGATGTCGAGCTTCGTGCCCGCATTGACGATCGCCTCGATCTCGGTGAGCAGTTCGTCGAAATCCAGGTCGCGGGCCCGGGCGATGTCCTCGAAATCCATCTTGCGGTCGATCGACTGGATGATGAAGATCTTGTTGCCCGACTTGTTGGCCACCCCCTTGACGACCATGTCCTGCGGGCGGATGATCTCCTTCTCCTCGACGTAGGCCTTGATGAGCTTGACGAACTCGGCGCCGAACTTCCGGGCCTTGCCCACCCCGACGCCCGTGATGTTCTGCAACTCCTCGATCGTGATCGGGTACTGCACGGCCATGTCCTCGAGCGACGGGTCCTGGAAGATGACGAACGGCGGCAGCGCATGCTGCTTGGCCACCTTCTTGCGCAGGTCCTTGAGCATGGCGAAGAGCTCCTCGTCGGCCGCCCCGCCGCGCCCCATCGGAGCCACGGCCTCGGCCTCCTTCTCCTCGGTGTCGTAGTCGTGGTCGAGCGTCACCGTCACGGGATAGGGCATGGCGATGTAGTTCTCGCCCTTGCGGTTGATCGAGATCAGACCGTAGTTCTCGATGTTCTTGTCCACAAGCCCGAGGATGAGCGCCTGACGCAGCACGGCGCCCCAGAAGCGCTCGTCGTGATCCGCCCCGGCGCCGAACCACTTCGACGTGTTGTGCCCGTAGCTCTTGATGAGCGCCGTATTCCTGCCCATGAGCACGTTGATCAGGTAGTCGACCTTGAACTTGTCGCCGATGTCGCGCAGGGCCTCGAGCGCCATCTTCAGCGCCGCCCGGGCGTCGACCTTTGGCTTGGGGTTGCGGCAGTTGTCGCAGTTACCGCAGTTGTCCTCGGTGTACTCCTCGCCGAAGTAGTGCAGCAGCGTCTTGCGGCGGCACATCGAACTCTCGGCATAGGAGACCGTCTCGAGCAGCAGCAGCTTGCCGATCTCCTGCTCGGCGATGGGCTTGCCCTGCATGAACTTCTCGAGTTTCTGGATGTCCTTGTAGCTGTAAAAGGCCAGACAGTAGCCCTCGCCGCCATCGCGGCCGGCACGGCCCGTCTCCTGGTAGTAGCCCTCCAGCGACTTGGGAATGTCGTAGTGGATGACGTAGCGCACGTCGGGCTTGTCGATACCCATGCCGAAGGCGATCGTCGCCACGATCACCTCGACGCGTTCCATGAGGAAGTCGTCCTGATTGGCCGCACGCGTCGCGGCGTCCATGCCGGCGTGGTAGGCCCGCGCACGGATGCCGTTGGCCACGAGCAGCTCGGTCAGCTCCTCGACCTTCTTGCGGCTCAGGCAGTAGACGATGCCGCTCTTGCCCTCGTTCTGCTTGATGAAGCGGATGATGTCGTGGTCGACGTTGTGCTTGGCCCGGATCTCGTAATAGAGGTTCGGGCGGTTGAACGACGACTTGAAGACCGCGGCATCGGTCATGCCGAGGTTCTTCTGGATGTCGAGCTGCACCTTGGGCGTGGCCGTGGCCGTGAGGGCGATCAGCGGTGCCTGTCCGATCTCGTTGATGATCGGACGGATGCGGCGGTACTCGGGCCGGAAGTCGTGGCCCCACTCCGAGATGCAGTGCGCCTCGTCGATGGCGTAGAACGAAATCTTGATCTTGCGCAGGAACGCGACGTTGTCCTCCTTGGTCAGTGACTCGGGCGCAAAGTAGAGCAGCTTGGTCTTGCCGTCGAGCACATCCTGACGGACCTGTGCCACGGCGGACTTGTTGAGCGACGAATTGAGGAAGTGCGCGATGCCCGATTCGGCCGAGAAGGTGCGCATCGAGTCCACCTGATTCTTCATCAGGGCGATCAGCGGCGAGATGACGATCGCCACGCCCTCCATGAGCAGGGCGGGCAGCTGGTAACAAAGTGACTTTCCACCGCCGGTCGGCATCAGTACGAACGTATCCTTCCCCTCCAACACGTTGCGGATCACCGCCTCCTGATTCCCCTTGAACGAGGAAAAACCGAAATACTCCTTCAGCTTCTCGTGCAACAGGGATGAGTCACATTGTTTCATTTCGCCGTTTCTGCTCTAAAAATCAAAAATTCAACGTAAAGATAAAAATTTTTTCGGAAAAAAACATAACTTTGTGAAAATTTTTATCGCAACCGCAATGCGTCTCTATACCAGCGAACTCGTCAAGAAATACAAGTCCCGCACGGTGGTGAACCACGTCTCCATCGACGTCAATCAGGGAGAGATCGTCGGCCTGCTCGGACCCAACGGAGCCGGCAAGACCACGACGTTCTACATGATCGTGGGACTCATCAAGCCCAACGAGGGTCGCATCTTCCTCGAGAACGACAACCAGGAGATCACCGAGCTCACGAGCCTGCCCGTCTACCGCCGCGCCCAGCTGGGCGTGGGCTACCTGGCGCAGGAGGCCTCGGTCTTCCGGCGGCTCACGGTCGAGGAGAACATCCGCGCCGTGCTGGAGATGACCTCCTACTCGAAGGAGTACCAGGCCGAGCGCGTCGAGGCGCTCATCGAGGAGTTCCGCCTGCAGAAGGTCCGCAAGAGCCTCGGCATCCAGCTCTCGGGCGGCGAGCGCCGCCGCACGGAGATCGCGCGCGCCGTAGCCATCAACCCTGCCTTCATCCTGCTCGACGAACCCTTCGCGGGCGTGGATCCGATCGCCGTGGAGGACATCCAGTCGATCGTCGCAACACTCAAGCACAAGAACATCGGCGTAATCATCACCGACCACAACGTCGACGAGACGCTGGCCATCACCGACCGCACCTACCTGCTCTACGAGGGCAAGATCCTCAAGACGGGCACGGCCGAGGAGCTGGCCGCCGACCCGATGGTGCGCAAGGTCTACCTCGGACAGCACTTCGAGCTCAAGAAGAGCCACCAGATCACGCAGGAGATGAAGAACCGCAAAGGCCTCGAGAATGGATAGGAGCATCCCCCCAGGCCGGGTTGCGGGCACCCTGACGCCCCCCTGTTCCAAAAGCTACGCACAGCGCGCCCTGGCGGCGTCGCTGCTCTGCGACGGCGTCTCCACGCTGCACAACCTCGGATTCTGCGACGACACGCGCTCGGCGCTGCGGTGCATCCGCGCGCTCGGCGCCCGCGTCCGCCCGACGGGCGATGCCTCGCTCGCGGTCGAGGGCGGGCTGCACCCGGTCGGACGGCGGCTGCCCGTCGGCGAATCGGGTCTGGCGACGCGCCTGTTCACCCCCATCGCGTCGCTCTGCACGGAACCCGTGCGCATCGAGGGCGAGGGGACGCTGCTGCGCCGCCCGATGGGGATGATGGTCCCGCCGCTGCGGCAGCTGGGCGTAAGGGTGAAGGAGCACGGCGGACACCTCCCCTTCGAGGTGTGCGGCCCGATGCACGGCGGCGAGGTGACCGTCGACGGATCGGTCTCGTCGCAGTTCGTCACGGGGCTGCTGCTTGCGCTGCCCCGCGCCGCGGGCGACACGACGCTGCATGTCCGCGACGCCGTCTCGACACCTTATTTAGATATGACGCTCGACACCGCCGCGCACTTCGGCGTGGAGATTTTCCAGCGCGACTACGAGGAGTTCTACATCCCGGGGGCGCAGCGCTACTGCGCCACGGAGCTGCACATCGAGGGGGACTGGAGCGCCGCGGCGATGCTGCTCGTCGCGGGGGCCACGGCGGGCGAGGTGACCGTCGCCAACGTCCCGATGCTCTCGAAGCAGGCCGACACGGCCGTCTGCACGGCCCTCGTGCGGGCCGGTGCGGCGGTCATCAACGACGCCCGGTCGGTCACGGCGGTGCGCCGTCCGCTGCGGGCCTTCGAGTTCGACGCCACACACTGTCCCGACCTCTTCCCGGCGCTGGCCGCCCTGGCCGCCGCGGCCGAGGGGGTGAGCATCCTGCACGGCACTTCGCGCCTGCGCCACAAGGAGAGCGACCGCGCCGAGGCGATCCGCGAGGAGTACGGCCGGCTGGGCATCGAGGTCGACCTGCCCGACGAGGATGTCATGACGATCCGCGGCGGCGTGATCCGCGGCGGGCGCGTCCACAGCCACGGCGACCACCGCATGGCCATGTCGCTGGCCGTGGCGGCGCTGCGCGCCGAAGGGGTCGTGACGATCGAGGACGCGGAGTGCGTGGCCAAGAGCTATCCCGAATTTTTCGAGGACCTGGAATCCATCCGCATCAGATAGTCAGCAAGGACAATGAATCAATACGGGCACAACTTCCGGATCGCCCTCTGGGGCGAGTCGCACGGGCCGCAGATCGGCATCACGATGGACGGCGTACCGGCGGGCCTGCCGCTGTCGGAGGAGGATTTCGCCGCCGATCTGGCACGCCGCCGCAGCGGCGCCAGGGGCACCACGCCGCGCCGCGAGGAGGACCGCCCGCAGATCGTCTCGGGGCTCTACGAGGGCCGCACGACCGGCGCTCCGCTGACCGTGCTCTTCACCAACGGCGACACCCGTCCGCAGGACTATGCCGCGCTGCGCGACCACTTCCGCCCGTCGCACGCCGACCGCGTCGCCGACCTCAGGTCGGGCGGATGGAACGACCCGCGCGGCGGCGGACACTTCTCGGCACGTCTGACCGTGGCGCTCGTCGCCGCGGGGGTCGTGGCCAAGAAGATGCTCCCGGCGGAGGTGCGCTTCCGGATCCGCCTGACCGAGATCGGCGGATGCACCGACCCGGAGCGCTTCGACGAGGTGCTCGCAGATGCGGCGGCCACACACGACTCGGTCGGCGGCATCGTCGAGTGCTGCGCCGAAGGGGTGCCGGTCTGCCTGGGCGAGCCCTTCTTCGACTCGGCCGAGAGCCTCATCGCCCACCTGCTCTTCGCCATCCCGGCGGTCAAGGGGGTGGAGTTCGGCAGCGGATTCGCCGCGGCCCGGCACCGGGGTTCGGAGAACAACGACCCGATCCTCGACGCCGAAGGGCGCACGGCCACGAACCACGACGGCGGCATCAACGGCGGCATCACCAACGGCAATCCGCTCGTCGTGCGCGCCGCGCTGAAGCCCACGCCGAGCATCGGCCAGCCGCAAATGACCTACAACCGGGCCACGGGGCGCGTCGAGATGCTCGAAATCCGGGGCCGCCACGACGTCTGCGTCGCCCTGCGCGGCGCGGTGGTCGTCGAGGCCGCCGTCGCCATCGCCCTGGCCGACCTGTTTGCGGGATACCCTGCCTCAACCCACGCCGCACGATGAGAGAGCCGACCGCCACCCGCCGCGAGCTGCTCCGGCGGATCGAATCCCGAATCACCGGACTATACGACGCCCGCGAAGCCCGCAGCATCGCCCTGACGCTGCTTGCCGACCGCACGGGCCTCACGCCCTCGGCCCTGCTCACGGACCCCGACGCGCCGCTGACGGTCGAGGGGCTCGACGACGACATCGGGGAGCTGGCCTCGGGCCGGCCCGTACAGTACGTCACCGGCCGCACGGAGTTTCTCGACCGCCCGTTCGCCGTGCGCGAAGGGGTGCTCATTCCGCGTCCCGAAACCGAGGAGCTCGTCCTCTGGATCATCCGCCGCGAGGGCGCCGCGCGCCGTCTGCTCGACGTGGGGACCGGCAGCGGCTGCATCGCCGCGACGCTGGCCCTCGGCCTGCCCGCCGCGGAGCTCTTCGCCGCCGACATCTCGCCCGTGGCACTGGCTGTCGCCGCGGAGAACTGCCACGCGCTCGGCGCGCGGGTCACGCTGCGGCAGGCCGACGCGCTGCACGACCTTGAGGAGCGCTTTCCCGAGCCGTTCGACGTCATCGTCTCGAACCCGCCCTACGTTCCGCAGGCGGACCGCGCGGCGATGCACCCCAACGTCCGCGACCACGAGCCCGCCGAGGCGCTGTTCGTCCCGGACGACGACCCGCTATGCTTCTACCGCGCCATTGCCCGGGCCGGGCGGCGGATGCTGCTCCCGGGCGGACGGCTCTATTTTGAAATTTACCACCTGGCGGCCGACGCCCTGCGGCGCCTGCTCGACGAGGAGGGATACACCGACACCGAGGTCCGCGAGGACCTCTACGGAAAACCCCGCATGACATGCAGCCGGAGAAAGTGACCAAACCCAAACGGGAGAAGACCCCCGAGGAGGCGCTCTCGACGCTCATGCGGCTCTGCGCCCGGGCCGAGCGGTCGCAGGGCGACGCCCGGCGCCTGCTGCGCGGCTGGGGTATCCGGGAGGCGGAGGCGGAACGCATCGTCGAGCGGCTTGTGCGCGAGCGCTTCATCGACGACACGCGCTACGCCGAGGCTTTCGTGCGCGAGAAGTTGCGCCTGAGCGGCTGGGGGGCCTACAAGATCCGCACGGCGCTGCGCCGCAAGCAGATCGCGCCCGAGACAATCGACGCGGCCCTGGCGCAGAGCAATCCGGCCGAGATGGCCGAACGGCTGCTCGCGCAGCTCCGGCGCAAGGCCCGCACAGTACGGTACGCCACGCCCTACGAACTGAAAACGAAACTCATCCGATACGGACTTTCACTCGGATACGAATTCGAGGCCGTGGCCGAAGCCGCCGCCTCGCTGGTAACGGATTGCGACACATGCGACGAATCATTCTGACACTCATACTCATGGCCGCCCTCGGCTGCACGGTCTCGCTGCACGGCCAGCAGCTCGACCCCACCGAATACGTCTATCCCGTGCGGGGCGTCTCGGGCGCCTGCTCGGCCAACTTCGGCGAGATGCGCCCGGGGCACTTCCACGCCGGCGTCGACATCAAGACCGACGGCGTCGAGGGCAAGGAGCTCGTGGCCGTGGCCGACGGCTACGTCTCACGCGTGGTGGTCACGGCAGGCGGCTACGGCCGGGCCCTCTACCTCACGCTCCGCAACGGCAAGACGGCCGTCTACGGCCACCTGCAGCGCTTCCGCGACGACATCGAGGCCCGTGTGCGCACCGCGCGCTACGAGGGCCGCACGAACAGCGTCGACCTCTCGTTCGACGCCTCGCAGTGGCCCGTGCGGCAGGGCGAGCTGATCGGCTACTCGGGCAACAGCGGCTCGTCGATGGGCCCCCACCTCCACTTCGAGCTGCGCGACAACCGCACGCAGCGGCGCTACAACCTTGTGCACGAGGGGATCATCCGCCCGGCGGACCACACCCCGCCGCGCATCCTGCGCCTGCACTACATCGAGGTCGACACCGTGCGGGGCGTCCCCGTGCGCAGCCCCGGCGAGAGCTATGCCGTGGTCCGCACGACGGCCGGAAGCTACCGCCTGACCCGCTCGGAGGCGCTGCCCGTCGGCCGCAACGGCTACTTCGTCGTCGAGGCGTCGGACCGCCGCGACGGCGTCCACAACACCTTCGGCATCTGGCGCGCCGCACTCGCGGTCGACGGCCAGACCCGCTTCGAGTACCGCATGGACGGCTTCACCTACGAGCAGGCGCGCTGCTGCGACGCCGTGAGCTGCTATCCGCTGCAGCTCTTCTCGCGCAACGAGTGCATCCGCCTGGCCCGCCTGCAGGGGGCGCCCGGGGAGTTCTACCCCACGCTGGTCGACCGCGGCGTGCTCCGCGTCGACGCGGGGGCACAGCACACCGTCCGCATCGAGGTCGAGGATGACAGCGGCAACCGCTCGCACCTCGAATTCACAATCCGGGGCCGCGCGGAGAGCTTCCGTGCCGCCGCCGACACGACCGCTGTCGTTGCGCGGCGCGACCGCGCGACGCTCCTCACGATCCCGGGCGAAGTGATGGCCCTCATCCCGGGCGGAGCGCTCTACGAGCCGCTCTTCTGCCGCCCCGAACGGCTCGATGCGGCCGACATGCACCTCCCCGCGGGGGTCGTGCCGCTCTCGCCCCTCTACCGGATTCTCGACAACCGGACCCCGCTCTACCGCGCCATGACGGTCACGATCATCACCCCGCTTCCGCCGGCCCGGCAGCTGCAGGCCGTCGCGGCCGTGCGCACGGCCAAGGGGGCGCTGATCTACGCCGGAGGCCGCTACGCCGCAGACCGCATCACCTGCTCGACCCGCACGGCGGGCGACCTGCTGGTTGTGGCCGACACGCTGCCGCCCACCGTGCGGCCGCTCTTCGGCAACGGCGCCGACCTCTCGCGCTCGGCCACGCTGCGCTTCGCCGTCAAGGACAACTTCGCAGGCATCGCCGCGTGGCGGCTTTGCATCGACGGCGAGTGGGTCCCCTGCGACCGCTTCCCGATGCGCGGGACGCTGGTCCACACGTTCGACACGCCGCCCGCGGGCAGGCAGCACAACGCGGAGTTGAGCGTCACCGATGCCTGCGGAAACACGACCCGCTGGCGGGGCACCTTCCGCCGCTGACCGCCCCGCAGAGAGCCGACAAGAGACAAACCACAATCCCCGATACGATGAACAACCGTCCGAACCGCCGCCACCGCCCCCTGCTCCTCGTGGCGGAGACAACCGAAAGCGACTACAAGCTGCTGGAAATCACACTCGGCAAGGAGTACGACCTGCTCCGTGCCGACGAAGGGTGTACCCTCGCGGAGCTGGCCCTGCAATGCGCCCCCGACGCCGTGCTGCTCGACATCCACCGGCCGGACACGAACGGTCTCGAGACAGTGCGTGAACTCCGTCGCCGCACCGGGCATCTGCCCCTCTTCATCCTGACGGCCTACGCCTTCGACACGGACCGCCAGCGGGCCGAAGAGGCCGGATGCGATGCCCTGATCACCAAGCCCGTGACCCCGCGCGAGCTGAAACGGCAGCTGGATCGCTGCCACCGACAGACGGACGGCCCGACAAAATAGGGGCCGGGCGGGAACCGGAATGAGCCAAAGACAGGCCCGGCGGGCCCGGCGCAAAGAGATGCCCCGGCAACAAGGCAGAGCGTCCGAAGGCAAAGACCCGACGGAAAATGGAATGGATCAAAGACAGGCCCGGCGGGCCCGGCGCAAAGCAGATGCCCCGGCAACAAGGCAGAGCAGCCGAAGGCAAAGGCCCGGCGGAAAATGAATACAGTCCGGCGGCGGAAATAGTTGCGGCCGGCAACAAGACTGGTCGGTCGACAAAAGCAGGCCAGCCGACAGAAAAGGCAGGCCGCTGGAGAAAAGGCAGGCCGGCTGGCAGCAACGCAGACCGACTGACCGAAAACAGACCGACTGACAGAAAACAGACCGACTGACCGAAAACAGACCGGCAGGCGACGATCCGGCAGCGACAAAAAACAGGGAGATGCGGCCCGGCGGCTGCATCTCCCCCTTTTACGTGATTCCGGAGCGGTTCGAACGCTCGACCCGCAGCTTAGAAGGCTGCTGCTCTATCCAACTGAGCTACGGAACCATCGGCGCGCAGGGCCCGAAAGCCCCGTTTGCGGATGCAAAGGTAGGAAAAATTTTTCATTTTCGAGTCCTTTCCGCCGTTTCATGGATGAAAACCTGCCCTTTTTCACCGAATTATTTTGCCGCGCGGAATTTTTTGTCTACATTTGCAGGCTTGAAAGCCCGAAGAGGGTGAGCGTTTTATTAACCTTTTTTACAAAATTTTATAGCAAATGGCTGTTAAAATTCGTCTGGCACGTCACGGCAAGAAGGGCTTTGCCTTCTACCACATCGTTGCCGCAGATAGCAGAGCGCCGCGAGACGGTAAATTCATCGAAAAGTTGGGCACCTACAACCCCAACACGAATCCTGCTACGATCGACCTGAACTTCGAGAAAGCTCTGGGTTGGTTACAGAAAGGCGCACAACCCACGGATACCTGTCGGGCTATCCTCTCCTACAAGGGCGTACTCTACAAGAAGCACCTGCTGGGCGGTGTCGCCAAGGGTGCCTTCACGGAGGCCGAGGCCGAGGCCCGCTTCAACAAGTGGCTGGAGGCCAAGAACGGCAAGATCGAGGCCAAGACCAACAAGCTGGCCAGCGATGCCAAGTCGGCCGTGAAGGCCCGTCTGGCTGCCGAAGCCAAGGTGAACGAGGAGCGCGCAAAGGCCATCGCCGAGAAGAAGGCCGAGGCCGAAGCTGCCGCCAAGGCCGCTGCGGAGGCCGCAGCCGCAGAAGCTGCCGAAGCTCCCGCCGAGGGCGAGGCTCCCGCTGCCGAATAAGGTTTGCCCCGGAGGCTCCCGCTCATCAGTCAGTCGGGAGAGACGAAAAAAAGGTCGTTGCACAGTGCAACGACCTTTTTTTATGCCATACAGCCGGAGACTACTCCTCGTAGGTGATGTTGTAGACGACAAAGAGATGGAGCGACAGATCGGCACTCTTTTCGTTGCTCCGGCCGATGATCTTCGTCGGGTACCCCTCCTTGTCGACCTCGTACTCGAAGGTGCAGACGCTGTCGGGCACTCCGTCTTCCTCCACCCGCTCGGGCAGGTACTCCGAACGGGTACCGTGGTAGCCCAGCAGCGTGAACAATCCCGGCGAGCAGTAATACAGCGGCGTATCGATAAAAGTCCAACCTGCCGAGAGCAGCGTCAGCCAGCTCAAATCGAAATTGGCCTTGTTGCGCACCCTGCCGTAGCTGGCACGCCCAACCCAACTGGACGAACTGTCATCCCCGACCGAGCGGGAAATCACCTTCGTCGAGTTCCCGTTTTCCCAGACAAACTCGTGGATATCCGCATAGCTGTACGTGTTCGTCTGGTCCGATCCCGAATCGTAATTGTAGTTCGTCGCGTCGGTCCGCACTTCGATCATGCGGCCCGCATCGTCGTAGGCGACCGTGTATTCCATCACCTCGCGATCGGTGGTCTTAACATAACTGTCGGCAAGGCCCGAAACGATGCGGCCCTTTTCGTCGAGCTCGGCCAACGACTTGAATGCGTCGGGAGCCACCTGCCCGACGCTTTCATAGGCGATGTGCGTCCCGTCGTAGGTGAAGCGGACCGTGAAATCGTCGTGCATGTCCCAGGAATCGGGCCCGCTGAAATCCGTCAGCAGCATCTGCGAGACGCGGCCCTGGTCGTCGTAGACGAACCTGCGGGTAAAGCGGTCGTCCTCGACCAGCTGCTCCCCGTAGCTGTCGTACCAATACGACACCGTCTCGATCGACGCAACGCGGCGTCCGTCGCCGTCGCCTCCGCCCGGTGTCTTTCCGCCGCCGTCATCCTCCGGCAAAGAGCAGCCGCACAGCCACGCAGCCGCAAAAAACAAGGTAAACAACTGTTTCATAATTGATTGAATTTGCCTGCTCCCCAACTCCCCAGAAGCCTAACAACAAAAAAGAAAGCGTGGAATTGAAATCCTGTTTCAGTAGTACGGGCTCTGGTAAACCTTCGATCCAAACAGGCACAATTCCACGCCACATACCGTGACGTAGAAATAACCATGCCTGCTCCCGATCTTTCTTGAAATTTACCAGATTTCGTACTACTGGGAACAGCATTTACGCTTTCGCGCAAAATTACAGTATGTTACAGCCCCCGCGGAACTGCATGACAAAGATAGAAATTTTTTTCATAAAAACCGCATCCCCCGCCGCCGGATCGGAGTATTTTCCCCGGAACACACCGCAGCCCCCCTCTTCCGCCACGGAAAGGCGGCCGAGAGAAGGCCACCGACGGAAAGCCTCGCCGGAAGGCCGCCGCACGAAAAATTTGACATTCCGGCAGGAGTTCGCTATCTTTGGGCAATCAAAACGCAACACCACATGGCAACCGTTCCCGCAGGCAGGATCAACAAACTTTTCGGCACGGAGGGCAGCGTGATGCTCTCGCTCTACGACGCCTTTCCCGAGGATTTCGACCCGGAACAGACTCCGCTGCTGGTCACGATCGACGCGCTGGAGGTACCGCTCTGGTGCGAGCGCTTCGAGCGGCGCGGCGTGACGGGGGCCGTCGCCTCGTTCGCCGATCTCGACACCGATCGCCGGGCCGAGGAGCTGCTGGGGCTCGAATTCCGCATCGCCGAACCCGAGGCGCGCGACGACGACGAGTTCCACCTCGAGGACCTCATCGGCTTTGCCGTGGAGGCCGAGGAGGTAGGGACGGACATGCGCGTGCACGGCACCCTCTCGGACTACTACGACAGCGACGTCAATCCGCTCTTCGAGCTGGAGATCGACGGCCGCCGGGTGCTGGTTCCCGCCGTCGAGGAGTTCATCGCCCACATCGACTTCGACAACCGGACGATGCACCTCATCCTGCCCGAAGGGCTGCTCGGTCTGGAGTAATGCAAACCAAACGACACGTAACGACAACGAACAGATGGCACGCGTAGTAATCGGACTTTCGGGCGGTGTCGACTCGTCGGTGGCCGCCTACCTGCTCAAGGAGCAGGGATACGACGTGGTGGGGCTCTTCATGATCAACTGGCACGACACCACGGGCACGCTCGAGGGCGACTGCCCGTGGCACGACGACCGCGTCTTCGCCGAGCTCGTCGCGCGCAAGCTGGACATTCCGCTGCACGTCGTCGACCTCTCGGCCGACTACCGCACGCGCGTCGTGGAGTACATGTTCGCCGAGTACGAACGGGGCCGCACGCCCAATCCCGACGTGCTGTGCAACCGCGAGATCAAGTTCGACGTCTTCCTACGCGAAGCCCTCAAGCTGGGGGCCGACTACGTCGCCACGGGCCACTACTGCCGCAAGGAGGTCGAGACGCTCGCCGACGGGCGCGTCATCTACCGGCTGCTCGCGGGCAGCGACCCCAACAAGGACCAGAGCTACTTCCTCTGCCAGCTCTCGCAGGAGCAGCTGCGCTACGCCCTCTTTCCCGTGGGCGGGCTGCTGAAGCCCGAGGTGCGGCGCATCGCCGCCGAACAGGGGCTTGCCACGGCCCGCCGCAAGGATTCGCAGGGCATCTGCTTCGTCGGCAAAGTCGATCTACCGACCTTCCTCCAGCAGAAACTCGCCGCAAAACGCGGCAATGTCCACGAGATACTCCCCTCATGGCCCAAGTTCCGGCGCGACGTGACGCTCCCGGCCCCCGACGCCGTGCCCACGGACGAGGAGCTTGCGGCCCTCGCGGCGCCGTGGCGCTACACCGTGCGCGACGGCAAGAAGATCGGCGAGCACAACGGCGCCCACTTCTACACCATCGGCCAGCGCAAGGGCCTCGGCATCGGCGGCCGCAAGGAGTCGCTCTTCATCCTGGCGACCGACACCGCGCAGAACGTCATCTACGTCGGCGAGGGGGATGCCCATCCGGGGTTGTGGCGCCCGGCGCTGCACATCGCTCCCGGGGAGATTCACTGGGTCAACCCCGCCCGGGCGCTCGGCGTGGGCGGCGATGCCCGTTTCCGGGTGCGCATCCGCTACCGCCAGCCGCTGCAGGAGGCGCGGCTGCTGATTCGTCCGGCAGGGGCCTATCTGCTCTTCGATGAGCCCCAGCGGGGCATCACCCCGGGGCAGTTCGCCGCATGGTATGACGGCGACGAGCTCGTCGGCTCGGGCGTGATTTCCGAATAGGCGCTGGAGGACCGCCACCGGCAGGTGGCAGCGAAAGATTTTCGGCTCTTTATTCCTCCTTGCAATTATAAAAGAGTTTTTCGGGGCTTTACGCTGAAAGTTTGCGTGGGTTCCGGGAAGTTGCAGTTCCCACAAACTTTTTTTCTTTCTTGTACTTTTGGGGCCAAAAGTACCAAAAAGTTTTTTCTCTGCTTTTCGGTGGCGAAAAGCAGCAAAAGCCACCCGACCGATTCCGATGCCGGCGTCCGAAAGGCTGAAAGCGGCGTCGGGCGACTATTCGCGGGTTTGCAAGCAAACCGTCCCCGCCGCTCTCGCTTTCAGCCCTCCGTCCGCTTTTTCGCCATCGGAACCAAGTCGGGAATCGCCTTGCGGGTAATAAGACTGCCGGGGTGCATCGCCATTATAGAATAAACAATGCCGCCGCTGGCGGCACAATAGTTCCGCACTCTCGTTTGACGCGGAAAAAGAGGGTGCGGGCTGCGGCGCGTCCGCCACGGGGTGGCGCATAGGCCTGATCTTGCGCGCCCCGTGCAGCGCCGCGGCTCGCGCAATCCCGCGGAAAACGACGTGCGGAGGCTTTTGGTACTTTTGGCCCCAAAAGTACA